>Ga0193708_1000016_pt1 | contig 43443 bp, 81 predicted proteins | sample H3c1metaG_FD_160570 | JGI IMG/M metagenome (GOLD analysis project Ga0193708, IMG submission 160570) | Soil microbial communities from a riparian zone of the East river system, Colorado, United States - H3c1 | ecosystem: Environmental > Terrestrial > Soil > Riparian zone | place: USA: East River...
CCGGTGCTGGTCAAGGGGGTGGGGGGAGGGTACACCCCCAGGGGGTACTGGCCACGCTCACTTATTGTCATCAAGATCTTTTTAGCGATACACCCAAGAATGTGACGCACGGTGATCGGTGACTGTGTGTGACCATCAATGATCAAAGCATCGGATGCTGTTCGATCGGACGCTCGCGCTTGTGTCGTCCTGCTGCAGCTTGCTTAGCTGTGACCATCACGTGATGGTGATGACACAATGATCTGAGCATGTGCATCCTGTGGTCATCGCGCTGCAGGTGATCCACCTCAGTAGCCTGTGCTGTGCACCTACCCCCAGTGGGATCCTCCCAGGTGCACCTGTGCCCGTCCCTCCCCAGGACACCCCGTCGTATGGAGGGCCAGTTGATAGGGAGCGGGGAGCGCCTACTGCCTCCTGTGCGGTTGTCCCATGCCATGGCAGCCTCCGGTATTACATGGAATTACATGCGCTCCGCTTGGCGCAGGGACAACAGGACGTGCATGACGTCGTTGCCCGTGGCATGCGCGTAGCCCTCGGCGGGGGTCCGCTGGATATCCCAATGCCGTATCGCCAGCCATACAGCTGCGAACTCGGAGCTGTTCAGGTCATCGCTGGTAGGCGTCGGATAGCCTTGATCCGCTCTCTCTTCCCTCACGGTCTCTCCATCACTTGGCATTCTTGCTACCTTTCTTCGGCCCCGGCTTCGCTCCCCCGTTGCCGCTCTTCCTCTTGTCCTTGGGCGTACCGCTGTTCGGCTTGGTCCCGGGCATAACTCATCCGTTCGGTTGACTTGACAGCCGGGCACGCCGGCAGCATGATTGTCCTATCAGCAAGACGCAGCACCAACGAAGGAGCCAGTCATGATCGTTCTCAGCACCCTCCGCGAGCAGCGCGCCAACGCAGTCGCAGTCACCGCAGCGACCCGTGAGCCTCTCCCGTGGGTCCGGATCGTCGCCCTCATCCTGGTCGCCGGAGCCATCTCGTTCTTCGCTGGCAGCCTCGCCACGACGCTCCTGGGGCTCTCCTGGAACACGCAGGGCTCGTCGGTTGGCGTCAGCGCCTGCAGTTCGATCGTGTCGGGCGGGGTTTACTACAGCACGACGGAGCACCGGATCGGTGCCTTCCAGGGTTGCGATTTCTAGGGCTTGAGCACAGCAGCAGGGGTTAACCTCGTCCAACGGGGTTAACCCCCTCTCGCTCGGACGGCCAATAGCCAAACACGGCCTTGAACAAGTTTGACGCAAGCCCCGAAGCCTGCGAAACCGGCACACCTTCGGACAGCAGCGCGTCCCGGAGCGTCGTCCACGGGTGCGGAGAGAGCCGCCAGCGCAGGAGCCCGGGGCCCTTGGTCCAGTAGGTCCATAGCTGACTTCCACGTCCGAACTGTAGGTTGCTTGCCATCCGGCCGCCCTTCATGCTATGGTCTTCCCATGACGAACTACAGCGACATTATCAGCGGTCGGGTCTGCGCCAACTGCGAGGACACTCCGGCACAGACGGGGCTTTTCTGCTCCGCCGCTTGCCGTGATGAATCCGAGGGTGTTAGTGACCCGCACGAGCGCCCGTACCCCCGTGCGTCGTATGCGGAGGAGCGCCGCGCGGCTCACTCTCACGTTACCCGAACCCCTTCCCTGTCCGAGCGTCGGGCCGCACGTGGTCTGTGAGCGCCCGAAATGCAGTAAGCCAGTCACTGACGACTGGCTTTACTGCTCTCGGGAGTGCTTCGACCTAGATAACGATCCGGTTCCGGTTAGGCCGCGTATTCGTCACAAGGGGATGAAAGATACGAGGTTCGGCGAGCGTCAGTAGGCCGCCTCTCGTGGTACGGTGATTCTAACCGACCGCTAGCCGCCCGGTAGGGTTGATTCGGCTGCGGTTCACAACGGAGCGAAGCACGATAGCCCCCTGTTCGTGATAGGAGCCAAGCTCGTCCGATGTCAAGATCACGTAGTACCAAAACTCGTCATGCCAGGAGAAGTACGGCTCCGTGGTCGTGAGCAGCCGTGCGCTGTCGTCATCGAAGAAGCACAGAGCCTCCGTTGGCAGCGACCCCGTGTATCCAGTCATCTCCACCGCTGCCAGCAGAGAGCCCCTCTCACTGACCGTTGGGAGCAGCTGGAAGAGCATAGGGACCTTGTCGGCCGGGGCCTCTGGTCGGTCCGAGAGGAGCCACGGCGTGCCTTCGCTACGCCGGAGCAACGACAGCAGTGCCCTGAATCCCATCGCTGAACACCTCGGTGGCCTTGATCGGGACGGTGGAGTAGACGGCTGGCTTGGTCGCTGGCGTGCTCGCCACGAAGCCCCCGAAGCTGTGCGCGGTGGCGAGATTCAGAACGCGGTGGCCGGAGCCTCCCGTGATCTCAATCTGGCCGCGACCGGCGCCTGCGGCGTTGTTGAAGGTCCACACGTCCCGCAGGGTGACGCCCACGCCGCCCGTGATGAGCAGCCCCGCCGCCTGGCAAGCCCTGGTTGCCGGGCGGTTCGTGCCGTCCAACCGCGTGCCCTCGAAACGCAGCTGACCGTAGCTGGCCTGCACGCGTACGCCCACCGTCTCCGTGGTGAGGTAGAGCGGCCCCACGATCGTCTGTGACATGTGCACGAAGTCCAGGTAGAAGGACCCCGCAGGCATCGTGGTCGAGCTCATGTACGAGCCTGCTGTGGGCCAGTACTGGTTATCGGAGCCTGCCAGCGCGAACTGGGTGCCGGTCCCGCCGTTGACGTAGGTGCGGTCGATCGTGCAGCGCAGGTGCGTCGCCTTCATGATCGAGCGGAAGGACTTGAAACCGCAGTCGAGGATACGAACGTCCTGCATCTGCGGGCCGGTGCCCAGCGGCAGACTATCCTGCACGAAGGCGTTGCTGCCGTTGCCAACGAAGCACACGCCCTGAATGACGACGTCGCGGACGTTGCCCGCCGGGACGATGAAGAGGCCAGCTGCGTGCCTTACAGCCACCGTGCAGTGGTTACCGAACTCCGTCTCTGCGCCGGGGCCGAGGATCTGCAGGCCGTTGCGAAGGTTGTACTGGCCCGTCAAGACGTGAGACCGTGCCGCGAGCGCTAGGACAGGTTTAGCTCCGCTCGGTGCCGCGTCGAAGGCGGCAAGGAAGGCTGCAAGTCGCTGATCGTCGCTTCCGAGGTAGCTATCCAACGCTGTCGGAAGTCCTGGTACGGATCCTCCGGCTGGTCCCATAGGGCCAGCTGGCCCGGGAGCTCCTTGTGGTCCGGGAACGGCATCCGTACTCTCCAATGCGTCGATGCGCTGCACGGCAACGGTGAGCTCGTCGGACGTTGGGACTGTGACGCTCACGCGAACCTGCCCTTGTTGTCTCTGCGCTGCTCGCGTTGCCAGCGGCGGCTGCCGATCTTGGCGGGGAGCTTCTTGATGCGGACGCCCATGAGCTGCGTGATCATCAGGGAGTTGAAGAAGCTCTCGAACCGGGCAGCCGGGGATCGAAAGGTGAGGCGACGGCGAAGGCGCTGCTTCATGGTTGGGCGGTGGCGCATGCGTCCGCGCATCGTGCCCTTGACTTTGCGCAGCATTGGCTTGCCCATGGGACTTGACACCGCCTCTCCGGCGTGCTTGAATGGTCTTAGACACATTGACAACTACAAAACGGAGTCAGAGATGATCACCAAGACCACCGCAGACGTTGCCGCGATGAGCTTTGACGAGACCCTCTTCGGGGCGGTTATCCGCTTCTTGACCGCAGGTGTTGCCTTCGAGATCGTGGATGGCGTCGCGTACGAGTACGTTGACGACGAGGGACACAGTATCGACTGGACTGGAACGATGGTCATGCGGGAGCTGGGCACGCGGGCGGACAACGCCCTCAAGGAAATCATCCACTACTAGACAGTTAGCCCCCCGGAGCCGGCCGGGGGGTTTTTCTCGTGTCACGAGCGTAGGCTCCAAGCCTACTCTCAACGTAGTGGCCGCAGGGCTCAACGCTGGGAGAGGCAGCGGAGCACCTGCGGCGGCCGTGCGCGTGCAGCACCCCGCTCACCTCATCTGAGGATCACGGCGGGCCGGGGCGCACAGCTTCCGGCGGCTGCAACGCGGCCGGAAATCAGAGGGTCGTTCTCACTGTGACGGGAGGTGGATTTGAACCACCGACTTTCGGCTTATGAGGCCGCTCAGCTACCAGACTGCTGCATCCCGTCGTGTGCGGATTTGCGGCGCTGCCTGTCGACAGCTTTCAACCGTACTGAACGGTACCGCTCCGCTCCCAAGCTGGATCACATCGTCTCGGCGGGAACCCCGCTCCGATGCTCACCGCGTACCCAACGTGGGATTCGAACCCACACGGCCGCAGCCACCCCGGTTTGAATGGGGCTCGTCTTCCATTTCGACAGTTGGGCGTACGTAAGGCTGCCCGCACCGTCCACGCTGATGGACGTTGAGTGTGTGTGCGTCGGTTGGCGGAGCTCGCCTTACACTTAGTATACTCCGGCCAAATATTCGCCAGGAGATAAATTGTGACTTAAATCACTCAAATTGACGATGTAGCATCTGTACGGTTGCCCGCCGGATACCTATCCTGCGCAGCTCCTCCTCTGTCAGATCTCGGCCTCGCTTCAGAGATTCGGAAACCGCTTGTTTGTATCGATACAGGGTGCGGGGCGGCACGGGGTCCCCTGCGAACGCTCGGGTGGTGTCGATGAGGGCGTTTTTCACGGACCGGTCAATGTCTCCCGTGGCACCCCCCTCCACCATGCCGAGAAGCACAGACTGCAGCGCGTCCTCAACCGGGATGCTGTCGCGGTACCCCTGGGCACGGAAGAAGGCCCACACGGCCCAACGATCGCTGTCGGACATGAGGTCTTCAGCTTCCGCCCGCTTCGCCTCCCGGTAGCGCCTTACCGCCGGGAGCGCCGGAGGGTCCCCCTCCGGGGATGCATACACCCGCTCCGCCACCTCCGTCATGTCGGGGACGACCTCGGGCATCCTCACGGTATCCTCCATTCCAGTTTGTCCACTATCACTATGCTGGCTCGTACGGGTCTAGCCCCGCGACTCAACGCACACCCATGCGACGCCGCAGGATGCCAACAGCTGACTTGTGCTGATCGAAGGCGGTCGTGCCAGAGATGCCCGCCTCCCGCGCGTACTCTGTGATGGTCAACTTGCCCTGTCCGTCCAGATCGTAGACCCGGGTGAGCAGCGCCCGCAGCTCGGGGCGAGTGATGCCCGCGACGTGGTCCAGGAGGTCCCGGGACACCGGGACGTCGTACACGGATCCCGGGGGCGCCTCGCGCTCGGCCAGCACGTCGAGGAGCGTGAACGTGGCGTTGCTATCCTCCGCACCCGCGTTGATCACCCTGTCCAGGCTCTTCGGCGGAAGCATCGCGTTGGCGCGATCCTCCTTCACGGAGTCGCTCACACGCTTGTCCGCATGCGGAAGGACGACAGGCTTGCTCTGCGTACGGGCCAGTTCCAAGACCTCGGCGCGCACCCAGTGCTTGGCGTAGGTCCAGAACGAGGTCTTCTTGCGCAGGTCCGTGCGCTCGATGCCCTTCATCAGGCCGAGGTAGCCGGCGGACATCCCGTCTTGATACAGCTGCACGGGGCAGTGCCGAAGGACCTCGTTGGCGATGAGGCCATCGAAGGACGCGCACAGAGCCTCGGTGGCTGCCTGGTCGCCCTTCTTGGCAGCTTTGACTGCGGCGCGCTCCTCGTCCCGTGAGAGGGGTTCTCGGGGGCGTACAAGGGTGGTGATCATCGTTCTCTCTCCAGTCGAATCCACGAAGTGCTGACGGGCGTCAGCTCCCCTGCAGGTCGGCTGACTCGCTTACTAGTGTACCTGATCTTGTTCTCGGACGGTAGTAGATCTTGGATTTTGACGATCTCCGCGTCGTGTGCGGCCGCGTAGTGAATGTGCTTGTCACATCGGATCAAGGCATCCGAGGGGAACCACTCTTTGGTGACGTGATCAGCCAGGCGCCCGAAGGGGTGACGCTTGGCGGAGCCGACGTAGAGCAGCTGCGCCCGCCGTGCCGGGAGGTGCTCGCTTTCCGTGTAGTCCGGCGCGCGGCCCTTTCGGTAGACCTCATACGTCCAGCCGATCTCAGGATCGGACTCGTCCGTCCAAGGCGTCGGCTTCCCGGGCGCCCGGCGGTACGTGACCCGAAACCACTTCCGGGCGCGACCGATGAGCCAGCGCACGGAGAGCCAGAGTACGACGAGGCCCGCGCCGATGAGAGCGTAGGCGAGATACGGGCTCATCGCGGCCACGCCCACCCAATCAGCGCACCGATCGCGGCCGGCACAGCTACGATGGCAGCCAGTAGGAGCCACGCCTTGCGATCGAAGAGCGCAGCGTCACGGGAGATCATGGGTACAAGATCTCCAGTCTTTCGCAGCGCTTGACCAGGTCGGCCCAACGCCATTCGATCGGCGAGACCGGCTGGCTCGCCGTACCAAGGTCGTGCCACACGGTGCCCATACGCTCGTACAGGAACCCGAATTCGTCGCGGAGCAGGGTGCCGTTCGCGGGTTCTCTCATGCCCACCTCGTCATGTGCTCGTAGCAGACGAGATCCACAACCTCGTCCTCACCGTTCATCCCGAGCAGGCGCTCGCCCATCGCGAGGCTGCCGCAGTCGACGCAGCGGATGTCCTCGTCCACTTCAAAGATCTCGTTCACAACGTCTCCCCAACGATCTCCATGGACGTGATCACGCCCTCATGGTCTCCGGTGCTCTTCAGCCTGGCCAACACCAGGCCGTACGCCTCGATCATAGCATACATCTCCGCCTGGCGGACGGAAGCAGGGTCTCCGGTGTCTGCGATGTGCAGCGGGACGGTGACCGCGCTGATGCTCTGGTCCGGGTGGATGGGGCGCCGCGAGTAACCCACGGCTACGGTGATGGTGGTCGCGCTCATCGTGGTACTCCCGTCTTCCAGTTGCTGTTCGGGGTGAGTTTCAGGCCGTCCTCGTGCAGGTGACGAATGTCTGCGGCGGCGAGGACGAGGAGCCACCAGCGCGAAGGGTCCTCGGAGCGTGGCTCACGGAGATGAGCGACGAGAGCCGAGGGCACTTTGCGGAGCATGGCTAGCCCTTCCTCCGGATGCGGGCGACGATGAGCTGAGCGACGGCGACCGTCGGGACTGCGACGATGCCGATGATGACGGAGTAGTACAGGATCCCCCACATCAGCGCACTTCGATCCGGCGGACGGTGCCGTCTTCCACGGCTACGCTGCCGCTGAGGAGCGAAGTCACGTAGGACTTGACGTCCTGGCGGAGGAGGGCGCCGGGCTGCGCCCCGTACGACCGCTCCCAGTCCTCGCGGTCGACTTCTACTGTGACTACCAAGCTGATTCTCATGCCTTGACCATAGTCGCTGTCCGGCCGCGTGTCAAGGTGGGCCACCACTCCAACAGGTAGATCTTCGCGAACTGTCCCCCGACGCCATGCGCGATCCGCCGAGACTCGACAGCTGTCGGAACAAAAGATCAGACGAGGGCGGTTTGTCTCAAAGGGAAGATCGCACCTCCTGCAGGTTTTGATCATCAATGCCCAGCCTCATACCAGTTGCGCCCAGGGACTCCCGACTCCATTGTAAACGGCACGGCGATTCCCCCGGGCGGGTGAAAGGTTAGGTTGAAAGCCTTCTTGATGATCTTCATGTCCTCCTCTACCGTACCCTCTTCGAGCTCGAAGAGCGCGGCGTCGTGCACGAGTCCTACCACTCGGCACAACAGCCTTACCGGCAGGCGGAGCAGGCCCTCCGTGAGGAGTTCCCGCGTCGCTGACTGACCCAGTTGCGCAGTAGATTGCGTGTAGCTGCGCCCCACATCTACAGGAAGGCTGCGTCCCCACGCTGACGTCACCTGACCGGACAACTTTCCGGATATCGTGCAGATCTCCTGCCACGCCGTACGCTTTGGGTACGCCCGCGCCAGATTGGCCAGGAACTTCTCAGCCTCAGACTTGGACAACCCCGTCATTGACGCCAGCTTACGGGCGCCGATTCGGTACGCAGACCCGTGAGTGACTGCCTTTGCGCGCTGCCGCTGAGGGTGCTTGCCGTTAGGCAGCAGAGCGTCGTCCGGCCAGATAAGGGACGCGGTGGTCGTGTGCGCATCGCCAAGGACGTAATCCCGGTAGAACGCCTCGTCGCCGCTGTAAGCTGCCACAGCACGGGTGTCCGCGCCAGCGAAGTCGAACTCCACGATGAAGTGGCCGAGCTTGGCAGCGATGATCTTGCGGTCGTTGGCGCCGTCGCCGCGAGCACCAACGACCGTCAGGCCCGGGTTCGTGAAGCTGAACCGACCGGAGCGCTGCAGAGCCGTGATTTCCGGGTGGGCTCGGCCGTCGGAGCTCTGATTACGGAGCAACATCTCCGCAGTCATCCGCGCGCCGGAAATCGCAGCGATGGACTCCGCGAGAGCCTCGGCAGCGTCGCCCTTGCCGGCAGCGGCATCCTTGACCGCGTCGCCACCCATGGACGGTGCGCCGCCCTTGGTACGGGGGAGGTCGTCCTCGTGGACGCCCACGGAGGCCAGGGCCGCCAGCACGGCTGCCTTGCCTGGGTTCGAGCGGAGCGGTGCCTTGCCGGTGGTTGGAAAGCCGTAGTCGCGCTCCAACCAGGACAGGTGGTGTGCCTTGCGGTCTTCCAGGACCTGGATACGCTCGCGGGCAGCCGTGGCGTCGATAGGGATGCCGGTGCGGGAGATCTGGGCTAGGATGCCGTGCTTGCGTTGCTCCATCTTTCGGTACTCGGACCATGGGTACTTGGTGAGCATGGCCGTTGCCAGATCTCGGGAGGCCTCGATGTCCCCGATCAGGTACGCGCGAAACTCCTCATCGTCCGTGGGGATCTTCTCGAAGCCGCCAAATTTCTTGGCCAGATCCGTGACGCTGTTGACCTTACGACGGGTGCCAAGCTCGAAACTCATCTGATTCAGGCTGTAGTACGTTCGCGCGGAGCCGGGTCCGGAGCAGCCCTTGATCACCCCCGTGTAGTGCTCGTAGGACTCGGGGTAGGGCATGACGACGGGGCCGTCGGCGAAAGTATCGTAAATCTTGTCTTCGAGCGCCATCTCCAGCGGCTCGATAGAGTCCTTGCCGAACAGCACCGACAGGTCGAAGGCATGCACAACGTGCCCGACGATGCGGTCGGCACGGCGGGCTGTGTCCCGGAGCTCTTCTATGTCCGTGGACAGCTGGACGGGGCCGTCCCCCCAGGCGAAGCCGCCCAAACGGACGAAATCCTCGGGAGCGTAGTCCCATCGCTCGGCTGCGCTTCGCGTTTCTAGGTCCAGGGTGAGCGTGGTTGGCTTCACGGCATGCTCTCCCGCCACTTCACCACGACGATCACGAAGTCGCGAGGCGGATCCTCGTGGAGCTCGTAGAACACGTGGCGGACCTGGATATAGGTGAGGCAGCGTCGGCGGACATCTTCGGCCAGCTTCCACAGAAGCTCGCGCTGCACGGTTCGGAGAGTGTCGGGGTTCTGATTCAGGTGCTCCTTGTCGACGCGGGTGACGGCAGCGAAGGTGCGGTGCTTGCGAAGGTTTACGGTGTGCGAGAGCGGGGTCATAAGATCGGGTCTCCGTCGCTGTCGGTGTGCACGCGGTCCTCTTCGATATCAGAGTACCAAGCGCAGCCGGGCTTGCGGCAGCAGCCTCCGGCGTCGATGTCGTGACCTTCCATTGGGTCCTTGGCCGCCCTCCAGTGCTTCGGGCGCTCGCCGGCAGGGGCACGCCAGACGAGGATGCCCCGTCCTGCCTTTGCGCGGAGGGCTACAAGCGACAAACCTGCCTCCCGAGGGTCAAGACACCGGGCAACGTACTTCGACGTCTCAGATTTCACTTTACGACGGTGCGCGTCGAACGTGGAGACGGAGGAGAAGGTCTCGTGGCAAGCGGAGCAGTGGCTGATAAGGGTTCCTGGCCACGAGGCACCACCGCGGCAGCCGATCATGAGCCGTGCTCCCGTTTGAGTTTTTCCGCCCACTGAGCGGCGACTGCAGCGACCTGAATCAGCTCAGCGTACAGCTTGCCGGGATCCGACTCAGCGACAGCTTCGAAGAACTCCTCCGTCAGGATGTGACGGAACGTCAACAATTCGTTCGAGTCGGCTTTGTCGCATATCGCGCGAGCACGATCCGCAAGCTTCTTGTCTCCTGGAAGGCCCGTACCGTTCGGGTAATTCTGCACGCCCCACTTCGCGTCCTGAGATTCGAGTTCGGCGCGGATGTCGGACAGCACCCACATCCGGCGGACCTTTGCGTACGCGTCCATTATAGTGCTCCCAGTCCGTGAAGTCCGATGTAACCGAGAATCGCCGCCCCGATGAGCAGGGCGACCACGAGCACACTGCCCAGCCGGCGAAGCTGATAGCGAGCCTTGCGCTTCAGGTGGTGGAGATCGGTGACCTGGAACACTCGCACTGCCACGATGGACAGTGCGAGCGCCAGGACGACGAAGCCGATGCTAGCCATTGGGGGTGCTGATCACGGTGATGGGCTCTACAAGGTCGAGAGCGTGGTCATCGGTGCCCACGTACGCGGTGGCGTTGGGGCTCTCCAGCACGACCCACGCGCCACCGTACATCTTGGCGTACAGGTCCCCGTCGCCGTCGCGGACAACTGCACCGACAGGGAGGCGGTTGACCTCGAAGGGGCTGATTGATGCGGTGGCAGTCGCGGCTCGCAGCGACGAGAGCTCCGCGAGGGCGTCGTCACGTTGCTGCTTTGCTTCGAGGAGAGCTGCATCCTTGGCCAACCGGAGGGCCCTGTAAGCGTCGGCGTCGGGGGAAGGGTCGTCACCCATCTCGCGATCCGGGGTGACCCCACACGACAGTACAAACTCCTCGTTGTATCCGTCGGTGCCCACGCCCGGGTGCCTCGGGTCGTCCCAAGCCCACGAGAAACCGTTGTACGACCAGACATCGCCAGCGTTGTCCATGTAGCGCTTGAACGGATCGAGCATCATGGCTTGAACACCACCGTGACGGGCTGCTCGATCGCATTTGAGGGGAAGAGAGTAGCAGGGTTTCTGCCCGGCCGGACGCGGGGGGCACCGACGCCGACGAGGATAAGCCAGCCGTCGCCGGACTTGGCCATCGTGTCCCCAGCGGCATCCTTGACGACAGAGCCGACGGGGAGGGCATCGAGGTCGACCGGCGGGTCGTACGGCTCTCCGTTCACGGTCACGGGGCCGCCCGAGTTCAACTCCCACACGCGCTGCTGCGGGGGGCCATAGCCCGCCTTGGTGCGGGACTGGTATAGGTAGCCTTTGGTGTTAACGACGTAGGTGGTGTCGTTGTCTCGGAAATGCAGGACATCGCCGGGCTTGAACTCGGACATCACTTCACCAACTTTGTGTCGGAGGGGAGATCGGAAGTCGCGTAGATACGGGCGCCACTGGCGCCGCCCTTGAGGGTGCCACGGATCGAGGTGTTCGAGCCGACCGTGGCCAGGACCCAACCGTCCGGAAGGCGGACGTACGTGCGGTTCATGATGTCGGAGTGCGCGAGAGAGCCGGTGGCAGCCTCGTCCAGGGGGTTCGGCGGGACGATGGGGACGTCGTTGACGTGGGTGACATCCAAGAAGGACTTGCGGCCGGCAGCTGGGATGGATATCCAGTTGCTGCCGGTTGCGGTGAGGTCTTCCTCCACGCAGTACGCGCGGTGATCTTTGCTGACGACGAACACGCTGCCGTTGCTGTTCTTCAGGACATCTCCGGGCGAGTAGGCGTACGTGGTCGGCAGGGTGAGCTGATCGTAGAATCCGGAGCGGAGACCATCCGTCACGCCTCGGTCGTTGTTGGTTGCGCGGCCGTCTTCGCGGAACCACGCCCCCCGGGAATTCCGGGTACGGATCTCGTCCGCCGCAACGGCGCGGACAGTGGTGCCTTCTGGGTAAATCATGGCTCTCCTTGTTTGGTGGGCGTTGGGTTCATTGTTGCATGGCTCGGGGGGTGTGTCAAGCGGGGGCGTGAGGGTCGCTGTGTGTGACTGCGGCGAGCCACTTCAGTGTGTAGCTGTCTGACTACTTTAAGCACAGGGACGCACAGGGACAAAATCGGGGTGTTCTTTGGAAACTATCCTAGAAAATCTCTCTCTAGAAATAACCGGGGGATTTACGTCCCTGTACGTCCCTGTCGAGGGTATAACTGCAGCTAGACCATGGTTTGAGGCAGGGACAAACAGCCGAAATTTACGTCCCTGTCGCGTCCCTGTACGTCCCTGTCAGCTACTCACAGCATCTGGGTCGTGACCAGATGTCACACGAATCCCATTCAGCACCCGTCGGCCGTCACTTTTCTGGCCCTTGAAGCCCCGCGCGTCCAGTTCCTTCATCAGCCGAGGACGTCCCCACGCCGCTCGCGCCATCCCCATCGTGTCCATATACGTCACGTAGTGTAAGTAGACAGCTCCCGCTGGGCTGCACAGTCGGGTGGGGGTTCCGGTCGGAGCGGTGACCATCCCTAGCCACTCGTCCAAGGGATCCGTCTCCCGTTGATACTGCTCCAGCCACTCCGTGATGATCGGAGGCTCCTCAAGGCCGGTGGCATACCAGTCTTGGGCGGCCCGGACCAGCCACGCGAGGATACCTGGACCCTCGTCGCGGATGAGGTTCGCCACGCGGTTGAGATCCTTGGTCGAGTCAGGCACCTTGTGCAGGAACTCGACAGGGCGGAGACGACGCCACACAGCATCGTCGGACGTTGGGATAGTGAGTCGGGAGTTTGCTGAGATGACCAGCTTAGCGGTAATCTCGAAGGTTACGGGGTTTTTGTACTTTGCGGACGCGGTGAAGTCCCTAGACCCTGTGAACTTTTTCAGGACGCCGGACTGCAGCTGACCGACGCTTAGCTCCCCCTCGTCCACGAAAGCGATGCGCATGCCGGGCATCGAAGCAAGCTCAGGGTTGTTGTCCCCGGTGGCCACGAACGCCTGCACGTTGATACTGCGGAACATCGGTTTGAGGACGCCCCCGACGACTTCCATCAAGCTGGACTTGCCGGTCCCCCCGACTCCATGGAAGACCCAGAACTTTTGCTCCCGGACAGACCCCGTGATCGAATAGCCCAGCATGCGACGGATATATTCGGTGACCTCCGGGTGATCTAGGAAGGTGTCCGCCAGCTGCTGCTGCCAGGCTGGGCACTTCGCGGCAGGGTCGTAGTCGTGCGGGATGACTTTGGTGAACCGGAGACCCGTGTGCCAAGGTTCGAGGGAGCCGTCCCGAAGGTCGACCACCCCATTGAGGAAAGCCAGTTTCCACGGGTCGGAGTCCCAGGCATCGTCGTCGACGTAGACGCCTGGGATGTCCCGAAGCTTGGACACCATGTCGTCGGCAGCCTTTGCTGATTTCAGCTTGGCGGAGGCGTTGTACTTGCGCATCAGGGCAGCAGTGTCCACGGTTTCAAGCTGCAGCTCCGCCCGGACCGTGTCCTCTACCTGTTCGTGCAGCTGATACCAGCGGGTGCGGATGCGCCGGGCGTCAGGGTCGTCCACCCAACCATGGCCTGTGTACACGCGCCAGCTGGCCCCATGGCTGTACGCGATGCCCCCGTCTACCACTCGGTGGAGAGCGGCCGCATTGTTCGCATCGGTGACAGAAAACAATATCGCGTCCACATCGATTGGGTCGGCCGGGGCCGGCAAGCTGAGGTTCTGGGCTTTGCGTAGAAGCTGGCAAGCACCCGCGATGTCCAGGGAACCGGCGGACATGTCCTTGGCGCGATGCCACATGCTCTCGTACTCGCCGGCCGGGAGAACGCTGCCCGCCTGCCGGAAGGTGTCCAGGAGACGGGGGAACGTTGCCTCTGCGATGCCAGGCTGGGCTTCGTCCAGCTCAGCTACGCGGCACATCAGCCACAAGCCGCGATCGTTGAAGTTTCCAGGGGCCGCGCTGGCAAGGTAGTCATCGATCGCCTTGTCGATCGTCGCGGCTGGGTTCCGGATGAGGCGGAGTGCGTAGATGGAAGCTGCCAGTTGAGACGGGGCTCGGGTCGCCACGCTGGTTTTGCGGGACAGGGCTTCGATGAGGGCCGGAGACATCATCGGAGCCGTGGTGACTAGGGACTCGGGGGTGACCCCGGCAGCGAACGCATAGCCATCGCTGCCGGGCAGAACCGCGTAGCCCCCGTCCTTACGGATGTCGATCCCTGGCAGCACCTTGACGCTGTTGCCCAGGGTCGTGTCCCCCGGCGGCAGGCGGTAGTAAGCGTGACCGCCACCCGAGGGTGTGGTGACCTGCGGGGCGTGATAGGGCAGTTGGAGAGAGTTGAGCAGCTTCCGCCATTCTACGTTGCCGTCTACGTGGTCGCTCTTATCGAGGTCTACGACAACCAGAGCTGCTTGGCCGCGACCGGTGAGCACTCCGATGCGATCGGCGTTCAGCCACATCGGGTCGGAGAAATCCGGGGTTGCGTGGATGGTCTTCCACGCGGCTGCTGGACGCTTCGTGCCGGGGATAGCCGGCAGGACGACCATACCCGCCGCAGTGTAGCGGCGGGCGTAGTCGAGGATGTCAGTCACACGGCAGCTCCGATCTTGTTGTAGAGCTTGAACATGGCTCTCCATTCCTGTATGAGCGAGGCCTCCGCCACGAACGCCTCGCCACGAGTCGGGTGCTCAGAGTGGATCTTGAAGGACGCTATCTCGGACGCCCACGGCTGGAACTTGCGATGCCAAGCGAAGCGCTGGGTTCCGTCGCCGAAAGAGGAGCCGATGTAGAGCGGCGTGCCGAGGAGATCATAGGCGACGTAGACGACTGAGGGACGCTGCTCCCAGGTCTCGGGGATCTTGTGACCGATCGGAACGTCTGGGAAGGTGTCTCCGTGGGTACGTAGGCGCGTCGCGTGACCGTCGCACAGGTCCCGGTAGACAGTTCCCCTCCGAGTTCCGTTGAGCTTCGAGCAGCCCGGTACGGTGCACGGACGCAGCCCGGCGTACCGGCACGACTGGCACAGCCCCGCCGGTCCGTTGGCCTTGCCTTTACAGGTCTGGCAAGGTCCGTACGTGCACGAGGTACACAGCCCGGCCGGTCCGTTGGCTTTGTTTCCACAGATCTTGCAGGCGCCGTACCGGCAGCAGAAGCACAGCCCGGTCGGGGAGCGGGCCTTGTTTCCACAGATTGTGCACTTTCCGTACGTGCACGACTTGCACAGCCCCGCCGGTCCGTTGGCCTTACCCCCACATTGCGTACAAATGCCGTACGTGCACGACTTGCACAGCCCGGCCGGTCCGCTGGCGACACTGCCGCACTCACACCGGCCGTAACGACGCTCGTGACCCCCCGCCCGGGTCACTCCGCACCCTTGTCATGCTGGACCAAGATCCACAACAGCTCTCGATACTGCGCCAACGTCATCGCCACGTACGCATCTCCCACGCCCTTCCTCGCCCTCTTCAGCACAGCCGCGTTCCAGGGTGTCCCAGCCACCCGTCCCTGAATCGCGGCCCCCTCAACACCCTCCCGCAGCGCCGCAGTCAGATCTTTGTACGCCTTGAGCTGCAGCGTCACCACGTCGGGTCCGACGTTCACATCGCCAGCGTCGGGCACCGTCATGGCCTTGCGTTCGGCCCACAGACCGCCGTCCTGCAGGTAGCGGGTGACAGCGGTCTCCCACGCCGTGCCCTTGGCGCGTTGTGCGCTCATCGTGGCCGCTTCTTCGCTCCGGTGCGTTCCCACTTTCGGAGCACGTTGATCGTCGTGCGCAGGGCGTCCCGCATCTCTTCAAGGTCCGGGTGCGGGATCGTTACGGCCGGCTTGTCCGTGACAATCCTGCGCGGCTGATACCCGATCTTGTCAAAATGTCCGTAGACACGGTCCCCGTAAGGCTCTTCGTGGCGCCTGGCCGACTCGACCTCCAGCTGTGCGTCCTTGCCGGTGCCGTGCTCAAGCCACGCGAGAGCAGTCTCCGCCCGCGACAGCACGGTGCGAACCTCCGTCAGCGGGCCAGACGTAAGGCGGCCGATGTCGTAGTTAGTCATCCTTGCTCCACACGACAGCCTCGAACGCCTTGGGCGCGACGTGTCCGATGACCGTCACCTTTTCCCGAGCCAGCGCCCTAGGAACCGTATCGGACGGGGGAAAGTAGCCACGCCAGTTCCGCTGCTCTTGCGATCGTTCCGTGATCCGAACGATCGGCCGCTTGGCAGCCAGCCGGACGATTTCACCGCATGCCATGTGCGTGCCGCCCACTCCGTCCACGCGGTTGTTTTCGATGACCGCGACGAGACTGCCTACGACGATCTCTGTGCCTCTCCAGTCTTTCATGCTTCAACTCTCCTGTCCACAAGGACTCCCCGCATCACGGCAGCGCCAACCGCTGCCTCCCGTGCGCCGAAGTCCGATTCTCCTCTGTGTCCGTCCAACCTAACACGGTCGCCCGGACGGCAGTAGGCAAGGTCGCCTGTGCCGATGGGGCGCCACACTGGGGGCTCGTGCTTCGCGTCCAGCTTCCAGAGCGTGGTCGCCATCACTTGCCCCCATCGTCAATCCAGCGCTGCAGCTCCTCTGTGCACTGCTGACACAGGTGCGCCACCTGACGCTCCCGGTAACTCTGTGCCGCCAAGGTGAACACGAGGGTGCCGTATTCAAGCTGGTGGTCGCATCTTGTGCAGACCCCCACTGTCTCCCCGCCGCTCACGACCGGAACCCGATCTTGAACTCTGGCTCTGCGTCCTCAAGGTGGTCCGTGCTCGGCTCCGCCTCTTCGTACGACACCTCTTCGCCCCTCAGGAGCACGTAGGGGGCCGCGTCCGTGGGCTCTGGGGCCATCGCGTCCGCGAAGCGTTGGATGACGTTAGCGACGCCTACAGCGGCCTTTGCGCAGCCGACGATCGCTTCGGCGATGCCTTCAAGGATCACGAGCCACCCTTTCGTTCGTTGCGCTTGATCTCATCGCGACGCCGGGCAGCTTCGCGGGCCTGCTCCTCGTGCTGCCTGCGACGAGCCTCGTTGGCTTCCCGCTGGCGACGCTCGTCCAGTTGACGCTGCAGCCGCTGGCGAGCCTGCTCCGCTTGACGTTGACGATCGGCTTCTCGGCGACGTCGCTCTTCCAGCTGACGCTGCAGCTGCTCGTGAGCGCGGCGGGCGTCGTCTTCCTTGCTCATGTGCTCTCCGTTCGTGGTAGAGACTTCAGCATACAGCACGATCCCCCCGCTGGCAACCCAGTCGGGGGGATCTCTGTGCGGTTCCAACTTATCAGAAAGGCGCGGTTTCCGCGCCGTTGGCGTTCAACGCACGCTGTGCGACTGTGAGGCGGAAGTCGTAGTACGAGCTGCCGCCCGCTTTCTTCGACTCAGTGAGTCCGCCGAACTGTAGGACAACGACGTCACCAGCCTGCGGGTTCGATTGCGCCACCTGGTTACGCCAACTCGTGAGGCCGTTGGAGACCTTGAGAACACCAGCGTCGAAACCGGCTTCGGTGATGCCCTCGTGGGCGATGGCGACACCCGGATCGGTTCCCACGCCCTTGTAGCCGGGAGACGACCAGACGGAGACGACCTTGCCGACGACTGAGAAGGCGGGGACTTCCTTGTGTCGAAGATACACCCCGTCACCGGAAGATGACTCAGCCTGCTGGGCCGCCTGGGCAGCGGCGGCCGGGTCGAGACCTAGGGCCTTCAGCTGCTCTTCGATGGAACTCATACAGTGGTCCTTTCGTTGATGTTAGCTGTCATAGGGTATCAGAAAATCCTAGATTTGGCAAGCCCACCTTGGGGTCCATTCCGTTGGAAAGATCTTACGGTGCTGGCCCCCTGTGCCCCGATTACACCTTACGCACTGCGCCGCGACGTTGTTTCTCTTGTTAGATCCCCCCGAGACAGCGGGATCAAATGACCTATCTCCGCCTTATTATCCCCGTCAAATGCTACGCCACACGTGAAACACACAGGCGAGCACGCACCTGAACAGCGTTTTCTGCGTGTACCGGAGGGGACAGGCAGTCCACACTGATCGCACACTCTGCTCATACCGATACATCCGACACCGTTGTACTGATCGTTCCGAACTGCAAATGCGCTCTCTCTACGTCCCAATTTTGTATGTTAGCCAGAGCCTGGAATCCTTGCCACGTACGGTCGCGCTGATCCGGCCGAATCTGAATCCAGTCAGCCATCTTGGGTGTGATGTGCAGGATTGAGAGCTGGTCGATCTTCGGGAGCTGTGTGATCGTGCCGTCCCGGGTCACGACCTCTTCGCCGCGTGCGAGGGCTTCCAGTTGGAAGGCGGTTTCCGGATATGCCCCCTTTCCGCTCTTAACGTCGCACAGGTGGTGCTTGTCTCCGATTTTGAAGAGCAAGTCCATCGTACCCGCATAACCGATTGAGTGGTTGAAGATCGTTGCTTCGTTGAGCACCCACTCCGGCTTGAAGCGCTTTTCCCAAGCAAGGAATTGAGCGAACCAAGGCATCACCTGCCGCATGGCTTCAACGGGATCGACGTCCGCGTCAGCACAGATGCTCAGTGCGTACGAACTGAAGGTTGGCACACCCGTATTGCAGTAGGACTCTACAAGGTCGTGCACCAAGTCACCCGCTTTTGACGGGGTGAAGTCGGTGCCCGGGGCGCGAGCCTCGTAGCGGGCGCCCTTCAGCAGGATCCGCTTTAGTTTCTTCGTCATCGGGGACAAGGTGTCCCATTCTCGGATGACGTACTCCACGGTTTCGTTGACCGCCCAGTTCATCAGGGCCGGCTTGTCCTTCATGCCCGTGATCGTGGTGACCGACGGGTACGCTTGGCCGGTGACAGGGTGGACATATTGGCGGCCGGTATTTGACTTTCGTCTAGCCAAGGCTGGGAGAGACATTTACCGACCTCCAGGTGTGACCCCGCCAAATTGCGGCGACGTTGTAGGGTTTCAGTCCGTACGAGTCAGCTACGGTCCGGGTTGAAACATCGGAAAACTGAAGGGCATAGATCCGTCTCGCGTCTTCCGGGGTGATCAAGGCTTTGTAGTGACGACCCCGAGACACCATCGCGGACATGTTATCGTGCTGGTTTCCGACGTGAAGGTGACCCAGCCGGACGCACTCAGTGTTGTCGCAACGATGACAGGCGAACTCCCCGGGCTTAAGTGCACGTCCAGCTTGCGCTAAGACAAAATGCGTAGCCTTCATCCGCTTTCCGTTGTGTGTTAAGCGCCCGTACCCGTGCCAATCGATCTGTCCTTCCCACGGCTCGCACGGACCAATGTCCGGTAGGCTCATTCGTCCTCCAACTCCGCCATCTCCACGCGCCACGTGAGGCGCGCGGCTGCCTCCGATAGTTCGATCTGCATAGCCTTGCCTTTCTGTTGCCCAGTAGGTCGAGCGACGCTCAGGCTCACCCCTCCGGAGTCGGAACGCCACTCGACCGACTAGCCAGTGTAGCCGGACAAACTCTGGGCGGCCTGCTGCCAGATCGTCTCTGGGGTCGCTTCGGCCTCCGGCGAGATGGTGTTCACGAAGCGCGAAAACTCCTTCAGCAGGGCCACGGTGAGGCCCCCAAGCATCGGCAGCATGGCCACCGCGTGTGGGCCAGCGAGCACTGTCATCAGATGGTCGGTGCCCGCCTCCTCGTCGTCTTGGAGCATCAGAGAGACGAGGATGATCGCGTCCTGCAGGGCGTCCGACATATCAACGTTTGGGTTCGTCACGACTTGGCCTCCGTGATTCGGATGTCCGCGTGCGGCGATCGGGCGAGGATCGCGGCAATGTGAGCTGCCGTGGCAGACAGCGGGACGACCTTGCTGCGACCCTGGGAGTATACAGTGACGTTCACTTCGACACCTCGTCCGGGAGAGCCTTGACGCATGGCTTGAACGTCACGTCAACCAGGTGGTCGCGCCAGTTGGCACCGTCGGGGTCCATGGACTCGAAGCACTCAGGGTCGTACATGTCCATCGCGACCGCCTTGTGGGAGTCGGCTTCGATGGTCCACGAGGAGTCCTTCGGGTACTTCCGCAGATCCCCGCACTTAGCCGCGTGGACATCGTAGTTTCCGGATTCGTGCGGGTTGACGATCGTAACCTTCATGGCCTGTGCCCTTCGTTGATTAGCTCTTCCGTCATAGCTAACCACAGGTCGTCCTCGCCTGTCAAGTGCGGAGGGCGGACATCACTGCCGCCAGGAGAAGTCCGCGCCGTGGGCGTGGCTGGCGTGCACGACCTCCGCAAGCAAACCCAGTGAGTCGTGTCCGCCATGCCCGAACTTGTCCGAGCAGCGCACGTAGACCAGCACTTTGGGGAACACCTCGAACGCTTCCGAAGCGTGGCACTGAGGTGAGTACATGGCGGCAGTGAGAGGTGGGTGTCGCATGTTATCCGTCCAAAGCCTCTCGGATTCTGCCCAGTGTAGAACGAAGAGCGTTCAGGTCCTGGAGAGCCTCGGACAACTCGCGCCAGGCACTGTCGCGGTCGGCCACGGCACGTCGCAGGGCGTCGCGAGCACGATCCCGCTCGTCCGCCAGCTGGAAGCCGGCCTTGACGGGATCCATGATCTCTCGTACGATCTCGTCGTCAATGACGACGAAGGTCCCTACGGAGAGTGTCGATCCGGAGGAAACCCTCCAAACGTTCACTTCGTTCACGTACGCTAGGATTTTGACACCGCCGCCCCCGTCGTACACGTAGCGCTTTTTCGCGTCGAGCACCGCGCCGGCAGCCAGCGGCAGGCCCGGCGGGGTGAAGTTCGAGTACATCTGGGTAGCCCCGGCGTCCGATAATGCCACGGAACCGTTGCGCTCGTGCCAATGGCCGTCCGTCCCGCGCTCGCGGTATCGACCCGCCTCCGTGAGTTCCCACTCGGACGGCGCCAGCGCAGTCGTGCCGACCTCGTACGTGGTTCGTTCGCTCGGTGGTGCCATGGTCAGTTCTCTCCTCGGACGATGTTCGTCGGCACGATGCCGATGCGACGGGGGTGCGGGTTGTGGACGGACTCAGCGAAAGCGCTCTTCACGTCCGTGTGGAAACGGTAGAACTGGGGGATGGTCATGCCGCCCGCGTGCGGGGTTCCGTTGATGTCCCGGTACTTCATGTACGAGCGGACGAAGCGCAGCGACGCGAGGAGGGATTCGCCGTTCTCAGCTGCGTAGTAGCAGGCTTCGCCTTCGATGTCCAGCATTACGAGGCCTTCAGGGTCGGGATGCCGTCCAGGCTTCGGACGATCCGGCTGTCCTGGGGGTCGACAGACGCGAGCGCCAGGAACTTGTCCCCCCCAGCCTCGTCAGACAAGCCGACCCCGACGTACCCGTACAGCAGCTCGTCCAGCAGGTCGATCTCGGACTGGGTCAGGGTGACCTTGATGCCCTTCGGTTTTGGACCGATCTCCCGCAGCTTATAGCTGTGCAGGGGCGCCCACCGGGACGAGATTTGGGTTTCGGTGCCGTGCCAGCCGCCGCCGCCATCGGATCCTCCCGGGCGAGCCAAAGGCTTGTACATGGTGTAATGATTCGGAAGGTCCGACATCTCGTACCATGTGTCGCCGGTTGCGTCTTTGAAGCTTCGTACCTTGGGCATGTTGTCTCCTTTGAGGGTGGGCGGCACAGCGGCGAGATCCCAGTTACGAGGCTCGTTCGTCCTCCCGGCGCCGAATCCATCGGCGGCCGCTGTGCCTTACAACGAGAACGATACGGGGTGATGGAACAGATGTCAAGCCCCAGAGACGAAGAAAGCCCCGCCACATTCAGTGACGGGGCTTCCTGATCGGGACTAGTTGACGGGCGGGTCGAAGTGGGCCGCGACCGTAGCTACGACGGGCGCCTTGACCGGCGTCACCTTCGAGCGAACGATGACACCCACGACCAGGGGCACGGCTACGACGAGCGCAGCGACGATGCCTGCGAGAGCCGCACCGAGACCAGTCGGGATGGTAAGGCTGAGGACACCCAGGAGCACCAGCACGCTGTTGATCACTGCCACTGCGGCAGCGCCGAAAACGGCAGGCTCGGGGGTGGGCTCGACGGGGCTAGACAATATCGTCTCCGTTCTGTAGTTCCTGCATGAGGTCGGCTACACGGTCGTGCAGCGCCTGCAGGTCTTTTCCGTTGTTGCGGATCGTGTGGTCAGGAACCTGCTTGTCCAGTTCCGTCTCCGAGACGTGCTGATCACGGTTCGTCTGACCGTCACGTAGGACACGGACGAACAGGAAACTAGCGCGGTCGAGGTGGTCGAACTCGTTGCCGAACCGAGCATCCGTGACGACGATCGGGGTGTCCCCCGGCGTGTTGATGATCCGCTCGGATGCTGCGTTCACCCATGCGTCCACGTCCAGCTGCTCGCGGACGCCGAGGCCGTGAGCTTGCTGGAGCCGGCGAATTTCGGGAAAATATTTCTTGGCTCCGTCGTATCCTGCGGCTTCGATGGCGTCGTTGTATCTCGTGATCAGGATTCCATCTCCACCCGGCCTCGCTGCCACAATGGGGTTCATCGCTGCCATCACCGCACGCAGCGGATCGGCGAACGCGATCTTGACATACCCGTAGTTCTCGATCAAATACTCGGCGATCGTGTCCTTGCCGGAGCGGGCGTAGCCGTAGACTGCGATGTCGGGGAGGCTCATGTCAGCCCCAGTTCTGACCGGTCGGGTGCGGATTCGGCTCCTGCGCCACGACGGGCGGAGCGGCAGCGGGGGCGCGCCACGAGGATCCGCTCGGGTGCGGATTCGGCTCCTGCGCGATGCGTGGCGGCTTGATCTGCGGGACCGGCACGGTACGGTACGGGGACGTGGCGGCCGGGGGCGTGGCGACGGAAGCCGGAACAGCGGCCATGGTCTTGGCCGGCTCCAACTGCAGGGCCAGCGCGATTGCGAGGCTGATCACGGGATACTCCTTGGGTTAGGCGATCTGTCGATGTCTTCCCAAGTAGGGTAGCACGTCCACCTCAAGTCCCGCAACCCGTGGCCTACCTGCTCCGATGAGCGCGAAGAGGCCCATGGCGGAGACGCCCACCGGCATGGGGGCGCTGCTCGTGGGTGGCGCGGCAGCGGGGCAAGACCAAGAACCAGCGGACTGCGATGTTCCGTCCGTGTACGTCACGGTCATCATGCAGGTGTCGCCGGACTGAGTGACGGAGGTTGAGGAGATGCCGCGACCGTCAGCACCGTTGGTGCCGTTCGTGCCGTCCTTACCGGGCTGTCCTTCGACCCCCGGATCGCCTTGGGCCCCGGTGGCGCCTTGAGCTCCCGGGGCGCCCTTGGGGCCGGTGACGCTGGCCCCTGGGGCGCCCTGCTGGCCCGGCGCGCCCGGCTGGCCTGGCTCCCCCGTCACCTGCTCCACGCGCGTCGCGGGCGGAGGGGCGACAGAGTTTGGATTCACGCCCTTGTTTGATAGGGCGGAGCGGTACTTGTTCGCGTCGGTCGTGAGGGCCGTGATCGCGGCGTCGCGGTTGGCGTCGGCCACCACGCGCTGTTGGTCGCGGATGATGAACAGCCCCATGCCGGTGAGGACGAGGGCAGCCATGATCCCGAACAGCCAGAGCGATAGTCGCTTGGGGGTCATTTCAGTCCATCCGGTGCCTCTGGGGCGTCTCCGCCTTGGTCTCTGATCGCTTTCAACAGGGTTCCCACCCACGTCCACAGCGAGACGTTTTCGCGGCGGAGCTCGCGGGCTTCAAGGCGGAGCTTGTCACGCTCGCGCTCGGTTTCGTCGTCGTCCGCGCTGCGACGGTTGCGGAGACTGACCAGCAGGCCGCCGCCGCCGGTTAGGAGTCCCGTCGCGACAGTGCCGACCGCTAGGACGGTTGCCGGGTCCACTTCATTGCCGCCTGTCTGTTCGAGGGCGGCGCGGCAGCACCTGTGCGATCAGGAGATGACCCAATCCGACCACAAGAGCGTACGATGCACTTACCCAGCCGGTGTGAGCTATCAACGCGCTGGCTGTAGCGGCCACGGCACCCATGCAGAAGGCGCCGAAGCTTGCTCCGTGCCCGATCAGAGCGAAGACCCGAAGGTCTCCAATCCATCCGATCAGCACGAGCAGGCCGGTTGATAGCAATAGAATGCCGAGGACGTTGGCGCCCCCGGCCAGATGATTTAGTGCCGACGCAACAGGCGTAGATACGTCGGACGGTGGTCGGATGAGGTAGGAGAGTCCAGCGGCGACGTTCGCCAACGCCAAGGCGAGCGAGGCTGTCCACACCCGCCTTGACGGGACGTTCACTTACTTGGCTTGTCCGGGCGTGGGCTTCCAGCCGGTCCACTGCTGCCCCGCCGGCTTCGTGCGGTCGAAGGTGTTCACGTACAGCGTGCCCTTCGGGTCGGTGCCCTTGACCAGCAGGCGCAGGCCCGTGAGGGTCACCGCGATGGCAGGCGCGCCGGAGCCGGTGCCCCCGATCTTCTCGTCCACGTAGCCGGCACCCGAATCAAGATCCGAGATCGTGACCAGATGGATGCTCTTGTCCTCGTCGCGCACGGCGAAATACGCGGTCTTGCCGACCGCCGCGACGCCCACGCCAGCCAGCCACGTGCTGTTGCCGACCAGCGAGTATTTGACGGTTGGGTCGGTGGAGCGGTAGATCTTGCCGTCAGTGCCGACGATCGCGAACAGCGTCCGTCCGTCTGACAGGGTGGTTGCGCTCACGGTCGAGTCCTCCGAACTGGCAGGCGCGGAGCCAGCCTTGAATGTGACGGGGTTGGGCTGTCCGGCGCGCACCCACGCGACGAAGTCAGTGAGCAGAGCGCAACGAGCCGAGAATGCGGAATTCAGGAAGCTGATGTGCATGTGGTCCGGACCGTCGCCGCCGGTCTGATCCTTCAGGTTGTACGGCGCGCGGGTGTCGTTCAGCAGGTAGTTCGTGATGATGTACTTGATCTGGTAGAACTCCCACGTGTGAGCGCGCAGCCGGGGGAGCAGGTACCTGCGCAGCAGGGCGGGCGTGAGGCGAACGCCGTTTACGGTGCCCCCCCAGCCGATGTCGATCGCTGTGATCTTGCCGTAATGGCCAGTGCACTGCCACGGGACGTGGTCACCGCAGCCAGCTTGGTGCGACAGGTCCCCGACAATGCCGAGGTTCTGGATTCCCAGGGCTTTCATCTGGGCAGCCAGATCGAGGCACGGCTGTGCGATGGCGTACGAAACGCCGTTTAGGACGGGCATTACTCTCCTTCGTCGGCGTCGGCGTCCGCGTTGATCATGTAGGGCTCCTGGCACGCAGCCAGCGGAACCTCTTCGTCCGCCGCGACGTCATAATCGGTGTCGAGACGCTCTCGATCCGGGTCAGTCATTCGGGACTCCTAACGGAATAGCTCCAAGTTGGCGTTGACGTTCTGCAGGGTCGTGACGGCTCCGGTTCCGCTTGTGATCTGGACCAGCAGGTCCACGAAGCCAGCATCGGACGCGACCACGGTGGGCGGGTTGATGATCCACGAGACGTGCCGGAACCACACTTCCGCTGAGGAGGCGGGGAAACCCGTGACGGTGCCGCGAGCGATCCCGTTGTCGTTGAACGCCGCTACGTCGGCTCCGGTGTTGTCCGTGAGCGTCTTCCGCCACGTGGCCTCGTTGATGCAGCTGGTGGTGCTTCGATTCAGGATCGAGTAGTCGAAGGTCAGCTTTGCCAGCTTCGTGCTTGGCTTGATGTCGAGGTCATACAGCGTGCCGAAAAGGAGCGTGGTGACGACGGATGCGTTGATACTCAGCGAGCTCCGCGTGTAGCGATAACTGGCGTACTTCCCAGCCACGGCACCCGTTGCCCAGACGTTCATCGCGTTGGCCAACGCGGCAGTGTCCCCCGCGATGTCGGGGGCTGTGCTGCCATCGGTTGGCGGATACGGCAGCTTCTTGATCGTCGTCAGCGGCATTACTTCATCAGCTCCACGAGCACACGGCAGCCGCCGGCAGGAACCTGCGCCGGCCCGGCGCTCGTTTGAGACTGAATTGTCAATGTGGCGGTTCCTGCGGCGGGCGACGGGAGCCACATATCGACATTCCAGACAATGGAAGTGGTGCCGCTGCTGCTGCCGCGTGCCCAGCGAGCTCCGCTGCCCAGGAGTGGGGTTGCCCCGTACGTTGCGGTCCAAATGGCCTCCACCGCGTTCGCCACGTTCGTGTTGTAATTGACCAGCATGGAGACCTTCATAAGCCCAACCCCCGCCCCGACCACGATACTCGCGGAGGTGACGGTGGTGAGGCCGGTCGCGACGGGGGTGACAGCTGCCGCGTTCTGGAAAGTCGCGAAAGCCCAGTTGGTCGGGGTGAACGCGGTCGCGTCGGCGTCGATGTCGCCAGCCAGCAGAGCCAGCACGGCGGGAACGTCAACCGGAGTGTCCGTGGCAGCTGGGTAGTGATACCCGCGAGAGGTAGTCGGCATCTTATCTCTTTCCTAGTGCCACGGGAGTATTCAGGAGGGCGAAGAGGACGATGTCGCCCACGACGTACGTGGCTCCGTTGAGGGTCCACGAATCGCCGATGCCGCGACCGTCGAAGGCCACCGACGTGAGCGGGGCGCCACTGGACACGGAGGTCACCTCCGCCCACACAAGCTCGGTGGTCGGGGTCTGGTTGGCGGCCCAAGTGGCGAGGCCCGTTACGAGGTCGTTGGCCATTACGCATCCTCCGGAAGCGAGGCAGCGGCGGTCGTGAACTGGGAACGAGTTCCGACCGTCAGTGGGTGGGTTACGGTGTCGACGAGGCGCTTCACGGTGCCGACGCCTTCGAGGTAGACGTTGATGACGTCGCCCGGGTCGAGGAACGGGGCCGGCATGGAGTCGAAGGCCAGTGCCCAACGGTCCTGAGTTGCGGTGGCCAGGATCGAGGCAGCGGCGGACAAAGTTTGCGGCGTGGTCGTAAGGAACGTGGACGCGTAGTAGCGACCACGGACGCCGAAGTTGCCGTCAATCCGGAACCTTCCGGAGTTTTGAGTGACCCGGCCCTGTACAGTCGGTTCATCAGGGTTGCCCGCGTTCACCACGTTGTAATAGTCCGAGCGGCTGATCGTGAAGCCCGCAGGGCCGAGAAGGTTGGCGCTTGAGTCCGACGTGAACGACCAATCGACAGCCGAGGAGAGAGTCTTCTTCTTGCGGACCGAGAACGTGCCGGCACGGCCAACGGACCAAGCAAGACCGTAGGAGTCGCCGATAGCGTCGATCTGGTCCATGGGTTTCTTGGAGTCCGGGGTGCGGGGGGACACATTTATTAGCGTTGCCACCCCGCTTGTGTCTGCCAGTGCGGGTACGGGGATCGAGGTGGTGAATTCAGAGAACGAACGGTAAGGGCCGCAGTGCCACATCGCGTACCCGGGGGTGACGTTGGCAAAGACGGTGAGCGGGTCCGAGAAATGCGGAGAGCGGTCATCCGCGAAGAACTGCTCCATGGAAGCCAGTTTCAGCTGCAGCTTGCCGAGTGACGGGGTCAGGTCCGTGATCAGCATCGGCGGAAAATCGATGTCCTCGTACGTGTTGTCCGAGAACAGGTACCGGTACGTGATCTTGATCGTACGTCCTTCGCGGGGATCGCAGAAGGAGAAGGCGTTGCGTCCGTCGACAAGGCGCGAGGCGACTTCGATGTCGCCGGACCACGGCACCTGATTACCGGAGCTGCCCGTGAGCGAACCAGATAGCAGCTGGTACTCCTCGGTGCCGAGGTCGGTGGCGAACACGCGGTTCGGCTTAACGATGATCTTGAAGCGAGATGACGACAGGATAGCCTTTTTCAGGCGATCGCTGATAGTCCACATACGGGGCTCCTGTCGTTTACGGTGGGCCGAGGAGAACGTCTAGGTACGTCTTGCCGGTGTACGCGGTCTTCAGGTCATTGAACGTCGTATAGCGGGACTTGAGGCTGGCGTACGACCAGTCGAGCGTCAGCGCGGACACGGGGCGCGCCACGAGCGTGTACGAGACGTTGATCCGGCGCTGTTGGTCCCATGCATTCTGGGAAATCCGGGTGACCGTGAGGCCCGTGACGCCTAGGTACTTGGGAGGGAACCAGGCGGGGTCCGTGAGCAGCTTTACCGGGTAGCCAGAGCGCAGCAGGGAGACGAGGGCGTCACGGTCTACCGAGGTGTCCGTCCACAGCGTCATGGAGCCCGTGGCGGCGTCTGAGCCGGTGGACCAGTAGACCGCTTCGCCGCGACCTGGGGGATTGAAGATGTCTGACTGCATGGCGTACGTGTGCTCTTCTGGCGGATCCCCGTTGACGAAGGCTGAAAGGGCCGGGGTGCCCGGATGTAGCAGGAGCACCTTGCCGTCGCTGGGTACCGTGACAGCCGCGCTCGTGGCGGTCTGGCCAGTGTTCAACGTGACCGTCCACGTTAGCGCGGTGTCGCGTTGGGTCTCGTAGTCCCGGGCGACAGCGATGCTCGAAGCCAGCGAAATCGGCTCCGCGCCACGGACAGGACGAGCGGGGGATTCGTTGCAGACGACGGTAGCCGAGACAGCGGTCGGCACGTCCGTCGCGTTCACCGTGAGGTTCACGCGAGGAACGGACGCACCGACCAAGTCCAGCACTGCGGTTAGGGTAGGCACTGACGCTCCGATCTATGTGAAGGCGGGGCGAGCGCCCGAGAACAGCAGGCTATTCGCAAGGCTTGTGTCGTGCGCGGACTGCTTGTCTACGATGTACGCGTCCATCTCAGTGCCGCCCACCTGCAGGGTGAGCTGCTGGTTGGCGAGCGTGAGCTCGTGATTCAGCAGAGCGGAGCCGACGAAGTCCCCACCAGCGGAGGCCAGCGACGCCGGAGCCAGCAGAGCAGCCATGGCAGACTCCACCGCACCCTGGCGGGACGCGAGGCCCTCAGCCAGCGCGTCACCGATCGCTTGGCCCGAGAACAGCGACCACCCCTTGCCTGACAGCGGACCGGTCTTGGCCGGAGAGTGCGGCAGGAAGTTGGCAATCGCATTCATGACGTTCTGGATAGAGCCGGTGACAGCCCCGATGGCGCCGGAGATGCCGTTAGCGATGCCCTGCACGATCGCAGCGCCCGCGTTGGTCGCACGGCTGATAAGGCTGTTGAGGATGCTTATGACCCTGCCGGGCAGAGCCTGGAAGAACCCCACGACGGCGTTGATTCCGTTGCTCACGGCCGTTCTGATGCCGTTGCCGAGCGACGTGAAGAATGCGACGACACGGGAAACGAGCCCCGACACGAATCCGATGATGGACCCGATAGCCGCGCTGATCTTCATGACAACGAAATTCCAGCCCGCCGCGACAGCCGCACCCATCGACGTCAGCCAGTTACGGATGGCCGTCTGGATACCGCCAACGAACGTGGTCACAGAGGCGACGATGCCCATGAACCACCCTGCGATCGCCACACCGATGCCCGCGAAGAACCCACCGATCGCGACGCCCAAGCCGGCGAAGAAGTTGCCGACGCCAGCGAAGAAGCCGCCGATAGCGGGGAGGGCCGAGATGAACGCGTTCACGAGGAACGTGACACCTGAGACGATGGCCATCACCACGAGGGCGATGATCGCACCGATTGCCGCGATCGCGATACCGAGGGCGATGAACGGAGACAGGATGAACAGCACAGCGACGCCGAGGGCGATGATCGCACCCAGCAGAATGCCGCCGATGAGCGGGGCGAACGGCTTGATGATCGTCCAAAACTTGCTGAAGTTGTTCAGCAGTGGGGCCAGCGTGGAGCTGAGGAAGTCCGCGAACGCCGGAGCCAACGTGACCGCGATGTCCACGATAGTTCCGATGGCGCTACCCACGGACTCCAAGAACGGCATGAGTTTGTTCACGGCGTCCTGCGCGGTGGCGAAGAAGTTAGCCAACGCCAGCTGGCCAGCCGGGCTGCTCACGTAGTCCGCGAGGCGGGTGAACATGTCCGCGAAGCCAGCAAAGGAGACGCCGCCAGCCGCCGCTGCCGTGGATAGGCCGCTCAGGATTCGAACGACGCTACCGATGATCGAGCCCAGCTGAGAGAAGGACTGCAGGGCCTTGGTCAGGAACCCCTCGAACGCCGGATCCTTCGCGATGTTCTGCAAGGTGTTGCCGAAGTCCGAGAAATTCTTGCCCATGTCGTCCAAGAAACCCCCGAGCGGGCCGGACGCTGCCTTAGCCAGATCCAGGAAGCCCACCGTCAACGGCTTGATCGAAGCCATGAGGTGATCGAAGCCTGGACCGAGGTTCAGGATCGTGGTGGACAGGTCGCCCGCAACACGAGGCATCGCGAACGCCTTGAGAAGCTCGCGCGCGAAGATGTTCGCGGTGCGGGCGCCCTGCTGCAGAGCCAACGTGAACGCCGGGAGCGACACACGCGCGGCGTTCTGCAAATCGACGCTCATCCCCCGAAACAGGGACTCCTGGGTTTGGCGCTTGATCTCCCTGAACGCGGGGAGCAGCTTGCTGATCTCCGCCACGAACGCCTGAGCGCTCGGGGTGAGGTCTTTCATCGCGGCCTTGAGAGCTTTCGTGTCCCCGGACGCCAGCGCGCTGATAGCGGTGCCAACACCCTGCACACCGATGATGACGCCACCGAGGATCGCAGCTAGGCCCACAGCGCCAGCGGACAGCGCGGTGATGGAGCCAGCGGCCACGAGGAGAGCTCCGGCGAGCTGCACGACGAGAGCGGTGATCACGGAGAGCGCGATGCCCGCGACGCCGACAGCGGCAGTCATGGACACGATCTGCAGGACAGGGCCAGCGATCGGGCCTACCGACTCACTGAAGACCTGCGCCATACCTGCCATACGGGTGCCGAGCATGCCGAGGAGGCCGCCGAGACCCTGGAGCGAAGTGGACAGACCACCAAGCCACGAGCCAAGCTGGGCAAACGTGTTGCCCATACCGCCGAGGATGTTCGTGAACGCCGGGATGATCGTTCCGCCGAGACGGGCGATGCCGCTGATCATGCCGGTGATCGTACCCAGCAGACCCCGACTCCTGCGACTGCCACCGCTGCCGCCGCCGTTGGCCGCGTTGTTGAGCAGGCCAAGCTGAGCGATCAGGCCAGCGATGCCGGAGTTCCGGATGTCGAAGCCGATGGGGATGTTGTTGAACAAGGCGACGAGGTAGCGGTGGAAGATCTCGGCACGAGCACGAGCGGATGCGATGTCGAGGTCGAATCGGATCGTGACGTTGCCGCCCGTGATCGAGTTGATCTGTGCCCGGATAGCGGCACGGTCGATTTCAAGAGTCGTGGCCAGCTTGACAGGGTTCGTGCGCGCGTATCGCTGGGCGTCCCGGATGCCACGGCGAACACTGGCGATCAGCGAGCTCGTGTCGATCGTCGCGCGAAGCTGGACGGCCGAAGCCGCGAACCGATCGAGCTCGGTGCGCGCTTCGGCCGTATCCAGTTTCAGGTTTGCCGTGATCGTGGCCTTGACGGTCTTCTCGATGTCCCGAAGATCGTGGCGGAGCTTGGAGGCGAAGCGGGCAAGATCTGGGACAACCGTGACCTTTGCCTGACCGGCGGACACACCTGCAACCATGAGCTACCCTTCCGTGATTGATCTGAATTCAGCCAACGAGACTTGTCGTGGCTTCGGACGGGCAGCGGAACCGGGAGTTTCCATCGGTGGAGGCGGCTTCAGCTTCTTCTTGCTGTTCACCTGCAAAAGGGCGTGAGTGTTGATCTGGATCGCGTCGATGACCGTGGCCAGCAGGCGCTCCGAGACGCCCCACTCGCGCATCGCGTCCGGGGCGGCGTTGTTGTGCTCCGCCACGATCGCGGACTTGGTCGCGCTGGACGCCGGGAGATTCTCGAACAGCACGCCCAAGCGACGCGTAGACAGCTCACCACGATGCCAGTCAAGGACATCGACACCGAGGGCGAGGCAGTCATATTCGAGCTGCTCCGAGAAGTGCAGCAGGAGCCAGTGAACTACTCCGCTTTTGGGCCTTGCTGCGCCTGCCAACCTTCGAAGATCTCCGTCAGCACATCGAGGCCAACGTCCTCACCCTCGAATGCTGGACGTTGCGCCGGAGCAACCAGGGCGATCATGAGCTCGAAGAGGGCGACTACGGACGAAGAGCCTGCGGCCTCCGGGTCGGCGGCGGTCGCTTCAAGGGTCCCCATCGCGCGGAAGGCGGCGTAGCCGGCCTTGTTCAGCGGGCGGAACGTGTACGACTTGCGGCCGATCTTGTGGACGTAGGGCGCGGTCTGCGAACCGGACTGGGCTTCGGTGAACTGGGCAGAGTTGGGCATGTTTTCTCCTGCGGTGGATTCGGTGGGTGGTAAAGGTGGACGGCAGCTGACCCACCAGACAACTGCCGTCCACCGCATTCGGGCTAGACGATCGCGGTGTCAACCCATTCGAGCAGGTTGTTGGAGCCGCCAGCGTCCAGCAGGGTCGCCGTGACAGGCTTGACGTTCAACGCGTCCGTGGCGTAAGCCAGATCATCAGAACCGATGACGGAGACCTTCGGGATGTACAGGCCAAGCTTGCCACCCGCGTGCGCGCCGTCCAGGAAGTGGACGTACAGGGCGCCGTAGTTCGCGGTGCCGGACGAGGTGCGAGACACCGCGTACGACCCGGTGCCGGACGTGCCCCCTGCACCGAAATACAGGTCCAGAGCCAGCTGGCTCTGGTCCAGCACAGCGAACTGCAGGTTCCACTTCACGGCCGGGGAAGTGACCCGGATGCCGGAAGGCGCAGCCCACGTGGGGAGCGCGGTCGGGTCGTCCTGGGTACGTCCGATCGTGACCGGGGTGTCAGCGGAAACGGAGCCGACGCCCACCCAACCGGTCGGGACGGTCGGGTTTGTGGACGGGTCGGTGGGGATGGTCGGTTTGATAGCGGGAACGCTGGACGAGGTGCCCACTGCAAAATAAATGAAACCTCGTTCAGCCAAAACCACGTCGCCTGCGGTGAAACTCATTTGATGCCTTCCTTTCGAGGGGCGGTCAAAGCCGCTAGATCAAGGTAATCTGCGGCATCCCGCAGCCTTATTGGGGCGTCCCCGAGAAGGCCGATGCCGGTGTTGCACGAGGTACACAGAAGGCCTCGAATACACGCACCACAACTACGCCGGCCCGGGCAGCAGACGTGATCGTGGTCCACGGAGAAGAACTCGTGGCCGCTCCCGGGGTCCGTGGCCCCGCATATCGCACACTCGCCGCTCTGCGCCCGCAGTCGTTCGGTGTAGTCGTCTTCCGTGATGCCGAATTTGTATTTCAAACTGTGCTTACGATGCTGATTGGGCGTGTACCGCGACCTCTTCGCGGTATTCCAGCATGGTTTACAGTCCTGCCTTCGATACTTGCCCACTAGCTGGTATTCGGCGTCGGTCTTCCACTCCCGGCAGGAGAAGCACCTGATCGAATTCTCGCGACGGTCTTCGGCCTTCCGTTGGCCGTAGCTGGCCGTCATGCGGTTGACCTCCCGGTGATGATGACATTCAGCAGGTGCCGATGGCGGAAGCCCTCGGGAGTATCTGCATCCGGCGCGTACTGAGCACCGTCCGTTTCAACGTCGGAGACGCCGAAGCCGGTAAAACTGGCACCCGGGAGGTTCCACAAGCCGAGCTCAAGCGCGGCCATGGTGTCCTCCCCGGTACCCTCGTCCAGAGACCACAGAGACAGCAGAAAACCCTGCCGCACAACGCGGAGACCGGGAGTAGAAAGGGACGACCGCGTATTGGTTCCCGGGAGCCGCCTCACGAGCATTCGCGGTTTCGTCCAGGCCGCTGTGGGCATCTGCGTGAACACGTCGACGTCGGGCAGCTGCGCGCGGAGATAGTCGAGGAGACTCTTTGTGCGCATCAAATCGCCGCATCTCGGAGCGCGCCGCCAAGAGCGTGCATGCCCTCCACGAACGTGCCGTTTGGAGTGTGGTGGCCGAACTCGATGGAAGCCGCGTTCGGGTCGCTGTTCACGACAGCCCAGTCGAGCGAGTTTTCCCGCTCCACCGAGAACGAGCCGGCGAACTGCCCCGTGCGGGTGTGTCCCGAAGCGCGTACGCGCGCGGCCGCTGCGATTCGCTCGGCAACTCGATGGACGTCGTCGTTCACGAGCGCGGCGAGTGCATGGTACGTGTGTCGATCCGTGTAGACGATCGCCATTATCCGCCTCCCGAGATCTGCAGGTAGACCGTGGCGTGATGGACTTTGAAAAGCGGGTGACGATGCATCAGAGGATCCGAGTAGACATCGAACCGCAGGCCATTCCACACCACGCGGCCGTTCGTGTTCGCGATCGTCGTTGGCAACGCGATCATTTTGTGCGTGGTCAACGTGAGCGGCTCATCCACGCGATCGAAAGAGCTGATCGGTTGGATGATGCAGGGCTCTTCGACAGGCGTGCCAAGCGCGGTCACGACGTTGCCCATAGAATCCGTTGTGGTAATCGCCGGGTAGACGGTGGCGGTCTCCGTCAGCAGGCCCCGCAGCCAGTGAGGCATCATCACAGATACGGCCAGGCGTTCGAAGGGCTCCACAACGGATACCACGTGTCGCCGGTCGGTGCGTCGCCGTAGTCTTCGAGAGTCTGAATCGAATGCACACGACGAGGCAGGCGAGACCGGAGCGACGGAGTCAGGAATCCGAAGTTGTTCCCCGAACGGTACGTGGTCGCGGTCTCGCCAACGGAGTACGCAGCGATTCGAGGATCGACAGAACCCCCGAGAGCACCGAGCTCCACGGCCGCCTCCACCACAGCGGCACGAAGCCACGGAGCCACGGCGGAATCCGGGTACGGCTTGCCGGTGTAGTCGCGGACGTCCGAAGAGATCGCCTGCAGCAGGGCCGCTACACGCGCGGCGTCCTCGCTGTTGAGCTCCGTGTCCGTTTGGGTCTGAAAATCTTCGACCGTCGCCAGCGGCGTTTCCGGTACCGAGGCATGGACGAACGCTGTTTCAACGTCGATGCTGTCAGAGCCAACGAGCCTCCAAGTGCCCTCAATGTCCAAGGTCAACGTGAACGGGAACTCGCCCGGCGTGGTCTCCGTGACCGGCACAGACGGAGCCGCGACGTTGTTCGGATCCGTCACCGCGACGTTGACCGTTGAGCCAGCCGGAAAATGGAACGTGACGGTTTTGATGCTACCGAGCTCAGCCATACGTGGGCGCTCCTTCCAGGGCTTGCGTTGGACCGGCGAGCCGGACGGATTCGGTGCTGCCAGCCATAGAACGGCGCTCCGTGACGCCGGAATCAAACGGCAGTCGAAGACGGACACCGGACGAAGCTGCCACCGACAAGGTCAGCGGTGCGGCGTTGCCCAGGACCAGGAACGGCTGAGCGAGCGCCAAGGACGACATCTGCAGGGCAGCCGAGCGGACCAGGAGAGCAGCCGCCAGCGATGCCGGAGCTGAGGACAAGGTCAGCGGTATGGCCCGGGAGACCACGAGCGCGGCGAGTGCGGAGCTGGGAGACGTTAGCGTGAGGGGCCGGGATGCGTTGAGGGCCAGGTTTGCGGAGCTTGTTGGTGTGCTGGTCGCGACGATCGGAATCGTGGCGAACGCAGGCAGCAAGGCCACCTGAACGCCGACACCGTTTGTGTTGGCCGTCGTGTACGTGGCTGTCAGGTCGCCGGTTGTGGTCGAAGCCGGAGTGAACTCGGCTACCGTGATCGAGCAGACCGCGCCGGCCGCTACCTCCACGAAAGCGCGCTGCGTGCCCTTCGAAAGCGTAGGCGCGCCGTTGAGGCCCGTTGTCTTCTCTACCAGCACGGCCAGCACGGTGCCGGACGCGCTGGAAGCCGTCATAGACGGGGCTATCGTCGTCACCTGCGACGCAGGGCGTGGTTGTGGGGTGCCAATTGCGTCCACACCGTTGGATGTCTCCCAGACCACGACAGCCGAAACCAGCTTGCCAGCGGACAAGGTGAACGCAGCCGCAGTGTCGCCAGCCTGCACCGTGCGGGTGAACACCGAGTAGAGCATCGTGCCGACGATCGTATCGGCTATGCGCGTCGTCCACCCAGTGGCCGCTGTGGTGATCAATGCGGGGTCAGGGTTGGCGATAACCAGCGTAGCGACGTCGCCCGCCTGCACAGCGGGATCGTTCGGAATCGATGCGCTCGTGACGGCCACGGCACCTGAGTTGTACGTTGCCGATGCGCGAAAGGCCATGATGAGCCTCCGCTCAGCTAATCAAGCGTGACAGTCAGCGCACCGACTGCGATCGTGGCAGCATCGCCAGCGGTGTACGTCTTGGAGACGGTGCCCCAAGCGATGCGGCGCGGTGAGCCGGCGGAGTCGTAAACGTCGAAGCCGAGGACAGTGACGGCCGGCATGTTGCTAATCGTGATGGCGTTCGTGTTCGCGATGACGCCGGCAGCGGCGGAACCCCAGGTGATCGAGGGGTCGGTGTAGCCTCCTCCGGTGACTTTGGTGCCGGCGGCAGCGTCCGTTGGTGCTGTGGTCGTCAGGGCAAGCTTGAAGGGGCCGGTGGGCGCGACGTGAGCGGAGACGCCGAACTCGGCCTCAAGGATCGCGTTCTCACGAGCGTCAGTGAAACTGCCCATTACGCGTCAACCTTCGGAGCCGTCTTGCGGGGAGTGCGTTTCTTGGGTTGGGGGGCGTCATCGCGGACGAAGCCGAGAGCCTCAAGGCGAGCGGCATCCGCATCGTCATCGGCGCTGGTCTTCTGGCCGCCGGGCCGAGTCAGGTAGATAGGCACGGATACTCCTGTTACCAGGTCGAGGGGATGTGGGTACGTTTCCATCCACCGTCCATTCAAGTATGACTGTCATACTTGAATGGACGGTGGATCCGTTCAAGGTTACCGGACTACGCGCCCTGTTCGATTCTGACGTAGTTGCCGAACGGGGTGTCAGCCACAAGGGCTTCCTTGCCGGTGCGCTGGTTCACGTAGAGACCCATGTACAGCTCCGCGCGAATCGCGACGAGGTTCGCCTGCCACATGGAAACCATGGCGCCAGACGGACCGATCGGCAGCGCGGTCTCCCGCGAGATGCTGAACGACAGGCCCTGCGAGACACCGAAGACCAGATTCGAGAAGTCGCCGACGAAGCCAACGGCAGTCGAGCGGTCCGGGGTCGGCAGAGCGGTACCCTGCGCACCCTTGCCGAACGCAGTCGGCAGGCCCAACAGCGAACCCGTAGCCCCATCGAACAGCGGGCGACCTGTCGAATCGACAGCGCGCTGAATCAAGATGCGGCCGGCAGGAGACAGAGCCCAGTAATTCGGCTCCACGTCGTCCGCCGCGAGCTCGGCCAACGCGTCCAGGTAGGCGTGGTAGGTGTCCCCCGGGACCGTATCCGCAGCCGGGATGACCACAGCCGGCTGCGCCGACTGGTCAACGAAGGTGGCGAACGGCGAACCCTTGCCGTAAAACGCAGCCGCATCGATCTTGCGGGCGATGGCTGTGCCGACCGTCTTGTAGAAGTCGTCCAGCATCAAGGTCAGCTTGTCCTGCTTCAGAAGCTCGTCAGACATCGTGGAGATGACTGCGATTTTCTTCGGGACCAGCGTCGCCAGCGTGCTCTGCAGGCCAACGATTGGCTTCAGGTCACCCTCAGCGACCCAGTCAGCGGCCGGCACGCCGACGTTGATCGGGATAACCTCACCCGAATCACCGATCGGGACCTGACGGCCGACGCGCATCGCGAGGGAGGTCTCGGCCGCGTGCGCGAACAGCGGGCCGGACTGGTCGGGGCGAATGTAGCCGGTGAGCTGATTCGCCGTGGTAGAAGTGATAACTGGTGCGGCCACTGAAGGCTCCTATTCGGATGTGAGATTGGAGAGAGCTTTGTACAGGTCATCGTCAGCGTACGGATTCGCCGGAGGCGGCGTGTTGCCGCCCCGAGCTCCGCCGCCGAAATCGACAGCCTTGCGGGTGCCAGCGGGGGCGACCTTGGCAATCCATGCCTCGATCGCATCCTCCTTGATGGCACCGTCTTCGCCGACGAACCCAGTCAGATCGCGGCCTTCGAGCAGGGCATCCGGGTCCGCACCGTGCGCCTTTGCGGCGTACTTGACGTGAACCTTGACGAGATCCTGCCGAGAGGCGGACAACGTGTCCGCCTTGGCCTTCTCCACAGCGGCAGCGTTGGCTGCAGCGAGAGAGTCAGCGCGAGACGTAGCGGCCGTCAGCTGCTCACGAACCGTGTTCAGTTCGGCGATCGCAGCCTTCTTGTCGTTTTCGTTCTTGCGACTGAATGACTTCCAACGCTCAGCCTTCTCCGCATCCGTTTCGGTGGGAGGGGCGTCGTTGTCAGTGTCATCGGGCATTGTCTTACCATCCGTTTCGGATACAGGGCCGCTAGGCGTTACGCGGACGCGGCCTTTTTGGTGGGAGTACTGGGCTTGGGATTCGTGCGAGGCTGTTCCTTGCCGAGATTCCCACCCTCCGGCGTGAACCGGACATTCTTCAGGGCCGCGCGGTCTGTGCCACCGGCAGCCTTGTACAGGGCGGCGAGCTCCTTGTCGTTCAGGAGCTGCCCGGGGTCGATGCTCTTGACGATCGGCACGACTGCGCAGTTGCAATTATCGTGGATCTTCGCGAGATCGGCCTTGTGATAGAACCGCTGGCTCGCGGCGATGCACAGGCCGCAAGAGTGCCCCGAAGCGGAGAGCTCGGGGTGGACCACGCGACGGTAGCCAGTGATCGCGGTGCGCGCTTCGTACACGCGGGCCGCGACAGCACGGGCGACCGCGTCCAGTTCGTCCTCCGCGAGGAAGCCGAGAGAGTCACCGGAGACGTCGAACGGGTCGGACAGGATGCCCTTCGCGGCCGCTGTAAGCTTCAGGCGGTCGGACATCGAGACGACGCGAGCGGCGAGCTCCCCTTTCGCAGGGTTTGGGGTGAGCCCCAGGGCTTCCACAATGCGGTTGGCATGGGCCTCTGCTACTTGGCCCATCTTGCGTTTGCCGGCCTCTATCAGCGTCGCTGCGCGCTTCGCTGCGGCGTCCTTATCCGGCAGGCTGGCCAGCTGCGCCAGCTGTCCCTGAAGGGCTCTGAGGAGTGACTGCTGCTGTGCTGCCAGGCTGTCCAGCAGCTGCGCCAACAGGTCCTCCGCCGCCACTTGGTTGGACGGGGTTCGCGGCATCGGCAATGCTCCTTGTGAGTGCGTCCTCCGCAGCGTCCGCCTTGGCGCGTTCGATGGCGGCCGGGGTCATGCCCAGGACGTCGCGCATGATGGTCGTGTGCGGCAGGATGTCCTTCAGCTTCGCGGCAGCGTCCGCGCGGGCCGAGATCGGGATGTCGTCCAGCGAAGGCCAGATCGTCTCGATCAAGCCTTCTTTCGCGCGCTCCTCGTCGCCGAGGATCTCGAAGGCGATGGAAAGCGTCGATGCGTTGCCCTCGCCCACCTGCACGCGACGATCCGCAGCCTTGAGCTGCAGGCCGATGCGACCGGCTTGGATCGTTTCGGCTCCGACGTTGGTCGTACCGCCCGGGAGGAGCTGATATGGCGTGCTCGTGACAGCACCGAAAATCTCGATGTCCGCCTGAGTCTCCCGGAGGAGCTGCAGAATGTCGGACGGCTGGAATTCGCCGAACTTGGGGTCGCCAGTCAGCGCCCACACCGACCCCGGGTCGTTGCGGAGAATGTCGTCAAGGTCCTCTTGGCTGTACGCGCTCTCCCCGAGGGCCACGAACCGTTGACGGAAGGCCTGAGCGGCGCTCGTCACGAGGCGGTTGATAACCCCCGCGTTGACGCGGCGCTGAATGTCCAGGGAATCCTCTACCTCGGCGAGCGTGTCCGTCCAGTGGCGACCTTCGAAGGTCAGCACGGGCTTGAGGCGCGGACGATTCAAATAGCGCACGATCGGCACGCGGGTGATGTCCGTGGGCTCATCGGAGTCGATACGCCAGCCGCCGGGGCCACCTGCCGTGGCGGACGGAGGACCCGACATGTGCACTGCTCGCCCAGGGAGGTGGACGACCGCGCGCCACGTGCCGTCGTCCTCTTTCCAGCGGCGAAGACCCGCGATCGTCTTGCGGCGATCCCCAGCCGCGCGAGCGGTGATCGTGTCGAAAGGCGACTGGACGTTGATACGAACGCCGGTCGGATTGTCGTACGGTTCGATGAGCGTGTATCCCTCACCTAGCGACGCGACGGAATGCGCCAAGAGCTTCGAGTCCGCAACCATGTGGCTTGTGACCCAGATGTCGTACGCGGTTTCATCACCGAGAGCATCCGCGTCCGCGCCGGTACGAAAACCGGCGGGGTTCAGCGTCTGGCTGATAGCTGCGTTTGCCACGCCGACGATGTTCGTGCGAGCCATACTCTGGAAGCGGCGGAACGCGGCAGCGGTGTTTTTCCCGCCGCGTGGAAGCGGCGGATTGCCGACGTCGTACTCTTCCAGAGCCAGCAGGCGGGGGTACTTCAGGTCAAGCCTGCGATTCAGCTCTGCGAGCCAGTAGCCGGGGCTCCCTGCGGAGGTGTCAAGCGATGGCGCCACGTGCCCTCCTTCGGGATCGCTATTGGTTGATACGGAAAATTCGCCCTTGGACCTTGGGCTTGAACTCGCGGCGCACCGTTGCGGTGCATTCGTAGGCCAGCATTGCGGCCATGGCAACGTCAATCTTGTTCGGAGACGACGGGTATTCCTTGGCAATCTGGATACCTGAGCGCGAAATGCGGCGCCGGCAGTTCAAGATGTGCTGCTCCATGATGATGTTTCCGTCGTGAGACAGCTCTTTCGCGAGCGTGGCCTGCAGGAACCGGTCGAGTGCGGTGATTACCATTAGATTACGGTTCATCGCGAAGTACATCGGATTGACGGAGCTGCCCGATGACACCTTCAGCTTTTGACCGTACAGCTTCCGCCACACGTCTACGCGGTCAGACCAATGCGCCTGGTCCGCGAACATCCCGACCACGTTGTAGCTGTCGAAAGCGGATGCCAACGTTGCGTCAACGTCCTCACGGTCCACTTCCCAACCGATGCCATCCTTGCCAAACGGCTTTTCCCAGACACCCAACAGGAACAGGTGACCGTCGCTCACGCGGCAGCCGACGAGAGCTGTCGAATCGTCGCGGATGGAGCCGTCGAAACCGAGGGTGATCGGCTCCTCCGGCAACACAGTGACGTCGTCACGCTTGCATGCGCCCCACTCGGGGTTGGAAATCCATGCGTCGACAGCGGCAGTGATCTGGTTGCCGAAGAAACGGCGAGACGATGCGATCGGTGTGCGCGTATCGTAGAACGTGTTGATGATCGACTCGATCGGCACCCAGGTGGAGTCCTGATAGACGTACTTCAGGCCCTTGCGGAGCGAATCTTCGTCGTGGATATTCGTGTCCGGAGGGAACTCGCGGTGATCCCAGTAGACGGAGAGATTGCCGCGTACCTTGCCGGCAGCGTGAGCTTTGACGTAGTCGTGAGCGGACTCCATGACCGACTGCTGGCCAGGGACGTACGCGTTAGAGATCTGGACGATCTTGCCGCCGGTCTTCTGACGGTTGCGCTCAAGGACAGCTGCCACTTCGATGCCGCTGTTGGCCGGCAGCATGTAGCCGGACTCCTCGATGACGCCGAAGGTGACGCGGTTGCCTTCCAGCGAGCCGGGGGACGCGGTGACGAACTCCATCAGGCCGTTGGGAAGGATGACCTGCGATCGACCGATGCTCACGTCATCGCGGTCGACCAGCGCCATCGCGCCCATGTCACGGTCCGCCGTGAGCATGAGGGACGTCCACAGGTTTTTCGTGGTCTTCTGTGAGTAGCCCATGATCTGGACCCACGGGTTCGGGTGCGGCAGGCCGATGGGCTGGCCGTCCTCGTCCCAACCTCCGAAGAGAACCGGGCCGAGCGCAGCAGCCCAGGAGGCGGCGCCCAGCAGCGGTGACCGACCGGAGCCTTTCGCGCGGCTGAAGACGGAAGTCGTGTAGACGGCAGCGCGGGACTCGTTGTTCGCGACGGAGTCCGTGGGGTCGTACTCGGCGTCGGGGTTCAGCCGGAAGAGGTTGTAGAAGTGGTCAAACTGGCTGTCCGTGACGCGGAACGGGTTGCCCGCCGCGTTGCCGTCCGGGATGACGAGGTTAAATTCCATCCAACCGCAAAACAATGGGCCCAAAGAGGGAAACGGCAGCCATTCGTCCCCACGCGGCCGCCACGACATCAGACAGCCAAACGGTCAGACAACGCGGGCCATCCTGCCACCACGTGATCATCGACAGTGTGTTGAGCGGTCGCGACAATATCACTTACCCTTTGTCCGGAAGGCTGTTGGATGGCCCACAGTTCCAGGTTTTCTGGTCGGTTGTCCAGCCGGTTCCCGTTCATATGATGAACGTTTTCTCCGGGCCGAAGCGTCCTTCCTAGCATCCGCTCCATGACCAGCCGATGTTCCCGGACCCAGCCGCCGTTATTGCCCCCAACGTAGTCGGCCGCCACCTTCACATATACATATCCGCTGTACGTACGGCACTCCCCGAGTTCCGCCCAGGAGCGCACGGGCGCCCCCCGGCCGCGACGTCGTTTTTCCTCGTAGTGCCGACGACACAAACCCTTCACCTCAGCGGAACGATCGCAATCAGCGGAGCACATAATCTAACTCCCTTTACGGGTAGGTCGCAGGGAGCCCTTGCGGCGTCCGGCGATGGCGTGCTACTATCTACGCATGGAGACAATCACGATTTACGTAGTCACGGTAGGCGAGTACGAAGACAAGCGCGACGTGTGCGCGTTCCGCGACGAAGACAGGGCTCGCGAAGAGGTCGCGGCGTACCGTCGTCTAGGCAAGGGCGAAGATCGATCCGCCGAGTACCACGCGCTGGAACTGCACTCATGATGGACTGGTTGTGGACGGTCATCGTCCCATGGGTGGTTTTTCCAGTGTTCGTGCTGGCGATCTTCTTCACAATCCGGAGCGGGTGGCGGAGGTAACAAGAGCTGGGAGCGGCGGCCGGAGTCGAGGCCGCCGCTCTCTTGCTTTAGGTGCCGAAGTCAGCAGGCTTCCGGCGACGATCGATCGGGGCCACGGCGGTAAGCGTGGTCCCGCTCTTGCCGTCTGCGGGCTGCGTGTCGCTGATCTTCATGCGAAGGCGCATCCGGTCATCGATCGCTGCGCCGAAGCGCGTCATTCGCTGCCGGAGCTCAGTGAGCGCCATCGTCCGACCGCGCGACTTTGTCCAGATTTCGTCTACCAGCAGAGCCGCGAAATGCAGTTCCGTCCAGTCCGTAGGCGTGAACAGCTGCGCCTGCGCCGAGTACCGCCAGACCTCCCACCACTCGCGAGTGGCATCGGTCCAGCGGACGCCGTCCGGGCGCAGTTCAGGAAGTTCGGGGCCGCGTGCCTCGCCGTCGGCCGAGAGCGTCTGAAACTTGCCGGGCTGGATCAGCGGGGAGCCTTGCTGTAGGCTCGTTTCCTTTGGAGAGGGGCCGCGTCCAGGCATCGGTTAGCCCTTCAGGATCTTGTCGGTGGCGCGGTCGATCGCGGACAGAAACACCTTCAGGTCTGCGGCCAAAACACGCGCGGTTTCGAGGGAAACCGTAGCCAAAACTGCGCCGGATCCGTCCGCGTTTTCGAGCGATAGCGGGACGGTTACGATCGGTGAGATTGCCATGTTTGCTCTCCGTAACGGTGGGTTTTTGGCCTCTTACAGGCCCTTACTCTGGGTCAATTCTGTGTCTCGGCGAGCCCCTTACTTACCGGCCGGTAAGTATGGTAACTAGGCGCCACGGTAGATGACA
>Ga0193708_1000017_pt1 | contig 41344 bp, 68 predicted proteins | sample H3c1metaG_FD_160570 | JGI IMG/M metagenome (GOLD analysis project Ga0193708, IMG submission 160570) | Soil microbial communities from a riparian zone of the East river system, Colorado, United States - H3c1 | ecosystem: Environmental > Terrestrial > Soil > Riparian zone | place: USA: East River...
TCCTGAGGGTTTTGATACCAAAACACAGGGAATCCATCGGCATAGCATGGCGGCTCAAGAGTCGAAGCTCCTATATTCCCATTGATCATCGGAATCGTCTGTAAATCCACAGGTAATGGATCAGGCGAAACGAGTGGGTCTAAAATGAACTCATACCAAGTCTTGTTCTTAAAGATGCGGATATCCTGGGTAGACTGGAGTTGGATGAAATCCTGCAAAAACTGAAGCATGATTGCGTCAGTAAATTGAGGGTCAGAGGCATCCACTCTACCCGTGACATTCCGTAAGATTAATATTAGATCTGCCGCTGACTTAGCCATATGCCTCCGTTAGGAAATTTCCATTAAGTGGCAGGAGAATCTGTTTCTCTCTCCAACTTGCTTTGTCTCTGTCTTAACTTCGCCACCGTTCTCTACTTTCACTTCCGCGAAGATAGGCACAGCTAGACGATTCAAGAATCTGATTACAGGCAACGGAAGCTCATAAGTGCATCCAGGTTTAAGTTGACCTTTCCAGTGAATTTCACTGTTTCGAACGCATACTTTCAAAACGTTTTCTGGTTGGTCAAAGCGCTGGAATTTCACCTTCAATTTCTTATGAAACTCTTCGCCTGGGACTTTAACTGGAATTGGTGGGTCACAACGCGGATTATGCTTTTTGGCCTCTCTGAACGCTCTATGTGCATGGAGATTCCAAAGGCGGTAATCTTCTATCGTGTTAAATTCATGGGTATCAAAATCGAATGGTTTTTCCATTTCGATTTTCTCTTCTTTTGTTTCAACTTTCTTGCTCATTTTTCCTCTAGTTTTTAAGAGGATGGGGACATAGCGTCCCCACCCTTTGGGTTACGCTACGTCACCGCGATTGACGTAATCATTGAACTGCCATGCAGTGAAGTAGATAACGTCGTTATCTGCTCCCATGATGGATGTGCCCAATGTCAATTGGACTAATGGTGGATAGTCGATGATCGCTCTATGCTGGACAGCAGGGCTGACCGGCTGATTGACATCGCCTAACAATGGCCCAATCTTAGTGACTTGGCCGCTGGAGGTATAAGCTCCGACGACCGTGATTGGGATGCCATAAACGTCGTACAACGCAAAAGTAGTGGCCGAAAGAACTCGGACTACATATGTGTTGTTGTTCAACTGAGCTGCTGCTGTGCCGATAATCTTGGTGAGAACGACTCGGTCGTAATCAGAAAGATTATGGTTAGTAGAAGTCGTGACGACGCCAGGAGTAGCACCTGAGCCGGTAATGCCTGTGATTACCAGATGCTCATTGGTGAATCCACCAGCAACTGTGGCATTTGTGATGCCATTAGTCGTTTCGAGGAGTAAGCTTGTATTTCCGGTCGAGCCGTTATCGGCAATCGAACGTAGAATCAAAGAATCTCCGGCAGGGAAATCTCTAAACCAAACGCCTTGGCCTAAAGTTCCTGCTGTTCCGAACGCGGTGTAACGGAACCAATCAAACCTATCAGGTAAGAATGGTAGCGTTAAATTGTAGGCGGCTCCTCCAGATTGAAGGTATCCGCCGTAGCTATTCGTCACTTGGCTTTGCTCGCGCTGACCTGTGAATCGGTTAGCTGTATTTCCTAATGGTGCAGTCATATAAATTCCTCCTTTTTATTAACCTTTAGTGCTTCGTAATGCCACGCACCAGCTATCGTCGAGGATTACGGACCCTAGACGACCCTTCCAGCCCATAGTCTGGCGCTGGTTAAGTGGATCCTGTCCAGCTCCCAACGGCTTTATGATCATTTCCATAGACTGATCGTCGATGGTGATACGGCCGTAAGCGTTAGCAGCAAACAGAAGGTTGTAATAAACAGCAGGAACTACTGACACGTCTTTATAGGCCTCAGATGTCTTCACGAGGCGAACTTCGTCGCATGAGCCATACTCAGCTTCAAGCACAGACTGTTGTCGGGGATAATCCGCAGTCGGCAGGAAGTTGGAGAGGTTTTTAAAGTCCGTACGTAGGTCTGTGGAGATGATCATCCAGTAAGCAGCCCATACAGGAGCGGTTCCAAAGGCGTTTGTTCCTTCCTGATTAGGGGAAAGTTTTTTGCCGTTGTTGCCTTCCAAGTAGTCTACAGCTAATTCTAAGTCTGTAGTTGTGACTTCAGTGATCGCATTTCCATTGACGCCGTTTAAGCAGTCAATTTGTGCGGCTGTAGCCACAAGCATGTTACGAACGATTTTGTCGTAGGTAGACGCCATGTTCTGTGCAAGCATGTCTGCAACTTCGTTTGCAGTTTGGTCTTGAACAGTGATTATAACGTCATCTGATAGCTCAACCACTTTGCCGTATTGGGATACGACGGCAGTGATGTCGAACTTGGTAACTTGCTCAGAAGCAGGTGTAACACCCTCAGTAAGAGGAGTTAACGCGTCAGCAAGGTTGTCAAATCTACGGAAGATAGCAGTCTTACTATTCTTCTGAGGAATTCTACGCTCTTGCGCAAAATACCCGTGGACGTAGTAAGGCTGGTGTCTGTCCAGCAATATGTTGTCGAAGAACAAGTTGACTTCTGGGTCCACTTGTACTGTCGTTGTTGTTCCATTAGCCATTTTTATCTCCTGGTCAAAAAATGTTTTGACACTAGAGACAAAAAAATTTTAACGTCTTTTGTCTCTAGGCTTCGCCTCGGAGGACTTTCTGACGGTATTCACGGAACTCTTTTTTACCCTGGATGCTCTTCAGATATTCAGTTCCTTCAGGCCTTGCAGACTTTCCTACTTCCGTAGGTGATCTAGGCTTTTGGGAGTTCTCAATAATCCTTTTCCCATCCATATTGCTGGATGACGCTCTACCTGCTGGCTTTTCTTCCACTAGGTGAAGGTAATCCTGAACAATCTCATACGCTCTCGCGTATCTATTCTGAGCTGTGTCTACCGATGAAGCCAACCAAGGCTTTTTTTCTAAAATCGGTTTCAAATACTTGTTAATTTTTTGAACAGCCTCAGGATTCATATCTTGATAGAGAGTCTCTAGGATATCTCGCTTAGTGTGAGCAGTTGTTTCTTGAAGGTCTTTCCGTTCCACAATTGCTCGTGGATCTTCTTCTTCTTCAGGTTCCTGCTTAGCAGCTTGCATTTTATTAATGTAAGCCTCTAACATCTGAGCCTTCGCTTCAGCCTTATCGGCTCTCGAAGACTCTTCTTGAGATTTCTTCCTAGTCGCAATCATCGCAGAAAGAGGAACAGTCTTCTGTTCGTCTACTTGATCTTCCTGAGAATCACCGATTGGCTGCTCGGAGACAGCGGCCGCTTGGTCTTGTTCTTCTACTTGGTCATGTTCACTCATTTACAACTCCCGTTGGTTACGCCCGTACACCGGCGACGTGTTTTTGATTACTCGCCCGTTGAGCCGGCGACACTGATGGTTTTTCCTATACTTGGCATGCTGAGTTTGTTGTTAGGGTGCATGACCCATAGCAACTCTCTGGTTCCCTTTGTATTGTCCACCTCATACAAATAGGCTTCCTTCATGACTTCTGGTTGGACATCATAAGCCTTTAAAAAAGGACGAATGGTTGTCTTTCCGTTTTTCCGCTTACACTTAGCCATGCCGAGAATCCAATATTTTTTCTTATGGCTATTCTCTTTCATGAGCTTATCCATAAGGTTTAGATGACGATCCGCCAAGCGCTGTCTCGCAGCGATGTGGATATCACCAATAGAGGGTTCTTTACGGATGGCTTCGTTTAGCATGCTTGGCCTCTCAAACTTTCTTTTTTAGCCTGAGCGTCTTTGCTTGCCATTGCTTTCATCCTGTCTGAGTTACCGTAGCCAGCCCCAATTTGGGATCCTTTTTCGGGAACAGACATTGGATTACCTTTTGTAGAATACTCGCCTTTAGCTGCGCGTCCTGCGCTGCCAGAAGGTGGCTTATAGCCAGGAGATTCCTGACCGCCGTAAGTACTCATGTTGGGCATCATCTTGTTAGAAGATGCAACTCCTTTCATCTTAGCCATATTAAACTCCTGTAGTTATTGGGCTTTTCGCTTTCTGGGCATCCTGAGTTAACTTTTTCTCTGTCAACGCAGCTTGTTTTTGGCTGATATCAGCAGCCAAAGTCATGACATCCAGTAAACGCTTGCGATCCATGTCCTTGATTTCAGTGACAGTTTTTGCATTATCAAGGAGGGCTTTGGCATAGTTCTGTTCTCCTTCGGAGATTCTCTCTCTAGCCAATCCGATATCCGCAAGGACTCTAGCTCTACGCTCTTCAGCCAATGCGGTATTTTGATCAATTTGTGACATCTCAAGAGCTTTCTGGATTTGATCTGCTTCATCCATTTTCTGCTGCTGTTGTTGCTGTTGTTCAGCGCGCTCAGCCATTTTCTCAATGAGTTCAGTTTTACCTTGGAGAGGAGCGGCTTCCATGATGTCTTCCCAAGGAATAGGCGCTCCAAGAGAGACGAGTTGAAGGAGTTGATAGTAGTAAGCTTCTCTCTGAGTTGTTGTCTTAACAGCTTGTTTGATGGCACAGTCGTATTCGCCGAATTGTCCGGAGAAGAATTCTTCTGTAGGCTCTTTATTCGTTATTCTATGGATCTTCCCTGGCTGATAGTTCTTCTGTATGCACTCAAGGACGAGCATCCCAACGTATTTCTTTGTCTGTTCAAGGTTATCAAAAATACCGCGGTTACCTTTAAGGCCATTGCTAGATCGAACTTCTGCGAGTTTTCCCGAAACCTGACTATCACCAGTTGAAGACAACCCAAGCAATTCATCGGAAGCGCCAGGGATTTCCATGATGTTTTTGTCGATGATGTCTTGGTACTGCAAGTATCCTGGAGGGATGTTCGGTGGTGATATCTCTCTAACGTCCGCATTGACGTCGTATCCATCGTTGACCACAATTTGTCGTCCCTGACCGGCTTGCATAAGCATGGTGGGATCCAAAACTGCCCCATTCTTGGTGATCCACCCCGTGTTAATGATGGATTCCATGAGGTCAATGATCTGGCTGTGGCGACGATTGTACTGGCGCTGAGCATCGCGTATTGAACGCACAATGCCTTGAATCTTAAGCTCATACGTATCAATTAGTGGTTCGTGGTAAAGGAGCACCGGCATGAATGGAAAATTATCCAAGCCAGTCGGATCTGGTCCGCTATAGAGTAATTTGCCTCCAACGATGATGTTAAGCTCAACTGTCCGTTTATGGGATGTGATTAACTTCACTTGTGGAGTATTAAGAAGGTCTTTCTTAAGTTCTTTCTCTTCTGCTCTAGTACCAAACCATTCTTCTGAAACGCCTGTTTCTTCATCGACAAGGTACTTTTGAGCCTTATTTATTCTTTTCCAGTATTGGTCATAAGTGACCAAATTCTTAGCAATGTAAGTAGAATTATACTGACGATAGATCCCTAAATATTGATATTTGTTGTCTCTGATACCCGTAGGGATCATATCTATCTCTTCCGGATCAATCCACGGAAGCATAGATTTAACTTGTTCTTTCGAGAGAAGATCTCTCGTAGATGCCTGGTCACAGTCGCTGAGATCCCTTTTTGTGAAATAAGGGTCTAACATTAGTGCGTTGAAAGGTTTCCAGTAAAATTTGATATCACCGTTGACCTTATCTTTCGAGTAGTCCATGTAGATGCCGACGATCGCCAACCCCGTCTTAAGCGCATGCTCAAAGGCTTCTGAGAAGATATAATCTGCATTTCCTTTGTCGTAGACGTAGTACATAACATTTGAGAAAAGATCTGCCGTGATTTCATCTGACCCCTCAACAGGAGCGGTGACCGTTTGCGTCCTGTTTTCCCTTTCATATCCGGAGTATAGGTTAACCACTCTTCGGATCTTGTTAAGTTCGAGGACCATACGATTCTGTCTTTCCAGCTTAGTTCTCTCAAGATTCGTCCAGTTATCTCCCGCGTATGCGCGCAAATCTCGATAAGCTTGGGCATAGAAAACTCCCCATGTACGATATGCGTCGTAGAAGAACTGCTGCCACTGAAAGACTTTATTGTTGTGGTCTAGCGTGTAGTTGCTTGTTCCGTCTGCTTGAAATGCGTACATCTATTCCTTGATCTGTTCTTTAGAAATTTTTAAATCCATTCTTATGAATTCCATATCTCTTCCAATCCACATTTGGCTTCCGTAGTAAATCGGTTCATTAACCAAGTTTTTAAAGTAATCACTGTCATCTTTGATTTTTTCGATCATTTGATAGAGCTGAATCAGCACACTCTCTCTAAAAATCTCAATGTCCATGACTATCCTTCAAATAATTACTTGTCATCTGTGGCAAATTTTTTTTGGTGCTCACCACACCACCAATCGTCTTCTACAATCGGAAAACCTGAAGTAGTTCCGTCAATCCGTCTGGGAGGGAATCTTCTACAAACCCCAAAAGTGCGTTCGTAAGTAATTCCATCCATTTCATAATCATCTGTGGAGTAGAATTTGCAGGTATTACACTGCGCTAAATCCACTCTTTCCTCATCCGTTTCCATTCTTCTGCCGACATCCCTGACCCACCTACGAGCCTTTGTATTGCTTCAGCTCCGTAGATTAAAGCTTTGGCTCCGTGAGAAGCCCAGTCGTGATAGCTTCGCTCTCGGTAGCATCCGAGCTTTTCGTTCCATTCCTTTCGGAAGTTTTCGATGCACTTGATTCCTTTTTCGCACTTGTTGTAGTCGAAGAAGAATCTTGGCAGGCAGTTTCTGAGGCATTCGATTCCGAAAATCTCATTGGACTGTCTGGGCACGATGTCAACTTTGAGTCCTTGATCCCTTGCAATGTCGGCAAAGGACTTGCCTGATCCCTTTTCTCTCGCTGCCGCGTCATGCGGTAGAAAGTGCTTCTCATATATGTATGGCTTGCTTTTAAGCCATTTGACATAATGTGCCAGGGCTTCATCGCTATTCTCGTAATAGTCGATGCAATGTATTTCCTTCCCGATGAGCTGCCACACCCATATCGCACATGCGTCCCCAATACCGATATCCCAGCTTGTATACGTTTTAGCGTTGTCATCATAAGGGAGATGGCAAATACGCTTTTCATGGCGAGCTTGGCTAATCTGTTTCGCAAAGTAAAATCCTTCGTTTGCAGATTCGAAAGCTTCTTCCGGCGTAGAGGGGAATTCCCTCTTCATGTATTCGCCCATCGTCAGCATTTTTTTCTGATACCACGCTTTCTGCTCTGGTTTTAAAATAATTTGTTTACTTTCTAATTCCTCAAAATACTTCTCCATGTCTTTACTTATCAAGACATTTTTTGAATCTATGACATAATCTGGATGTTTCCACCAAGGAAAGAACCAAAGTTTCCAATCCAGCTTGCCTAACTCTTTGTTTGCATCCTGTAAAGCTTGGGCTTCTTTGCACAGATTAAAGAAATGACCCTCGCGGCCCCTTGCGGTTGACTCGATGCAAACAAACTGTCCGGCCTGTACCGCATTGAGTGCGCCAGAGACGATCTCATTGGCTTTAGAAGGATTCTCCTGACATATCTTGGCAAACTCGGTAATGTGCAAAAGTTGTAAAGTTCCACCTCTAAGAGACGTTGCGACACGGAAGACCGAGCCATTGGCAAAGCGCATTTCATGCACGTTATCTCGATACGCAGGGCACATGTCTCTAACGAATTGGGGCAAATTGTCATATGCGAATTTAACCTTATCAATAAATATTTCTCTTGCAATTGGTTTACTATCTGCAACTATCGCGCAATTAACGTTGTGGTTAAATAAACAAGTATCCAAAAATAGTATTGCATGATAAGTCGTAATTCCAAGCTGTCTAGCTTTTAAAATAATATTAAGATAATGAGGGTTCTTTAAAGCGTCTTGTGCCCAGTTGGGTTCGAAGTCAACAATCATCCCTTGCTTATCTTTGATTTTATAAAGATTACGAAGCCTCCACTCTTTGTCGCCTAAGATTCGAAGTGCTTCATCATGAGTCGCCAGCATTTAGTAATTTCCTCATAAGCGCCTTTGTGATGTATAGTCTTTTTTTTAACACTTAAAGAAAATACTTTACACAACAATTTTCTTTATTAATAAACAAGACTTTGATAAGATAACGCGCGAGAGGTGACACATGAAGATTCAAGTAGACCGTACAAACACGCCTGAGGGCGATCTAGTTTTTACAATCACTGTAAAAGAACCGCATCATGCTTGTTTTGATGAAGTTGAAAAAAACCTTATGGGTGTATTGGATTTCTGTAAAAAAGGCATAGAAGACCTTTCGCCAGAAGATAATAATCTTAGACAAGACGTGGTTTCTCTGATTCATTTGGCTAAAGAAAAAACCTTCAATCGGGTGTTAAATAGCCTAAAATTTGCAATAAAAGAGCAATTAGAGCCTAAATTCCAGCCAATCTGCCAAGAGATCTTTAACTGGATTCATGATCAGCAAAAGGATGTTTTGAAGAATTGGATGAACGAATTCAATACTGAAAGAACGAAATATTACTTCGACAATGATGCGAAGAATAATCAATACTGCCGAGGTCCTTCGACTATTGCGGATGACAAGGTTGACGAAGACGACGATGAAGATGAGGATGACGAAGAATGATAAAAGCGATGCACTACCTGGCAGGAGCCTTATTAATATTAGGTTTTGCTTATAAAATAGATACATGTGTGAATGTTGCTGCTGGGTTGCTGCTAGGCTTCGGCACTGGCTCGTGGATTCAATACAACTTCGAAACCGCAGCTCGTCAGAAAGAGATTGCTGAGCTTTCCGAGCTGATCCATCGTTATCTCAAGTCAAAAACCTATGATCCTAACATTCCGGATAGCAAATGATTAATGATCTCACTGGATGGTATAAATTCGTTAATGAAACCCCAAAGTATGGTTCTTATGTTGTTGTTTTTAGAAATAAAAGAAACAAATACATGATCGCTAAACTTGTTAAATTAACAGCAGATGATGGTGGTGATAAAATTGAGTGGGTAACAGAGCATGGAAATGTTCATTGTCCAGATTGGGAAGATTTATGGTTTCCTTTTCCTAACTTAAAAGTTGAGAAAGGAATCACCATAGATGATAGTTGATTGCATCTCAGACCTTCACGGTTTCAAACCTTCACTTCCAGGTGGCGATCTTTTAATCGTCGCCGGCGATCTCACCGCTCGTGATATGGTTACCGAGCATCTAGGATTTTCGGGATGGCTATGCAATCAACCGTACGATAAAATCGTACTGATCGCAGGCAACCATGATGGAAAGATGACTGACTGGAAACCTATGGAGCAAGACAATCTCAGCTATCTTCAAGATTCTGGTGTGGAATACAAAGGTTTAAAGATATGGGGATCTCCCTGGACGCCCACTTTCTACGATTGGCATTTCATGAAAGATCGTGGAAATCCTATAAAAGTGATGTGGGATTTGATCCCAGACGATACCGAAATTTTAGTCACTCATGGCCCTCCTTTTGGTATCCAAGATCAGGTGAAGTACTCAAGCAAAGCACAGGAAGGAAAGTTTGCTGGATGCGAAGAGTTACGAAACGCCCTGGACCGTCTAAAAAAGCTCAAGCTTCACGTCTTCGGCCACGTTCATGAAGGCTATGGGAAAGTCATTGTTAATGGTGTCATACACGTCAATGCTGCTATCATGGATGAAGAATATCGCCCAGTCAACAAACCAATCAGAGTGGAAATATGACCGAAGAAACGATGGAAGAATTCCAAGCTCGCACGCGCAAGGAGTTTGGCGCCATGTATTATGATCGTCAAGGCAAAGAGATAGAATTGATGGATTGGGGTCATAAATGTGAAGATTTTGACTATAGAATAGTTAAAACGGAAAATATTGATAGATGGCATGTCAGCACTGTCTGGATAGGATTGAATATGAATCTATTCAGGAAAGGCCCTCCAATTATATTTGAGACGATGATTTTCCTATTAGATAAAGATAATCCTGAAAAGGAAAATGATCCCCTGCATCTATACCAAGAGCGTTATCGCACCGAAGAAGAAGCAATTCGAGGACATGAAGAAGCTATGTCGGCTTGTCGTGGACAGCTTTTAATTGAGAAGAGAATTAGGGAACTGGAATCCCTGGGGGTGGGAAAAGAGACGGATTCACAATGAGATCCTGACCAGCTAATGTGAACTGTCCCCCTTGTACATATGGAGTAAAATTGCGCCCATCAATGGGAACTGTGTTCCTATCAGCAAGGTAAAAAGTGTTATCTGTGACTCCCTGTACATAGAATAGTTTATTATTAAGCTGTTCCATGCCTGTTGCAAGAGCAAAAGGAATAGTAATGAACTTAGTAGCTCTAATACTCTGATTATTTTGTAGTCCATGAGCTGTCTTTGTTACTATCATTGGAAGGGTGTTTGTGATACTTTCGGGTGTGAATTGACGATTTGTGAAATGACTTAGACTAGAGTCCGGATTGTTTGGATACGGACTTGCCGGCTGTGTGTCAATGAAATCATACAGCGGCGAAAGCGGATCTTGTGGATTAGGGCCTGAAGTTAAGCTCGTCATTTAACAACCTAAGTAAATTCTTTACATAAATTCATCTTACTGCGAAAACATAAATAAACCAAGGAGTTTATATGGCTAAAGCAAAATCAGATCCAGTCTCAAAATTTGTCACAGGAAATAAGCAAACCAAGGCTCCAAAGCCTAAGAGCTTAACGCCTAAGACTAAATCTACAAAGTCTGGCGACAAAAAACGTGCAGGTGTATTCGGGAAATCAGTACCATACTAAAAAGTATGGTTCCCCCGTCTCCGGCTACCAAAAACACGAGGGCGTTGCACGTCTGCTTTTACTTTGGTCGCCACACCCTTCCCATTTTTATTTTAAAACGCAACGGTTCCAATCGTTTCGGGTTCGACTCGAACCCAAATTAGTAAGCAGCCTGACGCGTCTGACCCCCAAGCGCTTGAGGACTACGGCTATTCGTCTTTTACGCCGGCTGTAAACACCGGATCAGGCATTGTGACTGGGCCGCACACCTAGCTTACTAAATTCTTCAAAAACGCTGCTACCAGCAATTCTGATTCTGACATCTTATCACCGCAAAGAGTACAAATCAACTGATAAGCACTTCGGCCTATCAACATGGTCTTCCCAGCTCCGCAATTCTCGCATACTGGATAAGGCTCATCTCCCAAGAATGTGCTCTTTGCCAGGGCTACGGGATGACTAGATCCCCATTCAGCCTCTAACATATGCCCTCTTATGTTTTCGCCATAGACCAGGCGTAATTTTAGCTCCTGAGTAGGCAAAGTCCAAGATAGACCTTAATTCCTTACGAAGTTTTTTAACTCTTGTCTTTCTCATTCTTCACCTTCCTTTCTTAAAATTGCCATCAAATCCCATAAATTATCCTCCAAACAGGAGATTTTTACTCGCAAATCGTCCAATTTCTGGTCAAATTCAGGGTTTTCTGACGTCCAAAGGGGGTCAAATGCCGATTTATGGAAAATATCTTCATCCAAGATGTTTTTTAGTCTTTCCTGTGCGCGTCCGAAATCCTCAAGCCTTGAAATGGCTGCGATCGGGAATGCTTTCATGGGATCGAGGCCTCTTGCCTTCATGACATCCCAGATATTATCCTGGCATTCTGTCTTTTTCTTCTGTGCTTCGAGGTAAGCCATCCAACGAATCATCACGCGAAGCATTGCTCTGAAAGATTCATCTGGCCGGCAATCGGACTGAACGTACTTCCATCCAAGACGAATGCACTCCTCTAAATCCTTCGCGCAGTCTCCAGAAGGTTTGAATAATTCCTCTTGAAAATCAGGAATTGGGATTCCCTTAGGAGTCGCGCCAATCTTTACCTGAATATGCTCGCCAGGTTTTGTGCATCCAAAATCAGGACTTGCAGGTCCAAGCAAATGTTCGCTTACTCCGGCAATCTTGCAGTGATCCGGCCATTGCTCATATGGCACGCGTTTTCGCATGAGCTGCGTAAAATCATCAAAGGTATCACTGATCTTCTGGTACGCTTCCAGGATTTCATTCTTATAGGCTTCATTGAGTGGTTGCATCTTCATCCTCACATATCTGTAGGGTGGATTCAGATTTGAATCCTCTTCCATCTTCCATTTATCGTTTATGATCAATTCTTCGAGTCGGCAGCCATCTTTATCAACAACTTCTCGTACGACGACTTTAGTGATTGGCTCAGGGAAGTCAATGTGTCCGTATCCTCCGCAGAGCTTACAGTCCCCGTTGCAACATTCGCACATGACATCATCCTTTCATATTCTTCATGAGTTACTGGAATCCAATTAGGTTCTGGAAGCCTTTCTGCGGTCAGATTCTCCCCTTCGGAGATGGGTATGGTAGCGGCATAGAGTCGCTTGAATCGTTCTTGCATTCTCTCTCCAAATACCAAATGGCTTTCTTTAAATCCTGGACTTTGCTACCTTTCTTGCCAGCGCGTAGGATATACTTGATCGCATTGCCTAAATGGAAGCCGAGTTCAAAATCTTCGATGATGTCGATAGACTCGAACTTCTTTCCTTGATAATGCGATGGATGGTTTACAGCTTCTTCTTGTTGAAGAGCGTCTAGTAAACACATTCTATCTTCGCCTTGTAAAGCGGCTTTACATCCATTACATGGACAAGGAATCGGAAATGGAATATCCCTCAGTTTCAAAAGTTCCTGATAAGCTGCTTCCTTCTCTTCTCTTGACATCATCAATACACCACCCAAGAGTTGATCCAATTCATGAAATCCGTGTAGGTGAAAAGCCAATAGAGGACGTAAACCCATCCGCAAAACATATGAAGAATCGCAAAGAAAATGGACTTGTTAATTGCATATGACAGAGCTATTGCAATCACTCCGCCTGGTATGGCACTTCGTCCATACACTCTTGTTGTATTCGACATCAATCTCCGCTCGGCGTAATTCTAAGTTTATCATTCAAGATGAAGTACTCCCACATCGTCAGATCTGGGTAGTACTTCTTCACGGCATTAAATTCTGCCTGAGTCCAATAGTAGCCTATGATCAAAGCTATTATAAAGAGCCAGATACGCCACATTACTCGACCACTGGCGCTGGTTCTTCTACTACTGACTGTGGTTGTTCAACTGGCTGCACTGGCGGTTGCATCGCCGGCATCGGGTTGACTGGAGGTAGCACTGGAGTTACCAGGATATTAAACTGGTTTCCAGCAGCTACGCCCATTCCTTGGACTTCAAGGAACTGCACAGACTCCGGACGGAATACGGCTTTCAAAGCGTCGATTCCTGCTTCATCACACAAAAGTAAGTATTGCTTCATGCCATCTCCTTGGTCTTCTCTTGAATCTCGATTTCAATTTCATTGACTTCCACTAGGCCGTCAATCTTATAAACTTTCACAATTCCTGGCGCATCGCGGAATGCTTGCGCCACATCCAGAATAGAATCAGTAAAGATCGACGTAAACACATTATCTCTACGATTGCCACACATTGAGTCTTGGCCTTTTAAAAGAATTAAATACATTATTCGTCGTCCTCCTCATCGTCTTCTTCATCTTTCTGCTCTGGAGCTGGCGCCCCTTGAGCAAGCTTTTGCTTTAGACCATTAAGCTTCTGAGTCACAGTCTTGCGCTCATCTTGAGCTGCGATATAGCGCTTCATGCACGACGTCACAGTCTCCAAAGCTTGCTGCTCTTTCTGTTTAAGATGCTCTTCTGCATCTGTGTAGACCTTAAAAAGGTCTTTCAGCTCTTCGCTGACATCTACGCCTATCACTTGTTTACCCTCCTGCCATTGTTTCTTCAAATCTTCTCCAAATCCTCTTAGGAATGAATCCATCATTATATTCTCCTTCTCTGTTGATCTTAAGTTTACCGTCCAAGAGTCATTTAGAATCTTGTTGTTGTTCCCTTGCTTATACCCCATCGGCTGAGGAAAACCAAGTAAAGCTTTCACTAGAATATCTAATTGTTCCTCTGGAGGCAATAGATTATCGAACCTTCTGAAGATCATCGTAGGCATCGGAGTGCTTAATAGCTTCGGATCGAAATGTTCTAGGATCTCCGGAGGTCTAATCTTCTTAGTAAAGCTTTGCTTAGGAGTTTTGGGTTTGTATCTACGGAAGATGCACGGCTTACCGTTTCTCATTCCTGGCGTGTCTACAGCTTCCAATTTCCAGTAGGCATCGCGTACGGGTGCAGTCCCAAAGCGCTGATATTCAGAATCGCTCTCAGGATCGTGATCTCCCCAGAACTTATTCCATCCAAGATAAGCTTGGCGATAAACGTCCTCTAAACTTTCCTTTTCACGCTTCGCTGCCCAGCCTGCTCGCTCTCGCCATCCAAGGATGTCTTTCTCATTGATTGTCCATCTAATCGTCGGCACTTCCTTCCCTCTCTTGTAGTCGATTTCCATCATCGCGCTTCGGCGCTTATTCAGTTCGAGCTGAAGATCTCTTAGACTATTCACCTCTAGCCTCAGAAAGATCTGCTCTTAGTGTTTTCAAACGTTGTTCTTCCTGATTTAGAACTCTAATCCAATCAATGTATTGAATAAGATGGCTATGCTTTCTTCCTAGCAGGCTCTTATCAAAAGCTTCCTTGTCAGCTTTAAACTGATCCAACATCGCCTTATGATCATTCAGTCTTTTTAAACAGTCTTCCACGTTGTTAGTCAAAGCTTTACCCCTTTTGGCTAAAGGTTTCCAGTCGGTTACATTTTGTAATCTACTGAATATCATAAGGAATTTTTTATAGTAAAGAATTATTTTACTTATCCGGAAATTCCGGATAACTCAGGGACATGTCCCTTAAATGTCCCGTCCCTGTCCCGTGTCCCCTTACATGAAATCTCTCCACGACATACCCAGGCAGTCCATACAGTTGCCGCAAGGATTCCGCTCACAACAGCAAGAGCACTCTTCTTCCTCGTCTTCATCCGGATCAAAATCCTCATCCTCTTCCTCTACAAGATCCTTACCTTGCCAGCTATCTAAGTCCGACTTATCCCACTGACTCCAGTAAGGTCCACACATTAAGTATTCGCCTGGTTCGAGTCCGGTTCAGGATCTACATGGCTTGCCGTAGATTGTAGGAAGAAACACACCTGCGCGTCCTCTAAGCATCTAATCTTCCTCTTCAGTCTCTTAACCTCTTCCACGATGGAAAGCAGCGCTACCGGCAAGCTAAACTCGTCCTTAAGGTAATCCGGTAGCTTATCACTACTAAACTCGTTCTTATACTTAATCACCATCTCATCATGCTGTTTCTTCGCGCTCTCCGCATGGCGGTAAAACGTCTCTTCCAAAAACTCCAGCTCATATCTGTCCATCACTACTCCCCTTGTAAATAGGTTTTTTTATATGACAATAAATTTTTTGAAAAGAATTTTCTTCAGCTAGTAAGGAATCCTTACCAGTTCCAGGAGAGAATGTGAAAAGTTTTTATTTGTTTGAGAAAAGGATTTAGATGTGACCGAGGTCTGGGATATATATATTCATAGTACCGGTTCTAGTTAAGGACACACACCCACCCTTCATTTCTGAGGTTTAAACGGGGCTAGGGGTGTCTAGGTCGATGGTAACTAAGGGTTGAGTAACCAACCGATTGGATAGAGCCTATATGATATGCCCTCACACTATAGCTATGATGGCTCGGCAGGGTTCTTACTCTTATTCACTATGAAGTCAAAGGCTGCTGTAGCTATATCCTTAGCTGCATTCTGTGCCTCTGATTGTTCCCAACCTCTATGCTTAGCCTGTGTCTTTAACACAAAGAGTTGCAAGGTTGTATCATTTGAATCAACCGCACGTTGAAAGACTGATTCTTCAAGCTCATCAATCTGTCTTTCTCTGCAATCCTTTAGTAGTTGCTTGAGTTCTTCATCTTTGTCAACGTTGGCGCGTATCGTGCCACGTGTTGAGCCTAACGCATCTGCAACGCGTGATAGGTTGCCTGAGGTCTTAACGATGAGATCGGCGATGCTTTTCTTATCAAGTGGAATACCTGGGCGAGGCTGTTTAGCTTTTTCGCCTAGCTTATTACCTTTTTTAGTTGATGGAAACCCAGCCATGTTATGCTCATGTTTTAGTTATGCTATACGCCTCAGGCCGGCGAGGGCCTTTGCTCAAGACTGATTATACTAATCACCTTAACATATCAAACGCTTTACTCGTCAAGTCTTTATTTTAATTCATGTATTTTCACCATCAAGCTTGCGTTAAATCATACCACATGTTATATTACATGGTATAACAGCGAAAACGATTAGTGCTTAGTGATAAGATCCTAAGTGACGAAAGAAGAGTAAGTGTTATGTGTGTAGAGAGTAAAGCTTAACGTAAACAATAGAGGGATAACATGAGCGCACTAGATAAAGAAATGAAAGAATGGTTGTTAGAATGCTTTAGCGATGAATACGACCAAGAACAGATTGAAGAATTGACACACGATCAATTAGTGCGGTCAATTAATAGATACTTTGATGGTGGTATGAAGGCATTTGTTGCGTGTTCCGGTTGGGTAATGGTGGAGGCGTAAGATGGAATTAGTTTACCTAGAAGATATGCTGAGTGATGAAGCTATAGAGGAAATATGCCAGTCAGGTAGTAATGACGAGGCAGTTAAGAAATGGACAAATGAATATCTTCATGAGATGGGGCGGTTAAATATCTGTCCTTTTGCTTGTAAGAAGATGTTAGAGGGTTATGACTTTGGACCTGTTGAGGATAAAATGGAATGGATGGAGCGTGCAATATGGTGCGCTGCCTGGAATGTATTTGAATCAAGTAATCAAATGGAGATGACACAATGAGATATACAAAAGCAGAGATTAAAGGAATGTTCGGAAGATTAGCAAAAGCAATGGGCAAGCGTGAAGATGCCGGCAGTTATAACGGTTTGTGCTTGGATTATGCGCCTATCTACGGCGGTTATGTGATTGAGGAATTAGGGCCGGAGGGCGGTTGCAGTCATCCATTTGGAAGTTTAAGAAGAAGTGGGCGTGAGATGTATTTATCAATGTATATGGCAGCTACAGCGCTTGAAGATTTGAAGTGGAAGCAAGAACAGTTGAATAAATATGAGGTGGTATCATGAAGCCTATCAAAGAGTTAATTTGTTGCTGCTGTGGAAATCAGACATCCGGCCGGCAATGGTGGAATAGGGATACTGGATACGGTCTTTGTGTGAAATGTGCTGAGGTAATCAGCAAGAAAGAGGATGAAGAAACAATGAAATCTTGCTACGGCGAGAAAGGGAAACATTATGCAATTGCTAAGTAAAAGTGTGGGCGCTCGTTACGCCCCCACTGAGAAAACAACTAGTGATAGGAATCATAACACGGCATTAAATGGATTACAAGCCTTAAGAGATATCGCGTGGCAACACGCGATTAAGTACCGCTGGGATCCGGTTTTGAGTCGAGCACATGAGGAATATTTAAACCTACTCAACGGAATCTTAAAGGAGTGTGAAGCATGAGCAAAGAAGCAAGAAAGGAGCTATGGGAAGATTACCTAGCCTTAGCCGAGAAATACAGTGAGTTAATGCCGGCGCATGAGTTCGGATACAAGCTAATTGAAATCAGCGTTAAAATGCTAATGGACATCGCGCCGAGGCACGGCGTGGCATTAGAAACAATCAAGATTGCTACGGAAGAAGGCATTAAATGGCACGTTGAAGAACGGGCACAACAAAACAAAGGGGGAAATCATGAATAATAGGGAATTAAAAGACTTCTTAAAAGAAACCTTAGACATGGAAAAAGAGTTATATGATTTCTGTATTGAAGCTTTAACAAAGCTATATCCTGAGCATCATAAACAGGCTATTTCAATATTTGAAGAATCATATAACTTTTATGAATATAACGGTTGTATTCAATCGCTTTGCTGCATAGATAGCAGCCTTAAGAGGGAATTGAAACAGCGTGAAGAAATGAAAGAAATACAAGATAAAAAGGAGAAGAAAGATGAATGAAACATGGATTCAAGTTGTAACAATTATCGGTTCTAATTTGGTTATCATGCTAACCTTTTTCGGTGTTACTGTTTCCTTACACAATGGAATGAGAGAAGAAGTTAGAGCAATGAATCAAGAGATGAAGGATTTTCATGGCAGGCTTTGCAAAATTGAAGAGGCAAGGAATGTTAAGCCATAAACAAAAAGAAAAGCTTAAAGCCAATTGGGGCGAGAAGGCTAGTTCTATGGCTTGCATGGCGGAAGTGAGGGTCTATGACCCTCTTTCCCCGTGGGAATGCTATATCTACGCGCTGAATCCTGAGGATGAGGACGAAATAAGCTGTATTATCAAAGGTTTCTTTGTTGAAGTAACAGAATGGAGTTTGAGCGAGTTAGCTAGTCGCTTTAACGTAGAGGGCGAACGTCCTATAATAGATCAAGAATATAGACCGCGCAGAGCTGCGGAACTGTTTAAAATATTAAGCGAATCGGAGTTATATGAACGCAATCGAGATTAAAGATATAAGGGAAAAGCTAGGGTTATCACAAGAAGCCTTAGCGCACTTATTAGGTGTGTCTTTTCAGACAATAAACCGATGGGAGAAAGGCACTTTCAAACCTTCACCCTTAGCACTTGAGAAACTTAAATCCCTAGAAAAAGAGAAAGTGAAATGATATATAGTTATCAAAGCTTTCTTTTATTTACATAAACAAACAAAGGGTAAGACATGAAGGATGTACAATTCGTTAGCGCTGAGGAGCTTACAACATTAGAACATTACGGAGCTGCTTTGCTAAGTTCTATGATCTCATTGAGAACATTAGAGGGCTTTCACATAGCAGCTTTCAATAAAGGATTGCTTGACGATGACGAAGCGGAGACAGGTAAAACAATTTGCTGGGAAATTCAAAGGCTTATGGCTCTTTACAAAACCCAGATTGAAAACATCCTAGATCGCACAGAGTTAAGCGAAGAAGAAGTATTACAGAGCCTAAAGGCTATGATGCCAAATGTTAAAATTCCGCGTAAGCGCAAGAATGTAAAGAAAGAAAAGAAAGATGGGCATGCCACACCAAAAAGCGATCACGTTTGAAGAACGCAAGCAAATCGAAAAGCATATCAGTGCCGGCTTTAGCTGTTGCGAGACTGCTAGACGAATTGGAAGAAGTAAAAACGGCGTAGTCTCTGAGGTTAGACGCGGAGGAGGCAAGCTTTATTCCGCTAAGATTGCCCAAAATCTAGCGGATTCGGTCCGCAATGAGAAACATAGAAAGCTATCAGAAAGAAATAAAGGAAATGTAACCACATTCCGTTTTAAACAACGTATTGAAAACTTAGAAATGCAAGTGGAGATCCTCCACGATGCTATAAAGGAGCTAATGAATAGATGATCAAAAAGACGAAAGATTATGATTTATTCACGTTTAGAGATGACAACCGCGAGAAGATAGACCAAGCGCACATAAAAAGGCTTATTGAGTCAATCACATCGAGAAACTTGCTTGAGTTAAGACCTATCATCGTTAATGAGAAAATGGAAGTGATAGACGGCCAACACCGGCTATTAGCTGCTAAACATTTACAGGTTGAAATATACTACCAGCAAGAAAAGAAATTGGACGCTGCGGATATTGTCCGCATGAATATAAGCAAGCCTTGGACGATGGGCGACTATCTAAATTTTTACTGTCATCATCAATATGATGAGTATAAGAAGCTTTCAAGCTTCATGAAGCAACATAATTTAACTCTTAAAGTAGCGTTGACCATAGCACTTGGACAAGCGCGATTAGGGTTTTATGAATTCAGAATGGGAGAATTTAAGTTTCATGAAGAATCGTTAGACATCGAATTAGATGTATGCTGGGACTCAATAAACTACATAAAGAAGATGAACGGATTCAGCCCGTACACCTCCTCAAGTAGATTCTGGAAAGCTCTTTTAAAACTGATTAGGCATCCAGAATTTGACGAAACAAAATGGCGGTCGAACATGCAAAAGATGATTGATCATTTCTCTCCGAAAGCGCGAACAGAAGATTACGTGAATATGATACAGACTGTTTATAATTGGCGCAATACTTCAAGAATTAACTTAATGGATGATGATATATGAAATATTTAATTTACTTGCGTGTATCAACTGATTTACAAGATACAGAAACACAATTAGATCATTGCTTAAGATTCATTAAGCAAAGAGATAATACAAACTTTGAATATGAAGTATTTAGAGATAAAATCACCTCTCGAAAGGAATTGTTTAAAAGAGAGGGTGGTAAAGAAATGTTTAGTAGATTAAAGCGCGGAGATATTATAATCTCAATCCGTTTAGACAGGATAGCTAGAAAGCTTTACGAAACTACACAGCTTATTGATGTCTTAGATAAGGCCGGCGCTGAGATCTTGTTAGTAGATCAGCCAGGCATTACAAACAAGATTATGCTAGGCCTTTATGCCGGCATGGCTGAAGAAGAAGTGAAACTATTGCGTAAGCGCGTGAAAGAGAAGCTTGAGACTAAGAAGAATCGCGGAGAGAGATACTCGCGCTTTCTGCCTTATGGCTATGGACTTCATGAAACAAAATTAGTGCCTATTAAAGTCGGCGATGAAGTGGTAATGAAGCGAGGCGTGCTTGTTCCAATATATGAGGAACAAGAGGTACTTGCTCGGATGTATCAATTATCTGCTGAGGGTATGAGCCATCAAAGGATTGCGAAGGCTCTAACTGAGTCGGGGTATATGAATCGGGAAGGGCGTCCATTTCAAAAGATGAGCATTTACCGCATTCTTTCCCGAAAAGAGAATACCACGTCATCGGATCAACTTCAAGAGGCGATAGCAGCTCGCTAGTCTCATTAATAATAATAATAGTTTTCGGGTATGGGTGGTAAAGCTTTACGCTGTCACCCAGACTCACTTTCTGGTCGCCATCGAAGCAAATACCATCCATACAATCGAGATAAAGCTTTATGAAATTATCTGTATCAGGCTTTTTCTCGTGCTTGAGCAGACCAGATAAATAAAGCGGTAACATCCGTTTCGGAATGCTCTTAGGAATAGGCATATGGAATATAAAACTAACACGGGGATGCCTAAAAAGAGGATAACGAATATGTTTAATAGCAATGATCTCTTTGAGTTCTGCTTTTGCTTTTTGTCTGGGGTCATAAATCCTTCCTATACCGTTTCTTCCTGAATACTTCATTCTAATTTGCGCGATTGGATCGCCTGGGAGAATGAGTTTCATTCGCCCTCAATGCTTTTAAGATCAAGATCAAGTTGAACTTCTTGTTCCTTGTCTTTACACATTTGAAGGCCGACTATATTCGTTACCCATTTCTTGACAACAGGATCTTTCTGAGCTTCTTCGTTTATGTCTACCCATTCATTCCATTTATGGAGAAAAAACAATGTAGCCATAAATGTTTGCTCTGCAAACATATAAATATCGTCGGGGGGAATATTGCGTTTAAGATACTCAACATTCTTCTCGAACTTCTCTTTCATTTCTTCTTTGTTCACCAGGCAACCCCATTACATCAAAATAAATATGCGTACCCTCTGAGTCAGTTTCCTCATGGACTCTGATTATCTCGCGCCCATTGCGTCCGAGTTTATTAGCCTTCTTAGTAATATAATCAAGATCGGCTACCGAGAGCCGATCTTTATAAGTAATCGCGTGTTCGTGAAGCATAAGCCTCCTTAGAATGGCATTTCATCGTCATCTTTGACGACGTCTTCCTGTTTCATTTCTGGATTAGCAGCCAGAAACTTATCTATAGCACCCATAATTTGATTACGGAATCTATTTTTTACACCGTCATTGTCGAAGGTAACAAGGTCAGTGTATTTTTTCTCGCCCATATCGTTAGTGAATTCCTTTGCAGGCATTCCAATCCAACGATTAGCGCCCTTCTCGAAAATCTTGATCTCATGGAGAGTCATTTTCCAAGGAATGATGTGTACATCACACGTGGCTAATAGACTTCCTTTATTCACTGGATTAATATTTTGTACTTCAAGCATAATGTCCTCCTATAGGATTGTTTTTTGTCTTCTTGTTTTGCCTTCAAAGCCAAATATCTGTCCGGTCATGATACGATCGGACAGAGCTTCACCACAGAAGGCACTAAATTTCTTAACCTCAAGATTGGTCGTGATGACCGTTCCTCTTGCTTTCCATTGCAGACGCGTGTTAATCACGTCCATAAAGAACTCTAAAAACTTAGGGTTAGGCTCTCCCGTCCCAAAGTCATCAATCACTAGTAGCGGTGTAGCAGTCACCGTATTAACATAGTTATTCATGTGATCGCCCTGGGCTACAAGCCAGTTGTTTGACATTTGCTTTTGGGTCGTGAACACGCAGAAGCTAGATTTCCTAGTGAAGAATTCACATATCGCCATAGCTGCATAAGTCTTTCCTGTTCCTGGGTCGCCCCGCATGAGGATGATACCACGAGGAGCAGTAGCAAACTTGAGCATGTAATCGACTTTGCCTTGTGATTGTTGGACGTTTTCAAACTTGACGTCATAGTGTTCGTCTCCGATGCCGTTAATTTCGCAAAAGGAAGGCCATAGGATCGCGCGTTCTGCTTTTGGAGGGTTAGGACTGGTTTGGATATCAGAACTGAGCTTAGAGCCAGCGCAAACGCGTCCGCATCCCCATGCTCGTCTTTCCTTATCGACCATGATAAGAAAGAAATTCTTTTCTCCGCAGAAAGGACATTCAAAATCTTTCGACCATACCGGCGGATCAATGGGAATGAAGCCTTTCTGACTAAAGTAAAAATGCACGAGCTTATTATCTCTATCTGTCCATGTTTCAGCTTCTTTCTTCGCAATATTTGACATTAATTTCATAGTGCACCCTTCTCCCATTCTTCCATTTTGGCGAGACTACGAGCATCGTTAGAGCTAGGAGCAAACTTGCGGTCTTTTGGCGCTGGCTTTGAATTCATCTTCATTTCGAGTTGATCGAATTGCTTGCGAAGGTATTCGGCTGGGTTAGGTTTAAACATTTTATCGGCCCAGAAATGATCAGCTAAGGCCCATGAAAATACATCAATGACGAGCTGAGGATCTCGCTTATCCAGGCGAAGAAGATAGTCAACATGAGTTAAGAAACCTGAAAGGTTTCGAGGAGGAACGTAGTTCGGCTTTGATCGAACGAGACAGTTGACCATCTGCTCACCGACTTCACGGACTTTAGGCGTGAAGTCTGCCGGCGTTCTTGTTCTTTTGATTTTCTCTTTTGAAGCATCTTTTAAAATCTCCTCGGCTGCTTTCGCAGCCATCGCTTTCGCGATTTCTTCCGGATCAAGAGGAGGTATAGGAGGAGAATCTATACTAGGATCTGAGCTAGTATCTATATTATATGGGAGGGTTCCGGTTTCCTGGAATTCAGGTTTCCGGTTTTCCGGAAGGGAGCCTTCCGGTTTTCCGGAACCCTGCTTTCCGGCGTCCTCTTTCTTAACGGCATCTTTTGGCGATAAAGCTTTCATGATTCGATTACGGCCATTGAAAGATACTTTCTCAAGGAAGCCTGCGTCTTTGAGTTCCTTCATAACCTCATGTAATCTTGAAACTTTTACTCCCAGAAATCTTTCTAAATATTCATCGGATGCGTAACATCCTCCTCTTTCCTCATCGAAAAGAGAATCAATTTCAGCCCAGAGAGCCTTAGCTTGAATGCTAAGATCTGGATGAAGCCAGATTTCACGAGGAATCCAAATCCCCTTAAAGTCACGACTTAACTTGACGGGTAAATCTTTATCTGTCATAATGTGCCTCATAGACGGGTAATAGGTTTATAGGTGGGCAGTTATCGCTGCCCATTTTTTGTTATTTTTCTTTGCGCTTTCGGAAGTACTCTTTGTAGTACTCCGGATAGCGTGCTTTGAATTCGGCACGATACTGCGCGAATTTCTCTTTGTTCTTATCGTAATATTCTCTCATATACAGCCTGCGAGTATCGTCATCGACATAACGATGCTTCCAGGCTTTTGTCTTTCGCTGATAGCGAACATTACGTTTTATCGTGCACATCTTACATTCACTACGCCATCTACCTGAACACAAATAGAAATCCATCACCGCTTCTTTAGCTTGATGACATTGGCTGCAAATCTTTAAATCACTCATGGCGCCCTTCCTTTACGCAAAAGAAACTCTGCCCGTCTTCAGTGTTCATATGTCCTTTGATGCGGATAGCAATGCTTTGTGGCTTATCTGTAGACACAACAAAGCCTAGAGTTTCAAGAACTCTTAGTTCTGGAAAGTCGAGAGTTTTGAGGGTAAAGACTTCACTAGTAGCGAGACGCATAGCACAAAGATCCATCCACAGCCTAGCTGCACGGGTGTTTCTCTTTCCTATGGTTTCGAAGCATTGCTCGCAGCAAACGAAATACTTACTCATCTGCATGTAAGTCCGCCAATGTAACGGAAATACCATTGTTGAATGGATGCCATTCAAGCAAATTTTCACGTGCGAGTTTCTTGATGTTATTACGAAAGGATCGCCAGTCATCCGACATGTCGACGTCTACAAGGTCTTTTGAAAAGAAAATAGTGCCGTCTTTATCGGCTCTATTGACGCAGTTTAGGTAGGCCGAAAGAGCTTCCGGACAATGCCGAGAGACTCTTTCGAGTACTTCTTGTGTAGTGATAGCGTAGATATCCATTCGTCCTCATAAAATAAATTTACTCTGGACAAAATGAAAGGTGATGATGTATTCTCTCCGGTAGATTGGTCCGTCGAGATCGCTGCTTCACCACAACACTGGTAATGTTTGGAGAAGTTTACATCACATCCTTCAAGATGTCACAAAGTCCCCTCTTAATCGAGGGGATTTTTTCTTTGCAAAGTAATTCTTCTTTTTAATTAAGTCTAGTCATTTTTGGATGTGGCACGCTTTTCGCAGGCAGATCCATGTAATGCTTCAACTTTATCTAAGTCCAGATCATACTTATCAAAGATTTTCTTTAACACTTCTTTTTGAAACTCGTCGGAGATTAATTTATCCGGCCAGTAACAATAATTCGTTTTCTTATCCTGAGTGAACCATTTCTCAGGCATCCTAACCCATGCTTTACGGCCTTTCGGGTAAAAAACCAAGTCACACTTCATAACAAGTTCATAATAGCGCACAGTCACGCAGGCGATTTTCGTTTTGCACGGGCGCAGCACGAAATCTAAAACATCGACATTCATAAAATCTCCCAGTTTTTTACAAAAAAAGACTTGTCACAACAGCTCTCATCTGCTACGGTAAAGTCAAATTAAAAATTTAGTTTACAGGCGTTTTCATATGAAAGAGGTTTGGAATGAACTTCTGAGTGGCATAGATCCCGTGTTCCTGAAATGCACAATCCGGCTCGGAATCTTTTTACTCATCGTTACATTAGGTCTTTTATATGTTTTTTCCTGAGGATGATAGTGATGGTTACGTCATGGTCTGCCTGCTTCTTTTTTTATATTTAATCATGAACCTATTGTTACAAAGAAACTTTACATGTCTCTAAGCGAAAAGTCCAGAGAAAATTACCTGAGAGTCACGCATGTGCTCTATCCATTCTCCGGATTGCAAAACATCGACGCCGACGTCTTAGCTCACGCAGCCGAAAGGGGAACGAAAGTTCACAAGATTTGCGAAGGGATTATGGCCGGAATCGGTGAAATTGGCGTAGACGATGAGACATGGGGTTATGTTGAATCCTTCAAGAAATGGTGGGAGAAAGGTGTTGACATCGTAAAGATGGAAGAGCGCTTTTGGGATGATGAACTTCGCCTCACCGGTCAAGTTGATCTCATCATAAATACTCCGGATGGTCTTGCAATTGTAGACCTTAAGACCTCAAGCCGACCATCTAAGACATGGGAAGCTCAAGGCTCTGCCTATGCGTATCTGGCGAAGAAATCCGGCTATGACATCAAGAAGATTTATTTCTTACATCTGAACAAACACGGCAAAGAACCGAAGCTTATTGAATATCCTGTGGATGATTCTTTTTTTTTAGCCGTCTACAGAACCTACATTCACTTCTTTCACAAGGAAAAATAAATGAACAACCTAAACGAAAAAATGCAAGAAAGGCTCGAAAAGTGGAGAAAACACACTTTGGTCGTGCCTTCGGCCGCAAAGTTAAGACCCGAAAAAGCCACAAACCGTGGTGGTAAGGGCGACTATGGCGACGCTCTTTCTATGGAAGAGTGGGAAAACGAAGCTAAGAAGAGTCAAACAAGGAGATGAAATGGAAACAGGACTGGCGGTTAGACCGCAAAGCAATGAGTTGACCGTGACTCGTGCTTCGATACCGTCGGAGCATGAGATGATGGTTTACCATACGATGGCTGAACAGGCCGTATCAAGCAAAATGTACAAAGGCATAGGAGAGAAAGCCGGCGTGATGATGATCATGCTTGCAGCCCGTGAGCTTGGCATCCCTCCCATGCAGGCCCTTAACGGAGGAATTAACATCATAAGTGGGAAGGTCGAAATTTCAGCACGTATGATGAACGCATTAATCCGCAAAGCAGGCCACCAAATTCAAGTGAAAGAGTGTACAGATAATCAATGCGTATTGATAGGAAAAAGATGCGACACAGGAGAGAGCCAATATTCTTCTTTCTCAATTCCAGAAGCTCAAAAGGCTGGATTGATCAAGCAAGGCGGAGGATGGACAAAGTTTCCTAAAGACATGTGCTTTGCTAGAGCGCTTAGCCGTCTAGCGAGACAGCTATTTAGCGACGTGATCGGCATCGGATACATAGAAGGGGAAATAAATCAAGCCGCTGAAATAAAAACTTCGGAAATTTCTGAAGTAATTGCGGAGGAACTCCCTCTAATTGAAGAAGTTGTGGTTGAAAATGAGCAGGAATATATAGAGAAATTTCTCAACCTTTTTGACAAAGAAGATAAACACCATGCAATGCAATATTTGAAAGTGGTGATGAAACACTTTGAATGGAGTTCCATTCAAGCTATCAAAGAGCTTCTCAAAGACGAGAAGAAACTTTTTGATAAGTTCAATGCCTGGAAAAACAAACTCAAAAAAGCGGAGGAAGTATGAAATCTCTAATGTGTTTACTGACGTGTTTAGTCATGGTGGGTTGCACCCAAACTATGACGATGGTTCACACTCAAGGCCAAGCTGACGATGTAGTTGATGAGACATCAAGCGCAAGTCCAACGGTGTCGCCTAACATCTCGCCTGTTCTGAATATTCCGGCATCGGCCGCGGCGGCTATCCTATGATTAAAGATTTCTTATCCAAGAATTGGAAGGTCATAGTTATCCTCGTTGTAGGTGTCGTAATTGCCTATGGATCAGTTCTTTACTTAGGTAAAAACAATCCTATTGAATTAGAAGTTGAGAAAGTGATCGAGGTAGAAACGGGCGTCAAACTCGATTTGACCCCCTAAATGTAAAACGGGTTTACATGAACGAGGATAAAACTTGTACCCTTTGTGGGCGTTTCTATAGGGGAGACGGTCACAAAGGGGTTTGTACAAGTGAATGTTATTGGAAAGGCGTTTACGCCAAGAAGCATAAGAAGACTGTAAAGCCAGCGGTTCTTCATTATAAGCAGGAACCAAAAGAATCAGCGATACAGAAAGCAAATGCAAAGTGGCTGAAGGACGAAAAGCCTAAGCCAAAAACTAGAAAAGAAAAAAATCGAATAGAGCGAATCTTAGCCACGAAGCATGTGCGTCATGATGAATGGTCAGGCAAGCAATATAGATCGGTTAGAGGATAAACAAATGAAATCAGGATGGGATAATTATGCCTCTGAAAAAAGGTACGTCCAAAAAGGTTATTTCCGGAAATATAGCGACGGAAGTTCGGGCCGGAAAACCCGTGAAGCAAGCCGCCGCGATAGCGTACAGCAAAGCCGGAAAGAGCAAAAAGAAGTAGCAATTCAGTCGTACGGTAAATGCGTACTACTGACTGAAGCCGTAGTGCCAAATGAACCATTCACAGCGGATGAAGCAATGGCATTGCAGATTTATGAAAATGCTTTGAAAGAAGCAGCACCAAAATTAAAGGAGATTGAAAATGGCCAAAGCGAAGTTGGGGTCGGGCAGCCGATTCAAAGCAGTGGAAAAAGCGGCAGCGAAGTCAGGGGCAGCCAATCCGGCAGCCGTGGCAGCAAAAGCCGGAATGGCAAAGTACGGAAAAGCAAAGATGGAAAAGATGGCAGTAGCAGGAAAGAAGAAGGCTAAATAGCCTTCCTTACATGATAATGTATTCAGTAATGAATACGATGCCAGGAGTCCCAGCACCACCGGCGCGTGCGACATTGACACCTTTGTTGGATGCGCCGCTTCCGCCTCCTCCATAGCCAGTACCTACAGAGCCAGCGGCTCCAGTGCTTGAGTTCTGAGGAACTCCACCACTAAATCTACCACCAGCGCCATCGCCACCATAGCCAAGTTGATCGGAAGTCGAAGCATAACCGGATCCACCGAAGTTGCCTCTAAATCTATAAGCTCCTCCAGTTCCACCAGTTCCACCAAGACCGCCAGCAGTGTTTAGAGAAATTGCGCTTGCTGCTCCTCCTACCCCTCCGGCTCCTCCGATGGCTGTCATTAAAGCAGCTACCGAAGTTGTTCCGCCAGTTCCGCCGGTGTTATTGCCGGCTGCGGCTCCTGTTCCTCCAGCACCGATAGTGATGGCGAGGCCAGCTCCTATAGTCGCGGCATCTAAGACACCCTCGGCATATTCACCACCCCCACCACCTCCGGCTTCTGCAAATTGTGAAGATCCCGTAATAGCAACCCCACCACCCCCACCACCCCCACCCATAATTTGGAAGTTAGCGTATTGAGTTCCTGCCGTAGGAGTATAAGTTCCTGTTGCCGTAATGGTTTGAGTTTGGATGACGTTAATGCCTCCCCCTCCTCCGCCACCGGATAGAGAAACGAAGCCATTAGCATCGACTGTGAACTGAGCACTGTTAAAGTGCGCCATTCCGCTTAGGTTAGCGGTTGTTGATGCGGCGGTAGTAGCATACTGGGCTTCGATATTAAACGTATTCAAAGCCCTTGTACGCGTTTCTAATGGCACTGCGTGATTGGCTACAATAGCTCCATTGACAGTAACCAACCCTCCGGCAGTCGGAAGCACAGGATTGACGCCTGGGGCAGTATTCGCCTGAACTTGAAAACTTACTGGAGTCGCTGAACCTTCGTTAAGCTGAATCCAGTATGCTACATTCGCTACAATCTTCGAGAGATACCACATATCTCCCTGAGTTCCTGTAGTTGGATTGATGCCAATGAGCCAAAAAGTATTAAATGGGTAGAGCTTACCGTTTTCTGGCATACGATAATCAGCGCCCGTAGGCTGCCTATTCCTAGACACGACGGTTGCTATAGCGACATTTGCCCCTAAATATCTCGAAGGATTGTTAGGTGATAATCCGGTTAAGCTTGTGCTACTCATTGTTACTCCTTTTTGTCCGTTAAGGCGCTTAAAAGCATTCCGCGTGTTCCGGCGTGATTGAAATCAATCGTAGGATCAACCCAGATATCTACGCCGGCTTTTCTTGCATTTCTGCAAAAGGTATAATCTTCTCCCCAAAACTCACCGTCATAAATCTCACAGCCAAAGAGCATCCATCCTTTCGCGTGTTTCATAGATTCATGTTTAGGCTCGTAATAAAGTTCTGGAAGAGCTTTCTCCATCTTCTCAAAAACGTTTCGTTTTAAAAGCATGAAACCTGCTGGGATGTATTCCATTTTTAGCAAGCTACCCTCTGTCACAATTGATTGATCTTCCTTCAAAACTGGACGGAAGGTGAAAGAGTTTTCGCTGCGAGAAGGATAAACTCCAGCAACGAATTCTTTATCAGCCAAAAGCATTTGAACTACTTTTTGTGCCGGCCATCCAAGATCGGAATCAATACAGAGTAAATGAGTGCAATCGCTCTCCATAAACATCTGAACAATACGATTCCGCTCAGCAATAATAAGCGAGCCGGAAGTCGTGATGTTGTAAACCACTTGGACCGAATTCGTCATTAAGAGAAAAGTTGTCTCCGAAAGAGAAATAGCGTAAGGTACATGGACAGTTCCGGAATAAGCCGGCGTTGCAATCATAACTTTATTCATTCTAGGTTGCCTTTATATAGAGCGATCTACTGAAGTTCGCTGGGGTTTCTACCGTAATTCCGAGCTGCGCATCCGTTGGCAACTGAAATTGAGTAGTTGTATCATATAAATATATTGAAGGCGAATTGACTACAACACCTCCTGCACCTGGAGCAACAAAATATGAAGCTCCAGCAACTAGAGCAAATAAAGTTGAAGTTGTAGGAGAAGTCCTAGAAACCCAAGTGGTAGCATTCGTTGATGTCCAAATAGATCCACCACCTCCGACCATCGCATAGATTGCCGAGGTTGTATCGTATGCCAATCCTTGGATTGCATTCGTTGGACTAATAACTGGCTGCTCAGCCCAAGTCGTTCCATCGGTTGATGTAAGGATGGTTCCTTGCGCTCCTCCGACTACGAATATTGTCCCGAAAGTCACGGCGTTAAGCTGTTGAGTTGTAAAGGAAGTTCTTGCATTCCAAGTGATCGCATCTGTCGAAGACAAGACGGTTCCTGCGTTTCCTGCTGCCACATAAACGCCGGCTCCATAAGCCATGCCATTCAATGGCGCAGTTGTTCCGCTAGTGCGGCTTGTCCATGTCAATCCGTCCGTGGAAGTAGAAATATTTCCTACTGTCGTACCGTAGACATAAAGGCTATTCCCGAATCCTAAGCTAACAATGGTTCCAGAGTTTCCCGATTGAACGGCAGGAGTCCATGTGATCGCATCCGTTGAAGTCAAGTAGACGTTATTTCCTATTGCCCTATAATTCGCTCCATCGTAAGCTAGACCGATTAAATCTGTGGCAGTTCCGCTTGTGCGAGCTACCCAGGTAGTTGCGTCGGTTGAGGTTCCAATACCTCCTCCAACTGTGGCATAAACATAAAGAGAATTAGCAAAGATCATGCTTAAGATTGAGCTAGTGGTATTGCTTGTACGGTTTGTCCAGGTCGTCGCATCCGTTGAGCTTGCGATTCTTCCTCCACCACCTCCATAAGCAAAAACTGTGCCAAAGGTGATGGTCGAGATCGTGCTCGTGGTCGCGCTTGTCCTTGCTGTCCAAGTCACTGCGTCGGTCGAAGTAAGCATTACCCCACCAACTCCACCGGCTAGATAGAGACTTCCACCGAAAGTAAGGGAAAAGAGAGATGAGGTTGTGCCGCTCGTTTGAGCAACCCAAGTCACTGCATCTGTGGAAGTTTTAATCATTCCACCAGGACCGGCAGCCACATAGGTAGTGCCATAAGTCAAAGCAAAGATTGATGAAGTTGTGCTTGCTGTTCTCAGTGTCCAAGTCGTGGCGTTTGGAGACGTCATAATCTGGCCTAAGGAAGATCCTGCCACGTATTGGCTATTTGCAAAGATCAAGGCATTCACACTTGTTAATAAAGGAATGTTTGGTGCACCCCAAGTCGTTCCATCTGTGGAAGTGGCTAGATAGTTATTACCTCCTGCTGTTACGTACAAACCTGCGTTGAAAACCAAAAGGTTTCCAAGGTTCGCAATCACGCTTGAAGGAGAAGGAACTTTTGTAAACCAGCTCGTCCCGTCTGTCGAAGTCATCATCGCGCCGGTAGATCCGGTTGCCAAAAACTTTGTTCCGTAGACAGTTGCTAAAAGACCGCTATTATTTGGAACTGGCCTTTTTACCCAGGTCTTTGAATCCGTAGAAGAAAGAAGGGTTCCGCTTACACCTGTAACAACATATGCTCCATTTCCAAAAGATGCTCCGGAAAGGTTTGTAGTGGTGTTAGAGATTTGATTAGTCCAGAATTGTCCTGGAGGATTAATAAGTCCTACCGCTGCAAATAATGCTGGATATGTGGCCTGCGCTAAAACTTGACCATTCAGTTTTAGCCATCCGGCTGCTAGAATTGTTGCATCTCCTCCAGCATTAGCAAAATAATCCATTTCACCAATTATAGTCCCTCCGCTTCCGGCAGGCACAGCCCAAGAACCATCGCCTCGCCAGAAAGTGGTAGCCGTTGCTCCAGTTCCGCTATTCAAATGCGAAACCGCAAGATTACCTGAGACGAAACTAGCCAGGTCGATTGGAGTTCCATTCCAAACGCCCGTGGTAATCGTCCCTAGAGTTGTGATTGATGTTTGCCCTACGTATGTGGCAGCGATATCAACCACAACAGCGCCAGTCGTAGGAGTAACCGTTATCCGGTCGGGAGTACCGGATACGCTGTCTACAGCGCCTCCCCCTCCCCCTGCTTCATAGTAATCAAGTCTATTAGTGAAGGGATTATATTTGTATGGCATATGACCTCTATGAATATGTTAATGCTGCACGGTTATCCCAGATGAAATTAAACTCACTGGAAGCGTGGCCTAAAGTATCTTGAGGCCAAGTAATAGACAGAAGATTGTTGCTTCCGTCGTACGTTAGAAGAGCAATCTGCCACTTAGCCACCGAAGTGGCTGTCCCAGGACGAGCAAATCCTTTATAGATAAGATTCGTCCCAGTATAACTCCCTCGGAAAGTCATATCTCCCGTATAGGAGTCTTGGATGACATTTCCTTGGGCATCTTTCTTTAAGATCGTCTGATTGACGTTATTAATCATTTGCGCCCCCTATTAGTTAACGATTTCCCAGCCGACTACTGAAACGTCCGCTGCTTGTGCAGCAGTAGCATCCGCAGGTTCAACCGCTCTAATGGTGAAAGAGGTTCCAGCAGTTCTTGTCAAAATTGACAGGATACCTAAGGCAGCCGCACCTGTAGCACCAACACCCTGACGATAAAGTCGGATTTGAGAGTTTGCAGTCACAGCAGTTGTGGCAATAATAGCTTCACCGGCAACTAAAGTAACCGTACCTGCTGAGTTTGCGCCGGCAGCAGTTGTTGTCGCTACACTAGTGTAAACATCTTTATTACCTGCTGTTCCTCTAACGATATTACCATTTGTCGCTGTGATATTACCTAGAGTGGCTGTAACGGTCGTTCCAGCTGTGACAGATCCTAATGTCGCCGAAATATTGCCAGCTGAAGCAACAATATTTCCTAATGTAGCAGTGACATCACCTGTCGTTGCAGTAACCGATGTCATTGATCCGGCTCCAGCTGTCAATGCACCGCCATCAAGATTCAATGGAGTTGCACCACCGTCAGTTAATAGGCCCATTAAAGCCAAGCCTGCCTTAATTTCAGTTGTTGCGCCTGGTCTTGCAGCCGCAGCTACACCAAAGAAACCGATCGTTCCTGTCGCGTTACCAATGTTAGTTACTGCTCCTGCACCTGTTGCAAGGCTAGTTAAGCCTGTAGAATCTAAAGTCGTCGCATGCACTGGTCGTGGAGTTGTGCTACCAAAACCGAGCACTGGAGGAGAAGCAAAGTTTGCTACACCACCGGCTGAAACCGCAGCAGCTAATTGAGCTGGAGTGATAACCACGTTCTGAGCTGTCCCTGCCGTAGCTTCTACGTCAGTAGCTAAGCGGACGATCCCTTGTTTGTATTGTGTTCCTGGTTGGCCGTCATAGCCATTAGGATTTCTAAGATTCAAAGTTGCCATAAACCCTCCGGAGGTTTAAAATAATTACTTTACATTTAACGCGAAAACCATTTCCGCGTCTTTAAAAAAGTGATTCGTATTCACTTTAACGAACCACTGTGCTATGATTTAGACCTTAACCAGGAACTCTTATGGAATTCTTAGCTGTCTTCGTCACCTTTAGCGTCTTAGGCTGGATGTTCGATTAATCCAGTTTGACCTTTATACCCTCATCATCAAGGTATTTCTGCATCGCATCATGTGCAGAGCGGAAGGCTCTGGGCGATTCATTCTTTAGAGAATGAAGGCCCCTGACCAATAAGTTCTGAAACTTAGGATCAGTTAAAAACTTCTCTGCGATTTTTTTAGATGCTATACCTGCTCCCTTAGATGCTAAAACTGCTGCTAATCCTTCCATATCACCTTTATAAAGGTAATATCCTGCTCCTCCAGCGCGAGCTAGATCTAATGCTTGATTTCCTTGAAGAAGGTTTGTTGCTTTCCATGCTTTATCGAAGTCTTTGACTTCGCGTCCTGTTTTGGAAATCAGTTCAAGGTTTCTGGTTTGAGTAGCGCCAAGAACATCTTCGAAGAGGTGTACGTTCTCGGCCTTATCAAAGAGTTTGTTTAGCTTTTTGTAGTCGATTCCATCTTGCGTAGCAGCTTTTTGGATCAGGTTGTGGACGTCCTCAGCCTGATAAGCTCTACGGATTCCGGCGTTAGCCACTTCGAATTCCTCAGCAAGTTGACGGCCAGCTCTTCCTTCGCTGCGGAAAGTATCCTTGATACCGTTCTTTACCTGAGTAATGAGGCGATCTTTTTGTGATCTCCCCATCCATGCGCCGGCTTTATTCAACTCCTTATAGAAGTTCATGAAGTTCTCGGCTGTCGGATTCTGAGTTGAAGCAACCACGGCATCATAAAGACGATTTAGGAATGGTTCAGCCTCAGGATTTCTCCCAAGATTTCGACGTAATTCCCGTACAACTCCAGTTGCGGAGTCGATAAATGGCGTTGAATCTCGTATGACAAGATTCGATCCATTACGAGCGACTTGACCATAGACATCCGAAGCCAATTGGTGTACATGCGCTGTTCCTTGTTCGATTCCAGGAATGCTTGATGTCAGAATATCTGACACCATTTGATCAGAATGCTCGGCGAAGTTTTCAAAGGCTTGTTCGGTTTTCGCACCTTTCGAAGCTTTTACCCCAGCTTTCTTTCCTTTCGAAGCGTGATTAATCGCCAGAGTAATATCTTCCTCTGTGTAACCAAGTCTTCGGAGATTGTTAATCTTGTCAGCTACTTCTTTTTTAGCCGAACCTTGTAAGACTTTCTTACCAGCTTGACCTGGTGATAGAAGTAAACCTGCGATCTCGGCTGCGGCTTGAGTTAGAGGGCCTGCGCCAAGTTCTTCGGCTGTTTGGCCTAATCCAGCCCCTACAACAGCCGGTAATGGATTCACCTGACCGAATGCCAGGCCTGAGCCGTAAAGCTTACCTGTGCGTCCTGCGTATCGTCCAGCCATTGACTCTGCTTCTCCTGGTCCACCAATCGCTTCATTTACGTCCCGAAGATTCTGCGAGGTAGGAAGTCTCATAGAGGTAGGAAGAAAGTCATCATCATCGCTCAGCGAATAGATGTCTGAGAAGGAGGGTTTATACCCTGGCTGCTCCATCCGTTGAAGAGTTTCGAAGTCTCTACTGTTCTTGCCTTTTACGGCTTCGCTTTCTTTGTTGAGTCCGGCGAGTTCTGCAAGATCGCCCCAGGTTCCACCGAGTCCGATAAGAAACTCTTTTGTCCCCTGCTTGCCAACATCCTTTGCAACTTCCCAGTTCGTAAGTTCTTTTTTCGGTTTATTCTTCTCTTTTTTAACCGCTGCGATCTCATCTTCTCTGGGTCTAAGTTCTGCGAAGACATCTAAATCCTCCCCATCTGCTTCATCCGCTGGATTGTCATCTACTGCAATACCCGTTGGACGAACAGATGCGAAGATGTCATAGTCTGTGTCTTCTTCCTCTTCCTGTGGTGGCGCTTGTTGTCCTATTGGATTCATGATAGTGACGCTCCGTAAGGTGGTTTAGAATATTTTTCCACTTCATTAGCTGGCACGTGAAGAGGACGCCTCTTCTTGTCATACATCAATACTTTCCCAGGAGGGACATTCTGAATCGCCTGGAAATCTATCGCTGTCTGTTTGAGTTCTTTTGAAATTTTCTCAGATTGTAGAGCAAACTCTTCATTAACTTTCCGTTGAATTCCTTCAGGGATTTGACCGCCATTTTCCTCTAACATCTTCTTAGTGATGTCGGAATAGAGCTTGTCATAGCGAATTGCGAGCTTCTCTTTCTTGATAATCTGTCTGTTTGCTTCCTTGCTGAATCTTTCACTGATTGTGGCATCACGGAAGAATCCGAATTCCATCTGTGAGATTTGGGAGCCGATAACGCCCTTGATGTTAGAATTCTTAACCATCTCTTTTGCGTAGCTAGAAAACTCTCGGAATCCTTCGGAAGTGAACTGAAGTAAGCCAGCTTTCTGCATGGCTTGATCCCAAGCTTGTCCAGTCACACCTTCTTCATTCAAAACGTCGGCTGCTTCAACCGTTTGCTGTCTTGCAACTAAACTCGGATACTTAGAGGCTTGCTCATCCACAAAAGCCACATCATTCTCAGCTTGTTTCTTCGTCAGAACACTAGACCTTTCGTTGGCAATCTTCGCTTCCTCACCGTAAGGCTTAAGAACACTATCAGTATTTTCCTTAGAAACTCCTGAATCCCTGAGCATCTTTCCTTTCTTAGGAAGCGAAGCTCCTTCAAATTCTGGAAGGCTTTCTACGTGTTGAATCCTGCGAAGCTGATCATCGTTGATAGGTTGACTTGCTTGCGTCCCTTTCTCTGGGCGAGTGACTTGCTCAGCCATCTTCGGATCGTCTTCATAAGCAGCGAGAGATCCAGGAGTTAAATTCCTTCGTCTCTCTAGGTCAGCGACCTTTGCTTTATTTGAAGCTTCTTCCTTAGCTTTCTTCTGGAGTTCAGTATTATGCTTCTGAAATTCCATAAGCTGCTTTACGGTGTTCACTCTCGTGGTCGGAGAAATTCCAGGTTTAGTTTGAATTTCCTGAATCGTTTTCTCTAAGTTCTGTCCATCCCTTTGATGCTGGCTATAGATTTCTTTAAGAGCGTCAGTCTCGTCAGCTTCAATCTGGTTTTCTCTATTGCGTTTGCTAAAACCTGCAAGAGTTTTTTCCAAGTTTGTCTGCTCTGTTCTTGGGCTAGGAGATAAATCTATTACTTGTGCGCCTGGCATATTTCCTCCTTATACCACCGCAGGAGCGGCGGCTGCGGTTGCAGGTTTGTTACCTTTCTTCAGATAGTCAGCAAACCATTCGCCGGCTGCTGGGCCTACAGTTCCTAAGATCTGATCAATAGCACTGGGAGCCTGAGCACCTGGTTTCTCATAAGCAAAAGTCTGTGTTCCAAGGACACTATTGATTGCATTCTGCTTGTTCTGGTTAGCTTGCTGCTGTCCCTGAAAAACGTTCTGCGATCTCTGAGCATCTAAATTCTCTTGAACATCTCTACCTGCACGAGATAAAGATTCTCCAGCATAAGAGCTATTTTGCAGGTTATTGCTTCTAAACTGCCCTGTAATTCCAGGGATGATATTCTCTTGGAAGTTCCGGTTTGCAGCTCTTCCAATTGTTTTATCAAAAACGTCGTTGTATCCTTGCGCGTCGAAGTTGTACATGTCCTTCATAGGACCTTCACCCCTGATCGAGCTGATATAGTCGTTATAGAGAGCCTGTTGTTGAGGATCTAAAGTGCTTCTCTTTTTAGGCTTTTTCTTTTTCTTTCCACCAAAAAGCCCAGAGATTCCCCCGATGATTCCACCAACTGCTCCGCCGATTGCTGTTCCTACTCCAGGGATAATCGAGCCGATACTTGCTCCGGAAACTGCTCCGGAAACTGCACCTCCTGCTCCTCCACCCCAATCTGCTTTAGGCATATATTCCTCCAATGTAAAGCGGTTTTACATTATGTAATTAGTGTCCATGTCACCGCATTTGCGGTGGTTCGGCTAGTCATCATCCAGGCAGTATTCGTGTCTGTTCGAACAAAGACGTCGCATATTTCAAAGTTCTTGTTGAAGTCAGAGTTCGCCGGTGGATTCATGTGTGGTCTTTGGTTTCCATCCGTGGCATACTTTGAAATCTTCGTATTCACTGCCTGAGCCGTGTCATTGTAAGCTTGCGAAAGCTGACGTGTAAGCTCTGGATTTTCATTCCTAAGAGCTTGACCCCAGTTGTAATTCGTGATGAGCGTTGGCATTAGATTAATCTCCCTACTGGCTGGAATCCTGGCATGGTAGCCTGGATATTTATCTGTGCCCCAGACTGCCGATTTCTAAGCCGGAACTGAATGAATTTGCCAACCTGGTTAATAAAGACCTTGTACCACTTCTTGTTGCCGTCCTCGAAGACCATGTTCGTCATGTTCCCTTGATAAGGATCTTGAGAGAGGTTATTGAGCTGAGTCTTATGTCCAACATCGTTAGTGATGATGTCGATGCTCATCTTGGCATTTTCTTGCACCCCGACATACCCTCCTGAGGTATAAGCTCCGAAACCAGTCGAGTCGATGCCGTTGAGTGAAAAAGACAAAGTGTCGATGACTGTGATAAATGCAAGAGTGCCATTCAATTGAGTCATTCCTCCAATGCCAAAAAAGGTTACTTGATCGCCAGTGTGAAGATCGTGCGCTATCTCAGTAGAAACCACGCATGGATTTGATTGAGTGATGTCGTCAATAACGAGATTTCTTTGAAGGTCCGTGCCTGTAGAATCGACATACATGTAAAGCCAGCCGCATCGAACCTTTCTGTCTTGGTTAATGAAAGGATTGAATTTCTTGAAGAGAGCAGAGAAAGGAATAACCCTTTGCGCTCTTCCGCCTGAAACATAAGGAGTGAAGCTAGTCGCTTGAACTACGGCATCCGATACATCTAATCTAAAAGTATTTCGATTAACTATTGAAACTATCGGAAACTGCTGGTTATTAATTTCTTGCATTCCCACGATTCCAGTTAAGAAAATGAAATCAGCTCCTTTTTCTGCATCATCAAGATTCAGGCTGTAGTTGTTGTAGTCGGTTGTCACTTCGATTGTCACAGAGTCAATCACTGTAATGTCATAAATTCTGACAGGATTGTCTTCTGATTCTGTTACCGATAGTCTCCAAATCTCTCCATTCTGACCGCCTCCGATACTGAATGGCGCGCCGGAATTATAGGAGAAAGAGTTCCAATTTCCGTAAGCAGCCGCAAAAGAAGCCCAGTTAGGATAGATTAGCAAGTCATTCCATGTAATAGTAAATGCAGTAATATATGTTCCCATACATGATAATGGGAGCCTATAGATTGAATAATTGTCTTCGTCATAGTTGGTCGTTAATATTCTCTTTGATGTGTCTTGTCCGGCAGGAGGATAGATAAGATAATGATCCCTGTCGGCATCCACTGTCCCAGCAAAGCAAAGAGTAAAGTTAGCTCCATCGACTTCATCAAATGAGAAGTCTGGGATTGCTTCATCCTGTCTTTCTACACGATAGCCATCTGAGATAATCAAGCCACGTCGAGAAGCTGCGGATGTTCGGTTCAGGTAAGTGATAACGCTAAAAGTCGCATCGCAACCACGAGACTCGTCGATCTTGTCTAAGACGAAAGGAGTCGTGTCATTGCCTGTATATTTGAGAACCCAAGTACTTCCTTCAGTAAAGATGATTAAATCATCTCGGTTAAACGAAGCTCCGTTAATCCATGTTCCGTCAGGGATATCAATTAACCCAGCGCCAGTCGCTGAAGTTCTAAAGTCATCTGAACTAGCTCCGGTTCCTGAAATTCGGATTCTCTGAGGATAGATGATTCCATTTTCAGTCGTCCTTAAAAGAATCAAACGATCCTTCATCTCTGCCATCCAAGAGCAAGTAAGAGTCGTCACTGCTGCTGGGGCTGGAACGGCCACTGTCGGAGTGGTTAACATATTGTAGACGTAAGCGGCTACGGTCGTTCCATCATATTGCTGGATAACGTCCTTATTATTGCAGAACAATAATCTAGGCGTATTGGTAGCGCTGGCATAATTTACCCAAGTAAAGAACTGGAATTTGTTGCCTGTATAAGGAGTTGTTGTTATGTCTTGTAATATATTTAATGTAGAATTGTATCTATTAATATAATTAGTACTAGCAACTATTAACTCTTTAATGTTGGTGTTTGTTATAAAGTTAGCTACCATCATTACTGGATCATCATTTCCAAAACTATAATGAACCACGACGGTGGAAGCGATAGCAGGAGGAACTGTAAAAGTAACTGAAATTGCTCCAGTCGCATAGTTTACTGTTCCTGTTCCATCGCCAGTAAAAGCGCCGGCGCCATCATCTATAACTGTTTGCTGAGGATTTGATCCTAGTAAGATCACACTTCCTGGCAAAAGGATGGTGGCAGCCGCGACCGTAAAGGTTGCATTGATTCCATTAATAGCACCCACGACCGCAAAGCTTGGAGTGCCAGAGACAATCCTTGATTCTCGGTAAGGAGCACCTCCTCTTTCCCCTGTAGCGAAATAATTGTATCCTTCTCTCTTAGACATGGTTCCGCGATAGACGAAGCCGTCAAACAATTGCTCTTGAGCATCGTCCGGAATGAGCCAAGGTTGGAGCCTTGTATCGACACCGGTCGCGTAGTTAGCTATGAGATAAGGAGCATAAGTCATTAGATTGACTCCACAATGATGTAATAGCCCACGGTTCTTGCACTGCTATTTCCATTCACAACTCGAATATTCGAGCCGCTGATAGAAATGTTTGGTTTACTTGAGTTATCGCTATCTTTAATAAGAGCAGCATCAACAAAAGTAGTTCCAGATTTATAGAACATGTAATATCGGTAGAAGTTTCCTGCTGGAGATATATAATTAACAAAGATCGTTCCGAAACTATTATTAGGAATTGTGTAGATCGTTCCTGAAGTAGCATTCCCTGCTAATGCAACCGACCCTGTCACTTTAGTAGGGCCAGCCACTAAAGGAGTAAGTTGATAATCAGTTGCACCATTGTAAAATCTAAGCTGCGTCTGCCCAGCGCCATCAAGCCATGAATAAAGAATAGAATTCGCACCGGTAGGCAAACCGCCTGGCATCGCTCTAGCGATCATTGTGCACTGTCTATGAAAGCCATCTGTAGACTGTGCTGTATCGTTAAACACGTGATCGGCGTTGATGATTGTCTTCAGCCGTGCAAAGTTCGTGTTGTTTTGTGGAGGAAACAACCCTGGCGATTGTCCGGCATTTGGAATATTTGGATCAAAAGTCATGGTTAAAACTCCGGTGAAGGGCGTTGATTCTGATATTGCGAAACGGTTCTTGAATAAACCAAAGCACGATATCGTTGAAATGCTGGATAGATTTCCCTCCACTTATCCATCTCGCCGTAATCCGAAAAGATGTCTAAGGCAGCTCCGTAGCAGATGTAGCGATAAAGATAGTCTTGATTCAGAACGCCGTTGCTTATCTGAACTTCAACCTGATAGGCAGCGATCTTGATCAAATAATCTTTATCCGGAGGTCCTCTAAAAGTCAGCTCGTTATTGTAATAGAGCACGTAAGTCGGACGCTGTGGCTGATAAGTCTGCGTTTCAGGCCATATCGCATAGAATTCCTGAGGGTTTTGATACCAAAACACAGGGAATCCATCGGCATAGCATGGCGGCTCAAGAGTCGAAGCTCCTATATTCCCATTGATCATCGGAATCGTCTGTAAATCCACAGGTAATGGATCAGGCAAAACAAGAG
>Ga0193708_1000018_pt1 | contig 40879 bp, 46 predicted proteins | sample H3c1metaG_FD_160570 | JGI IMG/M metagenome (GOLD analysis project Ga0193708, IMG submission 160570) | Soil microbial communities from a riparian zone of the East river system, Colorado, United States - H3c1 | ecosystem: Environmental > Terrestrial > Soil > Riparian zone | place: USA: East River...
GTCGGCTCGGCGGTCGGCTCGGCGGTCGGCTCGGCGGTCGACTCGGCGGTCGACTCGGCGGTCGACTCGGCGGTCGACTCGGCGGTCCGCTCGGCGGTCGACTCGGCGGTCCGCTCGGCGGTCCGCTCGGCGGTCGACTCGGCGGTCCGCTCGGCGGTCGGCTCGGCGGTCCGCTCGGCGGTCGACTCGGCGGTCGAGTCGGATCCGGCCGTCGCGAAGGCGTACCGCCGGGTGCTACAGCAAGCGTGGTACCTCATCCACGGTGGGCAGTTCTGGGCCGGCTGCGGCTGGTACGGATACTGGGCCTCGCCGGCCGTCGTGAGTTTCTATCGCGACGTCTGCGGGCTGACGCTCGGCGTCCACGACGAGCTCGGCGAGAGCGTCATCGCGCTCGCCGAAAGTTGCTGCTGGTGGTGGCCGCATCGGGACTTCGTCATGGTGTGCGAGCGCCCGCGTGGCGTCGCGCGCGACGCCGAAGGCCGACTGCACCGCGAGGATGGCCCGGCGTGCGAGTGGGGCGACGGCTGGGGCGTCTACGCGTGGCACGGCGTACGTGTACCGCCCGACGTCATCCTGCATCCCGATCGGCTCACAGTAGAGCGCATCGATGCCGAGGAGAACGCGGAGGCTCGGCGCGTCATGCTCGAGCGGTTCGGCGTCGGTCGATACGTGCGTGAGAGCGGTTGCGAAGTCCTGCATGAGGACACCGACGCGCTCGGCGCTCCCCGGCGGCTGCTGCGGAAGCCCCCGCGACGCGGCTCCGAGGACGAGCCGATCATGATCGTGGAGCTGACGAACAGCTCGCCGGAGCCAGACGGCCAATTCAGGAAGTATCATCTCCGAGTCGAGCCATCGTTGCGCCCGCTGCTCGACGACGGCGAGCTCGGCAAGCCGCAGGCGCTGACGTGCCTCAACGCGGTTGCGTCGACGTTCGGCATGCGCGGCGACGAGTACGCGTTGGAGACGGAGACGTGACCGACGAGGAGCGCGCGCGGCAAGAGCGAGGAAGGCTGAGGATGCCCGAGGAGAAGTACAAGCGACTCGCGACGACCCACGGCATCAAGCGACCGTGGACGCCGCATGAGCGGTACATGCTCTTCGCGCGCGGCTTCCGCGACGGCGCGGGAACGAAGGCCATGCGGAAGGATCACGAGGGGCTCGGCGCCTACGATCGGGGTTATGCGGCGGGTCAGGCAGCGGCCCATGCTGCGGTCGCCGCGTACGCGAAGGAGATCGGCTACGAGCCGACGATTCTGCGGGCTGCGGCCGATAGCGAGGGAGAGACGCCATGACGAGCTTTCGCGAAGGTGACATCGTCAAGCTAGAGGGGCCCGAGGAGGCGCGCGCTCGCGCGGTCCTCGGGAAGTCCTAAGCCACCGCCGGAGGCGGCTCCGCCTCGTCGAGGCGCGCCTGCAAGGCAGCCCTCGTCAAAGGCCCGACCAGGCCATCGCTGACGAGTGTTGCGTACCTCTGGAACTCCATGACGGCGCCTCGCGTCTTCGCGCCGGGGATGCCGTCGAGCGGGCCAGGCAGAAACCCTAGAGCGGCGAGAGACTCCTGGATACCGAGCGTGGTTCTGAGGTCGAACGTCTGCGGCTCCTCGGCCGGGGCGTCCGCGCCGACGAGGCGGAACAAGATCTCTTCCCACCGAGGCCCGCGACACTGACGCGCGACGGCTTGCTCCAGCTCCCTCACGGTGATGGCGAGGTTGTGGTCGGCATCGAAGCCCGCGTTCGGCGCGTAGGCCCACCCGAGCTGGCCGCCCTTCCGGACGAGCACGTATTCGGGGTGCCCCGCGTGGTCGATGAGGGCCGGGAGGAACGTCGCCACGTAGAGCGCAGCGACGGACTTGAGCTTGCCCTTGTAAGGCAGGTAGTACGCGCGAACGAACGGGAGCTGCTCCTCGGCGGTGAGCTGCCGGAACGCGTCGGGACCTAGCCTCCAACCAAGGCGAGTGAGCGTCGAGGGCATCGCCTGGAAGATGCCCGAGGCATGACCGTTCGGGTTGTGCGCCTTCGCCATGACACCGCTCTCGGCCATCATCACGCAGAGCATGTCGTGCGGTTTCGCGCCGAGCTCGAGCGCGATATCGGTAAGGAGCGAGAAGAACATGTCGCTGAGATCTTTCGTGTGCGTCGTGTTCACGTGGGCCCTCCGAACTTCAGGCGCTCCGCAGCGTCTGCGATCGTTTCGGCGCGCTTGGCCGCCTCCTCGTCGAGGTACGCACGGAGGTCCTCCTCGGGCACGAGCTCCAGGCCGACGGCGACGACCGCGCGCGCGACGTCGGCCGGATTGACTGCGCCCACGACGGCGTCTGCAGCAACGCGAATGATCTTGGCGATGGTCTCGGGATTCACTGGCGATCCTTTCCGGCGCCAGCGTCGCCGCGCCACTTCTCGCGCACCCTTTCGCGGCACGCCTTCGACTCCTCGAGGGACCGTGCGTCGTCGACGCACTGGAGCTGCTCGGCGGCGTAGGACGCCTCGGCTGCGGCCGCTTTCTGCTGGGCGTCGCGGTCGAGCACGCGACAAGCAGCATCGTCCAGACGAGCACGCTTCTCATGGTTCCTCTTTCCTCTCATCGGTGAGCGAGACGGCCGCGCCGTCCGCGCTAAAGCTCGCGGTATCGATGGTGTGGCCCGCCGAGCGGAGGACGTGCACGAATCCGATCGCCATCGCGTCGGCGTCGGGGGTCCCGTCGTTCCGTCGCGGCCCGTAGCCTTGGACGACGAGCACCCATAGACCGACGCTCGACGTCTTCTCGCCGGGCGTCGTGCGCGTCGCAACCTGCGTCTTCGCCGCATCGAGTCGCTCGTTCAGGGCGTCGAGCTTGTCGCCCGTCGCGGTCGTTTTCTCGATGGCGTCCTGGAGCACCGCGGGCCTCTCACCGCTCGGGCGAGGGATCGAGAGCGGGGACGGAATGGGCGTCTTCGGGTCTGTCATCGCGTCCCCGCGCGTGTTGGAGCCTTCGCTTGGTTCTGCCAGCGCTCTTGCTCGCGTTCCTTCTCGAGGCGCGTCGCGAGGTCGCCGAGCGAGTCGACGGCGACGAGGACCTTGGAGTTGAGGTCGATGATGACCTTCGCGGCGCTCTTGGCGTCCTCGAGGCGACCTTCCTTTTCCTTATCGAGCGCCTCGTCCTTCCGTTTGAGAGCGAGCAAGAGCAAGACGCAGAACGCGCCTACGACGCCCGTTGAGAGAATGGTGCCTACGAGTTGCTCCGTCATGCCGGATACCCCATCCCCTTGCGGTAGACCTCGCGGAGGTAGGCTTGCGAGCGCGCGATGTTCGACAGCCTCACGCGCGAGAGCTGGCCCACGAGCTGCTGACCGGCGCTATTGGGGCTGCTGGCTATCGAGAAGCGAGGCGTCGTGCCGTTTGCCCAGAGCGTGTTCCCAGTCAGAGGGTCGACACGAACATGTTCGCCGTTCCAAAGGATGTCGAACCCGGTCGCGCCAGGGTTGTAGACGTACGCAATGTGATTCCACATGGGGGCGGAGACGAGGACGCTCGTGAAGTTCGCTAAGGTGGCGGGGAGCGACGTGCGATGGTCGGCGCCAATTTGATTGGTGTTGCCCGATATGACCAGGTTGCCGCTGGCGCCCGCCGAGTCCGCCCCGATAAGGAAGAAGCCACCGGGATTGAAGCTGCGATACCAACACTCGAGCGTGAGTGCACCCGCGGGCAGATCGGCAAAGGCGCTGATGAGCGCGCTCGCCCCGATCCCCGCGGTGACGGAAAGACCGTTCGCGCCCTGGCCGAACGTGGGGCAGGGCCCGAACGGGCCCGGCGTGCCGTGGTGAACGTTCGCGGTAACGACGAGCGAGACCGGCGTCGCGCTCGAGCCCGTGTCGGCGAAGTCGCCGCTCGTCTCCGTGAGCTCCCACGCGTGGAGATGATTCGCGTCGAGCGGGGTGACACGATCCGGCACGGGCACGTCGATCTTGAGGACACCGCCCCCGCCATCGGAGGCCTCCGCCCCCTCACCCGTGACGTTGATCGTCGTGAAGGGTCCGCCCGCGATGGGCGCACCCTCATCCTGCGCCGCGATCCCTGAGGTGATGATCTCCGCGGTGAGCGCGCCGGGAAAGAGGTGAAGCCGCCCGTCGGCCTCGCACGTCCCGATGATGTCGTCGCCCGCCACGGGCGCAGGCGCGCGTTCGAGCCGCCCGAGCGCCGAGACTCGCACCCACGTCGCCGCGCCCGCTCCGAGCCCCGTGATGAGCGCGTCGACCGTGCCCGACTGCTGGATCTCGACGGCGCTCGCGATGCCGCTGAGGCTCGCCTCGAGGGCGACACCTTCGCTTCGCGCGGTCCCGCGGTTCGCCGTCGTCGCGACGAGATACGACGTCCGCTGCGCGTTCGGAACGAGCGCGTCGCCGATGACCACCGCAGTCGCGGATGCCACTGGCGCCGAGTAGACGTGAGAGCGATGCGGCAGCATTAGGCCTCGGGCGTGGCCGTCTCCTTGTGAGGCAGGACTCCGTTCACACTCGCCTTGCCGGCGCGCTTCGTCGGCTCGGTCTTCGGGCGCGTGCGCTTCGCGAGCTTCGCGCGGAGCTCGGCGTTCTCGGCGTTCTCGGCGCGGAGCTGAATCATCTCCGCACGCAGCGCCGCACTCGCACCGAGAAGCTCACGGAGGAGCGCTCCGTACGACTGCGCGGTGTGAAACGTCGCGTTATGCACCGACGCTATGCGCTCTTCAGCGACGGCGAGAGTCTGCTCTACTGCTTCACTCATTGCTTCATGACCCCTTTCGTTGAGAATTCACGCCACCGCGAGCGTCGCGACCGCGCCAGACGGACTCTTGACTTTCAGGATGCCGTCCGCGGGATCGCGATAGATGACGTGCATGCCGGTCGGATTCGACGCGGGCGCGGTTGTGGCGGTGCCTATCCCGAGCACACCAATACCGCCGCCTACGGATGGCGCGGCAAGCGAACCGAGAACCGAGAAGTTCTGGTTCGTAAAGGCCATTAGGCCTGTGTCGCCGGCGCGCGCTCTCACCACGTTGGCGGACATCAAGTCCACCGACCCGCCGGTAATGACGCCGATGCGAATCTGGCTGAATGCGTTGAGCGCCGTAAATGAGGCAGGGCCTCCGATGTTCATCTGATTGGCGCCGAGAAACGCGATTGCGGCGAGATCGTTGCCAGCCGCCGAGCGGACGGACAGCGGAACACGCACCTCGTTGGCGTATCGGAGGTCGCCGGACGCCGACGTCGGCGTCGTCGACGTGAAAACGATCGGGCCGGCGGTGAAGTCGATCTTGGTCGACGCAATCGCCGCCGCGGCCGCGACCTGCGCGTTCGCGACCTCGCCGACCTGGATCGAGTCCGCGTTGACGACGATCGTTCCGTTCGCCGCGGCGACGTTCAGCGTTCGGTCTGCGCTGAGGTTCCCGCCTCCTATCAGGCCCGCGCCGGCGATGACTTGGCGAGAGCTCGGGACCGCGCCGGCGACGAGCCCGTCGAGCAGCGCCTTGTCGGCGCCCGACATGAATCCCGCTGCGCCGCTGGCGACCGCCACTGCGTGCTGAGTCCCTCCGCCGCGCACGCCGTGCTGGGCATCGGTCTGCAGTACGCCGACGGCGATGCTGCTTGCGCCGACATCGATTGAGCCATCACCAGCGACGACGTTGAACGTGCCCGCAGGCGACTCCGTGAGGCCCGCGCCGGCGACGTACACGCCACCTCCGCCACCTCCGCCGGCGCCACCGGCGGGACCTGAGAGTCCGCGGCGAAGCATCAGTACGTCTCGCTCGACGCGTAGAACGACAGCGTGGCCGTCCCCATCGTCGTCCTCACGATCATGAATCGATCGATGGCGCGGTTGATGCGCGCCTGGAGCTCGGCGTTCTGCGGGATGCGGTAGCCTTGCTCGTTGTTGCTCACGAGCGGATCGCCCGCCGTGATGACCGTCGCGGGGTTGAGCTCCGGCACGGTCGGATCCTCCGGCGAGAACTGGATCCAGACGTCGCCATCCACGGCCTGAAGGCTCAGGAAGACGTGCTTCGGATCGAGCTTGTCGTTCGCGATGTAGCCCGCGAGGTTGAGCGGACGCAGATCGTAAGACCGCGCGGTCGCGTCGACGGCGAGATCAAAGGTCTCTCCGCGGCGCGGCGGCGCGACGTTCGCAGCTTGATGTTCGGCCACGCCCACGTGGCACCTCGCAGTCAGCCCGTCTTGCGGACCTCGATAGCGTCGAAACCGCTCTGCTGGATTTTCATCGCGATCGGCGCGTTGCCGGTCGGGGCGCTCGGGGCGTTTGCTGGGGTGCCCTCCTCGGGGAGGGGCTTCTCAAAGTTGCCCTGCAAGCGGGCGAGAGTTTCGGGGCGAAGGTCGGCCCCCGCGGGGATGCCGAGGAGCTTGTCGAGCCGGAGCCGTTGGGCATCGGAGGGGCGCTTGCCGTGCATCATCTGCTCGGTCGCGCGTGCGTATAGCTGTCGCTGAAACTCGCTATACGTCTCGGGCATCAGCTCCTTTGCCGCCCGAATTCCTTCGGGGGTTATCTTACCCCGTTCGAAGTCCTTCCACACGCTCGGCGGATCTGACGCGTATCCGGCGGCGCGCGTGAGACGGTCGGCCTCGTCGTACGTCAGCGGCGGAATCGAGCGGGGGTCGAGCGGGTCACGGCGCTCCTTCGAGGGGATGTAGCTGGCCAAGTAGGTGAACGCCCGTAGTGCCGCACTCGTATAAGAGCTGGAGGCCTTCGGGCCGGCGCGTTGCCCGACGAGCTCGGCGGCGTCCTGCAGGTCCTGGTGAAAGCGCTCGGGGTTCGCGCGCACCTTACTCACCTGCTCAACGATCTTCTGGCCTTCCTTCTGCGTCGCAGCGGCCTGCGCGCGTCCACCGCTCGGCAGTCGACCCCCTCCGGAGGCCGCCGAACCTCTGGCCCCGCCCTCGCGGAAGACGCCGGCGGCCGACTTTCCGATCTGCTCGTCGACACTCCGAACCAGCCGCGAGAACGTGCCCGCGTCAGCCGCGCGCGAGAGGAGCACGGCGGCAGCCGCCGAACCGCGCTCTTTGACGACCTTGCCGCCGAGCGCGAGCACCGGACCGGCGAGGAAGTGACCGCCAGCGAGCGACGTGGCGAGCCCGATCTTCTCACCGAGGCCGAGCGTTGCGCCCTTGCTCGCGCGCGCCGCGGAGTCTTCGAGCGTCTCATTGATGAGCGACAGCCCGTGGTAGTCCTTCTTCAGCGTCTTGTAGCGCCCGGCGAGGTCGCCGGGCATCTTGCCCGAGGCCTCGTCCATCGCGTCCGTGATGACGCCCTCGAGTCGCGCACGGAGGACGCGCTTCGCCTCGAGGGCCGGGTCTCCGACGAGCGTTTTGCGCGCCTCGTAGATGGCCTGGTCGAGTGCCTTGCGCTCACGCAGGAGGTCCTGGACGCGCACCATGCTGCCAGGACCGCGCACGCCGAGCGAGTCGAGGAGCTCGGCGCCGAACGCACGCACCGCGCGAGCGGCGGGACGCGATGCGGCTGAGACCTCGCCTGCCTTTGCGACGCTGTCGACTGCGTCAAAGATCTGAGCGCCCGAGATTCGCGCACCGCTCGCTTCGGTGATGTTTCCTATCTCGGTGCCCACGCCCTCGAGGGCGGTCCTCGCCTGCGGGAGCATGTCCGCCGGGCGGCCGCCCTTGACGGCGTCGAGCGCTGCCGCGGCCACGCTCTTGCCCGTGGTCGCGCCGGTATCGATGATGCCGTAGCGAAGGCCTATCTCTCCGAGGTCGCTCGTGCCGTTGGGAAAGTACTTCGCGGCCTTCTTCGCGTACGACGTCGACTGGAGCCCGAAACCGCCACCCATCGCATTCCACGCGCGCTCGTTGGCCATCGCGCGAACCGGATCGGTCGACGGTGAGAGCGCGTCCTTCGCCGCTCGCTCGGTGGAGCCCGCCTTCCCCGTGGTCGCCCCCGCAGCATCATCGGCGAGCGTCGCCGCGGGCTTCACGCGCGTCGCGAACGCGGCGCGCGCTTCGGCCTCGCCGGCGGCTAGCGTCGCTGCGTCGCCCGTTCGGATCGCGCCGCTCGCAAGGTCCGCTGGCGCACGCGACGTCGCCACGTCTGCCATGCTCAATCCGACACCAGGACGGCCGAGCCCGGGCACCGCTTCTCCAGCCGCCGCTGGTGCCGCTCGAGCGCCAGCTGCCCCCGCCTCCTCCTCGGCGGCCTGGACGGCAGCGCCCACCCCGGCGCGGTCCGCTGCGCTCGCCAGGGCACCTCGCGCCGATCCGACGACGCCACGCCCCGCGCTGGCCAAGAGGCTGCCACCGGCGCCGAGCGCGGTACCCACGAGAGCTCCGCCGAGGGCACCGTGGCCAGCCGCGGCAAAGAGCTTCTCACCGGTAATCTCGTGGTCCTCGAGGAGATCTTGCCCGATCTGCTGCGACGCCCCGAGGAGCGCGCCCTCAGCCGCGCCACGGAGGCCGAGCGCGCCTCCGGTCGCAGCCGCACGGCCCAGGACGCCCTTCGTCGCGACGCCCGCAAGCAGGCGTCCACCAACGCCCTCGGCTGCGGCGCCAGCAGCAGAGACGCCTTTGAGGGGACCGGCCGCGAGTCCACCGACGAAGCCCGCGACCTCGCCGACGGTCTTCGTGCCAGAGTACGCCGTCTCGATATCCTTGGTCCGCTCCTCGTACGCCGCGCCCGTGCCTGGCGAGACCGCGTCCCGGGCCTGACGGACCGCCCCCTCGTAGAGGCCGCCCGTCAGCCCTTGTGCGGCGCCGCGGTGGAAGGCATCGACCTGCGCCGGACGGGCGCCAATGCCGGTCGCTGCTCCGAGGCTCCCGCCAGCGATGTCGACCGCGATGCCGGTGGCCTTCTCGAGCGTCGAGGCCTTCTCGTACTGCGCGTCCAGCTTGGCTCGTGCCGTCTCCTCTGCAGTCGCCGCGCGACCCCCGAGGTCCTCGAGCTCCTTGACCTTGGACGCCGAAACGAGGACGCGATTACCTTGCGCGTCGTACGCCTTGACGAGGTCGGGGCTCTTCGGTTCGGCCACCGATCACCACGCCTGCTTCTGCGCGCCGCCCACGGTACCCTCGGGCACGGTCGACGGCTTCTCGCCAGTCGCGGACTTCTCGAGGCCGCGTCGGCCCTCGAGGATGCCTTGCTTGAGTGCCGAGAGCTTGGCGTGGTTTCCGAGTACCGAGCTCGGGTTGCCAATCATCTCGTCGATGAGCTCCTGCGTCCCCTTGTCGAGCGCCCCGAACTTGTAGAGCTGGTTTACCTGCCCAACGAGAACCTTCCCGTAGGTGTCGAGCTCCTTCGCGTCCTTCGTCTGCGGTACACCCGGGAGACCGGTTGCGAGACGACCTGTCCAGCCAAGCCGGTTACTGAGCGTGTCCATTTTGTCGATCGTATCGATCGCTCCCTGACCGCTCGCCTGTTGCTCTCGATGCTTGACCGCCTCTTCCTTCGTGCGCGCGTAGTACCCCTTCCCCGTCGAGCTCGTCGGGACGTAGCGCTCTTCCAGGTCGCTCTTCGCCTTCGGGTCACCCTTCGCGGCCGCGGTCTGCGCAGCGACGTCGCCCTCGACCTTGGTCTGCGCCGCCCTGAGGACCGGCTCCACCTCCGTCTTAATCGCGTACGCCTGCGCCTCCTTCTCGGAGAACGTCCCCGGCATCCCGGGGATGGTGAAGCGTCTGCCCGCGCTCTGCGCCTGGACGTACTTGAATCCGGCGGCCTTCGTTTTGAGACTCTCGGCTTCGAGTGCCGCCTGGAGCTCCTCTGACTTGTTCTGGCTCTCGACGCCCTTCCACGAAGCGCCGAGTCCCTTGATTCGCATCTGCGTTGCGTCGAGTGCCGCGGCGCGCGTCGAAGCGACGGCCGCGTCCTCTGAGCCGTACTTCTCGAGCATCATCTTGTAGACGGTCTCTTTGCCCTTCGCGTGCTGAAGCCCGGACTCGTAGTCGAACTTCTGCGCAGCAACGTCCGCATCGATCTGATCGGAGATGCTCTTGCCGATGGCGCCGCCGGACTGGCCCCCGAAGAGGCCGCCAAGGAACGCGAGTGCCGTCGTTCCGATCTTGTCGCCCGTCGACTTGTTGCCCCACCAACGGCTGGAGTCGACCTTCATCGACGCCGCCCTGTCGATGGCCGCGTTGTACTCCCCAAGCTGCGCTTGCATCTCCTGCGAGCGCTTCGCCGCCTGAGCCTCGGCAGCGTCCGCGCGATGCTGCGCCCGCTCCGCCTCCTGCTGGTAGAGGAGGTGCTCGTCGACGACGGCTCCCTGATTGCGCTCGTTCGCACGTCCCGCGGCCTCGGCCTGCGGCTTGAACGACCGCTCAAGGAGCTCCTCTTGCTTCGGTCCTCTCGTCACGACCTCGTGCGCAGGAGTGACGCCTCCGCCGCTCACCATCTGCGGCGTCCCGAACGGGCTTGGCGGAAGTCCGTCAGGAGACGGGACGACCGCCGGCGGAGCCGCGACGGCAACGGGCTGCGCCGGAGGACCGCCCGCGGGCGTTGCCACCGGCCCAGCTCCTGGCGAGGGCGCCGGCGCGGGCTGGGGGACAACGACCATCTGAGGCAGCGGCGCCGCTTGCTGCATCGGTACCGACGTGCCGGCGGGGAGCGAGGGCGCGGCCTGTACCCCTTGCTGCGTGAGCACCGGCTCGCCCTGCGACAGCCACGCGGCGGACGGGCCGGGGCCGGTTTGCGCCGGAGGACCCGGGGCGGGCTGAAGCCAGCTCGGATCGATGCCAGAGAGCCACTGATCAGACGGTCCGGCCATTACGCTGCGCGCTCCTTCTTCTTGCCGCCCTTGCCGAGCGCGACACGGAGCTCGTCTTGTTGCCGCTGATTCTCAGCGACGCCCGCGAGCGCGAGCTTCAAGGCCTTGTCGCGGTCGATGGCCAGCATTCCGTTCGGGCTCTGCTTGACCGCCGTGGCGCTCACGGGATTGCTCGCCAGGTTCTGAGCCATCGGTCCGACGTTCGGCTCACCCGGCTGCTGCTCAGGAGGCCTGAACTGCTCCTTGTACGCGTACGGGCTGCCCACCATGGCGCGGTTCGACTCGGCCACCGGATTGGCGCTCGGCGGAAGCGCGTGCACCTTCGCGCGCTCGTCGCTCCTGATGCCGTAGCCACCGAAGGACGCAGGGTCCGTCCCACTCGACTGCGGCTGCCCCTTGCCCTGCTGCGAGTAGGCGTTTGCCATCTGCATGTACATGTTCATCTGCGCGTTGTCGGCGTCCTCGTCGTCTTGCTGGAAGCCGCCCTGAATCTTCGCCATCTCGCCGCGGTTGCTTTGCGTCATCGCATCGGAGTTTCGAGCCTGCGTGAACGAAGGAGACCGAGTCGAGAACGCTTGCTGCCCGCCCGGCTCCGACTTGACGCCGTAATTCGACTGGAGACCGAGCGCTCCCTGATTCTGGTACGCCTCAGGCGCGCTCTGTTGTCCGCCCTGCGCGAGCGCCACGGGTTGCTTCGCGTTCATGTCCGACGCTGCCGCTCCGGCTCCCGCAGCGGCACCCGCTCCGCCACCGAAGTAGCTCATCACGAGCGGCATCATCGAAGACATCATGTCGCTACCGCCGCCCCCTCCTCCTCCGGCGCCTCCTCCGGTGAGATTGAAGCCGCCCCCGATCTGTTCCTTCGCGTTCACGTCGGACATGAACAGCGGCTGCTTCGCACTCGCGTCGCTTGGAATGATCTTGTCGACCCACTTCGACTCTTGATTTGCGTTCGCCTGCGCACGCTGAAGCTCCATCTGCTCGTGCGCGGTGTGCGCCGCCTGCGATGCAATCTCCGCCTGCGTCCGGGCCTGCATCTCGCCCATCGTGGCCGTGACGCCCATGCCCTCGTAGCCAAGAGACGTCTTGTCGCCTGCCTCGCGGTTCTGCTGCTGCATGCCAGCCTGGAACTGCGCCTGGCCCCCGGAGAGCTGCTGCCCTCCGTAATCCTGCCCGCGCATCGCGCCGTAGGCCTGCGCCGCCCCCTGCTCGGCCGCAAGCCGCTCCTGCGCAGCGTTCACCTGCTCGCTCGTCCCAATTTGGGCCTGCCCCTGCGCCGTCGCTGCCGCACGCTGCTGCTGCGCGAGCGCGAGCCCCGCCGGGCCTCGGGCCGACGCCGCCGCGCTCGACTGCGCCTGAGCGAGCTGGGCGCGCTCCCGATCTGCAGACAGCTGAGCGACACTCGGCGCCGCCCCTTGCGCGCGCGCCATCATGAGATCGGCTGCCTGCGCCTGTCCCTGCCGCGCCTGGAGCGCACGCGCGCGGTCGTCGTCCGCCTGCCCGTACTGCGCCTGATAAGCCTCGCGAGTCCGCGCGTCGGTGCCGAGGCCCGACAGATACTGCCGGTCTGCGTTGAGGCCGCCCTCGCTCCCGCCGTAGCGCGAGGCATTCTGGTCGCGCGTGTACGCCGTGGCCTCGCGTCGGTTCTTGCCCGCCCCCGAGGCGAGCGCGATGCCTCCGCCGATGGCGGCGCCGGCGGCAATGGCTGCGGGAACGATTAAGAGCGGAGCGGGCATCGGTCATCCTCCCATCGGTGTGCCGTACACCTCGAGATGCAGGCGTCCGCACGCGTCCACGTTACGCCTGTACCACTCTGACATCTCGAGCGCCGGCGGGCACATCGCGTCCACGCGGCACGCCGTCGGCCGCTTGTCGTAGATGCTGCACCGGTTGTCGTCGGTCAAGTGCCGGCAGATGCCGTCGCCGCGGTCGAGATGGGCCGTCTCCGGAGCTCGGGCGACCAAGCGACAGCACGCTCCGCAACCGACACACGGGAACGCGCTCATGCCGCGACTCCGCGTTGCGCTGCTGTCGTCCGCTTCGGACCGCGCTGCGGCTCGCCGCTCAGCGTGAGCGCTACCCACGTTGCGCCCTTGCCGCTGCCGACGGGGGCGTCGACCGGCTCGGCGTCGGAGAGCCTGATGCGAATCGCCTGACCGCGCGCCTGAATGATCTCTCTATCGATCCACTGCCTCGTCAGCGCCCCAAGCTGCGCCGCCGTCCACGTCTTCGACTCCGCCGCGCCGCCCTCGTTGTAGTCATGGATCACATCCATCGTGAACTCGTGATCCGTGTGCTGGTCTGCGAGGCAGAGCACACGGTCGAGGAGCTGTTCTCCCTGCAGGCCTGCGATGTGAATCCACCCGGTGCGCGCGCGCTGCGTCACCCAGTTCGTCACGTCCCGGTGTCCCTGGTGGTCTTCGACGTAGACGCGACCGTCGGGAGCTAGCCACGTGTATCGCCACGCTGCGCCCGACCAGACGAGCGCCCCGTGGGCCGCGCGGGCATTGGCGTCGTCGTCCTCGCCCGTTCGCCGGTCGACGCTCTGCCAGATGCTCGCCTTCACGTCGAAGACGAGCGTGCGCCCGTCACCGGTCGGGAGTCCGGTACCCGCCTCGCGCTGCGAACACTCAATGAGCAGACACGAGCTCGACGGGTCGAACGTCATCGACGTCACGACCGGGAATGTTGCAAAGGTCTCCTGCACCGACTCGCCGACCCACTCGACCTGCTGCGAGCGCGTAAGGAGCTCGATGCCGCGCTCTGAGACGAACCAGACGCCCTTGGAAGTCACGCACGTCACGTGCTGCGCCGCCCCGAGGTCGGTAGCGAGACGCCGCGGATTGCCGAGGCCGCCGACGGCGCCGTTGTCGCTTGGCGCTTCGCCGGTGAGTGCGTAGATAGCTCCGCGCTTGAACACGTAGAGCGTCCCGTCCTGCGCGGCGAGAGCCTGGACGCGACCGCCCTCGGGTACGGGGACCTGGAACGCATCGGCGAACCAGATGCCCTCGCCGGCGATGCGCTGTCCGCTCCACCATAGCGAGTAACCGTCCTCGGCGACGCCAACGACCATGTCCGCGTAGTTGATGGCGTGCGTGAACGACGGCGGGCCGACACGGTCAAGCGCGGCGCCAAGCAGACCCGGTTGCGTGTAGAGCTCCCCCTCCTCGGCGTGCGCAGCCGTCGTGATTCCGTCCAGGTACTCGACCGTCTCACTCTCCGGGGCGTTCTCGAGGACCGCGAGCCGCTTGTACGTGCCGCCGTCGTCGGCTCGGTAGATGGCAATGCGGACCTTGCGACCGGGCGCATGTCGCGAGGTCAGCGCCAGCGTCGGCACGGTCACGCTGACCCATTTGCCAGCCGGGCTCATCGACACCGGCGGCGACGGCGCCGACTGGTGAAGGTTGCCCGTCGCGTCCGTCCACTCGTAGACGGCGAGGTAATTTGCGATGGTGGGAGGCACCGATGCGACGATCGCCGTCGCCAGCGCGTTGATGTACAGCGGCCGGTGAACGAAGTTCAGCTCGTACGTCGTATTCCCGTCGTATTCAGTCGTGCATCCCGACGAGAGAAGCGTGGAGCCCATCGAGTCCGCTTGCTGCCAGATGCGTGCGTCCGCGAAGTCGAATCGGGCGAGGTCCACGCCGCTCGAGATGCTCGTATCCCGCACCGACACGAGCGCGCCGAGCTTGGTGAGCGAGAGCGCGCTCATTCGCTGACGTCCGGCGATGAGCACTGCGAGACGTGGCGCGACGACGGCCACCGGTCGGCTCGTCCCAGCCACGTTGCCATCCGTGATGTCGACCAGGTAGCTGTTCACCTCGCCCGAGGTCAGGAGGAACGTGTTCTCCCAGTCGAACGCGAGGATGTAGTCGCGACCGTCGACGCGGAACGGCTTGCCGACCGGATAGATCCGCCAGAACGTCGAAGCAAAACCCGGCGCACCGACGACCGCGCCTGCGACCGTCGAGAACTCGCGCGTACGGACGCTGAGAGCATTGGGGCCGAACGGCTCGTCGATGACCACGAGCTTGCCGGCTCCCGGTCCCGTCACGACGACACCGAACGGCCCGCCCTGAGCGGTTCCGTTCAGCGTGATGAGCGTCGCCGTGGTCGCGAGCGTAGCGGCGAGCGCATCGGCGTCGAGGCCGATAACCTTGGCAAGCGTGGCCTCGTTCCAGCCGACCCAAAGCGTGTCGGCGATCGAACCATCGACAGAGACGTACGACGGCGCCACGCTGCTCGTGTTGACGAGCACCGCATCCAGGGTCGCGAGCGCCGCGTTGTACGTGGCGACGGTGACGCGCGAGGTTGCTCCGTTCGTGTTGATGTAAGCGATCGCGAAGCGGTCCGCGAGGCTCTGCGTATCGATCTTCGGGTACGTCACGGCCCGGATGCCGTCCGGCTGCAGGCGCGTGAGCGCTCCGTTGCTGACGAGTGTGACGGGAGCCGTCCATCCGGCCGCGATGCCCGCGGGTGACGACGTGTCGAGCGTGCGACCCCAGACGATGGCGTCGGACTCCGCGTAGACGACAACGAGCGTCGCGCCGACGTTGACGAGAGAGACGTACGAGATGCCCGCGGTCGCGAGCGTGTCGAGGAACCGGACAACGGAGAGCGTCGCCGCATCGTAGAGCGTGACGAGGATGGTCCACGAGGTCACCGCGGCGGGCGGATCGGTCACGGGCAGTACGACGTCTGGTACCGCGACGGCCGAGGCGAGGTAGCCGCCGACGACGTGCGAGCTCATGAACGTGTCGTTGCCGTCGAGGTCGCGCGTCGTGAACGCGAGCGGATACCGCTCGGCCACGCACTCGGGCACCCGTCCCGCAGGCACGCTCCGGTCGAGCGTGGCGTTGTAGATGTCGAGCTCGTGCCCGTCGATGATGCCCGTCTGGAGCGCGTGAGGCACGAGCCGCTCGCCACGTGTGCGAGCGGCGCCGATGAGGCGGTCGCGCGTCTGAACGCCGAAGCCGAAGCGCTTGGTGACGCCGCCGCGCGCGTCCTGGCGCACGTTCTCGAGGGAGGTCCACCCGCCTTGCGGCACGTGCTCCACGCGCGAGGCCTCGTCGATGCCGCCGACGAAGGGGAGCTCGACGAGCGGCTCCATCAACCGCTCGCCTCGACGCGCAAGGTTCCGACGCCCTCGGCGAGGCTCACGAGGACGAGCGTGTTCGCGTCGGTGTCCGAGTGCCGCGCCAGTGCAGCGGCCGTCGTCGCGCCGGAGCCCGTCCAGTCGACGACGAACCAGCGCACTCGGCCGCCGAGGCCGTGGCGGAAGCGGTGAGGAACGGTCCCCGAGTCGTCGAAGACGACATCTTCGAAGTCGATGCGTCGCGGCGCCCACACCTGCTTGAGCGTCGCGATGTCCTTCATGATGCGCGTGAGCGTGCGCGAGAGAACGACCGGATCTGCGACGTCGAGGTCATCGATGGTCTCGGACGGCTCCACCTGCACGTCGAGCTTCTGGACCGCCCCGGCCTTGTTGAAATTGGCGCTCACCAGCGCCCCCACCGGCGTCGCCCGTAGCGGTCCGTCGCATGGCGCAGGTCGACGATGCGCGATGGCGCTGAGAGGTCGCGGGAGCGAGCCAGGATACGGATGTCCCCCTCGATGCCCGCGAGCTTCTGAATGAGCCTGTCGTGCCGCTCCCAGTCGCCGCGCTCGAGCGCGATCTCTGCCGCGGCCCACCAGATGACGTAGTCGTCGAGCCGGTCGGGCACGTGGGCCGTCTGGATGTCGGCGGTGAGCTGCACCGCCTCGGTCGCGTACCAGAGGAGCGCCGTGTGATTGGCGACGGGGCGCGGGAGGAGCTCGATGTTGTCGCCGACGACGCGGTAGGCGCGCGCGCACGAGACGTCGTCGGTGGTTGGGTCGGAGAGCGCCGCGCGCTCGTGGAGCTCGAACGGCACGAGCCACACCTTGGCTGCCTGCTCCGGGGCGGCGTACTCGACAGAGAGCAGCGACCGGAAGTCTGTCGGCAGGGGGTAGAACGTGCTCGTCCCGTCCGTGGTGAGCGTCGTCGACGCGATCGGTTGGAACTCGGGATTCGTCGACCGACAGAGCCGCGAGAGTGCGCCGAAGCCACGGCAGACGAGATCGTTGATCGCCGCCGGCGGGTGCCGGTCGACGAAGGCGAGGACGTCCGCGACGCGCTGCACGGATTCGCGGAGCTCTGCGAGTGACCGTGACAGCATCGCGCGTTAGTCCTCCTCGTCGTATTCCTCGGCCTCGGCCTTCTTCACGCACGCCTTGACGGCGGAGGTGAATGCCTCGACGAAGCCGTCCTCGTCGTCGTCCTTCAGCGCCGCGTACGCTTCCTTCGCGTACGTGCGCTCGGCGTCGTCGTCGCCCTTGCCTTTCGGCTTGGACTTCGGGCCGCCGAGCGCGAGTAGGAGTGCCTTGGGCATCAGATTGTCGTCACGTAGTCGTCGTTGAGGACGTTCTTCGAGACGCCGACCGACAGGTACAGCTCGTCACCGGTCGCCGGATCGGTGGCGACGCCCGCCTCGGTCCTCGTCTCGAAGACGAGGGTGCCGTCGGTTGTGATGTTGTTCGTCACGAGGACGAGGAAGAACTGCGCGCCGGTCGCGTCGCGGAAGCACGACGTGAGGCTCGTGACGCGACGGTACGTCTGCGGCAGCGTCAGCGTGAAGTTGCCCGCGCTGTTTCGGACGAGGAGCAGATCCTTGCCGAAGTAGCTCACCAGCGCGGCGGCGCCGAACGCCACGACGAGGCGAAAGAGCTCCTCGTCGAAGACGTTCGACTTCGCGGCCGGACAGAGCGCCGGCTGATACGGGGGCATCAGACGTACTCCAGCGTCACGGTGAGGCGCCCGACCGGCGTGACGGGTGTGCTCGCTTCGGCGACGAGAAACGTCAGAACGCTCCCCGCGGGGAAGTCGAGGTTTGCGCTCGTGGCCGAAAGCGTGAGCGGCTTCGGGACGAACGCGACGAGGGCGGAGCCGCCGACGGAGTTGGTCGTGTGCGTGGCGGCGATGGCTGCCGCGCCGCCCGCGCCGTCGCGCTTGCTCACGGTCGTCGTGGTGAAGGCCGTTCCGTCGACGGCGAGGCCCGTCGACGGCGTGAGCACGGCGCTCTTGAGGCGACAGGCCTTCTTGATGTGGATGCCGCGCTCCGTGACGGCCGCGTCGGCGTCCAGGGCGAAGACGAACGTCTCCTCGTGGATCTCGCCCACGGCCGTTTCGACGTTCGCCATCCCGGCGGCCGAGATGAACGTCCCCTTCTGCTGGTCTTTGATGATGTCGCGATCGCTCATCGTCGTCGTCCTTTCACGCTGCCACGCGCACCCAGGCGCCGGGCTTCTCGACCAGGAATCCAGGGTCGGAGACTGCGCGGAGCTCGCGCGAGTCCGTCCCGTCTTCGGTCCGGAGCGCGTCCGGACCGTTGCCGTTGTCCCAGTGCACGAGCGGACCGATCGAGCCCATCTTGAGCGTGTCCTTCTCTCCGCAACGCTCTACGTTGTCCGGCATCCAGGCGGACGCCATGACCATGATCGGGCCCGCCGGGCCTGCGATCTCGACGCCTTGGTACGAGACGCCCATCTTGAATTTGCCGACGTCGGCCGCCGGCACCTTCTGCATCACGAGCTTGTTCTCGAACTCGAAGAGCAGTTTTTCGAAGTTGCGCGTCGACATGAAGTACACGTCGGGCTCACCACCTGCGTCGACACTGCGACGTGCCGCGGCCCAGATGCGCTGCTGGCCGCTCATGTTCCCGCCGTTCATCACGTAGCCCGCGAGCCACCCCGGATTCAGGTTCCGGTTGCACGTGAGGAACGTGCCCGGCGTGCCCGTGTGGTTCGGTAGGAACGCGTCGAGCCCGTAGATATAGTCGTTGTCGTAGTTGCCCGTGTAGTAGATGCGGTCGCCCGCAACCACCGACGGGAACGCGACGTTCCACGCGACGCTGAGCGTCAGCGTGGGGTTGTCCCACGTGCCGACGCTGAGGATGCGCGCCTCGGCTCCACCGTCACGGAGCGCGCCGGCCGGCAGACCCGTCTCCTCGAGCTGGATGGCGGTCTCCTGCTGGAAGTTTTTCAGATCGTTCGGATCGGAAAGCACGACGGTCGCCGTGTTGACCGTGCTCGTCGTCGCGATGCGGCCGACGACGCCGACGCCGTTGCCGTGGATCGCGGTCGAGAAGCGGTAGCGCATGTTGCGCAGGCACGCCTCGCCTTCGCGCTTGAGCGGGTCGACGAGCAGCGCGCTCTTCTTGCCGTACTCGCTTGCGCGGAGCAGCTTCCCCTCGAGGGACAGCGTCGCGTACATCTCGCGCGTCGTGACCTGGAACTCCTGCTCCTTCGCGGCGCTCTTCAGGCGCTTCGCATCGGCGTAGTTTCGCCCGATGCCCTGCGTGCCGCCCCAGCCGAGCGGGTGATGGATGATGGCGTAGCTCCAGTTCGTGTCCTTCTTGCAGATGCCCAAGATGGGCTCCGCTTTGATCATCTCCTCGATGAGGGCCTGGTCCGGCCAGAGCTCTCGGACGAGTCCTCCCGCGACGTGCAACGCATACGTAGCCGGTCCAGGCATGATGCCATCTCCCGACGGCTCGGCGTCATTCCTTGCCGAGCCGCTCTTTGAGCAGCCGCGCGCGCTCGTCGAGGGGCAGCTTGTGCAGAGGAATCTCCTCCGTCACCTGCGTCCGCTCTTGAGTCTCGCGGTTGCTCAGCGTCCTAATCGGCTGGTCTGCGCCGTTCTTCGAGGAGGGGTCGCGGCCGTTTGCTGGAGCGGCAGCCGCGCCGGGCGCGATCTGCACTTCATCGAGGATCTGCTCCATGTGATCGTGGAGCTCATCGAGACTGTAGCCCTCGGATAGGAGGGGGACAACCCACCGGTTGGCGAAGTGCACGACGCCGTCGCCTCCGTACTTCGCTTTGAGACCCGCGGTGAGCGGGTGCGAAGCCGCGCGCTCATCGATCTGCGTGAGGTACGTGTGCCCGCGCTCGACCGCCGCGCGCTGCTCGTGCGTCGACTGCTGCTCGGTCTCACGCGCCTGCCGCTCTGCATCAAGGCGCTTCTCGAGCTCGGCGATCTTGGCGAACGCCTTCTGTTCGCTCGTGAGCGCTTGCTGCCTTGCGACGTGCGCCGGGTCCGTGAGGCGCGCGCGCATCCACTCCGCGAGCTTCGTGGCGCTCATGCCCTTTCGCTCGGCTGCCTCAAGTAAGGCCTCTTCGGAGTCGAAGACGCGCTCGTTCGGCTCGAGCTCGGCGAGGCGGGCGCGGAGCTTGTCGACCTCGCCCTCGTTCTGGCGGAACTTCTGACGCGCCTGGCGCTCGGTATCGGCGGCGCGCTCCTTCGCTCGCACGGCCTCGATGCGCGACATGCGCTCGGCACGCGCCTTCACGACGGGATCGTCAGCCGCCGGTACGTCGCCCGAGGCTGCCTCGGGCGTGTCGCGTCGCGGGGGGGGTGCGACAGGCACGTCCGGGGCAGCCTCCGGCGACGGAGCAGCGTCGAGGCTGGCTTTCAGATCGGCAGCACGCTCGTCGGCGGTCTTGCGGCTCGACGTCTCGGTCGCTGATGCCGACACGGAGGGAGCCTGCGTGATGGCGACGGACTTCGCCTTCCCATTGGCCTTCGTCGATGCCTTGGCAGGCTTGGCGGGAGCGGGTGCCGGGGCTTCGGCGGCAGTGGGGGTCGCGGGCGTTGCCGCGGCAGGGGCTACAGGGTCAGGCATGGGATGGGTCCTTCAGGCTGCGATAGGCGGTGCACCCATCGGAATATCGGCGGGCATCGGCGGGAGCTCGCCGGCCATCGGGGGTGGCGGAGGCAAGCCCGCTGCGTCGAGGGGCAGGCCTGATCCGGGAGGCGGCAGCGGTCCACCCGGGGGCGGCATCGCGGCGTCGGGCGCGAGCCCTGCGGACGCAGCCTCCTCGGCCTTCTTCTTGTCGATCAGGTACGCGCAGTCGTCGATGAATTGACCGAGCAGATCGAGCACGTGCTTCGGCGCCCCGTCCATCTGAGCCTGGAGCCGCTTCTGATGCGCTCGGCGGTGCGCCCACTCGAGCGGCATGTACCCGTTCGGCGCGAGATCATTTGCGGCCCCGTCGTCCGCATCGAGGATTGCTTCCAGTATCTCGTCGACGATGAGGCGGTTGACCGTCTCGAGGTCGAGCTCGGCCTGCACGTCGCCCGCGTCGAGGTTACGCATGAACGTACCGCGGTCGATGGCGCCCATCTCGAACAGCGTCTTGAGCTTGTCGAGGCGCCCCGCGAAGCTCGTGAACAGCTGCCCGACGCTCTGCATCTGGAGCTGGAAGCCGTCGACGACAACGTCCGTCCACTTGAGCGGCAGGTAGGCGCCCTTCATCGGCACGTCGACCGCGTACTCGCCGTACTCCTTTGCGATCTTCTTGATGGCCTCGACGAGCAAACGCGCGACGTTCATGCACCACGATTCGAAGCGTCGACCGAAGACGATGTGCCGCTGGCTCTCGATGTCGTCGAGCGTCTGAAGGCCGATACCCGACTCGATGCCGGTGGGTTTCTGGCTCTGCGCCGCCATCTGAGAGATGCCCGTCGCGTTGAGCGCACGCTCGATGAGCTCGGGCGGACGGAGCCTGAGGTGCTCGTTCACGAGGTCCATGTCGAAGATCTCGGGCGCGTACGGACCGGGCTTGCAGCTGAGCACCGAAATGCCGTTGACCATGTCGAACTTGATGACGCCCGAGCCGTCGCGCAGCAGCACGCCCTTGCCGCTGAGCGAGTACTGCTCCGAGAGCTTCTCGTTCGCTTCGTTGATGCTGCACTGGTAGCCCTCGAGCTGTTGCGACATCGGCGATGGCCAGAAGCCGGTGTTCGGCGTGTCGTAGCCGAGGACCGCGAACGGGAAGAACTCGTGCGGCCACTCCTCGTCGAAGAGCACGGCGCCCTCGCAGATGATGACGTGGCGGCCCGTGCACTCGTGGTCCTCGTCGTCTTCGTCGTGGTCGGCGCAGCGGTACCAGGCCTCGAGGAGCTCGACGCGCTCGACCGTGCTCGAGCGCTCTTCCTCGAGGTAGCGGCTCGTCGACGAGGAGAAGTGCCCGGCGTTCTTCAGGCGGTCGCGGAGCGCCGGCTTGCCCTTGCCCCATCGCGCGATCGCTTTCGCTCGGTCCATCGTACGGAGCCGGTAGAGCGTCAGGGGCTTACCAAACTCGGCGTCCCAGTCGTCGACGTAGAGCGTCCACGGGTGCACGCGCTCGACGCGCACCTTCTTCCGGTCGGCGTAGACCTGGACGACCCCCGCGCGCGCGATGAGGGCGTCTTTAATGATCTGACTCGCGAGCTCCTCGTGGATGCCCTGCCGGTAGAACTCGCCGTCGATGAACTGCCGGAGCTTCCGCGCGCGGCGTTGATCCTTGTAGTTTCCACGCGACGTGAGCACCTGCGGTATCGGACGGATGGTCGCGACCTTCGCGGTGAGCGTGTCGACCGCCATCTTTACGACGTTGTCGGGCAGCGTCGTCGCCTGGTACTGCAGGTTCCGCCGCGAGCGAACGGTGACGCCGCCGAGACCGGTGCCTTCGTAGAGCGCCCAGTGGTACTCGTCGGCGTCGGTCCGCCACTCGGCCTCGTCGCGCACGACGTGGAAGACGGACGCAAGCGTCTCGGCGAGCTCGTCGCCCTTCTTGAGCTGCCACGAGGCGTCGAGGACCCTATGCGTCTCGACCGACACGAGGGACCAGACCCGGAGTCGCGCGCAGACTGAGTTGCTTTCGCAACTCGGCGCGTGCCCTCACGGCGTCGGCTGAATCCTCGTGCTGGGGTGCCTCGTCGCCGGTAGCGGCTTCGGGGGCTTCAGGTCCGAGAGAGAGGGAGAGGAGCTCGCCAGTCGGCGCGAACGTGGCGCCGGTAGCGCCCACGCGTCGCATCCACGTGGCTTTGCTGCTCCAGTCCGCCTCGGACATCCTGGGATGTATAGCGCAGTCCTGCGCGATCGTCAGCCTACGGGCGCGCTGCGCACGTGAGGATGATCATGGTCATCGGCATCAGCGCCCCAGGCGTCGGGCTGACATACAGCGACAACGATGAGCCGTGAACGTTGCGCTCTCCAACGAGACACCCACCCTGCGTCGCGACGGTCGCGCCACCGGCGTGGCGACAGAAAAGGTCCCGCAGCTCGCTGACGCTGCCATCCGCCTGTCGGAGCCAGCGGGGCGCACCGACCGTGCACTTCCACACCGCAGCCACGAGCCTCGGCAGCAAGATGTCTCGTTCAATCGAGTCGGGCGTGGCGCCACCCGAGCCAAGCTCCGACGAGACTTCGAGCTTCCACGCCACCCCCGTCTGCTCGTCCGCAGCCGCCTCGCCTGCCGAGCCGATGACAACCAACCCCGCCAACGCCCCCACCAGCCATGCGCTTCTCATCGTCGTCCCTCGTCCTAGTGCAACGGCCGGTCCGCGCTGCTCTTCAGCCCTGCCGCGTTCGATGCACGTCGCCGGAGCGCATGAGCTGCGTCGGTGCGCGCAGGTGATGCGTTAGCGACGCCAGCGCGCGGAGGGTCCGCGGTCGGCCGCGCCGCCATTCGCCTTCCAGAAGGGTCGGTCCGCTTCGGCCTTGAAGTGCTCGTATCGCGCCTTCTTCCGCGCCTGCTCCGCCTCGCGCGTGCCCTCGACGGCCTTGGGCTCGGCAACGATGTCGCCCGCCATGTGCCACACGGCGAGAACGAACGCGGCGCAAAGATCTCCGTGCCCACCGCGGGCCCAGCGAGGGTGCTGAATCGAGAGCCCACCCCCGGCCGTCGGCCGCCCGGTCACTTCACGCAGCTGAGCGATGAGCCGCTGATGCCGAGGCACGCGAACGCGCCCCTCTCTCATGAGCTGACGAGTACGCACGTAGGCCTCAGAGGGTGGACTCGGGCCCGGCACGAGGCTCATGTCGAACTCGTTCAGGTACTCGCGCACCGACTCGACGTAGTGCGAATCGCCCACCGCGTACGTGCACCCGTGGCGCGCCATCACGCTCGCGAACCGACGAACGACGGCGCTCGGCTTGAGCGGCGCGCTCTCGCTCGGACGGAGCTCTACGATCTCTGCGACGCGCAGCATCGCCTCGCGCTGGTGCACGATGACAAGCGCCGAAGAATCGGCCCTCAGGCCCATGTCGAGCCCTGCGCAGACGACGTCACCCGGTGCGGGCAGCACGCACCCTCTGATGCCACGCAGCGAAGTAGTCACGATCGCACGTTCGACAGCGCCGCGCGCCCGGTACCAGTCTCGTGTTTTCAGGAGAGAACGCATGACCACGCGGACAGTGGGTCCGATTGCGTCTATTCGCCTGCGATACGACACCAGCTTTACGAAGCGCGGGGGCGTTCCCTGACCAACCCACTCCCCTTCGAAGGTTCTCTACCAGCGTCACGGGCTCCAGGTGCGCAGGGTTCACGCAAGCTCGGTTGCGACAGAGATGGTCGATCTGCATCCCGTTCGGGATCGGCCCGACTGCGTCTTCGTACGTGTGCCGATGAGCCATCACGTTGCGCCCGTTGAGCCAAAACACACCGTAGCCACCTGTCGTAAGGCCGGCCGTCCACACCCAGCACCACGGGTGCTCGGGCGCCCCGCCCTTATCGACCTTTGACCAGAAGCGATCAGGCAACTTCGTCTCGTACATCATCACCAGTTATTGCGCATTCCAGCGCGTCGTCAATCGAGCCGTCGATGAGGCTCGGCGGGAAGAAGACGTCGGTTCCGCCGCGCACGAATTGCGCCCCAAACTCCCGCCGTGCGTTGTCCTCGTCGCGTGCCGTCTCCCTCTCTACGATGGCCCGCGTCATCGGCGAGTCGTGCACGACGAGCGTCGGCGCGTGAGCCACTATCGCGTCGCCGCCGAGCTTGCCCCAGTTGCGTTCGTGGAGGTCGAAGAGCAGACCCGTCTCAGCCCATGGCGTCGAGGCGACGATCGTCTGTCCGCCCGGGAGCACGCGCGGAGCACCGGCAGCGAAGATGTCGGAGTCCGATACCCGATACGATGCGTCACGGAAAAATGCCGCTTCGTCGAGTGCGAAGTCGGTGAGCGCTCGGCCTCGGCCGCCGTATCCGCCCCTGGTCGCGACGCCGCCCTCGAACGTGACGACGCGGTCGAAGTCCGGGCGGTAGATCCCAAACTCGCCCACGACATCATCGTCTCTCGTGCCTCGAGGGAGCCTGAGTCTCGCGCGTAGCTCCGGCTTGGACCGGACCGCTCCGAGCGCATACGCCACCGCCTCGGCACGTAGGCGGTCGTTCGGTGCGATGCAGAGCGCGACGGCGCGCTGGCCAGGCGCCATCGTCGACAGGTCGCGCGTGAGCATCCCCCAGACGAGCCGGAGCGCGATGAGCAAGTACGTCTTGCCCGCGCGACCGCCGCACACGGCGCAGACAACCGCGCGCTGCGCGGGCGTAACCGCGCAGAAGTCGAGATCTCCGAAGATGCGACGCGCGAGCTCGACGTCATGAGGCTCGTCTCCGTCGTACGCGACACGCGCGAGCTCCGCCTGGCCCGGGTGCGGCTCGACGCCGAGCCACTCGAGGAAGCCGATGTACTTTGCAGGTACCTCAGTGACGAGCGGATCGCTGCTGGTACTCTCGGCCGCTTCCGCGAGCGTTCTGCTGTGCTGCCAGGAGCGCAACCGACACCTCCGTAAACGCCTCGGGCTTCATGCTCTCGCGTAGCACGGCGAGCATCGCCTCGCGCTCCTTCTCGACTGCGCGGTGCACACGGAAGGCGTAGCGCTCCGGGTAGCGCCGCTCGAGAATCCACGCCGCAGCCTTCCAGTGCCCCTTGTCACGCGAGGCGTTCTCGATGCGAGCGAGTAGACGCCGCTCGTGCATCGCAGCGGCTTTGCGGAGAGCAGCACGAAACGCACGGTCTGCCTTCTTCCAGCGCGTCATGGAGGCGCGCGAGGCGCCTACCATCGTTGCTGCGGCCGTCGGCGAGTGTCCTGCGCGGACGAGCGCGATGACTCGCCGCTCGACGGCCGGCGTGAGCTTACTCTGCCGCGGCATCCTCGAGGACCGCGATGACGTCGGCCTCGGGTACGAGAGCCAGGCCGTCCTCGCTCCCGAGCGGGTCGAACGTCTGGAGCATGTTGTGCCTCATGATGACCACGCGATCGCCCACGCGCACCTCAGGTTCGCTTCGCGCGCCGCTGTCCAGCACCCTGCCCCGACCGGCCGCTAGCACCTTGCCGATGATCGTCTTCGGCGCGACGGTCTTCGTCGGCAGGACGAGCCCGCCCGCCGTCCGCTCCGGCAGCTTCTCCGGCTCGAGCAGCAGGTAATCCTTGATCGGTCTGACCTTCATGCGTCGCCACTCCTCGGTCTGCGTCGCGCTTGCGTTCTTCGAGAACGTAGCCGACGCCGGCTATTACGACCACGCGCCCGTCACGATGCTGCAGAAGCAGCCGCCCGAGGCTATCCGTCCGAATTGTCCATCCGTCGTCCTCGTGGAACTCGCGCGTGTGCGACGACGACTGCGAGGGCACCGGCACGGCCTGGAGCAGGTACACGGACGTCACGCTGCCTTCGCCCCCATCCGCGTCACGAGATAGCTCGGATCGAGACTCCACAACCGCGGTCGGTCGATGCCGATCCCCTCCGACCCGATCGTGCGCATCTGCGGCAGCTCGAGCGAGCAGACCTGGTGTCGGTCGAGTCGCGACCCGAGCATGTCCCGCACGACCTCGGCGGCGAGTCCCGCCGCGATGAGCGACCGCTTCGCCCCGACCGCGTGTACGACATCGTCGCCGGACGTCACGAGCCACGCCCAGATGATCTGCGGCGCCTCGGGGTCGACAGCGAGCGCCACGGACGCCTCGGCGAGGAGCCACGCCCAGATGGGCCGGTGCGCCGCCAGGAACGCCCTCTGACGGGCGACCGCCTCCCCGGGCGGGCCTACGACCGTCCGACCCGCCCGAGCCGCTCCTGCCCTCATCCCGGACCGGCACCGGGTGTACGCGATGCCGAGCAGGTAGTGCATCGCGTCCTCGTCGGCCGAGTCGTAGGGCCTGACGAGCCATTCGCGCGGACCCTCGAGACCATGGCCGGCGACAACAGCAACCACGGACTCCACGCTAGCCCTCATGACACTACGTGTCACGCGGCGCCCAATCCCCTTCCCGCATCATGTCCCTAATTCTCCTAATTCTCATCCGACCCCGGACCCTCGCCCATCCGAGATGAATCCCCTTCCCGCATCATGTCCCTAAAATAAAGGGGGATGAGCCCTGGTCGGGAAGGGGATTGGATCGATTTAGTCCTATTTTTGGGCCCGCCCATCGATATGAATCCCCTTCCCCCCCCTAAAGGGGGGGGAGGCGGGAAGGGGATTCATCTCGGATGGGCATCCCCTTCCCGGGAAGGGGATGGGAAGGGGATGGGAAGGGGGAAGGGGATTCACACTAGCTCCCCCCAAACTTCCATACGGGGGTACGATATGGGCCTTCACGCCGCAGTCGTCCCTCGTGGCGGAGCGTGGTCCATGCGACCTGGAAAACCTCCCACTTGCCGCCGATGAGGTGTTGGGCGTCCTTGACGGTGCCCGAGAAGACGCCCTGGCATGAGCCGAAGAACCGCTCGATGCGTTCGACGGTATTTTGAAGCTTTGCCTGTTCACGCTGTCCTTCGGTCGCCTCTTCTCGCTGCTCGGCCTCCTCGGGATCCATGTGGACGAGCCGCACGGAATCCGGGCCAGACTCGATGCGTAGGTAGAAATCGTCCAGCGTCTTGTCGAGCTCTCGCGTCTTCTCGTGACTCACGAGCATCGGCGCCTCCTTCTCCTGCGCCGTAAGGACGAACTTCGTCTGGACCGCGTCGTCGATCGCCGACGTTCCGCGCCCCGTATTCCGCCGAGACGCCCCATCCGTTGGCTTGCCACCGTGGTGCAAGACGACGATCGAGCAGCCCGTCCGGTCGCTCACGCCGGCGAGCATGTCAAGGTACTCGCGGAACTCGCTCTTGTTCTCGTCGACACCGGGAACCGCCGCGCGGAGCGGGTCGATAGTCGCGAGCGCGAATCCATCGAGCAGGTAGCAGTAATGATCGAGCGCCTCGGTCGTTCGCAGATTCAGCCGCGGAAGGACATGCAGGCTCATGCGCTCGCGGAGCTCATCGATGTCAATGACGAGACCCATTCGGACGCGCTGCAGATACCTCTTTACGTGGCGACGACCCATCTCGTGGTCGAAGTGTGCCCATCGCCCGCTCTGCGTCCGGTGCACGCCGAACACGTCGCGACCAGCGGCGACGGCGAGTCCCATCGACAGCAAATAGAGCGTTTTGCCCGTGTACCAAGAGCCCGTCACAAGGTGCGGTGGGCCGGGCGCGATCCCCATCGCCGGCACGACGAGCTCGATGCTCGTGTTCGGCGTCCAGATCTCGTCGAACGGGAGCCGCGGAGCAAGCTCGTCAGCAGGATGCGACGCCGGAGCCATCGTCGAAGGCTCCGGCTCGGCCGTGTCGTCGACCGTAATGAGCTGGTGAATACCCCCGCCGGCCTCTAGTAAGTCCGACACGTCCTTATGAGGCTTCGGGCAAACCGTCAGGCGCACGCTCCGCGCTATGCCGTGGAGGTTCAGCACGACCTCCGCGGCGTGGCTCGCCCCCGCATCGTCCGCGTCACCGATGACAACGACGTCACGACCGCGAAGAACAACAGCGGCCGAGTCGGCGACCATCCCCCACTTGCCCGCTCCGCCCGGATTGGTCGTCGCAACGAGCCCCTCAGCAACGAGGCGCTCGACGTCCTTCTCCCCCTCGACAAGGTAAACAGGAGCCGCCTCGGGAGCAGCCAGGAGCTCCGGCAACCGGTAGGGCACCCGACGCACACCGCTAAGCTGCCAGATCCATCCACCGTCCCCGTCAGGTCGGCGCTGAAGAAACCTCTTACCGGCCTTGCGTACGACCTGGAAGAGTAGCGCCCCGCTCTCGTCGCGGTAGTTGTACACCGCAAGGATGTCGTCGCGCGGCCGCTCGTCCGCGCCGTGCGTGACGCCACACTTGCACGAGCCCCTCATCTTGTGGGCGTACATGCCATCGTGCCCTTGCCCGAGGCCGCTCGCGTGCTCGTCGCGGGCGCAGTGACACCACTTGCCATCTTCCGTGGTCCAGCCCCAACAGCGTTTCTCGTTGCCGCGTCGGTCGCCGTCCGCGCCCCCGCAGACGCCGCAGGGGTTACGGCGCGTGTGGCGCATACTCGGTGAGACACTCATGCGACCCCCATCAGGACCTCGCGGGCGGTCTCGAGCGCGGCGCGGGCCTCCTCGACCGAGGACACGACGAACACCAGTGCGCCGAACGACCGCCAGATGCGATGCGCCTTCTCTTGCTCGGCAGTCGCCTTCTCACCCGGGCATTTCACCTCGAGGCAAAACCACACACCGATCGCTTTCCACCGCAAGATGCCGACGAGATCTGGAGAGCCGTCGCCGAGGCCGTACGGCACGTGCCACATCTTGCCCGTCGCCTCATGGATGTATTTCGCGAGGCCGCAACTGTTCCGGAGCAAAAGGAGGTCGGACTCGCTGCCAATGGCGACCTCGATATCGGCCTGGATGCGCTTCTCCAGGACGGGGCGACGCTTGCTCATGGCGTCCTCTCTGGCTCTCGAGCGAAGCGGCGACGGAACTCACGTAACGCGAAGGCATGCGCGCGCTCGCTCGACATGCGCATTCGTCTCTGTCCGATCGTGACGAGGCGCCAGATGTACGCGCTGTCTCTCTTGTGCTGAGGGACGTCCTTCAGCCTCTCGAGAGCCTCGACGCGACGGAGGACGCGCGGGATCTTTTCCACGGCATCGTGCTCCGCTCCGCACCGCGGGCACACTCGAGCGGGGCGGAAGATGGCCATGCACTCCGTGCACCTCCGGAACGACGTCATGGTCTCGACGCGCACGCACGCCGAGCCCGTGAGACTCCACCGACGCTCCTCATCAGGCAGGCCGTGCAGATGCACCGAGCCTCGGAGGTCGAGAACGGTGCATCCAGCCTTGCCCGTCTCTGGTGATGGCCTCAGGCCGCGCCCGGTGGCCTGGAGGAACGCGCCGGTCACGGTGAACGGCCGCGCGAGGACGACGACCTCGATAGAGGGGAGGTCGAAACCCTCAAGAAACACACCGACACCAACGAGCACCCTCACGCCACCGTCGGCCATGGCGAGGCGCAGGAGCTCGCGCTCATCGCGCGGCGTGTCGCCGAGCATGAGCCCGGCCGGATACCCGGCTGCGCCGAACGACACCGCGCACGCCCGGGCGTGCGCGACGGACGCAGCGAAGACGATGGCCCGCCGGCCGGCCGTGTGCTTCACGTAGGCCTCGATAGGATCGTCTACCAAGGCCCTCTCGTTGAAGGCCGTGGGCGCGAGCACATCGCACGGCACGAGATGTCCATGCTCGGTCAGCCAGCGGTTGGACGGTCCCGTGATGAGCCGGCCGAACACTGCGCCCAAAGGTTTCCCGTCGCCTCGCTGCGGCGTCGCCGTGAGCCCCAGAATCCACGCCTCGGGGTACGCGTCGACGATCGCTTTCACGCTCGCGCCCATGACGCGATGGCATTCGTCGAGGATGACGAGGTCGGCCGGCGGCCTCTCTTCGCGAGCCCATAGCGTCTGGAGGCTCGCCACATGGACGTGCGCCTCCGCGTCGACAGGACGCCCAGCCTGAATGAATCCCGCCCTCACTCCCGCGCGCTTGAGCCGCGCGTGCGTGTCACCGACGAGGGTGTCGAGGTGCGCGAGGAAGAGGACGCGATGTCCGCGCACGACGGCGTACTCGATGAGCGACGCGGCGGTGTGCGTCTTGCCACCGCCGGTGCCGAGCTGCATTACGACCGTACGCGAGCCGCCATTGAAGGCGGCGATGACCTCGGCGACGAGATCGCTCTGATACTGCCGAAGGCTCACGGCTCCGATCCGAGCTCGAGCGCCGGTGGGATGCGACGCAGCAAGAGTTCGAGCTGAGCGCGTGTGTAACGGACAGACGCGACCGTGGTGCCGTGATGACGGAGGAGCGAGACGACGTATCGTCCGTCGGCGGTCGGCTCGATGACGACGTCCTCCGATGGCGTCTCTTCGGAAGGAGGCACGACGCGTAGATGCGGTCGCTGCGGCAGGTCATCCTCTTCCGAGGACTCAGGCTCCACGGTGATCGGTGCACGCGCGACGGGCGTGAGCTCTCGCTCACCGAACAGCGAACCTGTCGATGGCTGAGTCTTCTTGCGCGAGGCCATGACTCACGCCGCCCCGAAGAGTGTCTGTTGCTTGACCGTCTCGGCCTCTCGTAGGTTCCGCGCTGCTTGCTGGTAGTAGCTCGCCTTGAGCTCGGCACCCACGAACCGACGCCCTTCCTGGAGCGCCACGTACCCCTCGCTGCCGATGCCGGCGAACGGAGACCAGACGACGTCGTCGGGGTTACTCCAGAGCCGCACACATCGACGGATGACGCCGAGCTGCAGGGGGCAGATGTGTCGTTCGTCATCGTGCTCGCGAGCGCTTCGGTACTGCAGCGTGTCGGTCGGATCGATGCCGCTCGCGTCGTCGTCCGGGTTCTCCTTGTCCGTGCACGCAAGGAATCCCTCCTGGTCGATCGCCTCCGTCGTAACCCAGACGGGCGACGCGTAGCGTTGCCAGAGGCCAACGGGAAAGTCATTCTCGTCCTTCGTCACCGGCTCGACGTTGTCGAACGGCGCGCGCATGACGACAACATAGTCAGGGATCCCCTGGCGACTCATCGCGCTATCCTTGCGGAGCTGCTTGTAGAGCAGACCGAGCGCCTTCGTCCGTTGCATTGCAACGACGGGATCTTTCCAGATCACAACCTCGGAGTGAAAGATGAATCCGCGCTTCTCGTATGCGCGGATGATCTCGCCGCGGAAGTCGCGCAGGCCGATGTACCCGTCGCGCGTCTTGCTCGTCGGCATAAGCATGCAATGTACAGCCACCAGCCGCCCGGGCTTCATCACACGCGCCTGCTCGGCGATGAGGAAGTCGTAATGCTCGAAAAACTCGGCGTCGTTCCGCACGTTGCCCATGTCGCGCGGCGAATTCGAGTATGTGTAAAGCGACGCGAACGGCGGCGAGAACACCGACAGGCCGACGGATTGGTCAGGCAATCCGCGAGCGACGTCGACCGTGTCACCGTGAAATAAGGAGAATCGTTCCGTCACTGTCTGATCGATGACCTTCATGACGCCCTCCTTGCGCGATGGTGGCGCTCTCCGATGGGAGAACCGCAAACTGCACACGGCTCTGCGACAGGAAACTTGCGTAATGCGCGCGATCGACCCGCCCTTGCGGTTGCTGCATCTCCCTTCCAGTTCGGATGGTCGACGCCGAACCGTTTGCGTCCTTCGACATGCGTTGAACTTTGGGTTTTTCCGGACCAGGAACGACCAAGGCATGCTTGGCTACAGAATCGCGCCGTGCGTCCAGGCGGTTGGTATCGGACGACGCGACGGCCGCATGTCTCGCATCGGAAGTCGACGTTGGGCTTGCATCTCTTCCAGCTCATGACGCCTCCTTCGTAAGCCATGCCGGTCGCGTCATCGCGACACGTGGCGCGTAGTCGTTCGTCTCGCGCGTGAGGCCGCGCACCTCGGCGCGCACCGCCTCGCGCGTCTCGGCCGAGAGCGTCTCGGCCATTGCCTTGGCGTCGCGCTCCTTACGTCGCAGGTTCTCCACGACGGCACCCTCGAGCTCCGATGCAAAGAAGTGCGTCTCGACGGTGCGCCTCTGACCGAACCGCCAGCATCGGCGGATGGCTTGATAGGTCGACTCGAAGGAGTCGGACGCACCGACGAATGCCATGCGCGCCGCGTGCTGCCAGTTGAGGCCGTAGCCCGTCATCTTGGCCTTCGTGATGAGCACGCGGATCTCTCCGGCGGAGAATGCGACGAGCCGCGACTCCTTGAGTAGCGCGTCGTCAGAGCCGCGGATCTCCACGGCGCCCGGAATGGCCTCGGCGAGCGCGTCGCTCTCGGCGTTGAGCTCACACCAGATGATCCACGGCTCACCCTTCTCGCGCATGACGAGCTCCGCGCATTCGCGAACGCGATGGTCAATGGTCGACTTCCGCGCGGCACGACGCTCCGTGAGTGTCTTCGCTGGCTCGGCGAACAGAAGTCCTTGCGACTTCACGTGCTCCGGGTCGGCTGGAATGGTGTGTTGCGTGACTACGAGCGGCGGCAGGTCGTATCCGCCATCGTCGTATCCGAGATCGCTCGGCCGACGCACGAGCGCACCCCATGTCGAGACCCATCGCCAGAAGGCGCCGCGCGCGTGACCCTTGATCCGCCAGTCCTGCGTCGAACCGCCGTCGTGGATGAAGTACTCGCTGAGCATCTCGGTGCGCGTGCACACGCCGAGAAACTGGGCTTGCGTCCCGAGCTCGGTATAGTCGTTCGGCGAAGGAGTCGCCGTTGCCGAGAGCTTGAATGGCGTGGCAGCGAAGCGCTCGAGCAGACGAGCGAGCGTCTTCGAGTCATGACTCTTGATGATGCTGGCCTCGTCGAGCACGACGCCCGAGAACACGCAGTCGTCGAAGTGATGAAGTCGGTCGTAATTCGTGACGACGATCCGCTCGTCAGCACCCTCGACATCCGCACCGTAACGGACCTGACGAGCCGCGACGCCGATGGCACTCGCCTCCCTTACCGTTTGCGCGCCAACGGCGAGCGGCGCGAGGATGAGTACACGCTCACCGGTGTGTTCCGCGACGCAGCGAGCCCACTCGAGCTCCTGACGTGTCTTGCCAAGGCCCGTGTCAGCGAAGAGCGCGGCGCGTCCGCGCCGGAGTGCCCAAGAGACGAGGTCGCGCTGGAATGGAAAGAGCGACGGGTGCAGGTCAGGAACGGACGGCAGCCCCGTCGCGGGCACGGTCGAAAGTTTCGACGTGACGAACGCGTCGTAGTCATTCATCGCGTGGCTCCTTTACCCAAAGCGCCTCGACGATTCGCCGGTGCAGCTCCACCAACTCGGCGCGCGTTAGTAGGATCGCCGTCGTGTCCTGGATCCGCAGGACGCATTCGCCGTTGCGCCACTCGACGCGCGGCTCCTGGTGTAGCGACGGCGGGCGTTTGGCCAGTCCGGGCCCCAGTCTCCGAACGCCCGACATCACCGTGGTGTGGTCGACGTCGCAGAGGATGCCTATCTCGGGATAGGAGAGCCCTTTCGCCCTGAGCTCGAGCCAGAACATGTGACGAGCCCGCGTGACGAGCGCCGATTTTGCTCGACCAAGCAGTTCGCCGGGAAGGACGTGATGGTCTCGTGCAACGTCCACAAGGACGTGATCGAGTCCGCGAGCGGCGAGTCGGTCTCGTAGAATGCGCTCGCGATCGACAGCGATCATGGTGTCTCCTCTTCGGTGCGAACGGCAGCGCTTGCAGAATGCAAGCATCCCGACCATGCTCGGGAATGGCTCTAGCCGTCGGTGCCAGTGCGACGCGCACGCGGAGCGCCGACCTCTGTTGGGACCTTGCCCTTCGACCAGCGCTCGATTCTGTCGCGCGTCGCCCGGCGAGGAACCGCGCCGCGGCACCAGTAACTAATCTGCGAGACGGTGGCGCGGATCCCGGCCCGCCGGAGCGAGAAAACCACGTCCAGTTGGCTCATCCCCAGCCGATCCACGTGAGCGCGAAACGCGTCGGACCACGACGTCATGGATAATCAGTATGCTGATTCTGATTCAGACGCAACACCGATCTGTCGAGAAAGAATCAGAATTCAGTATCCCAACGTGGCTAACCTTCGGGAAATGCCCCCGAAGTCGCCGCGACCTCCGGCGCCTGCGGCTCCGCCGACGAAGGAGTTCGATCCGACGTCCAGGTTCATCCGCTTCCTCATCGCCGAGTACGAGGAAGGCGGCGGCAAGCTAAAAGATCTTGCCGCAAAGGCCGGCTTGGCCAAGTCGATGCCGTCGCAAATCAAGGCGCGTACGAGCGGCGCGTCGTTCTATTCGGCAGCTAAGTTTGCGCGCGTCTTCGGTTACCGCGACCTCGCCCATCTCGTCGCTGCGGCAGCGGTCTGGGCGCAGCAGGAAGACCAAACGAAGCGCCCTTCAGGGCAGGAGACGCCTCGCGAGGAAGCGGTGCGTCTCGCGCTCGGCTATGGGCTGACAGTCGAGCAGATCGATCGCGTCCTCTCGCGCTTGCCTTCCCCGGACTTCGACAACCAGGACGCGCTCTGGTGGTTGGCTCGATTCCACGAGGAGCGGAGCCTCGATGATGCCCGCGCGGGCCAAGAAAAGGCTCAGCGCTACGTTGAGACGGACCGCGCCAGAACGCAAAAACTGGCACAGGACAGAATCCGGAACAAGAAGGAGCAGCTAAAAGAGGCCCGCCGCGAGGAGGCGGCGACGTCCGCTTCGCCCGCCCGCCACCGGCACCGGGCCTCCTAAACGGTTCGTCCAGGCGCATCCTCTACAACTCAGCACGGCGCCACAACAATTCAGTATGCTGATTCTGTCCTTGCGGAGCGAATCAGAATCAGTATTATGAATCTCGATGGTGAACGCTATCGAGGTCCCGGTGAGCTTCAAGGTGTGCGGCTGCGGCCGCGAGCACGACGCGGCGTCGTGGTCGGATCTGCCGCTCGTTGGCTTCATGGACCTCGACGCGGACGGTGACGAGCGCCTGGAGCTCAGAAACTGCCCGTGCGGCAGCACGGTGGCGGTTGAGCTCCCGGCTGAGCCGGCGCGGAGCGCAGCATGAGCGCCTGCCCGGCCCCGCTGTTCGGCGTCGCCCAGCTCGTGGACGCGGTCTTCGAGTGGACGAGGATCCGTGACCTTCGCCGCGAGCGCGGTGACGCACAAGGCGCAGAGCTCGCCGAGGAGCGGCGCGTCCACTTCGCCACGCTGCTCGAGCGTGCGCGCAAGAGCACGTCCGCTCCGTGTCGCCACGACTTCCGCGACGGCGATGTGTGCTCGAAGTGCGACGCGGCTCGGTCGCCTCGGAGGGGCTCATGAGCGGCCCCGACGACCACGGCTTCCACCCCCGCGCCAGCGCGGTGGCGGCCCCCCCCGACGACGAGGACACCTCTCCCTGCCGTCGCGAGGGCAGCGTGAACGACGACCGCGACTGGACGCACGGCGAGAGCATCCGCCTCACCGCGGCGGATTACCTGCCCGTCGACGCGCCTCACATCGAGCGCGCGAGGCAGGAGGAGGAGGGGGAGATGGTGGACGTAGGAAGCGAGGCCTTGGCGTTCGCAGAGGCGACGAGGACGACGATCGTGAAGCTTCGGAGGGAGCGCGATGACGCCCTCTGCGACGTGGCTCGTCTCGAGCGTCTGCTCGACGAGGCATGCGACGCGATGGCGGAGAAGGACACGTACATCAAGGAGCTCCGGGGAGCCGAACGCGCGCACGCGGGAACGGGCCGATGAGCGCGGCGCAGGCAGCGCGCAGCCTGGCGGAGGCACTCTCAGATACGCATGCTCTCCTCGAGGTCGCCGAACGTGCGGGCGTCTCGGTCGACGAGACGCGTAGGGTAGCGGCGGCGCTCGCAGATCTGCGAATCGTACAGGCGCTCCGGATCTGCACCACCGCGCAGCGGTGTCGATCGACGAGGACACGATGAGGCGCCTCAAGGTCTACACGACGTCGGAGCTCAAGTGCGCTCGCGCGTGTCTCCGACAGCATCGCTACCGATATGTCGACCTCCGACGACCGCACACGCGGAGCGAGGCGCTTCGGTTTGGGACGCTCTGGCACACCGGACTTGAGGTGTATTCGACGGCGGGCATCGAGCAGGCCCTTCGCGAGCTTGACCAGCGGGCCGACGATGTCGACGCGTTTGCGCGTGTCGTCGTCGAAGAGCTTCTCGTCGGCTACGCCATTCGCTGGGAGGAAGACGGCCTCACCGCGGTGAGTGTCGAGCAGAAGTTCGAGTTCGAGCTCGACGACGTCCTGCTCGGCGGTCGACTCGATGCCGTCGTTCGCGATCGCGACGGCAGGCTCCACGTCATGGAGCACAAGACGACGGCGAGCGACATCGAGGCAGGCTCGCTCTACTGGGAGCGAGTCCGGACGCTCGACACGCAAGTGAGCCTCTACATACGCGGCGCGCGAGCGCTCGGGCACGCCGTCGAGGACTGCATCTACGACGTCGTACGCAAACCGACCATCCGGCCTCTCAAGGCGACGCCCGAGGAATCCCGGAAGTACACCAAGGCTACAGCGAAGGAGCCGAGCCGCCTCTACGCCAACATGAGGGAGACGGACGAGACGCCCGAGGAGTATCGGCTCCGCATCCGCGCCGACATCGCTGAGCGGCCGGACTGGTACTACGCGCGCGGAACCGTCGTGCGTCTCGAGGCAGAGGAGCGCGCCTTCGCGCGCGATGTCGAGCAGCAGGTGGCGGTGCTCGGGTTTGCGATCGAGCGCAGCTACGCCCCACACAATCCAGACGCATGCAGCGCGTTCGGCGGGTGTGAGTACCTGCCTGTGTGCACCGGCGCAGCCAACATCAACGACGACACACTGTTCCGCACGGCGGTAACGGCACACGAGGAGCTCGCAGAGACATGACGTTCAGCGTTCAGCCCACCAGGAAAACGAGTCCGATCGTGATGCTCGTGCACGCCGACGGGGGCGTCGGTAAGAGCACTTTCGCCGCGGCCGCTCCGGGGACAATCTTCATCGCCGCCGAGGACGGTCTGAAGAACATCGACGCGCGCGCCGTCGACCCGCATCCCACGTCATGGAGTGGTGTTCTCGAGGCACTCGATTATCTCGCGGATGCGGGCGAGTGTCGAACGGTCGCGGTCGACTCGCTCGATTGGATCGAGCCCCTCTGCTGGGAGCACGTCTGTAAGGCGAGCCGCAAGAAGGACATCGAGGCGTTCGGCTACGGCAAGGGCTACGTCGCGGCGCTTGACGAGTGGCGCATCTTCCTACGGAAGCTCGAGGTGCTTCGCGGACGCGGCAAGAACATCATCCTCGTCGCGCACTCGATCCGAAAGCCCGTCAAGAATCCCGAGGGCGACGACTACGAGCGCTGGCAGATCAAGCTCCACGAGAAGGCCGCGGGTCTCATCAAGGAGTGGGTCGACATCGTCGCGTTCGCCTCGCATGAGGTCCTCGTCGACGACTCCAGCGGACGCGCAAAAGGCATGTCGACCGGGCGTCGGTTGCTGCGGGTCCAACCGAACGCCGCGTACGACGCGAAGACGCGTTACGACATGCCGAAGTCGATTCCGCTCGACTGGGCAGCCTTCGAGCGCGCCGTAGAGGCGGGGCGACGCTCACCCGTCGAACGACTCAAGGCCGACCTCGACGTGAAGCTCGTGGAGCTCGCTGACGACGCGGTCGAGAGCAAAGCGATGGCGTTCCTGAAGGAACGCGGAACGAGCGTGTCGAGCCTCACCGAGGCGCTCGACACGGTCACGGCGTACCTCGCTGAGAAACGAAAGGCAGGATGAGATGAGGATCGAACGGAACTGTATCGTGCGCGCGCGCGCGGTCGAGGCGCAGCTCACGGAGGCGAAGACCGGGACGCCCGGCATTCAGATCGTGTTCGCCGTCTCGGACGGCGACCACAAGGGGCAGCGCGTGCGCTGGACCGGGTGGATGACCGACAAGACGCTCGACCGTACGCTCGAGTCGCTGGAGCACTGCGGCTGGGCGGGCGACGACCTCGGCGAGTTCGGCGACCGCGAGCTCCATGGGCTTGACAAGAAAGAGGTCGAGCTCGTCATCGAGATGGAGGACTACCAGGGAAGCGACGAGAAGTACGTCGGTAAGTCGTTCCCCCGAGTGCAGTGGGTCAACCGTGCCGGTGGCGCAAGTCTGCGCGTCGAGCAGGCAATGACCAAGGAGAAGGCGTCGGCGTTCGGCGACAAGATGCGGGCGCTCGTGACGAAGAGCCGGCTCGCGCGGACGCAGGGGAGTGGAACCGACTTCGCGCACGGCGCGAACGCGGAGAAGCCGACAGGCACGGGGCGGAAGTTCTAGGGGGCGAACGGTGTATCTGACGCCCAAAGACATCGCGAAAGAACTGCAAGTTTCGCGGTCGCGGGCGTACGAGATCGCGCGCGAGTGCAAGCGTATCGTATCTGGTCGTACGATACGCTTGAGCCGCGCCTCCTTTGAAGAGTGGAAGCGGATCCATGAGGAGCCTCCGTGCGTGAACCGCTCTATCTCCGTGGCGCCATCTGGTGGTGTCGCGTCCGAAACAGGCACGGAGGCAAGCACCGCAAGGTCTCGACGGGATGCAAAGACCGTCGCTCCGCGGTCGCCAGGTGGCAGGAGCTGGAGCGCGAGTCCGTCACGCCAGCCCATCAGGCCGCGCACGAAGCCCGCCTCGGAGACGCCCTCGACGAACGGATCGCAGAACGAAAGTCGGCCGGCCGAGCCGCAGGGACCATCGACATGCTGACCAAGAAGGCGCGCCAGCTCACGCGTGTCCTCGGCAGCGAGGCGCGTCTCTCACGCATAGACGCCGCCGCCGTTGACGAATTCATCGCGACTCGGCTCCGTGAAGGGGCGAAGCGGACAACCATCCAGAAGGAACTCAGCACGCTCCGTGGTGCGCTGCGCCTCGCCAAGCGGCACGGCAAGTACCCGTATGAGCTTGCCGCCGTCATGCCGCTCGACTTCAGCGCGAAGTACAAGCCGAAGGAGCGCGCGCTGTCCGAGCGCGAGATAGAGCGCCTTCTTAGCGCGCTGCCGCCGAAGCGGGCGGCGGTCGTCGCCTTTCTTCTTGCGACCGGGGCGACGTACCCGAGCGAGGTGACTGGGCTACGTAAGGGCGACGTCGACACCGTGCAATGGTTCGTGCGTCTGCGCGGGACCAAGCGGGCGACGCGCGACCGTCGGATTCCGATCGTCGACTTCGCACGTGGCTGGCTCCGCCGTGCTCTTCCGTTTCTCCCCTTCGAGTCATGGAGCAATATCCGGCGAGATCTGCACCTCGCGTGCGCCGAGGTCGGCATCGCGGTTTGCTCGCCGAACGATCTCCGTCGGTCGGTGGCGACGCTCATGCGTGCCCGCGGCGTCGAGCCGAGCCTCATTGGCGCTTTTCTCGGGCACAAGGATTCGCGGATGGCAGAGCGCGTCTACGGGCGACTGGCGCCGGAGCAACTGGCTCATCTACTCGAGGAGCGGCTGCAAAGTCGGGGTACAGCCCGGGTACAGCGGCGGGCGAAATGACCCATTTTTACCCAGAAAGCATGGCCGCGACACGGGGATTGAAAATCCCCGTGTCGGCGGTTCGATTCCGTCTCTGGGCACAAGGAAAACCCGGCTTTTCGGACGAAACTAGTCGTCCAGAGAGTCCGCCAAAGGCGCCGTTTTGCGCCTCGCGGGGTACAGCCGGGGTACAGCGCTCTGACGGAGCTCGCCGATGACTCCCGGCGCCCGCGTGGCGGGCGTCCTGGTCGACGTCAAGCCGACGGCGGGGCACGTCCTGTGGACGGAGGCAGGCTGGGTTTACTGGCGCGCGCTCGACGGCGAGATCCGCGCGACGAAAACCGAAGACATCGGAGAAGGAGAATCGACATGAAGAAGCCGACGAGATTCGTGGCACGGCAGGGCGACGTGCTCATCGTGCGCATCGACGAGACCGAGAAGCCCAAGGGCGACTGGAAGAAGGCACCGCGCGAGGGGGGCGCCGTCGTCCTCGCGCACGGCGAGGTGACCGGGCACAAGCATCAGATCCACAACCGCAACGTGTGTCTGCTCCGCGCGGAGGGCATCAGCGACGCCGTGTTGACGGTCGGCGCGCGCGCGGAGCTGCAGCACGAGGAGCACGGAACCATCGTGCTGAAGAAAGGCCTCTACAAGGTCCGCATTCAGCGCGAATGGAGCGGGGCGCTCTCGAGGGCGGTGGTCGACTGATGCGTCACAAGAAACCCACGCCCGTCACCCGCGTCGATTCCCTCACGGCCGAGCAGCGCGCTCGATTCCCGGAATGGGTCGAGCGATGGACTAAGATCGGTCTCTCGACCGAGCCGGCCGACCGCGCGCGAGCCGAACGCGCCATTGCAGTCTACTACCGCGCGGCGAAGCTGGAGCCGCCGAAGCGCATCGTTTGGGTGACGTCGCCGCTCGTGGGTGCGTTCGCGTTCCCGGCCGCTGCGCTGATTCTGGCAGCGAGAGATCGTCCGGTCGACTCGGCGGTCGGCTCGGCGGTCCGCTCGGCGGTCCGCTCGGCGGTCGACTCGGCGGTCGAGTCGGCGGTCGAG
>Ga0193708_1000019_pt1 | contig 38897 bp, 31 predicted proteins | sample H3c1metaG_FD_160570 | JGI IMG/M metagenome (GOLD analysis project Ga0193708, IMG submission 160570) | Soil microbial communities from a riparian zone of the East river system, Colorado, United States - H3c1 | ecosystem: Environmental > Terrestrial > Soil > Riparian zone | place: USA: East River...
TATGGATGTTTTTAAACCCGAAAAACTGAAATCCAGTCCCGGTATTTGTGGCTCAGGAAATTTAAAACGTTTTGCATTTCCATTCGCCGCATGCTTATCGATAAGTGGCCCGCCGGGATAGGGTAGCCCAAGCATTTTTGCCGTTTTATCAAAAGCTTCGCCTGCAGCGTCATCAATTGTTTCCCCGATCACTTTTAATTGTGTTGGCGAATCGCATTGCACAATTTGTGTATGGCCGCCACTAACTGTAAGGCATAAGAACGGGAATGCGGGCCTTTCATCTGCTATTAAGTTGGCCAGCACGTGCGCCTGCATATGATGCACAGCGATAAGTGGTTTGTCTAATGCAAGAGAAAGAGATTTTGCAAATTGAGTTCCCACAAGTAAAGAACCTATGAGACCGGGGGCCTGTGTAAAAGCGATCGCATCTATATTTTCCAGTTCACAATTGGCACTATTCAGTGCCGCATCTATGACCGGCACGATATTCTGCATATGGGCACGGCTCGCCAGCTCGGGTACAACGCCGCCAAATTGTTCATGCACGGTTTGATTGGCGATGATATTGGACAATATCTTTCCGTCACGGCAAATGGCAGCAGAAGTTTCATCGCAGGAAGATTCTATGGCAAGGATGCTGATACTCATGAAGGCCTCAAAGATACCGTAAACTGGTAATGTCTACAATATCTCCGGCCATACAAATTGAAACATTGCCTGTTGTTACCGTATATTTTATAGCCACCTTTTTACCATCAATCAATGTGACCCCCGCAGGAAATGAGCGGATCTCAAGTTTATCACCGTTGTTCAATACTATCATCATTTTGCAACCGTCAAGCCAACCGGTGAAATCCCTTACAACTCCGTACGCTTCATCAGTAGCGGGATCATTTTTTTTACAGGAGTGTAAAAAGGCTACAAGGCATACCAGCATTAATAATTTCTTCATTGAAGAATGCTTTACAATTCAGACATCTTAAAAATAAAATATGCTGCTTGGGATCTTTGTATCTGAGGTACTATTTACTTCTTATAGCGACCACCGGGTCCATCTTCGCAGCCCTTGAAGCCGGGAAGATGCCGGCAATTATGCCTACAGCAACACAAATCGTTATCGTTACCATAAGCATGGGGAAAGATATATAGACGGGAAAATCTGCAGCCTTTGAAATGATCACCGTGCCGATATAGACAAACAAAAGGCCGATCGCTCCGCCCATCATGCAGAGAATTACCGCTTCGATGAGGAATTCAAAAAGAATACTGCTTTTTTTGGCGCCTACTGCTTTTTTTAATCCAATCACGCCCGTACGTTCTTTAACGGTCACGAACATGATATTGGCAATGCCAAACAGGCCAACAATAAGACTTATACCGCCAACAATTGCTCCTACAATATTCAATACACTAAAAAAACCGGTGATGGCCTTACTAAAAGCTTCTACGCTATTCAAAGAAAAATTGTCTTCCTGTGTAGGGCTCAGCCTTCTGATCTGTCGCATGATGCCTTTTAATTCATCCATTAAGGCATCAGTGGTCACACCTTCCTTTCCTTTTGCAATTAAAATAGGGTTGGACCATTCTTCGGTGAATACCTGTTTGCAGAATTTGTAAGGTAACATGATGCAATTGTCGTAATTCCAGCCAATGAAATTCGTTCCTTCCCGCTTGATCACGCCAACGATCGTTACTTTTTTGCCCTTCACTTCAATTTGTTTGCCCAATGCCCTTTCGGTGCTGCCAAATAAGGTTTCGGCGTTTATAAAACCGATCAGGCAAACATTCGTGCCGGCTTCGAATTCACTGGAAGAAAAAAAACGGCCCTGGTCAAAGCCCAGGGGCTGAATGGTCATCTGTGATTCTATAATTCCATACACACTGGAATTTTGTATCATATCGTCTTTATAAGATATGCTGCCGCCGGTCTGCATTAAAAAAGAAATATCGTTCAGCAATTCCGAACGTTGTCTTACCATATCTGCTTCTTCATATTTCGGTGTTGGCCTTGCCCTGAATTTCCAGATGGGCTGATCGGGGCCGCCGCTGTAATCCCATTTATCAATGTAAATGGTATTGCTGCCAAGGCTCTTAACTTCATTTTGAATATTCCGTTCCAGGCTGTTTACTGCAGCCAATACGCCAATGATACAAAAAATACCAAATGCAATACCTGTAAGGCTCAGGGCAGTACGGAGCTTATTGACCCTGAGTTCCTGGAATGTTAACCGTAAAGAATTGCGGATGATATTAAGCGATTTACGCATAGATCAAAATTACGTGAAGCAGTTTGATTTTTTGGGTAAAATATATGAATGGCTGCCTGCACGGGGCCGAAAGATTTTGAACCGGGCATAGGAACTGTTATCAGGCTTCATTGGCGTCGCACTCTTGTACGATATAACTTTATTCATCCGGCAACAAGCCTTACCTTTGCGCCTCAAAAAGTTTAACACTAATAACAAAACACAATCAATTCCCCTTTAGGGGATGGGGCATGAAGTACATCAACGAAATAAACAGGCGTAAGACCTTCGCCATCATCTCTCACCCGGATGCCGGTAAAACCACGCTTACTGAGAAATTCCTCTTATTTGGCGGAGCCATTCAAACTGCAGGCGCAGTAAAAAGCAACAAGATCAAGAAACATGCGACCAGCGATTTTATGGAGATAGAACGCCAGCGTGGTATAAGCGTAGCTACAAGTGTTATGACCTTTGAATATGACGGTCATCTTATTAATTTGCTGGATACCCCGGGCCATAAGGATTTTGCGGAAGATACCTACAGAACATTAACCGCGGTTGACAGCGTGGTGCTGGTGATCGATAGTGTGAACGGGGTAGAGGCACAAACACGCCGCCTGATGGAAGTAATTGCCATGCGTAACACGCCGGTGATCGTTTTTATTAATAAAATGGACAGGGACGGCAAGAACCGTTTTGATCTTTTGGAAGAAATTGAAAATGAATTAAAGATACAGTTGCACCCGATGACAGTACCCATTAACAGTGGTAAGGATTTTAAAGGTGTATATGACCTGCACAAAAAGAGCCTTGTATTGTTTACTGCAGGTACAAAAGCAAATGATGAGGATGTAGTAGAGATAAAAGACCTGCATGATGCTATTTTAAATAAGAAGATAGGAGAGAAGGATGCAGATACATTGCGGGAAGACGTAGAACTGATCGACGGTGTTTACGGTGAATTAGATGAGCCCGGTTACCTGAGCGGGAAAACAGCCCCGGTATTTTTTGGAAGTGCGGTCAATAATTTTGGCGTTAAAGAGATGCTTGATACTTTTATCCGCATTGCACCAACACCAAGACCAAGGCATACAACAATAAGAGATGTAAACCCTGGTGAAGACAAGTTCAGCGGGTTTATTTTTAAAATACACGCCAACCTTGATCCCAAGCACCGTGACCGTATTGCCTTTTTAAGGGTATGCAGCGGCAAGTTTGAGCGCAATACCTATTACCACCATGTTCGCATGGACCGTGACCTGCGCTTCAGTAACCCTTATAGTTTTTTGGCCCGTCAAAAAGATGTGATAGAGGAAGCTTATCCCGGCGACGTGGTAGGTTTATTTGATACAGGAAATTTTAAGATAGGCGATACGATGACCGAAGGAGAAGATTTTTATTTTACAGGCATACCGAGTTTTTCTCCCGAGATATTTAAAGAAGTAGTGAATAAGGACCCGATGAAAACAAAACAACTGGAAAAAGGATTGCTGCAACTTACCGATGAAGGGGTAGCGCAATTATTCACCCAGTTTGGCGGAAATAAAAAGATCATCGGTTGCGTAGGTGAACTGCAGTTCGAAGTTATACAATATAGGCTGCTGCAGGAATACGGTGCTTCCGTACAAATGAACAACCTGCCGTTTTACAAGGCCTGCTGGCTGACCAGTGAGGATCCGAAAAAATTAGAAGATTTCATCAAATATAAGCAGGCCAATATTGCTGAAGATAAGGATGGCCACATTGTTTACCTGGCTAACAGCGAATGGTTCTTAAATACTGAAATTCAAAATAACCCCGGTATTGAATTTCATTTTACAAGTGAGATACACAAATAATCAATTTGATGATTTGAAAATTTGAAGATTTGAAGATGATGAGATCTTTCATTTTCAAATCTTCAAATCAACTCATCTTCAAATCAGTTTTATTCCCTTAGTTTAAAAGCTACCGCACCATTACTGTTCTTTGTACTGTTAATATTGAGCTCGTATCTTTTGTTGCCGTCCATGATGACCATCAGTGCGGTATTTGGAGGGATACTGCCCAGGTTCTCGGCATACATCACCAATTCATTACGGCTGTTACCTTTGTTGATCTTTATTGTAAAGGTTAGTGGCTTATCAGTAAGCCGTTGATGCGTGGTTAGTATTTTATCATTGTAGATAAGTGTGATACTGTCGCCATCGATATCTCCATTATCATATAAGGTAACAGAAATAGAATCATTATCAACCGTGATCTGCCGGATAAGGTCATTGTTTCTTTTCTCCAGTTCTATTTCTTTTTCCTTTACAGGCTCAATTATCTTTATTGGTTCCGGCTTTTCATTACAGAGTGCAGCTACTTCACCCGCATTGAGCGCCCTGTTGTATATTCTTATCTCATCAAGGTCGGCATTTAACCAAAAAGGGAAAATATTATCATCTGACCTTCCAAAGAACAGGTCTTCCCTGTTGGTAAATGTCTCGGGGAAAACAACCGAATATTTTAATTCGCAATCCACATAAAGCTTTGCATTGGCCCCGTCATTTACATAAATAACATTATACCATTTATTTTTTTGAATAAAATCTTTATAAGGGGTAAGTATTGTCCCCGTTCCCCTGAAGTTCTGGTGCAGTGTATCACATAGTGTTCCGCTGCAGCCCGTACCGGATGAATATAAAGCGTCATCAAAACGTATGGCGTAATTGCCCGGGTTATAATTACCACCCCCCTTGCTTAAGATCTGGCTGGCGTGGCAGATATCATAATAAAACCCCGTTGGCCTTACCCAAACAGACAAGCTCACCTGGTTACCAAAGTTCAATGAAGGGTCATTCCGGATCTTCATGTAATTATCGAGGCCATTGAAGTGATAGGCGCTGTTGGGATTTCCAAAACGATCGGCAGTTAAGGTTGCGTTATTAAAAACAGGATGATTATTATTTCCGCTTCTGTCACCCGCATTGCCGCTAAAAGGGTAGTAGGCATTCAGTCCGGCATTTAAATTCACCTGGGCAACACATATGTCAGATAAGAATAAAAGGCTGTAGAATATTTTTTTCATAATAAAAAATGACAGGATTTTTTTATAAAAATAAGCATCTTCCCGTACAAGGGTTCTGTATTACAATTGGAAACCATGGCTGATCTACCGGATCAATAAGAAATTTCCTTTTTGCTCTTCAGAGCCGCAGCTTGTTTCCGCCTTGATGTAGTAAACATAGGTACCTGCCAGTGCCTGTTTTCCTTTATGAGTTCCGTCCCAGCATTTGAATGGGCTTGCAGTAGCGAACACCTGTTCACCAAAGCGGTTAAAAATATAGAATTGAAGTTTCTTTATATAGACCCAGTTCTTTAATCCATAGCAATCATTTATTCCGTCGCCATTAGGTGTAAAGGCATTGGGCATATAGCGGGCAAGGCTTGCAGTCAAATTTGAAAAAACAGTGACAGAATCTTTATTAGAACATCCACCGGCATCTGTTACCGTAACAACATATTGCTGCGTGCCCATTGGTGTTGCAACGGGGTTAATAATATTACTGTTGCTTAACCCTGTGGATGGTGACCAGGAGTAGGTAACTCCACCTGACGCAAACAATATGGCAGACTTGTGAGCACAATCGATATCATTTGATTTGCCGGCATTGACCACCGGCCTGACGCCTACAGTTACCTGTACAATAAAGCTGCTGTCGGTGTTACAAGTCCTGTCTGTTATTAAAACTGAGTAAGTAGTTGTGGCCGGTGGGCTTGCAACAGGATTAATGATGGTTGTACTGCTTAAATAAGTTCCCGGGTTCCACAGGTAATCAACCGATGTTCCATTATAGCCATCCAGTACAACAGAACTTGTATTGCACATAGTTTTATCAGGCGGTGCCTGGAATAACATTGGTGCATTTACGTTAACCGAAACAGTATCGGTTGAATTGCATCCGTTCGCTGCTGTTCCTGTAACAACATAAGTTTGTCCGATATTACCTGAATACACGGGGCTTGCAATATTTGGATCATTTAAAAATAGTGCAGGTGACCATGAATAGGTTTGTGCACCGGTAGTAACCAGCGTTACAGTATTACTGTTGCATATCGTTGTATCATCTATCGTTGTTACCACAGGTAACGGCTTTACAAAAATATCGATCGTGTCTTTTGCAAAGCATCCGAAAGAATTAGTTCCTGTAACGATCAGGGTTCGTGAAACGGTATCAATAAAGAACGGGTTGGCAATTGTTGAGTCGCTTACATAAATACCCGTACTCCAGTTATAGCTTGCTAAACCTGTTGTGCTAAGCATTAAAACAGCATTTTTGCAAATTGACGTATCGATCAAAGTCTGTACAAAAGGTACCGGGTTTATTGAAATGGTAACAGAGTCAATTGCATTGCAGATGGCAGCACCTGTAACCGTAAGATAAAATTTTGTTGTTGTGCTTACCGTAGCCGTAGGGTTCTGTAATGTAGGATCGTTGAGTAATGCGGCAGGTGTCCAGGAATAAGTTCCGGCGCCACTTCCATGCAATACAACAGGAACAGGGGTATTGGAACAAAAGGCTGTATCAATGCCTGCATCAGCTACTATTACCGGTAAAGCAATAACATCTTTTGCAATACTGTCCCTGCAGCCATTGATATCCGTTACAACAAGCTTCACATTAAAGGTGCCCGCTGCTCCATATGCATGCGAAGTGTTTTGCGTGTTGGCTGTATTGCCATCACCAAAATACCATTGCCATGTGGCAATAGGGCTTGTGTTGATGTAAGCGAATCCTTTAAAATCAAATCCGTTGCAATTTAAAAGGCTGTCTTTGATGCGGACAGAATCGATATTGGGTTTGAAGAGTACAGTTGTAAATGGAAGCTGAAGATTAAAAATTGTTTGCCCTGTATTACCTGGCTGAGCTCCCCATGCTACGTTAGGCGTATTTTGAGAAATTCCATTTTGTCCCCCGGATAGATCAGGTGTAATTGTTGCGGGCAAAGAAGGATTACGAATAAAAAGAACAGCACCGCTTCCGCCACCTCCGGGCCCGTGATTAAATCCTGTGTGATTAAGATTATCTGAACCCTTTCCGCCTTTACCTGTAATTGAATTTGCAGGCGAAATATAATTATTTATATCAAGCAGGATTGTGCCGCCGGCACCGCCACCACCCATACCTTCTGTACAATTGGCTGGACAAAACTTTCCACTATCACCATTGGCGATAACAGAAAATGCATTTGACTGAATGTAATTCGATCTGATAATAATAATTCCTCCTCCGCTTCCTCCATCCGGGTGAAAAGAAGCTGCACCGTTGGGATCATTTGCATCACCGGCGCCACCACCACCACCTAAAAATATTTTATTCTGAACGGAAGAATATAATAAAGGCTTACCGCCTAAACCTCCAACATTATTAGGTGCGTTGCTGCAATCCTGGTATTGATCCCCACCTTTACCGGCTATAGTTCCGTTACTGCCCCCACCGCCACCCGAATTTATCATGTTGGCGCCGCCGCCGCCATTGGCAAGTGGTCCACGGCCGGATTTTTTTTGGTCTGACAGTTCTACGATCCCTTCTCCTTTTTCCTGTTTTGCAGTTGCCGTATTGGGGGAATAATAAGTTTGTGTACCACAAAATGGCTGGAAGCTAACTATGCCACTGTTCAATGCTTTTCCGCCCCTGAACCCTTTTCCGCTCACATCAATATTTGCACTAAGATTTACAGTATCCCTTGAATTTAAAACCAGCACGCCGCCTTTATTTCCATCCCAGGGCAAACAGGTGAGGGTGCCACTGATATTTACACTGGTATAATATGGAACACGTATCAACTGTACCTTACCTAGTGGGATATCATATTGCCGGATAAGTTTGTTCTTTAATTCAATAACATTCCCCGTCTTACTTTTTATATAATTGAATTCATAATTACCTGAGCTTTTATAATCAGTGATCGTACCAAAAGCAGGAGTATTGGTAGAATCAATAGCAGCACCTTTCATCTGTATCATCAAAACAGTATCACCAACATTATATCTTGTTGCATCTTCAACAGTGAGTTTATTGTTGCAGATATCAAAGCCGAGAACAGGAGTATAATCATTAATGATATTGCTGATAGGAGGGAAGTTAATGGCGCAGGAATCTGCAACAAAAGCACAGTTTGGATTTGTTGCATTTATAACAGCGCCCCCATTCAGGGTCCCATTATAAGTCGCATTGCCCTGTTTATTTAATAAGTCATCAAAAATATAATAACCCTTTAGCCCGGTTTGTGTTGGCGGGTTTGGCAATGAAGCATTCATGTATGCCTGGAGCTGGGCTTGTGTTCTGGCAACATTCCAGATACGTACTTCATTTATACTACCGGAGAAAGGATAAATCGGACCTGCCCCTGGCGGGTTCTCTCCAATTGTTGTTATGAAGTTATTGAGTACTAAATTTCCTGACATCGGGGCCTGGCTATGTAAAAAACCATTCCGGTAAAATTTTAGAGAAGCGCCATCATAAACCAATGCTACATGGTAGGTCTTGTTTAATTGAACGGGACAATTCTCCTGGAGCAATAGATCACCATTAGTTGTAGTTATGGCACATCCGCCCGGCCAAAGGGCATAATTGACATCTCCGGGAGCGGTATGTTTTGATACCAAAAAGCCCCCACCGAGAGGACCCGGGGCTGCCTTATTAAAACTGGCTTCAACTGTGACCTGGTTACCACTTATATCAAGGTCTCCCACGGTAACAGTTTGACCAACTGCCTGCGTTCTCAGCCAGGTATCACATGGATTTAAACTCGGACAACCGCCAAGCACATTTACTTCATCCACGGTCAATGCCCTGCCATAAATTCTTACTTCATCAATATCGCCATTAACCCAATAGGGAAATGCTGTTGAGTTTAGTCTGCCGATAAAAAGATCATAAATATTGGTAAAAGTTGCAGAACCCTGCGGAGCAGTAACCTTTAGTTCGCAATTCATATAAAGTTTTGCGGTAGTTCCATCATAAGTAACAATAACACTATACCATTGATTGGATTGAATATATGGTGTATAACCCGGAGCAGATTGCCACAGCCCTCCCGAATTAAAATTCTGATGTAAAACATCTACAATCGAGTTAGAGCAATGGGTATAATTTATAAAAGCTGCATCGTCATACCGCAATAAATAATTACCCGGCAACAAATCGCCATCCCCTTTCATTATTACAGAATTGCCATGACATTGTCCTGTATAAAACCCTTGAGGCCTTACCCAGGCACAAATTGACAATTTATTTGTAGTATTTAATGAGGGGTTGTTAGGAATACGCATGTAGCTGCTTGTACCATTAAAATGATAAGCACTGTTAGGATTTCCCAGCCTGTCAGCAGTTAAAGTTGCATTATTGAAAACAGGATTATTATTATTTCCACTTACATCGTTTGCGTTACCTGAAAAAGGATAATAAGCCTTTAAGCCAAGATTAAGGTTAACCTGGGCAAAGCATAGGTTGCTGATGAGTAGCAATAAGGGTAAAAAGAATTTTTTCATCACCGGCAATGCAGGATTCGGTTCCGGCTAAAAGTACTATTTCTTTTTCTTAAATGCCGGTATAATTAAGCGGGGTAATGGCTTTTAGTTCTTTCTTTACTGATGCTGAGACCTTTAAAGTATTAATGAATTGTTGAATTGTTTTCTTATCAATTGCTGTTTTACCCCTGGTCAGTTCCTTCAACGCTTCATAGGGCTGGGGATAATTCTCCCTGCGTAAAATCGTCTGGATGGCTTCAGCAACAACAGCCCAGTTATTTTCAAGATCGGCTTTTAGTTTTGATTCATTTAATATCAGTTTGCCAATACCTTTTTCTGTTGACCTGATCGCCAGTATAGTATGTGCAACGGGCACGCCAATATTTCTTAATACGGTTGAATCTGTAAGGTCTCTTTGTAAACGGGAGATGGGTAGTTTGGCTGAAAGATGTTCCAATAAAGCATTCGCAATGCCCAGGTTGCCCTCGGCATTTTCAAAATCTATGGGATTCACTTTATGTGGCATGGCGCTGCTGCCTATCTCTCCCTTCTTTGTTTTTTGTTTGAAATAATCCATACTGATATATGCCCATATATCCCTGCAAAGATCTGTGATGATGGTATTGATGCGCTTGATGGCATCAAAATGTGCCGCAAGGGTATCATAATGTTCTACCTGTGTAGTGTATTGTTGTCTTTGCAATCCCAATTTATTTTCAACAAAGTCATTGGCAAATTTTACCCAGTTGTATTTTGGGAACGCCACGTGATGCGCATTAAAATTTCCTGTAGCGCCACCAAACTTTGCAGTAAATGGAATATAACTGAATAGCTGGATCTGGTTTTCGAGCCTTTCCACAAAAACCATCATTTCCTTTCCCAATCTTGTTGGGCTGGCAGGCTGGCCATGCGTGCGGGCCAGCATGGGTATATCTTTCCAGGCAATGGCCATTTTACCGATACTGTGCTGGAGGTTGATGACGGCCGGAAGATATTCCAGTTCAATACTGTTCTTCCACAATAAAGGGATCGCCGTATTATTAATGTCCTGCGAGGTCAATCCAAAATGAACCCATTCTTTCAAATGTCCTGCATTGCATTTATCCAAAACATTCTTTATAAAATACTCCACAGCTTTTACATCATGGTTGGTTATGGCTTCTGTTTGTTTGACCTCCTGCGCATCAGCAAGTGAAAATGCTTCTGCTGTTTTTTGTAATTGCTGTTTTGCTTTGGTATCCAGTTTAAAGAACTTCTTTTCTGCCAAAAACAAAAAATATTCAACTTCCACAAACACCCGGTATTTTATAAGCGCATATTCACTAAAATATTCATCCAGGTGCTGTATTTGCTTGCGATAACGGCCGTCAATGGGTGATATGGCAGTAAGTTGGTTTAAATCCATGATGTTGCACTAAATTTGCCGCAAAAATACACAATTGGCACAGAAGATAAGGGTAGGGGCTGTTAGTTATTTAAATACAAAGCCGCTGATCTATGGTTTTGAGCAAGGAAAAATGAAGGAGGAAATTGACCTGGTCATTGATTACCCTGCCAATATCGCCGCCCTTTTGCAGAATAAGGAAATAGATATCGGCCTCGTTCCCGTTGCTGTTATCCCAAAATTAAAAGAGCATTACATCATTTCCGATTATTGTATCGGGTGTGATGGAGAAGTGGCAAGTGTTTGCTTATTCAGTGATATTTCCCTGGATAAGATTGAAACCATTTTACTGGATTACCAGAGCAAAACCTCGATAGCCCTGTTAAAGATCCTTTTGAAAGAACACTGGAATATTTCTCCCAAACTGGTTACCGGAACCGGCAATTACGAAAAGGATATTACCGGAACTACGGCAGGCCTTGTAATTGGAGACCGGGCACTCAACCAACGGTCCCGGTCAAAATACATTTATGACCTTGGGCATGCCTGGAAAGAAATGACCGGTTTACCTTTTGTTTTTGCAACCTGGGTAAGTAATAAAAAAATTCCCCCGGATTTTATTATGGCTTTCAATGAAGCAAATGAGTTTGGATTGAATAACCTGGATGAAGTGATCAGGCAAAATCCCAACACAGTTTTTGACCTGCGTCGCTACTATACCGAATTCGTGAAATTTAAGCTGGATTTTCAAATGCAAGCGGCAAAAGCTTTATTTTTGCGCAAAATAAACCCATAATAATGAAGGTTGTATTATTTGCCGGTGGCTTAGGTACCCGTATTTCTGAAGAAACAGATACCCGGCCAAAGCCAATGGTGGAAATTGGCGGCAAGCCGATCTTATGGCATATCATGAAAATTTACAGCTATTATGGCTTTAATGATTTTATTATTTGCCTGGGGTATAAGGGGTATATTATTAAAGAATACTTCATGAATTATTTTTTGCATAATTCAGATATTAAAATTGACCTGGAGAATAATAACATGGAAATTCTCGGTACCCGTTCTGAGTCTTTTAAAGTTACACTTGTAGAAACGGGTTTAAATACCAAAACAGCAGGAAGGTTACAACAGGTTAAAAAGTATATTGGCAACGAAGATTTTATGCTTACCTATGGTGATGGTGTTTGTGATATAAATATAAATGACCTGGTTGCTTTTCATAAGGCTAATAATAAAATTGCAACCGTTACTTCAGTACAACCGGATGCCCGGTTTGGGGGAATGGACCTTGTTGCTGACGGAACTGTAAATTCTTTTCGTGAAAAAGCAAAGGCAGATGCGCAATGGATAAACGGTGGTTTTTTTGTATTGAAGCCTGAGATATTCAGTTACCTGCAAAATGATATGAGTAATATAATGTGGGAAGATGAGCCTTTGGAAAAACTGGCAGCGGATAAGCAATTAGTGGCTTACAAACACAAGGGCTTTTGGAAATGCATGGATGCATTGAGAGATAAAATAGAGCTGAATGAATTATGGGACTCAAACAGGGCAGAATGGAAAATATGGTAACAGATTCCTTTAGTGGTTTTTACAAGGGCAGAAAAATTTTTCTTACCGGCCATACAGGATTTAAAGGTTCATGGATGCTGGCCCTGCTGAATTTGTTGGGAGCCCGGGTAAACGGATATGCACTTGTGCCTGATGAAAACAAAAATGCACTGTACAATGTAATTGGAGGAGATAAGATCTGTAAATCTGTAATTGCAGATATAAGAGATAAAGAAGAACTGAAAAAAGCGGTAGTATCAGCCCAGCCCGACATCATCATTCACATGGCTGCTCAGCCTTTAGTAAGGTATTCCTATGAAAACCCTGTTGAAACTTTTGAAGTAAATACGATTGGTACGGCAAATCTTCTTGAAGCAGTTAAATTGTTGCAAAAAAAATGCAGCGTTATTATTGTTACGACAGATAAGGTCTATGAAAATAAAGAATGGGATAAGGCCTACAGGGAAACAGACAGGTTGGGCGGCTATGATCCTTATAGTGCCAGTAAGGCTGCTGCTGAAATAGTAGTAGACAGTTACCGCAATTCATTTTTTAATATTGCTGATTACCATGTTCATCAAAAAGCAATTGCTTCTGCAAGGGCCGGCAATGTGATTGGCGGTGGGGATTGGAGTGCCGACAGGATAATTCCGGATCTTATTAAAGCTTTACAAAATGACCAGGCAATAAGTATACGTAATCCTGGTGCCGTTCGTCCCTGGCAACATGTGTTAGACCCGGTCGCCGGGTATTTACTTCTTGCACGTAAATTATATGAAAACCCTGCAGATTTTTCCGGTGCATGGAATTTTGGTCCGGCCAGCGACGCTACTTTTTCTGTGATAGACCTGGTCGAGAAAACGATAGAGGTATGGGGCGGCGGTCACTATATAATTGCTGGTAGCGCAGATCAGCCTCATGAAGCAGGGCTTTTAAAACTCGACATTAAAAAATCTGTGGAGCAACTGGGTTGGAAACCAAAACTTGCAACCGATGCCAGCATTAAGTATACTATCGAATGGTATAAATCTAATGAAAAAGAGGCACTGACCTATAGCCAACTGGAAAATTATTTTAATAGCCCGGTACATAGAAATGAATAGGAATACGCAGCCTTAATTCAGTGGGAAAATAAAAAATTAAAAAACGCTTAATTTCGCCCAGATCTAAAATTACTCTTTATACAATTATTAATAAATCAATAAATAAATAAAATGAATCCAATAGAGCAATTTGAAAAGGAAAAGCAAATGCACATCAGCCAAATGGGCCAGGATGTGGAACTGAAAAAAAAGTCTTTAGACTGGATGCTTCATGCCGACAAATATAAGTATACTTACAATTTTGAATGGATGGGAAGGCCGATAATTAAATATCCAAACGATATTGTTATCATGCAGGAACTGATATGGAAACTCAAGCCGGATGTAATAGTAGAAACAGGAATTGCGCACGGGGGCAGTATTATTTTTTCTGCGTCCATGCTGGAATTGATCGGGAATGGGGAAGTGGTGGCTGTTGATATTGATATCAGGAAACACAACCGCGAGGAAATTGAAAAGCATCCGATGATGAAACGCATCACGATGTATGAAGGCAGCAGTAATGATAGTACGATATTTGAGAAAATTAAGGCGCATTGCGAAGGAAAGAAGACAGTGTTGGTATGCCTTGATTCCCTGCATACGCACGCCCATGTTCTTGACGAACTTAACCTTTACTCCAACCTGGTCACTCCCGGTTCTTATATTATATGTCCTGATACTTTTATAGAGTTTTTTCCTAAAGGTTATTATGATAACCGTCCCTGGGATGTAGGAGATAACCCCCATACGGCTGCAATGGAATTTTTAAAGTCGAATCCTGATTTCGAGATCGACACACAGTTGAATGATAAGTTGATGATCACAGAGGGGATCGATGGGTATTTGAAAAGGATAAAATAAAAGGATAAATGAACGGTATCACTAAAATAAAAGCCACTTTACATAATGATTCGCAACTGAAAATTTTTTTCATACAGGCATTGATCGATTTTGAAAATAAAGCCGGTCACCCGCGAACTAATGTAAGGGATACAGTATCGGGCCCACTGGCAGATGAGTTATTTACGGGAGAAAAATTTTCAAAGGAACTGGATAACGGGGTCAAAATAAATTTTATTTTCAACTCCAAAATTGCCAGGGAGTTTTTATTGTCACAACCCGCTGTTCCCAATCATGTATGGGAACCTCAAACCACCAAACTCCTGCTGCATTTTTCGGTTAGGGCAAAGAATGTAATTATTGCCGGAGCTTATTTTGGTGACCAGGCGATCCCTGTTGCATATAATATTAAGGACACCGGCATATGCCATACGTTCGAACCCAATAAGAATAATTCTGACCTCATCATCGAAAATGCGAAACTTAATAACTTAAATAATATCGTCATCAATGACCTTGCCTTGTGGAATAAAAGTGATGAGAAACTGGTCTTTGAAGGAGAAGATGCCCTGGCTTCAACGGTTGAAGCAAAAGATGCAGCATCCAATGTTTTGCATACGATCACCATTGATGACTACGTCAGCCGGAACAAGGTTGGAAAGATTGATCTGCTGATGATCGATGTTGAAGGAGGTGAGACAAAAGTATTGCAGGGTGCAGTTGAAATGCTAAAACAAAATAAACCTGTTGTTGTATTTGAAACACATAGTCTTTACGATGACTGGAGTAACGGGTTACAAAATTCCTATTCAGCGATACTGATGAAAGACCTGGGGTATGAAATATTTGCTGTGAGAGAATTTCACCAGAACATCGATACAGGAGATATGCCGATAGAATTACTGCCATTGGAAAGAACCTATTGTGAAACTCCACCACATCATGGATTTAACCTGTTGGCGGTTCCCGCAAAAGAATTAATTGAAAATGATCTTTTCAGGATCGTTTACGACCTAAGTCCCAAACTCATCCTGCCGAAGAAAGATGTGAAGTTTTTACCTTCAAAATTTTAATTACCAATGATCTTTAATCCAACAAAATTAGGAGGGGCATTTACCATTGACGTAGAACCATTCCAGGATGGCCGCGGATTTTTTACCCGTACTTTTTGTGAGAAGGAATTTGCTGAACATAATTTGGTTCAGCATTTTGTGCAGGCAAATCATTCAGGCACCCAGGGTAAAGGGGTAATAAGAGGGATGCATTTTCAATATACACCATTTAGCGAAGTAAAACTGGTGAAATGTGTTCAGGGGGCAATATTTGATGTTATTGTAGATGTAAGAGCCGGTTCACCAACATTTCTGCAGTGGTTCGGTGCAGAATTATCTGCTGAAAATAAACGGATGATGTATGTACCAGCCGGGTTCGCACATGGATTCCAAACCCTAAGTGATTACTCGGAGATTACCTACATGGTGTCTTCTTTTTATAATAAAGAAAGCGAGCGTGGGATAAAATATGATGATGCAAAAGTGGGTATTGAATGGCCCTTGCCGGTTTCTTTGGTGTCGGATAAAGATTTAAATATACCTTTAGTGGATTCGAATTTTATGCCCGTAACAATATAATATAAGTCTATGTCAGGTTCTCCTTATCTTATTTATTTCAATTCTATTGGCAAATCAGATATTGGATATATCTCTGTAGCTGAAAAGGAAAACCTTCCGTTTGTGCCTAAAAGAATATACTGGACATATTTTACACCCGAGGATGTAAAAAGGGGCTACCATTCACACTATAATTTAGAACAGATTTTAGTGGCCGTTGCAGGCAGGATAATTATAACCACAGAAATGAAAGGCTGTGAGAAACAGGAGTTTGTTTTAGAATCTCCCAAAGTTGGTTTGTACATTCCCAAAATGTGCTGGCGCATGATGCAATACAGTCACAATGCCGTACAAATTTGCATTGCAAGTGAAGAGTATGATGAAAAGGATTATATCAGAGATTATGCAGCGTTTTTAAAACTAAAAGCCTGATGAAAAAAATATTACTTGGCGGTGCAGGCGGAGCGCCTTCAGAAGGGGTAATAAATTCTTTATTGAAAAGTGATAAAAAAGAGATCATACTTGGAATGGGCAGTGAGCCAACGGACCTTGTAATGTCTAATGCACAGGAAAAATTTTATATTCCATATGCAGATGCACCGGGATATAAAAGCGCTTTACTAAAACTATTGAATACCGAAAAGCCAGACCTTGTTCATTTTCAGAATGACCTTGAAATTTATCATGCTTCTATATTCAGGGATGAAATTATCAATACAGGCACAAGGCTTTTTATGCCCGCCCATGATGTGATTGATACCTGTGTACATAAGTACAAAACCTATTTAAAATGCAATGAAGCAGGGATCAAAGTTCCAGCCAATATCATGATAAATAATGAAAATGATCTAAAAGAAGCATTTTCAAAATTGGGTGATAATAAAGGAAATATTTGGTTAAGGGCATCATCGATCGGTGGTGGCGGAAAAGGGGCGTTACCTACTAATGATCTTGATTTTGCAAGGGGATGGATAAACAGATATAATGGTTGGGGTGATTTTATCGCGGCAGAAATGCTCACACCGGATACGGTAACCTGGCTATCCATATGGCATGAAGGCGAATTGATAGTTGCACAAACCAGGATCCGGAAGGGATGGACGCATGGTAACCGGACTGTGTCGGGTGTTACAGGTGTAACCAAAGTCGGGCAAACATTCTCTGATCCTGTTGTTGATCGTATAGCTATTGAAACTGTTAAAGCTGTTTCTGAAAAGCCACATGGAATTTTTGGTGTAGACATGGCATATGATAAAGAAGGAGTGCCCAACCCTACAGAAATAAATATATCCCGTTTTTTTACAACTGTATTATTTTTTACAGAAGCAGGTTTAAATTTACCGGTTATATTCAAGGATATGGCGCTGTACAATGAATTTCCTAAATTAGGAAAGAAAGTAAACCCATTGCCGGATGGATTACTGTGGTTAAGAGGAATGGATACAAAACCACTTTTATCCAGGCAAAGTGAAATTGAAAAAATAATAATCAATTTATAATGATATTATTAACCGGCGCTTCCGGATTTATTGGAAAGCACTTGCTTTCAGCTCTTGTACAGGAGTATGGGAAAGACCATGTTCTTGCTCTGACATCTGCTCCGCTTCCACAAGCTAATTACTTACTTCATAATGATTATAATTTTGGAGATGATTATTTTTTAAAAACAGGCTTTGGCAGCCAGATACATACTATTATTCATGCAGGGGCATTTACTCCCAAAAACGGAAAACAGGCCAATCAAATAAAAGATTGCAACAGCAATATCTTTAGTGCTGATAAATTACTTAGTGCTCATTTACCAAATCTTGAAAAGATAGTTTACCTGAGTACATTAGATATATATGGACAAAGCGATATCATTTCAGAAAGTTCGCCGATCCAGCCAATATCTTTATACGGAGAATCCAAATTGTACGTAGAAAAGATGGTAACAGCATGGGCAAATGAGAATAATAAAGTCCATCAAATCCTCCGGGTTGGGCATGTTTACGGACCTGGTGAAGAGGCATACCAGAAGATAATACCTGTTACCATAAAAAAATTATTACAGGATCAGCCATTACAGATATGGGGAACGGGCAATGAGATAAGGTCATTTATTTATATTAAAGATATTGTCAGCGCCATTTTGAAGTCTTTAAAATTTGAAGCAGGTATCGGGCCTGTAAATTTAACGGGCAGTCAAAGGATAACTATTGCCGAATTAGTTAATAAACTAGTTGCCCTAAGCGGAAAAAATGCTTCGGTTGAAATTATCCCTGCCCAGGTGCCGGGCAGGGACATGATTTTTGATAATTCAAAAATGAAAAAATTTCTCCTTTCCCGGGAAACTGTACTGGACGAGGGTTTGCTGGAAGAGTGGAACCTGATGAAAAATTTGCCGTCATGAAAATATTTTTTGACCTGGATGGAACATTAATTGATTCGAGGGAAAGGTTATACTGCCTTTTTCAACATTTGGTACCAGCTTCAGTACTAACTTTCGATGAGTACTGGAACTATAAAAGGAAAAAGACCGGCCACGAAGAAATATTAAAGAGCATATTCTCTTTCTCGCAGAGCGAAGTTGATCTTTTTCAAAAAAAGTGGATGGAACAGATAGAATTGCCCCAATGGCTTGCCCTGGATAAGCCATTTAACGGGGTTACAGATTATTTGATTGCAGCAAAAAAAAACTATGATCTCTACCTGGTTACTTCAAGGCAATTTGAAGACCTGGCTTTATTACAATTGACTGATTATGGCTGGGATGATATATTTACAAATGTTTTCGTTACTGCTCAAAAATCAGAGAAAAACGACATGATAAAAAAAACAATTGTTACCGGAGCCGCAGATTGGTTTGTGGGAGATACCGGAAAAGATATTCAAACCGGTAAAAGCCTGGGAATTAAAACTGCTGCTGTTTTGTCTGGCTTTTTAAATAAGGAAAAACTGATGGAATATAAGCCTGATATTATTATTGATACAATTTTAGATTTTGATCCTGATAATAAAAAAGAATATGAATGATTTAAAAAAAAGAGTAGATGACTCTGCGAATTTTTATAAGGAAACCATTTTAAATTTTGATTACCAACTTGCTAAATTTAATTTTGCCAGCCTCAAGCCTTTTTTTAGAGGAAAAACAGCGCTTGAATTAGGGCCGGCTTCGGGATATATGACCAAATCACTGGTTGATGAATTCGAAACACTACACCTGGTAGAAGGCTCAGACTCCTTATTAAAAGAAATTCCGGAATATTCAAATGTTACCAAATATCATTCATTGTTTGAAGATTTTGAAACATCTCAAAAATATGATTCTATCATTATGAGTCATGTGCTGGAACATATTGAAAACCCGGCTTTGGTATTAAAGAAGATCTGTAATTGGCTGGCTGATGATGGTGTTTTTTTGGTGTCGGTACCTAATGCAAAATCTATTCATCGTATGGTGGCAGTGCAAATGGGTTTGCTTAAAAGTGAATACGAATTAAATGAACGTGACCATGAATTAGGTCACTTCAGGGTTTATGATATGGACATCTTAAAAACACAAATGAAAGATGCAGGGTTTAAAATACAGGAAAGCGGGGGAATATTCCTTAAACCTTTATCAAATCTGCAAATAGAAAATAACTGGACGCCTGAAATGATCGAGGGGTTTTATAAAGTAGGCAAATATTTCCAGGAATATTGTGCTGAAATATTTGTTGTTTGTTCCAAATAGGCACAAGCTTTTGTAAATACCTGTTATCTTCCGGCAGTAAATATTTTTGAGTATGATAGAATTTTTAAATCTCAGGGCAGTAAATGAAAAAGACAGGAAGGATTTAGCTGAAGCTTTTGAAAGAGTTTTGGGTTCTGGCTGGTTTATTTTAGGACAGGAAGTAAAAAATTTTGAAGAGCAGTTTGCTAAATATTGCGGTGTGTCCAATTGTATTGGCGTGGCTAATGGTTTAGATGCACTCATTCTTATTTTAGAGGCTTATAAGGAAATGGGGATAATGAAGAACGGAGATGAAGTAATAGTTCCCTCAAATACTTATATAGCCAGTATGCTGGCGATATCAAAAGCAGGATTGGTACCGGTTTTGGTTGAACCGGATATCAATACTTATTTATTAAATCCTGCTTTGATCGAAGAAAAGATAACTTCAGGAACAAGAGCTGTTTTGCCCGTTCATTTATATGGCCAATTGTGCGACATGGATGCCATTAATACAGTTGCGAGGAAACATAATTTAAAAGTTATAGAAGACAGCGCACAATCTCATGGTGCTATTCTAAACGAAAAGCGGAGCGGGAATTTAGGCGATGCAAGCGGGTTTAGTTTCTATCCCGGTAAAAACTTAGGCGCCTTAGGTGATGGTGGGGCAATTTGTACCAACGACGGGGAATTGGCTAAAATTTTACGGGCATTGCGTAATTATGGTTCCCATATAAAATATCAAAATCTTTACTGCGGCGTTAACAGCCGTCTTGATGAACTACAGGCAGCTTTCTTATCTGTAAAGTTAAGATCACTTGATGCAGATAATCAATACCGTAGAAAAGTTGCACAGTATTATACGGACCAGATTAAAAATGAAAAAATAACCCTTCCGGTTCCTGCCGCATCAGATGTGCTGAATAATGCTAAACATGTATGGCATGTTTTTGTTGTAAGGGCAGCAAACAGGGACGATTTTCAAAAATACCTGGGTGATCATGGTATACAAACGGTAATTCATTATCCCATACCACCGCATCTGCAAAAGGCTTACAAAAATTATAATCATTTGAAATTTCCGGTATCTGAAAAAATACACAATGAAGTGATCAGCCTGCCTATCAGCAGTGTAATAACGCCTGATGAGATGCACAAAATAGTTGAAGTCATCAATAAATATTAATGAAAACTGATCTTGACAAGGCAGAAAATGCTGAAAAAACGGATACCGGGATCTGGGTGAGCATCGTGATCCCCTGCTACAACCACGAAAAATATGTTCAGCGTACTTTAACCAGTATAACAGAAGATACTTACCCGTATAAAGAGATCATCGTCATTAATGACGGGTCAAAGGATAATTCGGATGCCCAAATAAAAGAATGGATATCAATTCATAAAAACAGTATTTCAATACAATATATCAACAGGCAGAATAAAGGGATTTGCTCTACACTAAACGAAATGATTGACCTTGCCAATGGCAAGTATATTTTACCGCTTGCATCTGATGATTGTTTATACGGTAATACAATTGAAAAAAGAGTAAGAATTTTAGAAAATAATAAGGACAAGTATGTATTATTAAATGATGCATTTGTTATTGATGATGCTGATAAGATCGTTATGGAAAGTTCATCAACTGATTACTGGAAAGCGGATAAAAGCCTGTATTTAAATGACAGCGATATCCTGGCTGAATGTATTAAAGGGCCAAAAATAGGCGGCCCGGTTATTTTTTACAGGAAAGATATCTTTGCCGAGATTGGGAAATATCCCGAAGGTTTGCAGATCGAGGATTGGTACTTTTACCAGCGGGCGGCCAGTCTTAACCGGATATTGTTTATTGATTTTAAGGTTGCATTATATCGTGTTCATGCGCAAAATTTTTCAGGCGCCAATGCCGGGCATGCTTTAAAATTAGCAACTGCTATTTTAAAAGTATATAAACTTAATTTTAAATTTTATCCCGGTATTAAATATAAATTATTAGGTATAAAAAGTTACTTAAGGGTTTTGATTTGGTATTTTAAATTAAAAATAAAGTAGATCATTAAAAAAAATGAAAATTTTAATTACCGGCGCAAATGGATTTATAGGCTCTTACCTGGCTTCTTTCCTTTTAGAAAAAGGCTATGAAGTTATTGGAACTTCAAGACAGTTTCATGCATCTACAAAAGCTTTACTCAGTAAGGGAACTTTGATCAGTTTGGATGTACTGGATAAAGAAGCATTGAATAAATTAACTGTGGAGGCCGATGTGATCATCCATACTGCTACGGCAAATGATATTATTTCAAAAGATACAGTGAAGGGGATCGAATTATCCGCGGTGGGTACAAAGAACATATTGGACTTTGCAGTAAAGAATAAAATTCCAAAGGTCATCGTATTCTCTACTCTGCAGGTGTATGGTATTGAGTTGAATGATACAATTAGTGAAGATTCACCCTTGCTTTACCAAAATGATTATGGCCTGAATCATGTGTTTGCTGAAATGTATGCCGAGTTCTATGCCCGCCAGGGACAGGTAAAAACAGTTACTGTAAGACCGGCCAATGTATATGGCCGGATCTTAACCGATGCTTTTAACCGCTGGAACCTGGTGCCCGGTTGCTTTTGTAAAGAAGCACATGAATCGGGAACGATCACCATTAAGTCATCGGGGTTGCAAATGCGTAATTTTATTAACCTGCAAAACCTGAGCAGGGCAGTGGATTGTATTTTGCAACATTTTCCCAATCAATATGAATGTTATAATTTAGCGTCTTCCCGGGGAGATACCATGGTTAATGCAGATGAAAAATTGTATCAAAAACCGGTACAACTGAATATCACCGGCACCGAACCGAAAACTGGTAACCGGTTTGAGGTCAGCCTGCAAAAACTGGCAAAAATTGGTTTTACAGAAGACGAAAATTATTCATTAGAATCAGCGATTGAAGAAATATTTAATTATCTGAAATCAAAATAGAGCGATGAATCCTATTGCTGTTGCTATGCGAAAATGAATGAAGTAAAAGACATAGATCATAACGTCCAAGCCAATAGCGAGCCTTTAGTGACTATTGGCTTGCCTACTTATAACAGGCCCGAAGGATTACAAAAATGCCTGGAAACAATTTTGGGGCAAACCCATTATAACCTTGAAATCATTGTTTCGGATAATTGCTCAACTGATGAAGCAGTACAGCAAATTATAAAAACCTATGCAGCCAGGGACAACCGTATAAAACATTTCCGGCAATCGACAAATATCGGGCTGGAAGAGAATTTTAATTTTGTTTACGCCAAAGCGAAAGCTGATTATTTTATATGGATGGGTGATGATGATCATTTTGATGATAATTATATTTCCGAATGTGTCAGGTATTTGGAAAACAACCCCGATCATATTTTATGCTCCGGGGTTGCCAGGTACTATTCCGGTAACGATTTTCTCTTTGAAGAAAAAATGTTTAAGGTTGACCAGGCCTCAGCATTTAAAAGAATATTTACTTATTTCTCTAAGGCCGGTAAGAACGGGAACTTTTATGCGGTATTCAGGAATCATAAGCTAAAAGCTAAACCGCTCGATGAGCATGTTGGCTGCGACTGGTCATTTATGGCTAAGTTAGCTACCTTGGGTAAACTTTCATATACTTCAACAACAGCATACCATCGGTCGGCTGAAGGGAATTCGGAAACAAGGAATAAAATGGTTAAAAAGTTCAGGCTGAATAAATTAAAAAATGTTTTTTTTGAAACGTACTCTGCATTTGTAATTTCTACACATATTTTTAATGATGCCGCAGTAAATGCCAGGTTCAATTATTTACAACGTCAATTCATTGCAGCAATGGTGTTCTTCCAGGTCAACCTTAAGCTTTTTATGAATTTTGTAAAGAAAAAAATGGCATAACAATTTTTAATAATTTGGAAACTAAATATATAAATAGACAGGGTCAGGCCCATACTACTCACCCTGACTTTTTTAAATAATATTATTATATCAGTTGTAAATGAAATGGCGAGGGTTGTGGTAAAAAAGCTACACTTATGAAATAGCCAGCATCGGATAATATAAATCATATTTTAGCGTTTGTTACCGTAATCTCATATTCATTCCCTAATATTATTCCCAAAATAACAGTTATGAAATCTTTTTTCAAAACGCTCGCTTTTAGCTTGTTTGTAAGTCTGGCTTTTTCGGCCTGCCAAAAAGAAGTTGCTGATAGTACTTTAAATGCTCCTGTTGCGGATGCAGGACCTTCTCAAACCATTCAGTTACCCGCAGCGTCATTTACTTTAACAGGTACCGGCACTTCTTCAAACGGGCTTATTACAGGATATTTATGGAGTTTGATCTCAGGCCCTAATGTTCCGGTTATTACCCGGCCCAGTTCGGCAACAACAACTGTAACAAATTTTGTAGCAGGATACTATCGTTTCCAGTTCATGGTTATTGACGAGGCTGGCTTATCGGGGATAGATACTGTTTCCGTATTACTGAATCCGGGGCTGATCCAAACACTTACTTTACAGCCTGCAAACAATGTTAATGAAGTTCATCTTGGCTTTTGGAATGGTGACTATACAAACCATGCCGATGTTGAATTTGCAGGTTGTGCCTGGACCAGTGGTGGAACACCTATGAATACAAGGGGGATTTTTAAATTCGACCTGAGCGCCATCCCAGCTAATGCAACAATCCTTTCAGCCAAGCTTTCACTTTACTCTCACCCTGCACCTATACTGGGTAATTTTGTTGATGCTAATTTTGGTTCAAATAATGCACTTTACTTAGAGCGTGTCACTGCCAGTTGGAATCCTGCAACTGTAACCTGGCAAACGCAACCACCAACAGATATAGCAAACCAGATACCCATACCGCATACAACTGCTTCTTTCCTTGACCTTGTTGATATGGAGGTGAAAACCCTTGTTTCGCCAATGACTGCTACAAATAATTTTGGTTTTGTGATACGTCTTCAAAATGAGACATTCTATAACATCAGGGTCTTTTGTTCAAGCAGGTATACCAATGCTACAAAGCATCCAAAACTGGTTATCGTCTACCAATAAAATAATTACTTTTTTAAAAAATGCCACAAGACCTCGTTTTGTGGCATTTTTTTTCCTTCAAAAAAATCACCTGTTTATTATTCCTGCAGCCCTGGCAGCAATGTTTCCCCAATAAAAATGATGAAAAAATTCAGGAGGGGTTTGTATTTGTGTATTCAATAAAATGATTTGCCTCGCAAATTCTTCCCAATCGCCGTCATGCACAACCTTCATCTTGTCACGCGTGATTTCGGTTGGTATACCAATGGCACCACTGCGGGAACTGATGACCGAAAGGTTATATCCCAGTGCTTCAACCAGTTTTGTTTTAATACCCCCGCCGTCAATTACCGGGTTAATAAAAATATCGGCGCCCTTAAAATAAAGATTGATATCATCTACAAAGCCGGCGTAGATAATATTTTTTTCTTTGAACTCAACCAGCCCGTTATAATCAGCAGGAAGTTTGTTACCGCAAATGATGATCTTGTATGTAAAGTTTCTATCGGCTAAAAGAATGGGATTGATCTTTTCCAGGATAATATTAACGGCATCAAGGTTAGGCTTGTACCCAAGCGTTCCGTTAAAGAGTAATAACTTTTCAGTCGCCGGTATATGGTGTGCATCACAGATCATTTTTCTTGCAACTGTTTTTTCTTCATTGCCGGGGACCTTGCTGTGTTCAAAACCATAGGTAACAGTTATACATTTTTCAGGGCGAAGCTTAAAATTATCAATGGCGTAATTCCTGTCATTATCATGTATAAAGAAATTAATATCGGCATTCCTGTGGGTAATTTTTTCATAATGCCATAAAATACCCCACCACCATTTACGCATTGTTCTAAACCGAAGAGATTCTATGTTATGTGAGTGAACCACCAATTTCACTTTGCCCGACCACTTTAATAATATACCCAGCCATCCATAATAGGGGTGTTCAATGATAAGATGCGTTATTTTGTTTCCCCTTATGATACGGTTTAATGTAAAAAAGTAAAACAGGTTGATATACCGGAGCGTGCTGTTGCTCAGCAAATTTTTGATGGGATAGCCTTCTGTGCCGTGAACGTTATTCTCTTCTGTTGTTACACAACAGAGGTCGAGGCTTTTGGCCAAATAACGGTTAAAAAAAGCAATGCCTTTTTGTCCACCCATTTCAGGAGGGAGGAATTTGTACGAAACAAGACTTAATACTTTTACTGCTTTATCCATTACAGTTTTTTAAAGGCAACTACATTAACAAAGGGTGCAAACCAATATCCCCTGGTGCCGAAAACTTTTATAATACTGTTCAGTATCCCCGTCAATAGATTTACAAATGCGTATTTATAATTGGTATCCCAAAAGCCGGCAGTATATTCTGGGGTAAAGCCGGCATTTTGTATTATGTCGAAATAATTTTCCTTTGTGATCAAGTGTTCAGCCCATACACCTGTTTTGCAATCGCAGGTGTTGGTACCTAAAAATTCTACCGGGATTAATTTTTTTTTAGCAAGGTACAAATCTACCGTATCCTGGAAATCAGCAAATGCTCTTCCCCTTGTAAGCTTTATCAATTCCTCCAGCTCTTTTGAATCAATGCCCGGTATTAATTCTTTTATATGATCTTCACGTTGTTTTTTATAAGCGCTTTTCTCCACTTTTTTATGATACCAGTAATGCTTTAGCCGCATGGCTATATTGTGGTAATTAGCTGTGGTTGTTGCATAGCAAATAGCTGTAAGATCCGACTGGTAAAGCTTTGAATAAAAGCTTCTCAGGTCATAAATGTGTTCAACTACATTGCGGGAAGCCACAATGTCGAAATAAACGCTGTTTTTTTTACCATAATCGATCACAGCATCTATATCGCCATTGATAAAGCCGGTGATCTTAATTTCCAGCTTGTTGCATACTATCCGGGCATAACCGGACCATTGTGGAAAATAGTCATTAAAATAAACTTCTTTAAAACCAACTAAGCCTGCCAGTAAAAAAAGTGTTCCCAGTCCTGCGCCATAATCTATAAATGTTATATCTGAAATCGTTTTATTGCTTTTTTTTACGGAATGATAAATAATATGGGCACTGCTTTGTACTGAAAAAAATAAACGGCTGCCGGCATGATGGCTGTTAAAATAATATTTGCCAAACTCATCAATATCTGTATCGGTGATATCCAGCACAATCAGTTTTTGGTACAAATGATTAGCCCAGTTATTAATTAACCGGGCTGTATCATCATTAGCTTCTATAAATGTATGTTCTTTATTTATACCCAATAGTTTTTTAAGCTTTTAAACTTTCAGTTGTTTTCTTCCTGTTTTTCCAAACCATAAAAAAGCAAAATAAAACAAACAAAACAGAAAATATGTTTGTGTACCTCGAAATTTGTTCTCCCTTGCTGACCGATACCGGGTCGAACTTAAATTCAATGGTATGTTTTCCTGCCGGAATGGCAAGCCCCCTTAATGCATAATTGGTTTTGCAATAGGCTGTTTTTTTACCATCAATGTAAGCCTCCCAGCCATGTGGATAATAAATCTCACTAAACACGGCAAACTGGTTCGAGGCAGCATTAAATTGATATGATATCTCATCATTTTTGTTCTCTATTAATTTAATAGAGGCTGTGGAATCATAAACGGGAGAGAAGGGAACTGCAGCTTTATACCTTTCATCCACAAAAGCCACCTGCATTGGGTCAAATGAATTCAATGCACGCATTTCTTCATCCGCATTCTTTACAAATTTCACTTCTTTTACCAGCCAGCAGTTTCCCAGCGCAAAAGGGTTTGGTATCGCCTGGTTCTGCCTGGGATCTTGTTGGTCAGGAACAATTACATATTTCATGTTCAGCATGTTCAGAACAGGAAAACTGTCTTTAGCCATCTGGTTTGTTGCCCATGCCTGTATATTCTTATAGATCTGGTTTTCGATCAGGTCCTGGTATAAACCCAGCTTTGCTGGGCTGTAACCACTAATGGTATTATGTTTATAAGAAGCAATAGCATCATTAAAAGAGGTACGTATATCAAAACTGTAACCAGAGCCGTTTGGAAACGCTAAATTTAAGATCCTGAAATAACTGGTATCCTGTTTTAACTGCATGTCGGCCCTTGTATCAGCATAACCCGCTTCCAGTTCGGCCGGTTCTACAAAATTTTCTTCTTTTAAATATCTTTTGCTTACACCAAAGAGGTCGATCGTACAAAAAAGAATAAGGGTGGCATACACTATTGCCGGCCTGATCATTTTTTTTGCGTATAAAAAAAGCACTGCGATGGTAACAAGCATAAACCCTAAGGTTCTCCACATGTCACTTAAATAAAATGCCTGCCGGTCAGTTTTAAGGGCACTAAAATAACTTCTTGTAAAATCACTGCCCTGCCCCTGTAATTGATCATTTATGCCTTTTCGCAGATCATTGGTAGCATCATTTGTAAAATTGGAAAAGAAGTAAAAAAGAATAAGTACCGCAACCGTTCCTCCCGTGATGTATAAACATTTTTTTATGATCTGCTGTAACTTTTCTTTATCGGTGATCGAAATAAATTCATTGAGGAATAAAGCGGCTAATAACGGAACAGATAGCTGTGGCATCACCAGCGCCATAGAGGGCGCCCTGAATTTTTTATAAAAAGGAAGGTGATCAAAAAGGAAATAATTAACAGCTTCAAAATTTTTCCCCCATGCCAGCACTATCCCAAAAATGGTAACGGCGATCAGCCACCACCTGTGCTCACTTTTAGATAAGAATGCGCCAAACAAGAAGAGCAAACAAATAATGGCGCCCATATAAACAGTGCCCTGGGTATTTGGCAATTCTCCCCAGTACATGGGAGATGCCTGCGCTATCTGCTGGGCCACACCTTGTGGCAGCGTACCTGCGTTTTCCTGCAGCACCTCCATGGCCTTTGAATCCTCGCCAAGCCCTTGCGATGAACTTTCGCCAAATGCATTGGGTACCAGCATGGTCATTGTTTCCGCCTTGCCATAACTCCAGTTAAAGGCATAATCTTTATCAAGGCCTCCCTTAGTCGCATTCTTTTTATCTTTTTGTGTTAATTCACTTCGGCCACCACGCATTGTTTCTTTGCTGAATTCATAAGTTGGCCAGTAGGTCATTGCCATAGTGCCAAGTATTATCACAGATATACCAAGACTGATCAACCCGGAAACAGCTAAATGTTTTATTTTTTTCTCCTTTATACATTTAATTATAAATGGAACGGTCATAAAAACTGCCATTAATAAAGTATAATAAACAATTTGCTGGTGATTTTGGCTTAACAACATTATCCCGGATATCAATAAAACTGCTGAACCTAACCAATACTTCTGCTTAAAAAGCAACTGGAGCCCGGCAAGTACTGCAGGCGCATAAACCATTGACAGGAGTTTCGTATCATGTCCCCCCGCAATTAAAACAGGGTTGTAGGAGCAATAGGCATAACCAATACTGGCCATAATACTGATCCACGGATTAATGCGCATTACAATACAGAGCAGATAAAAACACAATGCAGTTATAAATAAATAAAATACGGGTTTGGGTAAGCCTAAGGATAAAATATCCTGCACATGCTGCAGGTGTATATTTACAGGGTTTTTGGGGCCTAGTGCAATTTGATAGGCCGGCATCCCACTCATCATGCTATTGGTCCAATTCGGAAAATGACCATATTTTTCTTTGAATTCGAATGATTGCTGGGCCATGGCTTTCCATTGGACGACATCACCCTGCTGGACAGCTTTTCCTTCAAGAGCAGGCTTATTTAAAAATATGGATAATAACAGAAAGACCACAATGGCAACTAAGTGGGGGAGTACCTGTTTAAAATTAATATTCTTCATATAAAGTTTTTGCTTCGGCAAAATAATGCTAAAAAAATTAAATAAAGGAGGTTAAAGGATATAAACCTTTTTTAATCAAATAAAAAAGCCACTGGTTAAAGTGGCTTATATTTTTGATCAGTAGGTTTTTTAATTGCCCATTCCCTGTTGTGCATTTTGCATATTCTCCATTTCACCTTTCATATTCTTCTTTTTGAACAATGACACATCGATCTTTCCGAAGCGCCAGTTAAAGTTCAGTCTTACCATTTGCGGATCCCTGCGGCGCTCATTGTCCTGCACGAAATATTGCGATTCTGCATGATTTGCATAAAGTCTTGAACGGAAGATATCGCTGAACTGAAGGGTAAGAGAAGCTGTATTATTTTTTAAGAATTCTTTTTTTATGGCAAGGTCAGCACCATACACAGGCTTGATATATCCCTGTGAGCTCGGCTGTGAACCACCGCCAAACATGCCACCACGGTTTCCACCACCCGGAGCAACCAAAGTTTTAGCCGTATAATCACCGGAGAACTGCACAGAAAAGTTCTTAGGCAGTTTAAAGTTGTTATTGATCTTTGCAAACCAACTGAATTGTGAACTTGTAATACCGCCAACCAAATTACCAGCTTTAATTGTTGAATTGAAGAGGTTGAGGTTGGAAGTGAGGTCCCACCATTTTGCTAATTTGTTTTTGCCGGTCATTTCAAAACCAACTGTATAACTCTTGTTGGCATTGGCATAGGTACTCATTATGACTGAGCCTGTTTTACTCGGGTCAGGGTTTGGAGTAATGTATTGATATCTTGTAATTAAATTATTGGTATTACGGAAGTAAACCGTAGCCATGAAAGTATTACCCGGTTTATATTGGTTAGCATAAGATAATTCAATGAGGTTGGTGAATTCCGGCACCAGTTCCGGGTTACCTACCGAAAGGTTCAATGAATCAGAATAATCAACGAAAGGGATCAACTGGAAAAAGTTCGGCCTGCTGACTTTTCTTGAATAATTCACCTGCATGTCCTGCTTTTCAGTCAGTTTATAAGTTGCAAATGCACTGGGGAAAAGGCTTAACGGATATTTTGTACTGAATTTTTGCCCTTTGTTGATCAGGTTGCCTTCATAAGCTGAGCTTTCCACCCTTAATCCCAACTGGTAACTGAAATTTTTCAACTGCTGGGCAATTGTGGTATAACCTGCATACAACGCATCTTTGAATTTATAGTTATTGCTTAATGCTGAATTCAGGATGTACTGGCCCGAACCGTTTTGATAATAATTATCATTAAAGCTGGTGAAATTCCTGAAGGATGCCCTTAACCCCATTTCTATTTTGATCTTATCTGTTACCGGGTTTGCATAATCGGTTTGTACAGTAAAGGATTGATTGGTACCACCGCCTTTAGAGCGATCGATAAAGGCGGGTGTTTTAGGATTGTTGTTGACATAAAAATACTGCGTGCTGTAATCGCCAATATTATCGTTCCTGCTGGAGTTATAGTTTATATCTGCGGTCCATTCTTTATTGGCTTTTGCAAAATTGTGCTTGAAGCTCATCATTGCCCCATAGTTCCTGAAGTTACCTGTATTATTGCTCGACCTGCTGCCCCTCTCACTCGTGGTAGTAAGCGGTTTTACCGTATCACGATAAATAGTAAGAATGTCATCGGTCTTAAACTGGCCACGTACGATACTTCCTCCAATTGTAAGGGTATTCCTGTTGTCAATAAAATAATCCATACCTGCTCTTCCAAATGCAAAAAAGCCTTTATTGATGGGTTTATTGTTTTGAGTAAGATGGGCAGTTGTGTCTGCGATAAAATCGATGCGGTTTGTGCTGACCGTGCTGATAGATTTTCTCATACCGAACTGTCCTGCTGCAAAAAAGTTCACTTTGCCCTGCTTCATATTGAAATCACCGCCAACGCTTGGCCTTGCCCTGTAATCAATACCTGCACGAACATTACCATTATAACCCGCTTTACGGTTCTTCTTTAATACAATGTTTAAGATACCCGCGCCACCGCCACTGGCATCAAATTTAGCCGATGGATTGGTGATGATCTCTACAGAAGCGATCGCATCAGCAGGTATCTGGTCAAGTGTCATTGTTGTTGGCCTGCCATCTACAAAGATCTGCGGCGAAGCATTTCGTAAAGAAACATTTCCATCTATATCAACATTTACTGAAGGCACATTCTTCATCACATCTACTGCTGTGCCGCCAACACTTGTCAGGTTCTTTTCAACATTGAAAACCTTGCGGTCTATTTTCATTTCCAGCATAGCCTTGCTGCCGGAAACGGTTACGTTTTCTAATTGCAGTGCGTCTGGTTCCAGTTTGATATTGCCCAGGTCTTTATCTACCCCGCTTAGCATACTGCTGAAGTCACCGTTTTTAGCGGCACCCATGTTCAGGTCAAAATTAACTTTCAGTTCCAGTGGTTTAAAACCTATCGCAGTGATCTTTAATTTGTAGGTAGCCATTATAGGAAGGTTCTCTAAACTGAATTCTCCCTTTTTGGTGGTAAGCATTCCGGCTACCACAACATCCTTTCTTTTTTTGGTCACGCTGTCAAACTTGCTTTGGATCAGTTGTACAGATGCAGCTTCTACAGGCTTATTACCGGAAGTTTCCTGCACCTTTCCATAAAAATGGCCAAGGTTCATATTCTGTCCGCCCATTTGGCGGTTACCGCCCGGCATCTGAGCATAAGTAAAGGAAAGACTTAAGGTTAAAGCGAAAACCAAAAAGGTTTTAATCGTATTTGTCATTACAGGGTCATTTTTTTATTGGTCGGCAAAGTACAGCCTAAAAACCCGGATATTTCATGACTAAGATGATGAGTGGTATTATAAAGGGAGGGAAATTGTTACTAGTGTAGTAGGATGTCTATAAAAACATATGCCAGGCCTATAATAAGCCCGATCAAGGCGCTCGTCAGTTGTAAATACCGGAATTGCTTTTTTGTAAATTGCTCCAGTATATCTTCCAGTTTTTCCATGGAAAAACCGGCCACCTTATCTGTTATTGTTTTTCCCAGGTCAATTTCCTGCTCAAGATTACCCATATAGCTTTTCATAAGGATAGGAAAAAGCGTTTCCAGCTCCATTAAAAAAGCAGCTTTTAGCTGGTTAATCGTTTTATCTCCGATGAACATGGAAAGCATAGGAAAAGAATCTTTTAGTTTTTCACGTAAGAATATGTCAATATGCTTTTCGATCTCGGGTTTAAGCTTTTCAAAGCTGCGGGGGTCGGTAACTTTTTCCTGTAATGATGAAAAGGTGAATTCTTTATTTACAAGGCTGCCTAATTTTTCAGCAATTGCCTGTTGATTTTTAGGGAGGATCCCCTGGAGCTGCAGCCCGAGGATATTCACCTGTTTACGCGGATGAAACAATAGTTTAATGATGAGCCAGGTGGTTAGCCAACCCGTGAAGCTGAATAAAAAAACAGTAAGTATGTTGTGCGCCAAATGCATATTTTATTTAGGGCTACAAAGGAAACGATTTAAGAAGGCGGTTCAAAATGTATTTTGAAGAAGACCTGTTTTTCTTTATTTTTGCCACTGTTAAAACGGTAGTCGTAGCTCAGTTGGTTAGAGCATCAGATTGTGATTCTGAGGGTCGGGGGTTCGAGCCCCCTCGATTACCCTGAAAAAAATCCCGGGAGCCGATCCCGGGATTTTTTATGAAAAAGGGTTTAAATGTTAATAATTCTAACGTTTAAATGGAAATAAATCTGCCGTTCATCCGTTCTATTTTCCAGCAGGCTGGTTTAACAAAACATTATTCAAAATCATACGTTTAGGATAAGCAGAAAACATGGGTTTTCCTTTAATTTTACAGCATGCAAAAAATTGCACAATTTATGATGAGTAAAAAATTTATACCGGTTGTCCTGGTACTTACTGCAGGAAGCTTGTTTTTGGCGTTTCAGACACAGGGAAGATCCGAGAATGATAACCCCAAATCAAAATACACAAAGGTACTTCGTAATGTAGGTTTATTATTGGAACAAGGACATTATAGTCCAAAGAAGATCGATGACAACTTTTCGAAGCTGGTTTTGAAAAGATTCATCGATGACCTTGATAATGATAAGAACATCTTTTTGCAAAGTGACTTCGACGATTTCAGGAAATATGAGAGCAAGATCGATGATGAGATACATGGCGCAGAGCTGATGTCTTTTTTCTCCATCAACGAGGTCTATATCAAGCGTCTTAATGAGACCGCTGTCCTGTACAGGGATATCCTTGCTAAGCCATTTGAGTTTTCAAAAGATGAGAATGTTGTCCTTGACCAGGATAAATTATCAAATCCAAAAACAGAGGCCGAAAGAAAAGATATCTGGAGAAAGCGTTTAAAGTACCTGACGCTGACCAAGTATTCAGATATGCAGGATGACAGGGAAAAGAATAAAGAAAAAGCGGATTTTAAATATAAGGCTGATTCAACTTTGGAAAGAGAAGCAAGAGACCTGGTGAGAAAGCAAATAGAAAGATATTTCGCTACCAAGAAAACACATGAAACAGCCGATGAGAATTTCAGCACATTTGTAAATTCCATTACAGGTACAATGGATCCACATACTACTTATTTCCCCCGATCGAAAAGCGTTCATTTGATGAAGGGATGAGGGGAAGCTTCTTTGGTATCGGTGCCCAGTTAAAAGAAGATGATGGAAAAATAAAGATCGCGGTGCTGATCTCAGGTGGCCCGGCCTGGAAAAGCGGCGAACTGAAGGCTGAAGATGAAATAATAAAGATCGGGCAGGGAAATGCAGAACCTGTTGATGTTACCGGTTATTCCACTACAGATGCGGTTAAACTGATCCGTGGTGCACAAAAGGGCTCAGAAGTAAGATTGACCGTGAGAAGAATAGACGGGTCTGTTAAGGTGATATCTTTAATAAGGGATGAAATAAAACTTGATGATACTTTTGCAAAAAGCGCCATCATAAACGGGGATCATAAAGTAGGCTATATCTATTTACCGGAGTTCTATATTGATTTTGAAGATCCCAATGGCGCCAAATGTTCGGAGGATGTGGCTAAAGAAATACAAAAGCTAAAGGCTGAAAATGTGGAAGGCATCATCATCGACCTGCGTGGCAACGGGGGTGGATCCTTACCTGAAGTTGTGAAGATGGCCGGTTTATTTATCGAAGATGGACCTATCTGTGTAGTTAAGGGACGTGAGGACAAACCCTACCAATGGAAGGACAAAGATAAAAGTGTTCTTTACAGCGGACCTTTAACCGTAATGGTTGATGAATTCAGCGCAAGTGCTTCAGAAATATTTGCCGCTGCAATACAGGATTACAAAAGGGGGATAATAATCGGCAGCAGTTCTACATATGGGAAAGGTACCGTTCAGCGTACTATTCCTTTAAATCCCGAAAGTGATAACCCGGTGTTTTCCAATAAGACCTCTGAGGATCTCGGGTATGTTAAATTAACGCTTCAAAAATAATATCGCGTAAATGGCGGTGCTACACAGTTAAAAGGCGTTACACCGGATATCGTGATACCTGATAAATATGAGTATTTGAAATTTCGTGAAAAAGATAATACTGCCGCATTACCATGGGATGAGATCACGAAGGCCGAATATAAACCCTGGACAAGTACGATCAGTAATGATGCCTTGATCAGTACTGTTCACGGCCAGATCGCCAATAGCTCAACTTTTAACAGCATAAAAACAAATATTCAGTGGCTGGAAAAATACAGCGACAAAGAATATTCCCTGAATATTAATAAATACAGGGATGAGCAAAAGCAATTGAAAGCTACTTATAAGCAACTGGATGAACTGTATAAACTGGGCAAGGAAATGAACGTGAAAAATATAGCTGTTGATACTGTAGCTATAAATGCAGTAAAGGAAAAAATAGATAAAAATACCCAATGGCTCAAAAGGATAAGCAATGATATTTATATTGATGAGACCGTTAAGGTGATGAACAATATGATCAATCAAAGCGTTACCGCAAAGAGTAATTGAGTTAAATACTTAAATCATTGATGCCATAGCATGTCCTGCTATGGCATTTTTTTTGATCTGCATAACCCCTTAAGGGACAGGTTATTTAGGTTGAAAAAATCATTCAAAAAATAAGGTGCCTCAAAAATATTTTTTTAAAATGTTTGGAATTTTAAAAAAACATGCTAATCTTTGCGTTACCTCTAGTTAAAAAATGCTTATCTGATCCACCTATCTCTTGAAAATTCTCCCCTCCAAAAAAGTAATTCAATTTAATATCTGCTGAAAGGTTGCTTTGTGATCGTAACTCATCACACGTTGTCCTCTAAAAGCCATATGCTTACCGGCATATTATAACCTTAAACCACAAGACAATGAAAAAGTTTACCTCATTACGAGAGATCGTACCCGTTTGCAGTATGGTATTATTAACCATTCTCGCAACACTTAACACGGCAAATGCCCAGGTTGTAAGACCTTATGGCGGCCCGATTTTTTCCGATAATTTACATGGCGGACACACAGTTTTCGGTAACACCATTACCGCGATCTATTCCAGCGGCAGTGGCAGCACAGGCGTTGTAAATACTACCGCCATGAATGATTTCGATACCAGTGGTGTCGGTAATTATTCTGACAGCAGGACCAGTGCTTACAGTAACAACAGCTCAAACATCCAGTTCGTGGATGTTGATGGTCCCGGTACTGTCACCTCTTTGCTGAGCTATGGAGGACTGTGGAGATATTATTCACAGAATAATTATGCTGCGGCCCCGCCAAATGTATCCAGCTTAAATTGGACACAAGATGCATATAACGATGCTTCAAACTGGACCAATACAGCCAATAACACTAATGCATTTGGTTATGCCGAGCCGTCGGTTAACTCTCCTTCACAAACAAACCGTGAAACTTATTACCTCAGGAGGGATATCAGCATCAGCAATCCTTCACAATACAGCTACATCACTTTAACTGCGAAATATGATGATGGTGCTGTTGTTTATGTAAATGGTGTGGAGGTTGCAAGGATGAATATGTCATCCGGAACACTGAGTTATGGATCAAACCCATCCGGCAACAGGGATTATAATGATGGCGATTTTGTAATTAACATTCCATCCTCAAGTTTTTCAAATGGTAATAACCAGGTCGCAGTTGCATTATACCAGGGAACAAGCAGTACGGTTGACTTTTATTATAGTATGAAGCTGGATGGGGTCATTACAACTTTTAATTCTTCTTCCGCAGATCTTATCATGCCTTCAGGATCGAATACCGTTAAATTTGCCCGTTTATACTGGGGTGGAAGGATCGATGGCGGAACAGGTGGTAGTGGTAATATCAATTTAAGAAACGTAAAGATCCGTAAGGGAACTTCCGGGGCATATACAACTATCTCAGCACCTATATCACAGGTAGATAAAAGCCTGATCTCAAGTGGTGATTCAGCATACCAGACCTATGTTGATGTGACTGCTTTTATAAGCACCAATGGTGCAGGTACCTATACCGTTGCCGATGTTACTGCTGCAACCGGGTCATCCAGTGCGGGTAACTATGCAGCATGGTCCATCGTGGTTGTTTATGAAAATGCTGCTGTTCCTTACAATAGCGTGCGGGTTTATGATGGATATTTACAGGTATACAATGGAGGCGCTCAAACAATTACACTTACCGGGTTAAACGTCCCTTCGGCTCCTCTTCTTGCTTCAGATGCATATATGACTACACTTACCTGGGAAGGAGATGCCAGCCTGGCTGTTACAGCAGGAAATCCTTTGGGTGATTATGTAAAAGTGAATGGAACTACCGCATCAAGAGGTGTAAACAGGGCCGCCAATTTCTGGAACGGCACTATTTCAAAGAACGGGAATTTCGTTACTACAAAGAACCCGAATTTCAGGAACCAGATGAGTATTGATATTGATGAGCTTGAAGTAGGCCTTGGCTATGGTATTTTATCAAATGCAACATCAGTTAATATTGAATTCGGAAGTGAGGCTGACCAATACTTCCCAAGCCTGTTTGCCTTTACGATCAGGTCAAAAGACCCGGACATTATTTTAAATAAAACAGTAAGTGATGGTCTTGCACCGTTCGGCCTTCTTCAGCTGAATGAGACATTGACCTATACTTTGTCGGGTTCAAACATAGGAACAGCTGCTGCATTCAACTGTACTGTCATTGATACATTGCCAGCCAATGTTATTTATATTCCTGGTTCAATGATGGTTATAAACTGTCCAAGCTTCCCAAGCAATAGTGCACAAACTGATCTGTCAGATGCTGATTTTGCTTTTAAAGGAACAAGCGGTTTGAAGACCTACCTAAAATTTTATATTGGTACAGGAAAAACAAGTACATCCGGCGGTACTTTACAACCGGGTGAAACCTATACACTGAGGTTTAAAGTGCTTACTCCTCTTTTACCGGGATTATTATCATCAGTTACAAATACGGCACGTATCACCGGGCAAAATGCCTTTGGCGACCAGTTTGTGGATGATGGCACAGCCAGCATGGCTGCAGCTATATTGGCGGTAAAACTTACTTCATTCACCGTTAAGAAAGAAAGTGATAATGCGGTGCTGAGATGGACAACAGTAAGTGAAACAAAGAATTCTCATTTTGAGATCGAGAGGAGTGTTGATGGTATTAATTTTTCAACTGTAGGCACCGTGGCAGGTAGTGGTACAACTTCAATGACCAAGAACTATAGCTATTCTGATCCGCTTGCAAACATAACTTCGAAAATATTGTATTACCGCCTGAAGGATGTTGATATGGACGGTAAGGGTGCATACAGCCAGATCGTTGCCCTTCGCATGGATGGATCGATCGTTGTTACAACCATGATGGTTTACCCTAATCCTTTTACCAGCAATTTTAAATTACAGGTAAACAGCCAGCGTGAAGAAGCCAGCAGCATTCGCCTTATCAGCATGAGCGGGCAGCAGGTATTAAGACGTGATGTGACATTACAAGCGGGCGAAAATATTATTATTGTAAAAGACCTGGAAACTGTTGCACCAGGAGTATACGTGATGGAATTCAGGGCAGGAAATGACGTGATGACACAAAAGATAGTGAAGAGATAAAGTTTGAGGGTTATAATAAAAAAG
>Ga0193708_1000020_pt1 | contig 38697 bp, 31 predicted proteins | sample H3c1metaG_FD_160570 | JGI IMG/M metagenome (GOLD analysis project Ga0193708, IMG submission 160570) | Soil microbial communities from a riparian zone of the East river system, Colorado, United States - H3c1 | ecosystem: Environmental > Terrestrial > Soil > Riparian zone | place: USA: East River...
CCGAATATCAGGGCGGGACGAACCCATTCCACCCCGACTCCGACGGCGACGGCCTGCCCGACGGCCGCGAGATCGAGCTGCGGACGAACCCGCTGCTCGCCGATACCGACGGCGATGGGCTGCGCGACGGTCTCGAGGTGAGGACGGGGAGCGATCCGCTCGACCCCGCGAGCTTCAACCTGGCGGCGGCGCTCCAGTCCCTGACCGTGACTCCTGGCCAGGTCCGGATCGTGTTCAACACCGTCTTTGGCGAAGCTTCGCGCCAGCTCAAGGTCACCGGTCAACTGATCGACGGCACCAGCCTCGACGTCACCTCCCGCCGCTACGGTACCGCGTACGCCTCGTCGGACCTCACGATCGCCAACTTCGGCCCGGGGGATGGCAGGGTGTTCGCCGGACGCAACGGCGAAGCCCTGATTACGGCGGCCGTGGGCGGCTTCTCGGGGCGAGCGAATGTGGCGGTCGAGACGTTCTCGCCGCGGGCGCTCTCTTTCCTCGACCTTCCCGGTTATCCCAACGCCGTCGCGCTCGCGGGCAACTACGCGTTCGTGGCGGCCGGCGCCACCGGCCTCCAGGTCGTCGACGTGACGAACCTCCAGGCGCCCGTCCTGGTGGCATCGGTCGATACTCCCGGCAACGCGAACGACGTACGGATCGTGGGCAGCCATGCCTTCGTCGCGGACGGCATTACCGGGGTGGTCGTGGTGGACGTGAGCGATCCGCTCTCCCCCCGGATCGTGGGCCTCGAATCGACAGCGGGACCGGCCACCGATCTCGTGGTGGCGGATGGAAAGGCTTATGTGGCGGATGAGGCGGGGTTGAGCATCGTCCAGATCTCCGATCCCGCTCACCCCCTCTTCCTGGGGGCGATCTCCCTGCCGGGGCGTGCCCGTGGGGTTGACGTCACCGGCAATCTCGCCGTCGTCGCGGCCTCCTCCGCCGGAATCTTCACGATCGACGTGACCGATCCCGCCAATCCCGTGATCGTGGGCCAGACCCCCACCCGGCCGGACGGCCCGTCGAACGCGGCGGACGTCACGATCCATGAACGCCTGGCCTACGTCGCCGACGGGGCGCCGCGGGTTCTGGGCGGAGTGCGGATCGTCGATTTCCGGGATGCCGCGAATCCGGTGGTGGTGGGCTCCAGCGGCGATGCCTACGGGCTGACCTCGGTGGCCTTCGATCGCGGGCTCGTGCTCGCCTCGGACTACTTCTTCGTCAATTCGGTGCCGATCTTCGGTGGCGATCCCGGGACCGTGCTGCTCCGGAGCCTCGTCGATTTCTCGCGGTACAACGACGACGAGGGGGAGAGCCTCACGGTCCGGGAGGGGGTCGTCTTTCTCGTCGCGAGCAAGTGTTGCACGCAGAGGGAGGACAACGGCGCCACGGGCGGCGGAGCTCTCTTCATCGGCCGCTACGCGGTCTCGGAGGAAGGGGACGCGACACCGCCGACCGCTTCGCTCACGGCGCCTCAACCGGGCGGGACGGCGGGCGAGCGCACTTTTCTCAAGCTCCGCGCCGAGGCTCACGACGACGGCGTCGTGGACTCGGTCCAGTTCCTGGTAAACGGCCAGCCGGTTTTCACCGACTACACCTCGCCTTACGAATACACCTTGCAGGTACCGACGGGGAGCGCGCCGCGAATCACGATCGGCGCCGTCGCCACCGATCTCGCGGGAAATCAGGGGCAAGCCCAGGAGGTGGAGGTGGCGGTGACGCCGAACAGCCAGGCGCCCAACGTGGCCCTCCTCGCCCCCGTCGCGGGCCAGGCGGTGACCGAGGGCACCTTTCTTACCGTGGCGGCGCAGGCGAACGACGATCAGGGCGTGGTGAAGGTGGAATTCCGCGTCAATGGAACGCTGGTGGCCTCGATCACGACACCGCCATATCGTTTCACTTATCAGGCTCCGTCCGGAGTCAGCGAGCTCGTGGTGACGGCGGTGGCCTACGACAACTTCGGCCCGTCCGCTCCGGCGGGCCCGGTCACCGTTCCGGTCAAGCCCGACACGCCGCCGACCGCCATCCTGCTGGCTCCGCGGGACGGCGCCCAGGTGGTCGAAGGAACGCCGGTCCGGATCGTGGCCGGTGCCTCCGACGACATCGGAGTCCGGACGGTCGAGATTCTCATCGACGGCGTTCCGAGGGTGATCCTCATCAGCCCGTTCCAATGGGAGGTTCCCGCCCCGCCGGCCGGCGAGACGATGCGGATCCAGGCCGTCGCCGAGGACACGCGGTTTCACCGCACCCCCTCCTCCGAGATCACGATCACCAGCATTTCCGATCCCCTGACCACGATCCACGGCCGCACGGTGGATGCCGCGGGCGTTCCCGTAGCCGGCGCGCGGGTCGAGGCGGGCGGATCGTTCGTCCTTTCGGCAGGCGACGGCTTCTTCTCGCTGGCCGGGCTGTCCACCACCAGCGGCGACCTCCAACTCGACGCCTCGGCCGTGGTGGACGCCTTCACGCTCCACAGCAGGGTGGCGGAGCCGATCCCGCCGATCCCCGGCGAGGTGATCGAGGTCGGCAACGTCGAGATGACGCGCGACGATCCGGGCACCACCGTCACCGGGCGGGTGGTGGATGAAGCCGGCACGCCCCTTCCGGGCGCCACGGTCAGGATCTACGACGACCAGGCGGTCTTCACGGCCTCGACGGATCCCGAAGGCCGCTTCACCGTGGCGGGAGTCCCGGCCACCCAGAGCTTCACGGTCAGCGCCACGGTCACCGTCGCTGGGACCCGGCTGCGGGGGGTGATCGGCGGCTCGCCGAGCGGGCTTGAGATCACCGACGCCAGCGACGTCGTCGTCTATCCGATGGACGAGTTGCCGGACCCGGGGACCACGGTGACCGGCACGGTCCTCGGCTCCTTCACCGATCAGCCCGTCGCCGGGGCGCGGGTCTTCGTCTTCACCTCCTTCGACGCCTTCCCGACCCGGACCGGCGAGGATGGCACCTTCTCGATCTCCGGCGTGCCGACCGCGGACGGCTACCTCTTCGCCGCCGCGTCCGCGGTGATCGAAGGGCAGCTCTGGAAGGGCGGGTCGGTCAGCGTCCCTGGAGAGCCGGACGGCACCACGGATCTGGGGAGCTTCTATCTCACGCCCGGCGGAATCGGACAGGTGCTCCTGCCCCCCGGGTTCCTCCCCCTTCAACGCTCCATCCCGTGGACCGCCCGGCGCTTCGACGCGCCCGTCTGCCGGGCGGCGCTCGGAGGGCTCTGATCGTCATGTCCGGCGACGTGAAGCGATTCACCCGTCGCGGGCTCCTGGCCGGCGCCGCGGGCCTGGGCGGCCTCTCCCTGCTGGGCCATCCGCTGGAGCTCGCCGCGCGCGAGCTGGCCGGCCATGGGACGGGGAAACGATCCGCCGGGAGCGCGGCGGACCGCCTACAACGAGCCTACGAGGTGCGGGTCCAGGCGGCGAAGCTGGCGCAGAGCGGCGGGATTCCGCGCCACCGCTCCAACGGCGACGAGGAACGCTTCCCAGGGATCGCCTGCTACTCGAAAGGGTTGCCGCACAACCCGCTCGGCGAGGCCGATCCGCGTGCGTACGAGATCCTCCTCGGCGCGCTCCGCACGGGCAAGCCGGAGGACTTCGAGCGCATCCCCCTGGGCGGTTTCGTGAAACTCGCCAATCCGCAAGCGGCTCTGGCCTTCGATCTCCTGGGGCCGGACGCGTGTCAGCCGGTCTGTCAGCCCGCTCCCGGGTTCGCGAGCCCGGAGCAAGGGGGAGAGTTGATCGAGCTCTACTGGAAGGCGCTCGCCCGTGACGTGCCCTTCATGGAGTACGAGGAGAATCCGCTGATCCAGGAGGCGGCGAGGGAGCTCTCGAAGCTGCTGGAATTCCGCGGTCCCAAAGAAGGCGGGAAGATCACGCCACGGACGCTCTTCCGGGGAGCCACCGCCGGAGATCTCGCCGGGCCCTACATCTCACAATTCCTCTGGAAGCCGATCCCCTGGCTGCCGCTCAAGGTCGAGCAGAAGATCCGCACGGCGGTTCCCGGCGTCGACTACATGATCGATCGTAGCGGCTGGCTCGCGGTTCAGAACGGGGCGATCGCGGGAGTCAATCGCTTCGACGACAAGCCGCGGTACATCCGGAACGGCCGGGACCTTGGCGAGTACGTCCACCGCGACTTTACCTATCAATCCTTCCAGGGGGCCTGCCTGATCGCCCTCAAGGCCGGCACGCAACCGGACGGCGGCAACCCGTACAAGCACTCCCGAACGCAGAGCGCGTTTGGCACCTTTGGCCAGCCGTATCTCCTGTATCTCCTCGCGGTGGTGACCCAGGTCGCGCTCAAGGCCTGCTGGTACCAGAAGTGGCTGGTCCACCGCCGGATCCGTCCCGAGGAGTATGGCGGGCGCGTGGAGATGGCCGCGGCCACCAGCCCGGCGCGGTATTCATTGCCCCCGGGGCTTCTGGAGTCGCGAGCCCTGGAGGAGACGCGGCGCCGTTTCGGCACGGCTCTCCTGCCGCAGGCCTATCCGGAAGGCTGCCCCACCCACCCTTCCTATCCGGCGGGCCACGCGGTGATCGCCGGCGCCTGCGCCACGGTCCTCAAGGCGTGTCTGAACGAGTCGCACGTCCTCCCGGAGCCGGTCGTCGCGAGCGCGGACGGCCTGTCGCTTCAGCCCTGGAAGGGAGCGGACCTCACGGTAGGCGGCGAGCTCGACAAGCTCGCCGCGAACACCGCCCTCGGCCGCAACTTTGCCGGAGTCCACTGGCGCTCGGACGGCCTCGAGGGCCTGAAGCTCGGGGAAGACGTCGCGATCCGGGTCCTCAAGGAGCTGAGCTACACCGGCAACGAGCTCTTCTCGGGCTGGAGCCTCAAGAACCTCGAAGGGAATCCGATTACGGTGCGGTAGCCGCGCGCGCTGGAGCACCCCTGTCGTTGCTAACTGCACGTTCATGCCGACAAAAGTCTTGCCGGCGCCAACCGAGCCCTCCCGATTGCCATGCAGCTCGTGGTCCTTTATGATGTTCCCGAGGGACTGCCCGCGAACGGACGTTCTTTGAAAACATAATCCGTGCCTGACAAGAAGCATACCAAGCCCAAAACGCCATTTTGGCGGGGGGGTAACGGAAACGTGCGGAACCGTTTGAGCTGTCGAAAGATAGGAAGCGAATCCGACCCTCTCGAAACCCCTGCCCAGCCCCGGAATTGGGGGCCGCACCAGGGGGTAACGGAAATAGGCATCGGAACTTGCACGTTCGAAAGGATCTACGAGGCCCGCTGTCGGAATTGCCCTGATCTGTATTGAGGGATTGAGACGATGCCGACCAGCACAGAGACTATGGTCGCCACCAGGGTCGGAATTGCCCTGATCTGTATTGAGGGATTGAGACGCCACATACTTGGCCACCAACGGTATTGCCTTGTTCATCGTCGGAACTGCCCTGATCTGTACTGAGGGATTGAGACCCGGGCTGGTAGAGCTTGACGACGTTGGTTTGCGGCTCTTCGTGACTTTGTGTGGGTAGCCTTGGTTCACCGGAGGTTTTCTGGGTAGAGGTCAAGGCCGCCGAGGTGGAAGTAGATGGCGATTCGGAAGCGCAACCGATTTCGGAAGCCACGAGCTGTATACTTGATCCATTGAATCTTTGAATTCACCCCCTCGGATCGAGCATTGGTGACTCCCAAGACGATCGCATTGAGGATGCCGTTCAGATGACTCTTGATCATGTTGGCCACCCGCCGGATGGGCTCAAGACGCGAGCGGATGGCCCAGGCAAACCAAGCCAGCCACGCTCGACGCGCCCAGCCTCGGGTCCGGTACTTCCAAAGACTCATCGCCAATTCCTTGATGGCCCAGGCACGAGCTGTCTTCAGCGCGCTGTTGCGAAGCGGTTCGAAGGCCTGCCAGGTGTCTTCGCTCAGGTGATCCGGGTGACGCAGCCAGAGGTACTTGGTGCCTTTGAGCTGTTCGTCCCCTTCAGCCAGCAACGATTTGTTCTCCTGGCGGCGCACTTCGTCGACCGTTTGGCTCAAGTGCTGCGCCACGTGGAACTTGTCATAGGCGATCTTGTCGACGGCGCCAGGGATCTTCGTGCTCACCGAAGCAATGTAGGCGGCCCACATATCCATGGCGACCGACTCCACCTGTTGGCGCTCTTCCCAAGAGAAGCCATCGAAAAAGGTGTCCAGGACCTCGCGGCCTCGGCCATCGGCAACGTGCACCACAGTACCAGCCTCCTGGTCGACCACTACCGTGACGTACTCATGCCGCTTCTGGTAGGAGGTCTCGTCGACGCCCAGGCGCACTGGCAGACGAGCTGTGCGGCGAGCAAGGCCGCGGGCCACGGCTCTTTCTTGGATCGCGCTGCAGGTTTGCCAAGACAAGCCCAGCAGATCGGCTACCGCGGTCAAGCTCGCCTCCTTGAGCCAGTCGATCACCAGAGCTTCGAACAGAGCTGTAAACCGCGAACCCGGCTCGCTCCACGCCACCGCCACCTGATGGACCCCATGCTCCGCACAATCCACCCGGGGCACCATGGCCACCAGGATCGTTCGATACTGGCAGGTGTCCAGGTGCCGCCAACGGCGGGGACGCGCATCATAGCGAGGGCAGGGCTCACCGCAGACAGGGCACGGCGGCTTGGGCTCGCTGTTCTCAAGATGGACCCGAACCTCCCGACCTCCCGTGTCCAACTCAACATCCACCACCTGCCAAGGCGATTCAATGCCAAGGATCTTCCGATAGAGCTCCCGATCGTGCATTGGCCAAGACTATCCGGCTCTCAGGCAGCAAGAAAGCCCCCCACTTCCCCGAGGTTACCCACACAAGGTGACGAAGCGCCCGAAATGCTTTAACCTGTTCAGGCTCTCGAGTTATATGCTCAGTTTTCCCATCGGTCACAGACCGACTAGTCGTCGACCACTGAAAGTTCGAATTGAACTTGATGCCGTAGGGTGGATCGAGGTAGATGCATTGCACCTGTCCGCGCAGCCCTTCGCGCTCGGCGAGCGAGGCCATGACCTGGAGGCTGTCGCCCAGGATCATCCGGTTCGTCCAGTTCGCGTCGTGCTGGTAGAACTCCGTTTTGGCGTCTCCCTCAGGGACGCCGTTGAAGTCTGCAAAAAGATCAAGTTCTATTTGACCCGGCGCCTGCCCCGCCGAGCGCGCGCTACGGCGCACCAGATCATCGATCAGCACCTTGGGATGGACCTTCTCCTGAATGAACAGCGGCGGCGCCGGTACCACCAGGTCCGACCAGTCGCGTTCGTCCTTGCCACGCCAGATGAGCTGCGGATCGAGATCCCGGTTGCGGCGTTCGAGGGCCACGCGGAGCGGATCCTGGCTTCCTTTTTCGACCACCGATCGAAGCTCCGCCGTCGGGATGTTCTTTCGCGTCGCCTCCTCGTGCGTGAGTGTTTCGACCTGCTTCGGAGCCTTGGGAGTCTTCTTCGCCATATCGGGTATCTCAAACCGACGCGAGGCCGGGTTCCGTGATCCGCTCGATCATCTGGTCGAAATGCGTTTCGAGGGTGGCCGCGAAATCGGACTCGATCCGGTAGACGGCAGTGATTTCCGAGAAGCTCCACCGCCCATAGGTCCCGAGGCGGTTGACGCCGGGGACCCAATAGGTGTCCATCGTGGCCTTCTTCTCCTTGGCGTCCTCGCGGCGGTAGCCCTTGATCTCGACCACCAGGTGGAGAAGGTCGTCGTCACCGTGGCCGTCGTCGACCAGGACGATGAAGTCCGGCAGGTACTTGCGGGCCTCGGAACCGAAGCGGTAGGGCACCTCGAAGCCTAGGTTCTGGTTCTTGACGTAGGCGCGCACACGTGGGTGAGACTCGGCGACGCGGCAGAATTCGGCCTCCCACTCGCTGTCGCAGATCACCCAGTTGATATGGCAGCGGCGCGGGTCGGTCTGCCAGCGCAGCTCTTTCGAGGTAGTGAAGCGGACATGCCGCGTCGAGCCGGCGGGGTTGTACGGATCGAGCATCGCTTTGACCGGACACTCCGCGGCATGCTTCTCGAAGATGCCGCGGGTGATCCGATCACAGGCGAGGTCCGCAAGCTCCTCATAGAGAAGCTGCGCGGGGTACGTGCCGCCGATACAGACCAGATGATGATCGAGCCACTCGTTGGTGATCCGCTTGAGCTGACCGAACAAATGGAGCTTGGGCTCTTCGTCCGGGTCGCGCCACTTGGTGTAGAGGAGACGCCGGGTGAGGTGGTAGAGCAGCGTCGCGCGGCGGAGCTCGCCCGTGTGGATCAGGTTCAGATCGATCGCCTCGCCGAGGATGCCCTGGTTCCGGGTCACCGAGGGGCCGACGAGATCCGGAGTCAGCTCGAGCGTCGAATCGTCGTCGAAATGGGCGGAGAGCTGCTCTTCGGGAAGCTCGACGCGGTACCCCTCGACCCGAGGGAAGCGGATCTCGCAGGCATCGCGGTCGGGCCGCACCGCCTGGACCTGAACCGTCTTGCGCGGCTTCTGGGGGGGCGCCACGACCGGCTTGGCGTTGAAATCGAACGGGATGCCGAGGACGTCCGCGTACTCGACGTTGAAGAGGTTCTCGTCGTTCAGGTCATAGGACTGGCGCCGGAGGGCGCGGCCGATCACCTGCTCGCAGAGGAGCTGGGTGCCGAAGGCGCGCACGCCGAGCACGTGGGGACCGTATTGGCGTCCCATCCCTCGGTCAGCATGGAGACGGAGACGACGCAGCGGATCGAGCCGCCCAGGCGCCCCTTCTTGCCGACCGTGTTCATCACCTCGCGGAGGAGGTCGGCGTCGGACAGGCCCTCCGCCTGCCGACGGTCGCCGGTGCGTTCGACGATCTCACGCCGGAAGCGCTCGATCTCGTCTGCCGCCATCCGGCGGAAATTGTCGTCGAGCGCTTCGCCCGCTTCGAGCTGCTCGCTGTCGATGAGCAACGTCCGCGGCCGGCCGAGCTGGACACCGGATTCGTCGAAGTTCCGGAAGAGGGGGAGCCGGCCGTTCTCGAGCATCCTCCGGCCGTCGTCGGTCGTGCGTTCGAAGCCGGAGATGTAGTCGTAGACGAGCTTCGAGGTCGAGGTGTTGTTGCACACCACGATGAAGCAGGGAGGAACGTCGACCCCGGCCTGCTCCCACAGCTCGAACGTCTTGGCATAGTGGCCGTAGAGGGCTTCGAGCGCCGTCTGGAGCTTCGTTGGGAGGCTGAGAGGGTCCAGGCTTGCGGCTTTGCCGCGCCCCTTTTTCGGCATGTCGGAGCGAATGTTCTTCCACAGGTCGCGGAAGATCGGCATCTCGTTCCCGGGGATGTTGTCCGCGACCGGAACGCGGGGGAGCTTCACGATGCCGGATTCGATCGCGTCCATAAGGGAGAAGTCGCTCATCGTCCAAGGGAAAAGGGTTCCCTCGGCGTAGCCCGAGCCGCGGAGGAAGAACGGTGTCGCCGAGAGGTCGATCACCCGCAGCAGGCCGAGCTTCCGCTGGACCCGCTCGATCCCCGAGATCCAAAGCCGCGCCGCCTCGTTGTTGCGCTCGGCCTCTTGTCGGTCATCCCCTTTGAGCTCGCCCTCGACGGCCTCGCCGGGCTTTTCGCGGTAGCAGTGATGGGCCTCGTCGTTGAGCACGAGGACGTTCTTCAATCCCATCAGGTCGGGCATCACGCGCTGGAGCATCTGCCCTTCGGTTTCGAGGGTCGAAAGCTCCGGACCTCGACCCTGGAGCAAGCCCCGGGTCCCCTTCGACAGCTCGAGCAACTCGCGCAACCGAAAGGCGTGGTAATTGGTGATGACGATCTTCGCCCGGCCGAGATCCCCCAGCATGTCGGTCGGCACCAACTCGCGGCTCTGGTAATAGCTGTCCGGGTCGTTCGCCTGCAGCACCCGCAGGCGGTCGCGGATCGTGAGGCCGGGAGTGACGACGAGAAAGCCGCGGGTGAATCGCTGGCTGCTCGGCCGGCGCACCGCGTTGATCGTCTGCCAAGCGATCAGCATCGCCATGACCGTGGTCTTGCCGGCACCGGTCGCGAGCTTGAGCGCCAGCCGGGCGAGGCCCGGGTTGGCCTCCTCGTTCGCCGCCCCGAGGTGCTCGAGAAACCGCCGGCCCTCGGCGCCGAGCTTCGGCGCCACCTCGACGAGCCAGATGATCGTCTCGACCGCCTCGATCTGGCAGAAGAACGGCCGCAGATCTTCGAACTTGTGGCGCCGCCAGTGCGTCAGGAGTCGCGCCGTCTCGGGAGTCACCGCCCAGTCGTTCGGGTTGGGCAGCGCCCGCCAGGCGTCGACCGACTGGCGCAGGGCATTGATGACCGGCGTCGGGTCGTACTTCTGGCGCTCCGTCGAGAGCCCGGAGGCATCCGCGAGGTTGAGCTCGGCCTGCTCCGCGCGGCGCTTCTTCGGTTGAGGGATCGGAGACACATACTGCGCCAGCCGCCGGCGCTCGATGATCCGGTTCGTCGGCTGCCCGGTCTCGTCGAGCTCCCAGTGGCGCGCCGGATAGTCGTAGGGCGAATTGAGGATGGGACGGTCAAAAAACGACGGCGACATTCAGCAGAGGATATATCACCGCGACGGAGAGGCAGCCGATCGGCTCTGCTTGCGCCGGCGGCGAAGCTGGAGGGGCGATCGCCGCCCGTCTGGGGATCGTCGACTGGTGAGCGGGCGGCGAACTGATCCGCAGGGACTTGACCCGCAACGGGGACCACCGCTGCGAGCAAAAGACAGAGCCACGCCCATCTACGCCGGTCTTCGCTCCCAGGTGTTTGCTCTATGTTTGCTCAACCCAAACCGGCGAGCACACGCCCGGAGCTTTGGCGCCTCTAACTCTTTCATCTGGAAGGGGTTGAATGGTGCCCAGGGACGGAATTGAACCGCCGACACCGTGATTTTCAGTCGCGTGCATCCCAATCCGGGTAGTACCACATGGTCCTATAAGTTACGGCAGGGCATTGCTTTACAGACTTCATCGTACTATAACTTCCTCTATGATTCGCCGTACCATGCGGGAGAGGCCGCGACGTTCGAATTCCGGATGCTGGAGGGTAAGGAGCGGGCGGAGGTCCTGGCGAATCGGTGGGTTCTCGGCCGTACCGGCGGCGATCTCCGCCTCTGGAGGAGAGAGGGGACCGGCCATGAGAGCAGTAGCACCGGCGTGCGTCTCCCCTTGAATCGAGCTGACTCCATGCTCCAAGAGCCAGCGGCCCGCTTCATAGCAGTTGAGCCGCAGGAGTCGCTGGACGAGTTCGATGGGACCGCCGCCCTGATTCGTGGAGAAGCAGTACCACCCGCCGGCGTTCAGATGAAAGGACGCAGTCCGTTCACCCGGAGAGAATGGGCTCAGCCCCCACCAATCGCCTTCCCGGGATTTCCGCTCGTCCTTCTCGATCTTCAGAACCTCGAAGAGCGTACGCCAGTCAGTGCCCGCGCGAATTTCCCGGAGCCGTTCGTTATCAATTCGTAATCGCTCCAGAAATCGTCCAAAGGATAATCCATTAAACCTCCCGTCCCTGCTCCGGTCAAGCAATTCTCTTCTCGGCGCCCTATGTTCTTTTTTTCCTCACCTCTATACTGAATCGACAGTCGAGAAGTGATCCCGCCAAAGGCGGAATAGCGCAGGGCGAGCGGTGCCGAAGTGCGTCCCGCAGAGCGGGAGCAAGATTGCCTTTCGGTAACCGTCCGCAAAGCGAACGGCCGAAAGGCATCGGGCAGAGCCCTATCTTGCGAAGGGGCGAACCCCTTCGATCCCCCAAGAAGTGACAGCTCTTGGCGAAACGGCTGTCTTTTTTTGTCTCCTCCTTTCCTATGCGCAGCCATCGTGTCAATTGCCGTCTTGAGCCCGCCGAGATGCAACTGCTCGTTGCGCAGGCTCGCCAAGCAAGCGTAAAGCCTACCACCCTGCTTCGGGATGCCGCGCTCGCCTACTTCAAGCAGCAGTTCCTTCTTCCGCCACAACTGGAAGACATCTTGCTCGGCCTCCTCCAGGAAACCCGGCGCATCGGCACGAATCTGAACCAGATCGCCGCGAAGGCAAACGCCCTTCAGCGCACGACCTGGGGAGAGCTACATAGGGCTCGGAAGATCATCTCCGGGCTCGACGAACGACTGCGCGAACTCGAAGCATTACTGACATCCTTGCGGCCGGCGGGATGATCGTGAAGTCCATGCCGCGAAAGACGGTCAGTTTCGGTCAGCTCCTCGAATACCTCAATCAGCCCGCAGAAAGAGGGGAGGCGATCCTCCAAAACTTTCGGGCGAATCGGGATGCTCTCACTTCGCTCCATGGGGAGTTCCTGGAAAACTCCCGCCTCCTGCCGGCCCGCAAGAACGGCAATATTCTCTACCATGAGATCCTGAGTTTTTCGGACTTGGATCGAGGCGTGATCACCCCCGCGATCCTGGAGGATCTCACGCGCTACTATCTCTCGCTGCGCGCTCCCTATGCGCTCGCCTATGGCAAGGCGCACTTCAATACGAAGTGCCCGCACGTCCATCTGATCATCTCCGCGAACGATCTTGAAAGCTCCCGACGCCGGCGACTCAGCAAGGCCGAGTTTCAGGGGCTCAAGCGCAACCTCGAACAGTACCAACGAGCGCACTATCCCTTCCTCCGAAACTCCCTTCTCTCCGAGCGACCGAAGGGCGGAGCAGACCTCCGACGAAAGCGGGGAGAAAGCGAGCGCGCTCGCCGGCTCCGAAGGGAGGGCGAGAAAAAGCCGGCTCGCAAGGAAATCCTGCGCGCCCTCGTGCTCCAAACGCTCACCGCCGCTTCCTCCGGGCCGGTCTTCCTCCAGCACCTTGCTGACCAGGGCCTCCGGCTCAGGGCTCGTGGAAGGACCGTTTCCCTGGAAGATACGGCTACTCCAGGAGGAAGACGCTATCGACTCAGTACGCTCGGGCTCCAGGAGACCTTTTGGAAAACAGTCCAACGATGGGATGCCCTGCCCGAACGCCTCAAGCTCCTTGAAACTATCGAGATAGAACATGCCCGGCAACGCTGGGCGGAGTTTGCCTTCCGGCAGGAAATAGACGAGCTTCTTCAGAAGGAACCGGCATTGCCAGAATCTCCGGATCGAGATCGCCTGCTCCTTCTGCGCCACGTTCAAGCCGCGACAAGGAAGACGAGGCGCCAAGAGCCCATGCGCTAATCGCAGCGTCTTGACAGGTCACCACCCAACTCCTACAGTGAATTTTTATCCTCACCGCCGATGCCATCCGATAATCCCACTGATCGAACTCCCGCCGCAGCTTCCGAAGACCCCGGAGATTGGCGCGATTACGAACGACAATACCAGACCAGCTTCACAAACTATGCTTCCTTTGAATCATTTCAAAGCGCTATCCGGCGAGTGCGGGCATCGTTTACCCCGGATCAGCTCCAACTCGTAAGTGGCTGGATACAGATCGGCGGAAGAAATCCCTGGATCTCCGAGGCCGTTGACCCTCCTTTCAATGAACTTTCATTCCATATCTGCCAGGACGTTCGAGAGCTTGCCGACCGACTCCTCTACAGCGGAAAGTGGTCTCTGGGACAGGCGTTTGCTCTGGACAATGTTTGTTTCATAAACCAGATCGACGGAGGAGACGAATGGCTGACGATTCGGGATCAGCTGAGCTTTGAGTCCATCACGATGCAGACCTTTGGTGAAACCAAAGAGGAGGCCGAAGCGCGCTTGCTCACCACGCTGGAACAGATCCGCAGAGCGACCGAAGAGCAGCTTCGGCAGCTCAATTACTGAATTCCCATCTTCCCTTCTCCTCCATGTCACCCTTCGCGATCCCATTCGGCGCCACGACTCAGAGACTCTCGCCCGGGGCAAGCTCCAGTACTTGGAGAGGTAGCTTCCGTTGCAGTAATAGGCTCTTACTGGTATACTTCAGCTCTTCAACCAAGAGGTTGTCTTCTGCCGCCGAGAACTAGGATGATCTCGAATTATTCTCAACCTCTACAAGGAGGAATGGCGATGCCATCGAATGCCAGCGAAATCACAGTTCTTCTCCAGGAGTGGAGTACCGGTGACTCCAAAGCGCTCGAAGCATTGCTTCCGTTGGTGATGAATGACCTCAGACGTGCTGCCGCATTCTATTTCCAGCGAGAAGACCTGGACCATATTCTTCAGCCCACTGCTCTCGTAAACGATGTCTGCCTCCGGTTGATGGGCTGGCGCAAAGTCCAGTTTGAGAATCGATTGCAGTTCTTCTCTTTCGCAGGAAAGCTGATGCGGTTGCTTCTCATTGATTATGCACGCTCCAAGAATGCAAAGATACACGGCGGTGATATCGAAATGGTATCTCTCACGACGGCGATTAACTATACCCAACGACAACCGGTTGATCCGGATACACTCCTGGATCTTGATCGGGCACTTTCCCGCCTCGAAGAGGACGATCCACAAGTTGCAGAGGTCGTCGACCTCCGTTATTTCGCTGGGATGACAGAGCAGGAAACTGCCAAGGCCTTGGGAATCAACATTTCGACCGTCAAGCGTCGCTGGAACGTAGCCAAACGGAGGCTTGCTCTGGAGTTGGGAAATCCCCTTGAGGAAGATGAGGAGGACGATGAGGAGAAATGAACCGAAAAGGTTCCAGATTGCGCCTTCTTAGCTTTGAAGGAGAAAATAAGGAGGAAATGAGCAATGCGCTTCAAGCATTGGAACAGGGTCAAAGAGATATTGGAAGCTGTGGAAGGCCTTCCTGCCGAGGAAAGAATTGCCTACATCTCAATGGCTTGTGCGGGCAATGAAATTCTTCGTCATGAAGTAGAAAAACTACTATCTGCAGATCTCGGACGTGTTTCCTTTCTCGAAACTCGCCACCCTTATGTTCTCTCATCTCCGCTCGAACAGGGCGACCGGATTGGGGCCTATAGCATTGTCTCCGAATTGGGCAGGGGTGGCATGGGGACAGTCTATCTGGCCATCCGAGCCGACGCAGAGTTCGAGGGGCAAGTAGCAATCAAGCTCCTTCATCCCGTCTATGCGACTCCTGAAATCGAGTGGCGCTTCCAGCAGGAAATTCAAATCCTCGCCAATCTTAATCATCCGAACATTGCGAAGCTCTACGAAGTGGGTCGTACCGAGAAGGGAATTCCGTACATCATCATGGAGCCTGTCGATGGTCTCCCAATTACCCACTTCTGCATTGAACACAACCTCTCCATCGCTGATCGCCTCAAGCTCTTCCAGAAGATATGTGGAGCCGTTGAGTATGCCCACCAGAATCTGGTGGTCCATCGCGATCTGAAACCGAGCAACATCCTGGTAACTCCGGATGGAGAGCCCAAGCTTCTCGATTTTGGTATTGCCAAGCTTCTCCAATCCACTGACTCCCCCGATCCCGTAACGGTTACTCGCCTTCGTTTTTTTACGCCGGATTACGCAAGCCCAGAGCAAGTATCCGGACAGAAAATTGCAACAGCAAGCGATGTCTATTCACTTGGAGTTCTTCTCTACGAGCTTCTCACCGGAAGCCTTCCGTACTCCCTGAAAGGCCACACCGAAGAGGAGGTTCGGCAGATCGTCTGTGAACAGGAACCGGAGATCCCGAGCCGAACCTCGATCCAGAAATTTCAGGAGTCAGCTGAAATTCGCTTATCTAGGGGAGAAGGGCGGCGAAAGCACCAGTCGCGAAGACTCCACCGCCAGCTTCAGGGCGATCTCGATAAGATCATAATGATGGCCTTGCGCAAGGAGCCATCGCGACGCTATCGCTCTGTGGAACAACTTGCAGGAGATATCGATGCGCACTTGAAGGGCTTCCCGGTTTCGGCACAGCGGGATAGCTGGAAGTACCGGACCATCAAGTTTCTCCGCCGTCATCGTCTCGCGGCCACCGTAACCGCGGCAGTATTTTTCCTAAGCCTTGGCTTTGGGATTTCAATGTGGTTTCAACAGCAGAAGACTGCCCGAGAACGAGACAAGTTCGAGCAAGTGTCAAACCTGCTGGTGAATCTCTTTGAAGTGGCCGATCCGGCGGTTGCTCGCGGGAAGAAGGTATCACTGGTCGAGTTGCTGAAGCGAGGAACTCTGCGAATCCGATCCGAGTTGCGAAAGCAACCCGAGGTGCAGGCGACTCTTTTTGAAAAGCTGGGGACGATCTACATCCAACTCGCTCTCCCGAAAGAGGCAATGGAGCTTTGTAACGAGTCTAGGCGAATTCGAGAGCATCTATTTGGCAGGCAGCACGCCGAAGTAGGCTCAGCGCTCACTTGCCTTGGGGACGCAGCCCTGACTCAAGGGGATTTTTCCTTGGCTGAGCAATACTTGAAGAAAGCTCTCCAGATTGCGCATGGACGAACTCAACGCTCGCAGAAGGATCGGGTAGTAGCACTGAGTAACCTCGCTTGGGCGATTCATCTTCAGAACCGAAACTCAGAGGCCGAAGCACTATTGAAAGAAGCATTGGAGTTAGACAAGAAACTCCCCGAAAGAGAACCTGCTGTACTCACCAATTTGGCTCAAGTTTATGACGACCGAGGCCAGTATGGAGAGGCCGAGAAGCTTTTCCGTCAAGCGATCGATCTCTTTCAAAGCAAGGTTGGGCGTGACCATCCTCTCACGGTCGAGGCTATGAATTATCTAGGCGTTGTCCTCGATCACGCTGGAAAATTGGACGAAGCATTACGAGTATATACCCAAACCCTTTCCCTCCAACGCCAGCTCTATGGCGAAGATCATCCAAAAGTAGCAGGCGCTCTCAATAATATAGGGTTGATGCTGCTCGACCAAGAAAACTTTGCTCTCGCTGAAGCATATTTGCGCCAGGCAGTCGAGATTCACCGCAGAACCGACCAGACCCCTACACCGTCCACTGCCATAGCGTTGAGTAATCTTGGAAAGGCGTTGAGTAAACTTGGAAGGTTGACGGAGGCTGAGGCATCCATCCGCGAAGCGCTGGCTCTCTTTCAAGAAAGTCTTCCGAAAGACCATCTCTATATCGCCTTCTGTCTCAGCGACCTCGCCGAGAATCTGGCAAGTCAGAGGAGGCTTCCCGAAGCCGAGGATATCTTTCGTAAGGCGCTGCACGTGAGCTCCGCCACAGCCGACAATCGAGCTGACCCCTTAGCGGCAGGTATCATCCGAAACTACGGTCGGTTCCTGGCCAGGGATAAGGGAGACATGGAAGCTGCTGTACCTGTCTTGCGAGAGGCACTTGACACTTTCCGAAAGCGGCTTCAACCCGGGCATTGGTATATTGCGGACGCTCAGAACTACCTTGGGAGCGTTCTCTTGAAAATGGGGCGCTGCCAGGAAGCAAAGCCTCTTCTTCTGGAGAGCCATCAGGGCCTAAAAGCATCGCTGGGCGATAAGTCTCCCCGCACGAAGGCAGCCGCCGACTGGCTGAAGAAGCTGGCCGACTGCCGAGAGGGACGACCTACTCGGCGGCATCAAAGCCGTCCTTAGACTTAGAGTAGGCTTCACCTACCGAGCTTGAATACCTCGGCATGCCTCTGTATCGCTGTGGCGAGGTTGGAGACTCATACCTAACGGGCAATCCGATATAGAGCCTTGCAGCTCGGAAAACTCCACGATGATTGGCTTGCCAGTAGCCGCGCGCGCTATGGGGCACGACCCTTAGACCTTAGTAGACCAGAGGGAAGCGCTACCCATCTGAGCTTCTTTTCACCCGAACCACGCCTTCTTAGGTGTAGGAGGAGAAAATCTACGCTTGCGCCTCTAGAAGCCTATGCCGAAAGTAACAGTTGACACGCAATAAAGCGGCGGTTAACTTGTAAGGAGAACATTTATATGAGACGAGCACTTGTCCTTGGCGGTTTGCTAGCAGCGTTAACGTTTCTGCCCCTGCTTCTTTGGGCCAGTAGCCAAGAAGAGCCGTCGGCTACTTCGGCACGCAGCTCGCGCAATACCGAGTCGCCCCATCTGGAGGGGGTAAAACCGATCACGAGTCAAGGCTGGTTTATGGCGCCAACGTGGTCACCAGATGGTCAGTCCATAGCCTTTTCCAAGGAGGGCTATAGAGGACTCTTTGTTGTTGCCGCCGAAAATCCTGGCAGCCTCAAAACCATCATACCAGCATCTAACGAAAGCTTCTCAGCCTATCGCATGAAGTGGACTCCTGACAGTTCAACCATTTTTCCATATAACTCTCGTGACCGGGACGACCTCTTTGCAGTCACACTTGAAGGAAAAACTCTGCCGCTTTCCGAGAAAAGGGGCCTAGCTCAAGCTGCGGATGAACCGCAGGTCACAGTCTTGAATGGCGAAATTCTAATAGGCGTCGGAAAGACCATTACAAAAATTGCCTCTGGACCTGACCAGTACCTTGCGCCTGTAGTTTCGCCGGACAAGTCGAAAATAGTCTACCTGGGTGTGATAACGGGGCTCTACGTATACGACATTAAGACAGGTTCTACCATTCATATCGGTCAAGGCGACTTCCCCGCATGGTCCTCCGACAGTCAACAAATCGTGTTCGATTATGCACGAGATGACGGACACGAGCTCATCGCCTCCGAAATCTACCTCTACGACCTCGTTACCATGAGGCTCACACAACTAACAAATACTCCGCGAAGTATTGAGCGCCGGCCCCAGTTCTCCCCTGACGCGAAACGTATAGTTTTTGACGATCGGGGCGCCATTATAGTCGCCGATCTCATCTATTGAACCTAGAAAGGAATCCGACAATGCGCAAGACCGTAGTAGTACCTATTGCCTTTCTTTTCCTGGCAATTCCAATGTTTGCCGCAACGAAGGTATGCATTGACCCAGGTCATGGCGGCCCAGATCCCGGAAATAGCTATAACGGAATAGTTGAGAAAGATGCGACGCTCGACATAGCACGGCTACTAAGGTTTTGGATGCAACAAGATACGGCAGACACAAACGGTGGTGGTGGAACCTGGGGAATAGTTATGACTCGTGACTCGGATATAGATCCTGGCCTTGCTCGCCGCCCTATTATCGCTAATGAAGCGGGCGCAGATCGATTTGTATCCATTCATCTTAATGCCGCTACTAACACCACTGCCTGCGGAACTGAAACTTACTGCCAGGAAGGACTGTCTGATTCAAGCTTGAGCTGCATTTTCCGCGGTCACATCCACGATCAACTAATTGCTGGACTGAAGCTAATCGACCGCGGCAAGAAGAAAAAGAATCTTCAGGTTCTCCGAGACGCGCAAATGCCGGCAGCACTGTCAGAAGGCGGCTTTCTATCCTGCGCATCAGATGCGGCAGTTTTTAAAAACTCGACCAAAAAGACAGAAGCAGCGCTCTCTCATCTGTTCGGACTGCAAATGCATTACAGTATTACTCCATATGTGCCGACGCTTACTCTGACTAATCAAACTATGACTCCCGTTTCGGCATCCCAAGGCTGGTGGAGGCATTATAAGATTAATGTCCCCTCTGGTCAGCGCACACTTACGATAACGCTCTCGGGAGGTACTGGCGACGGAGATCTCTATGTGCGCCGTGGAAATCAGCCCACGACTAGCACCTATGGGTCTCGGTCACGGAATGCCAATAACGAGGAGTCTATTCAGATTCTCAGCCCTCAGTCCGGAGATTGGTATATTGGCGTCTATGGCTCCAAGGATTTCTCTGCCACTTCTTGCAAGGCCAGATATTCAAGCTAACCAAAGCTCAGGCTACACAAGTATAAAAATACGCTTATGAGCCGCTCAAAGCGGCTGAAAGGGGTCGCTAACGCGACCCCTCAGGGTTTGCCTCACCGTTCGGTGGCAGTCTCACTTCCAAAGACAGGTGGGTTAGTCGTTCCGAGAATCCGTTCAATGTAGTTCGTGATTCCGAGGTCGGCGGCCCGGACAAGAAGAGCTTGCCGATCAGAGATCGCCGACGACCCGGGCGGTCGAAACAATTGAGTCACAGCTCGGTTACTTTCTCGGATTAGAGGGTACTAGGCGCGTACAACACGCTTGTGAGTTTAGTATCCGGCTGGATGGTAGCATGTAAGCCGATGAAATCGAGTGCATCCTGAGCGCCGCTGAGAGGCAAGCTTGCCGCTGGTTTGTCTGTAAGCTTTCGCAGGGTCGGGCTACTGAAAAAAGGCGGCATTCGAAGCTTAACCGGGCGTCGGCGTCCGGAAATGAGGATACCATCGTTTTCCTTGAGCATCCGAATCTCGTCTGCGCTCATGAGCGGTACGGCCAGAGTGCGGGCGCGATCATCGATTCCGCCGAATGGCGTGTCATACATTGTATTGTTTCCGAGCACTCGCTCGATATAGCTTGTGGTCTCCAGATCGAGGCCCGAGAAGAAAAGCTTGTTCCCGCAGCCACCGGAGAAGATCGTTCGTGCCTCATCTCTGCCATAGATGGCGTCGAGCTGAGAAAGCTCCTGAAGAATGATACTGATCGAGCAGCGTCGCTTGCGGAGGGTGGTGATGATGGCGGCGATATTATTGACGTAGCCAAGATTTCCGAACTCATCGAGAAAGAACGAAACGGGGAGATCGTCCGGCCCGCTACTCTTCAGGCATTCCGCAAAGCAAGTGGAGTAAAAAAGGTTCACGAGCAGCCCGAAATAGCGGACCTGATGCTCGGGAACGATGACGTAAATGGCGGTCGGACGCTTCCGCAGTCGGTTCAGGTCAAGGGTGTTCTCGGCCGTCAGCCGACAGATGTCCGCATCGGACCAGAGTTCAACTGCCGCTCGAGCGGTCGAGAGGATCGATGCCATCACCCGATGATCTTGGGCGCAGAAAGCCAGATACTCAGAGAACATCTGCGGATTCTCATGCTCCAAATATCGGGCCATAAAATGATGTATGCCCGTGGCATTCGCGCTTCCCAGGTGATTCAGGAGCCAGCGCAGATTCCCAAGATTCACGACACGCCGATCCTCCACCTGACTAAGCGCCGAGAGGCAGAGCCCCAGAATGTTGATAGCACTGGTACTCCAGAAGGGATCAGAGTTCCTCCCGGCGATGTTGAGTCCCAAAGTGGTGGCGAGTTGTCGGAGTTCCTGGGGCGTCTGCCAGTAGGAGAGGGGATTGAATCGAACACTACGGGTGAGGTCGGCCGGCGCCAGCACCTGGATATCGAAGCCACGCTCCTGAAGGTGCCCCGAGGTACGGGCAAAGATTTCTCCCGAAGGGTCGGTGACAACGACCGATCCCTGCACTTGCAGCACGTTCGGGATCACGTAGCGTGAGGTCTTTCCCGAACCCGTAGGAGCGACCAGACAAACATTCGTGTACGAGTCTGAGCGACTCAAGCGCTTGTGGGGCGCGAGGACGAGTCCTTCATTTTGCGCTCGCAGAAATGACCGGCGCTCCCAGGACCCCATCCAGTGGGCGTCCCCATGGAGCTTTTCCCGGAACTGGTCATCAAGCCAGCGGAAAGGCGCGCCTGCAAGCCGGCCGAGAAGGTGAGGGAGTCGGGTGGTCATCTGTAAGTGAAGACTCAGTATGCCGTTCTCGCGAGCGGACTTAAAGTTCAAGAACGTTAAAAATATGTTAAAAGCTGAGCGGACGACTTCGGACCTTGAAAAGAAACCCTTGCTCATTTGCTCTTCTTTGGGTCTAATATCTTTCGGAATGCCGACTCTCCGGACCAACGGAGAATCTCTTGATGGGGAGTATTACACCGGTTTATAGTAAGAGCATGATCAAGTCTGAAATTCGTCGTCAGGTTCTTCAGCTTCCCAAACAGGAGCGCCTCGCATTAGCCCTGGACATTTGGACCAGTATCGAGAACACCGATACGCTCGCGCTGCCAGACTGGCAGAGGACTCTATTGGACGAGCGTCTGGCTACCGCTACCGGTGAGGAAGCCTTAGAGTGGAGCAAGGTTCAAGCTGGAATCTGGCCTTCGAAGAAGTGATTCATCTTCGTCTGTGCACTGCGGCATACCAAGACATCAGAGAAATTCACGAGTGGTATGTAGGCCAAGCGCCAGAGCTGGACGGCGCTTTTCGCGTGGAACTCGACCAGACACTCCGACGCATTCAGGAGCAGCCGATGGCATACTCCGTGGTACACAGATCAATTCGGCGCGCGAATCTACAGCGCTTTCCCTATGGGATCTTCTACACCCCGCGAGATGATGATTTCTTGATCTTGGCAGTCCTACATTTTTCCCGCGCCCCATCGCATTGGAAGGGGAGAGAGTAGGAGTCATAGCTTTGCACAATAAAGCTTGTGCAAAGTTTTCTGAGGCTCTCCCATATTGTCTTACTTCTGGAACGAAGGCGGCTCGCTGGCCGGAAATCTCCAGTGGGTCCTTACATAGTTCCGAAGCACCTTTGTGGCACCCAGTTCAATGTTTCCCTTCTTGACCTCCTCCTCCAGACTTCTCCAAACCATCCGCATCTGTTCGCGTGCAGGCTCGCTACTACCTTCCTCGTCTTCTAAGAGCGGCAGTTCCTCACTGGCACGCCGGCAAACAGCGACGGCTTCAGAAGTGTTCCCGCGCTTGAGATAGAAGCCGAACAAGTAGACCAGATCTAGAAAGAAGTCTTTCATTAATCCGTGCTCAAGCTCTTCAGCAATAACCTCTTGGAAAAGTGCCTCCGCTTTCTTCGTACGCCCAAGATGCTCTAGTATTTTGGCCGCTGTGAACCGTCGCCTAACTTGGATGTACGGTTCACGAAACTGTTCTTGCAACGCCTTTATGGCATTAAACCGGATAAGAGCTTCTTGTGGCGCACCTATTCCTATGAGGCAGTCGATTTTCGCAGTCTCTGCGAACAGGACAAGGCGGGGGTTGTTGGGTGGAATAATTGGTAGGGCCTGCTCGACAATGCGGAGGCCCTCGGCAGGACTTTCACCTACTAGGATGAAGGCGAGCTGGGTGAGCGTCCTGCTCAACAAGAATGTTTGCGCAGACTTCTCAAAGAACTCTAGTGCTTGGCGCAAGATGCTCGCAGCCTCCTCGGTATTACCCAAATCATCTTCCAGGGCGCCCGTTACGCATAGCACCTTCCCCTCTACTACTCCGTTCTTTGACCCTTTCTTGACATACTCATTCCCCTTGTTAAGTGCGTCCCGCGCAGATGTCCATTTGGCCTGGCGTCGCCGGGCGTTCGCAATCTCGGCGCAACACTCGGCACAGAGGTCGTTTTTCAACTCGACGGAGAATCTAGAGGACGGTAACTGTCCAGCTACCAGCAATGCAAGATAGAAATACTCCTCGCTGTCTGACGCATTTGTCGATGCACCCGCTTCAAGAAGAACTTCGAGAAAACTAAAGGTGTGAAGTGTTCGCGTGAGGCGGGCCTTGTCTCTCCTCGCCTTCGGGGGCATGGACTTTATCTCGGACCAAGCTGCTTGTGCTTCTAGCCACTCTTCCAATCTCGCTTGCTCGATCTCGTGCAATTCGACCAGCGGCCTAAGCGGACCTTGAACGTCTACCCCGCCGCGCGCCTTTTGAGCAGCAATAGCGCGGTTGGCTAGGAGCCAACACTCGCGGCAACCCGTCAGGTGAGCTGCAACCCTCTCCGCCTCGACAGGGGAAGCCTCGCCACCGAACACCCTACGCAACACATCAAGGTTCTCGTGGGCCTCTTCAAACATTTGAGCCGCTCCTTCAAGAAAGGCGGAAGCGCGACGTTAGTTAGCGAACGTCAAAATAAACGGTGCCCGTAGTATAGACAAAAGGAGCGGAGCCGCAATTGCTGCGGCTCCGGCGTTGAAGGGTTACCCGAGTGGATCGAGGCTGCCGCCCTGGTCGGTGCGGTCAGCAGGCGGCAGGCTCATGGAGCCCGAACTACCGCTCTGCGACGGGGGATTTGTGAGCCCAAGGGGGTCCAAACTACCGCCCTGTTTCGCCTGGGGGGTCGATGACGGCGCGAACAAATAGAGCAAGAGCAGAACGAGACGAAGCATAGGCTTCTCCCTTTCAGGGACAGTTCCTAAGCCGCACGAGCGTCATTGCCCGCGGAGGTGCCCCCGTGGGCCGCAGTGTAGGCCCGAAGGGGACAAGCTACTGCTTCGCACAAACGATATCGGAAAGGAGGACTCCATGGACTTGTTCTCGGGCAAAACCCTATCTGGCGAAGGAGAGGCCCCTTTGATTCCCGAAGTCCCCATCCTGGAAACGGAACGCCTGCGGCTGCGCTCGTTCCGCCGGAGCGACATCGACGACTACGCCGCGCTGAACGCAGACCCCGAGGTCTTGCGCTACCTGGGTGGAGGAGCGCAGTCGTGGGACCGGGGCCGGTCCTGGCGGCACATGGCCTTCCTCCTGGGACACTGGCAACTCGGGGGCGCCGGCATGTGGGCGGTGGAGCACAGAGAGACCAGTATGTTCATCGGGGTGATCGGCTTTGCCGCGCCCGAGGGATGGCCCGGCTTCGAACTCGCCTGGACGCTCGTGCGGCGCTGGTGGGGGCACGGCTACGCTACGGAGGGAGCACGGGCCGCCCTGGACTACGCCTTCACCGTCTGGAAGAAGGACCGCGTTATCAGCCTCATCTATCCGGAGAATCGCGCCTCCATCCGGGTGGCCGAGCGCATCGGCGAGAGTCAGCAAGGCTACGTCGATCACTACGGGAGGGAGATGATGTGCTATGGCATCGACCGGAAGAACTACGTGACGGTGTGAGTGCCACCGCCATCCGCTTTCGCACAATGCACGGTTGTGCTTGCTGACGCCTGAGCACAACGGGCCATTGTGCAAAGTTTCTCTCGCCTGACCGGGCGGGAAACACGCGGCACCTCCCCTGAGAGGACCGACCAGATCCTCGACCACCACGAGAACCTTTCGGCCGCCTCACGGCGCCGGACTATCCGCCCGATCACCTCGTCGTCCAGCTCTTCCTCGATCCTCCTCCTCCCCTCCTTCCACCAGCCTGCTCAGCCAGAGGAAAGAGAGGAGATACTTCCTTTCCGGTGGGCTGCTGGAAGCGGTCGAGAGAAGCACTCGGCCCGGTCTAAGGCTGGCCATAGCCGAGAGTTAGCCTTTCGAGGCCTACCCGCTCCCCTACCCTCCCCCTGCACCCGCGTTCCGGGTACACTTCCGGGTAGGAAGACGGATAGGGAGCGAACGTCATGGGGAAAGGTCTGGTGCTCACTGCCGGAGACATCGAGGTCTGCCGCTGGTTATGGATGCTCCGGGTCCTCACCATCGACCAGATTCGGCGGCTGCGCTACTACCAAACTGAGACCGGACGGCTGTCCTCACCCGACAACATCCGCAAGCGCCTAAAGCGGCTATGGGACGAGGGCTTCCTGGCTGGCGACGTGCTGCAGCAGACGAAGGAGCGGATCTACTTCCTCGGGGAGCGAGGCCTCGAGCCCCTGTGGGCCACCTATGGCCTGGATCAGCGCCGCCTCTATCGCCCCCGCTCCCCCGAGACGATGCAGCAGCTCGCCCATCCGCTCTTGGTCAGTGAATGCGCCGTCCGCTTCGTGGAGTCGATCCGGGGTAGTGACATCGAGCTCCCGGAGCTCGCACCCCTCTGGATTCCCTACTACCACACGCACGCGGTCGCCGATGCCCGCCTCCGGAAGCACGTCGAGCGCTACGTGACCCAGGAGGACATCAGCGTGCCGGGCCATCCGGATCCCTTCCGGATTCGCCCGGATCTCGTCTTTGCCTTGGCGCGCGGATCAGCTTGGCGGCTTTTCTTCCTGGAAGCAGATCGCGGCTCAGAAAGCGTCCAGGAGATCGCCCTGAAGCAGGCCGGATATGCCCACCTCCAGGAGGCCGCCGATCCGAATCACCCGGCACAGCGCCTTTGGCAGCGCTATGGCCCCGTTCGCGACTTCCGGGTGCTCTTCGTCACGACGACACCGCGACGCGTGGAGACGCTCCACCGCCAGCTTGAAGGAACCCCTGGATTTGGGCTGATGGCGTTTGCTAATATCCGCCAGCTAGGAATTGAGAACGCCATCTTTGGACGACTTTGGACGGTTGCAGATAGAGGCCTCCGATCTCTTTTAAGGGAGTCTGCTACATGAATGTCCCTCTCACGCCGCGCCGATTTCTTTTTGCCGATGGCGCCGACTCCCTTTATCCGTCCGAACTCCCTCAATTTGTTTCGGTGGGCAATTCTACGGAAACCGGAAGACTTTTTCTCCTAAATGACACTGATAGAGCCGCCCACATGTATGTATGTGGGATTACCGGCAGCGGAAAGAGTCGATTCCTGGAGAATATGATTATCCAGGACATCTGCTCTCAGCGCCCTCTATGCGTCATTGATCCCACGGGAGGACTTTATCGAAAGGCATTGGACTTCATCGCCTTCGCCTGCGAGGTCTCGAAACGCAAAGGCCACAACATCGACCAACTCCTAGAGAGCTATCTATTCCTTGACCTCGATTCCGAGGACAATCCCCTTCGTCTCAATCCACTGGAACCTCAAGGCTCCGAAACAACCGAGGAACAGGTTGACGATTTCCTCAAGGTGGCAGAGCGCCTATTCGGCAGCATCGACGAAATGAGGCGTCTCCGCAACACGCTTCGCAATACCCTATGGGTAATTGCCGAATTAAACCGCCTCCCTCAAAGCCAGCAACCGCACCTCCCCCCTTTCTCGTTTCCGCTCAATCTCCGTTTCGCGGCTCATTTTCTTGCCGAGTCCGATGAGTACAGGGAACGGCTCGTGAACGCCGTCCCGAACTCTGAAGCCAATTCCTACGCAGCGGCTTATTGGACTAAATTCTTTGCCGGCTTCACCGCCGCACAGAAACAGGAACGCCTCGAATCGACCTGGAATATACTCCAATATTTTCTGGCCGACTCTCTGGTAAGCTGCTTTCTTGATACGCAGAAGAGCACACTACATATTCCTGATTTGCTCGCCAAGAAGAAAAGCCTCTTCTGTTCCATACCTTTGGGGAAAAATCTGAAAGGCTGCCAGCTTATTGGCACGTACCTAGCGACAAAGTTTCAGCGGTCGGCCTATCGGCGCCCGCCAGAACAGCGATTTCCCTATTACCTCTATATCGATGAATTTCACGAGTTTGCCGATATCGAGTTTGCCAAAGCTGCCACCACGCTGCGCCAATACAATCTCCGGATGGTGAACGCCCATCAATCCCAATCGCAGCCCCCTTTCCACAACGCCGAAGGGAAGGCAATACTTGAAACTATTAAAGCAAACTCACAAGTTAAGGTGCTCTTCCGCCTCAGTCGCGAAGATGCCGAAGTCATGTCCCCAGAACTCTTCGCTCTCAGTCAGCGCCGGCATAATTTCACCTATCAGGAGATCTCGACTTCCCGCGGATCGAGCGTCACCAATACGAAAACGGTCTCCTTCCAGCGCTCTTTCTCAGAAAGCCGCTCCTGGTCTCGGGCCGATTCGGTCGCCATTGCCGAAACTGAAACCTACGGCATTGCCAAGAGTGAAGGCATCAGTTTGGGCCAAACCCTCACCGAAGGATTTGGCGACAAGATTGACGAGGGCATCTCACAAACGATAACGGAAACAGAGTCCGAGACTATAACGGAGACGCGCAGTAAAGCGCACGGTCTCAGCGTTCTTATCGGAAAGAACTGGAGCCATGCTGTCGATCACAGCACCGGGATTTCCTATAGCACAAATGGAAGTGAGAGCTTGGCAATTCAGCGCGGCAGTTCAGAGACCGTCACGAACTCCGAGCAGAAGGGAGAAACACTCACTGATGGGCAGAATTATGCCGTCAGTGACGGCTTGGGAAATTCTCTGGTGCAGACGCAGGGACAAACGGCTTATCACCATGTTGCGGGCGGTGTTTCGATGAACGCGGGAAGCGCCATAGGAACCGTGCGCAACCATGTCGTTGCTCAGGGGAATTCCTATAGCACGGCCATCCAGAATCTCCGCAGCACGGCGAATGCCGTCGGCCGTTCCGACAGTGAAACATTTACTCGACAATCTGGCTCAGGTCTGAGCACTTCTCAGAACCAGAGTAATCGCGATGGAATTGGAGGGAACGAGAGCACGTCCATTACGGAGACAGATACGGTCGCCGAATCCCGGGCAAAGCTCCGAGGCCGTTCACAGGCAGAGGGCCGCACCCTCTCCATAGGCCACTCCCATCAAGTAGCGCTCGCCGAAGCCTTCACACAAATCAAGCAATTCACCCATTCTCTAGGACAGGCCCTACAGCGGACCGTCTCCCAAACTGAGACCCTGGGAGGGAGTAGCGGGGAGAGCGTCACATACGGCAGCGCAGAGGCCGAGGCAACCGGAACAAATCGGACAGAAGCGAGCCTTGAGCGGAAGATCTTTTTCACTCTGGAAGGCGAGCGAGAGATTGCCATTAACGACCTGCAAAGACTCCCGCAGCGCCATTGCATTATCGCAAAGGAGGCGTTGGCCGCGACAGAGATCGTCACCCACCATATTCCGAATCGCTATTACTCATATAGAGACCGTAATCTTCCGGCCGAAATCATCACGCGACAACTCTCCCGATTTGGGGCAGAGAAGGAGCTATTTCCACCGCAACTCATCCTGATTCCCAATCTTCCCGAGGAACCGGACGACCATAGCCCTTGGAGTTTCTAAGAAAGAGGCCCAACTGTGAAGCGCTTATTTTCTCCAGTCTTGAAGATTCTTCCCTTTTTTCTCCTCGTTGGCGTTTGGGAAGGATGCCAAAAATCGGCTGACGAGAACCAGCCCCTTTGGCTATCCACTTACGATTTTTACGATCTGAAGTCAGTTGTCTCCCTCTATGGAGTTCCATGGGGCATATCTCCTGAAAAACTGAAGTCCTCTTCAATCTTGGCAAGCAGGTATCAACCGCGCAAGGCGGCCGATTTTTTTGAAGGCGAGGGGAAGGAATTTTTTCCTGACTGGAAGGACTCGTTTGAATCCGGCTCAGAAACGGGAATAGGATGGAAAAAAGGGCTGAGAAAATTTTACCTGTTCTCTAATCCAGATTCCTCCGAATGTCTAGTCTTTCAATTCTATGACAATCACCTTAATAAGATTTATCATCAATTTCTTGATGGCTCTAATTTCTCTTTAGAGGATCTAGCAGAAGAACCCTACTCTGAGCATGAACACAGGTATCTCGCCGACATTCTTGGCGTCCGAAAAGATGCAAACTTTCCATACACAGGCAAGAATGTCGCCCTCAATGGCTTTTTTCTGCACAGCCTCTATGGAGTCACTTGGGGCGCTAATCCGGAGATGGTGCGCCAGAGTAAGCTAACAACTGAATTGCTCACCGTATCTCCTGAAGAGATCAGAAACCTCCACTGGACCATAGATCCATGGACAGGTAATGAACCTAAACTAGAGCCCATCAAGGCGGCATTGTCTGCGCCAAAAGTAGAAGCCAATGCCACCGAATCAAAAGGCAATTATTACTATTTTTTCAGAACTAACGAACCATTCAATAACGACTATTTGACCTTCAACTTTGAGAGCGAAAAGCTTCAGAGGATTGACATTCTCTTCGGAAGTTCTGTAAAACTGAACGGCCTGCTGTTGACCGTTGAGCCATCGAGCGGAAGTACGCCTTCATCTCACCCGCTTTTAACGTGCTCAGGAGTGACCATTGGAGCCTTCATTCTCTTCCTTCTTTTCTTCGTGATCGGAAAGAATTACCGAAAGCGCCGACGCGAGCAGGACCTAATCGAGCGCGGCCGAAGAAACGACCAGAGCACCGAAAAGCTTGCACGGCGAGATCATTTCAAGTAAGTAGAACCTTTCGGAGCTAATCTAGACATGAGCACTCAGCAAAATGGAGACCGGAACGACTCCGATATTTTGGGTCCGATCGTCGCCTTTGGCGCGCTAGCCATCATCGGACTTGCATATGCCGTGTATAGGATAGTTAAGGAACTCGTGAAGGGTGTAATAGTCCTTGCAGTCCTCTATTTAGCCATTTGGATTCTCGCGCTTCTCATTCTCCCACTCTTAGATCTCGCCGCGGCCATGCTTATCTCCTGGAGGAAGAGGAGGAGGAAAAGAGAATCTGTTAAACATTCGACTTTCCCGAGTCATTCGCACCTGCAAGACCCACGATATCTAGATTCCTTGTTTTGGCAGATGATCGATCTACACATCGGGCACCGAATCGCCACCATACAAGAAAGAGGAAGGGATAAATATAAGACGGTGGATGAAAGAGTAAAGGCCACCGAGGACCAGCGCATTCTCCGCGATATCCTCCTAAGAGATCCTCATGGATTTCGAGAATGGAAGCGCGATAACCTCTACGAGGTTATCGTCTCAGAAAGGAATCGCTCTTTGCTGAAGGAAGCGTATGGGCGACTCTGGCGCTTTTGCGTTGAGGAACAGAGGGAAAGCAAGAGAAGCCGGAGGTCGGTCTCGCCCTTTACTGCCCTCGTTTTCTCCAAGATTGCTACCGAACCAAAGCGTGACCCTTGGCGGATTACAAAAGTCGGAATATATCTCCTCTCTTTCGGGCGATCTGCGGCACAAAAGCAAGAGACCAAGGCACTTGCGCCGTCGCTTCCGGAAGAGCAACGGCTCCTTGAGGTCTTCATGGATGAGGAGCGATTCCGTCGGTTCATGGATTCACACCTCTTCGAGTTCATGGACCAAGTTGGCGCTCTCAGTTTGGAGATCGGCGATATTCAGGCTCCTCCGAGTGCGCCGTATGTAGTCGTTCAGAATCGTCCGCTCCTCGTATCCTCAACTGCGCCCAAGCCGAACGCTACCGCAATTACGGCACATTCCGAAAGCACTCGCCAGAAGGAAGAGGATGACCGCAAGAAGCGCGCCGCCGAGCGCCAGAAGGAAGCTCAATATCAAGACAAGATCCGGGAGTTGGAGGAGCACAAGCAATACAGGCTAAAGGCTGAAAAATTGGCGACAGAACTTAGAGACGAAAAGCAAGAACAAGAACGCCTGAGATTTCGTGGCCAATATTTGGAAAAGCTCACTCCGGGTATGCTTTTCCAGCAATTCAAGAATGGCACGAGTCCGTTTTCTGAGGATATTCGGGATATGGTCTTTGAGGAAACGGAGAGGGCGGCCAGGGCCGCCGAGTTGGAGGCGCTTCGCCAAGAACCTACCCGATTCGCAGCCTTCTGGAAAAGTCACGAACTCGCGATACTGCGCCTACATCATGACCGCATCCAAGTCGCCGCAATGAATCTGCGAAAGCAGATATCCGGAGAAACCCAGAGGCAGAAAGAGCTTGAGGTCGCTGAAAAGCGGAAACAATCGATCGAGGAGATTATCTCAAAAGCATCCCGCGCGGAGGAAGATAGGGAAAAGCAGGTCAAGAGCGGCAAGCTGGCTCTGGGTGATGAGAAATATGGTTATCTGCTCGCCGTCGCCTGGAGACGTGTCCGTCAAGAAATCGCCGGCAGCGACCACGACCAGGCGGCGAATTTACTCCAGCGCGCGATTCGCGATCTCCTTGAAGCATCTCTCTCAGAGCACTTCTCAGATAAGGCGCGTCGGGCTGTTCGTCACTGCAATCTATTTCGGCAGAGACTTCTCCCCTACTCATCTCAGATAGAGTACGGGGGTCTTCATCCGGACGACCCCCTCGATGATCTAATTTTGGTTTTTTATGTGCACGGAGATTCTTGGTTCGTGCAGTATCTCTCCGAGGGACAAAGCTCCGAGGCAATTCGCAATGAAGTAATGAAAGCCAAGGGAAAAATGCCTTGGCCAGCATTCCGCGAAGTTCTTCTTCGCCAGGATGAAACGCGACTGACCAACTTATTCAATATTTTTGACAAAGAGATGGAATCTGTTAAAATGAAGCAAGAGACAATTTAATGCTCGTAATTTGGGAGAAATAATTCGGCGCAGCTTCGGCGAGGCGATCAACTATGATGACCTGACTGACCCGGATGTCCGCCGGCTCGTGTTCCTCTCGCATTCCGCTTCGGGAATGCATCAGGTACAACTGGTAGATGCACGTGAGTTACAGTGGAATCGGCAGCAGGTCCGTAGCTGGCTCGCAACGTTAGATAGAATTGACAGTAGCCAAGAGAACATTCCGGGAACCCTTTCATACATTCATCGGGAGTGGGTTCGATCACTACCCTACTTCAATCCGTTGACGTACGAATTCCAGCTACCCGAAACCGAAACGTCCACCATTGCCCCTCAATCGCCGGAACCTCCCCCGGCGGAGATCATCCAACTCGGGAGGGCTGTCCATGCCGAGGCCAGGAATTTGCTCGACTCTTCACAGGACAGACAAGGCAAGGTGCTCTCATTTCCCTCAGCGCGTGAGCAGGAAGTGTGACTTCTATTTCCCGCCGCCTATTTCTGCCTAGCAACTTTAGGTTGACCGCTGGAGATTCTCTTCGACGAAAGCCTCTAGATCGACCAGCCGGTAGCGAATCGCTCGACGGGAGATCCGGACAAATGGCGGCCCCTTTCCCTGATATCGCCAAGCCTGAAGTGCGCGCGGCGTTAACCGGAGATATCCCGCGGCCTCCGATTCGGTCAGCAGTACGACTGGTGGCATTAAGGTCACCTCGTTGCTTTCGCTTCTACTAGCCCTTCTTCTCTAGAGTGCATCTACAGTCTCAAATGGAGCCCTACAAGTATATTTGCCGTCTCTGAGATTTACGAGTGGCGAATTAGAACAACTATTACCCCGATCATAGAAGAAAAGCGACACGCCTTCCAAGGCCTTCTTTATTCGTGCGATCGGTAGGGCTTAGATGTTATCTAGCAATATAACTGTTAGTGACCAGGTTTCTTTGGCAGCAGCCCTTATACGAGCCAAAAGTAACTATTCGTCTCACGAAGAGACATTTGCCTGGATTCTACAACCCCATTATACAGACTCCCTCCCCTCTAACGCCATCGCTTGCGCTTCCACACATGACAGCAATAAGTGATGGCGATGTTCAACGTTTCTTCCAACAACGTTATACGGCAAGATTCTCTCTCGGTACTATAAAAAATCAAGATGTTATACAAAGGGTTCAACCAATGTTGGAAGTATTGTATAACATTGCTCACAACGTCGCCAGCCTATTCGTTGGAAGCTCTTCCAACATTCAGCTAGTCTAGCGCCAAATGTATCCGATCTCAGATGCCCGACGACTTTATATATACCGTCAATCAAGTTGCACTCATCTTGAATAAGAGCGATAAGACCGTGCGCACTTATGCGGCGGAAGGACTTCTCGAAACGACAAAGAAGAACGAGGAGGGGAGTGGCATCGAGAAGGTCTTCATCTCGGCCTCTTCGATCGCCGATTTGGCGGAACGAAAGAAACTGGCCCTGAACTTCGCAGCGCTTGAAGAATACACCTCGGACCGGCCACTCCTCGAACGTACCTTCCAACGGGCTCGCTTAACTCGGGAGTCGGAGGCCGGAAGTAGTACATCTCCTTCCAACGCCCCTCCAACCGGCAATCCACCACCTGCGGTGGAGACTCCCGTCGTAGCCTTCCTACGCGAGCAACTCGGAAAACTAGAGGCCGAGAAGGAAGAACTGAAGCGCGATCTAAAGGAGAAGGATCGACAGTTGGAAGAGAAGAATGGAGGTTTGATTGCGGCCATCCGTGAGAGCAACGACAAATACCAATTGATCGCACTCGCCAAAGAACAGATCGAAGCTCGTTTGGCGAAGCTGGTCGAGCACACCCGAATTCTTCATCTCTCTACAAACCGCGACATTCGACGCTTGCAGGCCGGGAAGCTCCAGGCCGGCGACTTGTCGCCCCTGCCCCTCCCTTCGGAGATCCGGATTGGAGAATATGAAGCGGAGGTCAATGAGCCTTCAGAGGGCCGGACCGACCGCGAAGCGGAGGAGACGGTAATCGATATCTCTCCCGAAGTCCTCACCCCGGCAGCGCCCCTGCCAGAGCAGACCGAAATCGCGGCGCCAGCAAGTTCCTTCGAGTCTCCCTCTACTCCAACGCCACCCCGGCGCGAGAAGACTCCGAAGAAACGCCGCAAAGCACCGCAGCCCGAGAGGAGGGCTGAGAAGGAACAGCCGCCAGCCAAGAAAAAGGGATTCTTTTCTCGTCTTTTTGGTGCTTAGACCATGAACACTCCCGTCTATAACGCGCAGTTCCTCACCATTGACTTCCGGATGCTGGACAACCGGGCTTTCGGGGAGTTCATGAAGACGACCGCATTCGCGGTCTACCTTCAGATCCGGCGGTATATCTGGCGAAGCCGCACTCGGCGGCACCCCATTGCCCAGGTCAATGAACTTCTGGAGAAGGGCAATCTGGTGGCGACGGTTGAGCGCTCGTACTTGGCCGAAAAGCTCGGGATCAAGGAAGAGCGGCACATCTCGCGACACATTTCCGAACTGTGCCGCATGGGGGTAATTCAGCGAATCAGTACCGGCCGCCAGAATATCTATATCCTCGGGAACTGGGAGGATCGCAGCGTTCAGCGGGACGGCTCTTACGTGATCGAGCTGTTCCTCCTGGAGCAGCACTTTGGCGTCGAACATCGGCCGCAGATCATTGCGACCGAAGGTCATGCCGCTGCTCTTCCAGAAGAGGTGCCTATGAGCAACACTTCTGAGGTGTCGTTCACCGACACGTCTCAGGTGTCGCCCAAGAAGTCCTCTCGGGTGTCTGCCAAGAGATCCTCTGGAGTGTCGCGAAAGCCCCCCTATAAATATAGAACAGAAGAAATAGAGAAACAGCAACAAGCGGCGTTGTTGTTGAAGGGGTTCCCATTCTCCCAGGCACAGCTTGCCGAGATCGCAGCGACCTACTCCATCGAGCGCGTGCGGGAGGTCGTCACGGCCTACGAGCAGAGAAGTGAGGGGAAGATTGAAAACCCGTCCGGCTGGGTTCTCGCAGCGCTCAAAGGCGGGTATGACTTCGACAGCGCGGCAAAGCGGGTGCGGGTCAAGTACGAACAGCGCCGGGGACGGCAAGCAGCCCAGGCCGACGCCGAGGCCCTCGCCGAGGCGGCCCGCCAGGAGTTAGCGGCCAGGGTTCAGGCTTGGATCGAGGACCACCCCCAGGAATACGGGAAGCTCGTGGAGGCGGAGCGGAAGCGCTGGCGGGGCTCGTCAACCGGGGAGAGCGAGCGCTTCCTCCATACCTGTGCTCGGGTCCGCGTCCAGGAGTTGCTCGCCGAGGACAGGGAGCGTGCCCCGGACCCACACGAAACGCCCTTCTTGATCCGCCAGCTCAGCGCGGCGCCGGCAGAACGCCGCGAGTTCGCTTGATCGACCGAGGGAGAAGACGGGATGCTGCGGTGCTGACGTATTGCTGACGCGGAGGCTCTGAGCGCCGAAAGTATCGGGTCGCTGACTCCGCTCTAAGTCGTTTAATGCGAAGGGTTTGAAAATGGTGCCCAGGGACGGAATTGAACCGCCGACACCGTGATTTTCAGTCACGTGCTCTACCAACTGAGCTACCTGGGCACAGGGGAGCCGGGCGGCTCCGAGGGGGGAGAGTTTCGCCCGCCGGGCGGCGGAAGTCAAGCGCTTCCCGGCCGGGGACGCGGTGGGCCCTTCTCCACCAGGGAACGGATCCACCCCCCTTCCTCCTCCTTCAGCTCCAGGAGACGGTGCCCCGCCCTCTCGCACCAGACGGGCATGTCCTCGCGGATGCCGGGGTCGTCCCCCAGGACTTCCAGGAGGTCTCCGGTCGCGAGCTTCCTCATCTCCCGCGCGGAGAGCAGGATCGGCAGCGGGCAGAGGGCACCGGTGACGTCGAGGCGGTGGATCGGCTTGGACAAAGGGATTTCCCGTTTAGAATAGGCCTGAAATGCACACAAGATTGTATATCCGTTGGGCCGGCGGGCTGGCGGTCCTCCTGGGTCTGGTCTCTCCGGCGTTTTCCTGGACCCCCTCCACCCAGACCGTCATCGCCCGCGAGGCGGCGCGGCTGGCTCCCCCGGATCTCGCCCGCCAGATCGAGAAGCACAGGCACGCCTTCGAGGAGGGGGTCAACGCCCCGCCACATGAAGAACGCCGACGGCTCGGGCCAGCTCGACAAGGTGGTCGCCGCCGAGGTCGCCGCCGCCATCGCGGCGATCCGCGGCCACAAGCCGTTCGAGGAGGTCGTCCGCCGGCTCGGCGTGGTCTCCCACTATGTGGCGGATGCCAACAATCCCCTCGCCGCCTCGGGGGACGATGCCGAGGAGCGGCGCTATTTCGTCGACTATCTCCGCTATGCCGAGACGGCCGAGCCCCGCTTCCCGCTGGTCTTCTACGGCCTGTTGCCGGGCCTGGACGGGAGCCGGGACCTCTCTCCCCTGATCGACTCGGCTCTGCGCCGAGGACGCGAGCTCTACCCGATGATCGGCGGCGAGTACCGCCGGATCGATTTCGCCTCCGGCCTCGGCCGCTTCGACGACCGCTCGACCGCGTTCGGCGTCGCCTCGGTCGCCTTCAGCCACGCCGTCACCGACGTCAGTCTGGCGCTGCGGTATATTTGGCTCGCGGCGGGCGGTGTCGACGATCGCGCCAACCTGCCGGCCGGCGGCTCGCGCCTGATGCTCCTGCCCCGGTCCGGCCGCGCCCGCTAGCGAAACTTCACCTCGCGAATTCCCTGTAGAGGTAAGCAGGGCGGCCACACAGGGCCGCCCCTACAGGTGTTCCAGACATAGCGAAGGAGAGAGTCCATGCTCCCGGCACGCCGCGCCCTGGTCTCCGTGTTCGACAAGACGGGCCTCGAAGAGATGGCCCGCGGCCTCTACCGCCTCGGCGTCGAGATCGTCTCGACCGGCGGCACGCTCAAGTTCCTGCAGGAGAAGGGGATCCCGGTGGTCGCCGTCTCCGACGTCACCGGTTTCCCCGAGATGCTCGAGGGGCGGGTGAAGACGCTCCACCCCAAGGTCCACGGCGGCATTCTGGCGAAGCGGTCGGATTCGGAGCATCTCGACGCCCTCGCCGAGCATGGGATCGAGCGCATCGATCTCGTGGTGGTGAACCTCTACCCCTTCCGCGAGACGGTGGCGCGCGGCGCCTCGTTCGCGGAGACGGTCGAGATGATCGACGTCGGCGGCCCGACCATGGTCCGCGCGGCGGCCAAGAATTTCGACGGCGTCGCGGTGGTGGTGGACCCGGCGGACTACCCGCGCGTGCTCGCCGCCCTGGAACAGGGGCGCGGCGTGGTGCCGGAGCCGCTGCGCCGGGAGCTCGCCCTCAAGGCGTTCCGCCAGACGGCGAGCTATGACGCGGCGATCTCGGAGTGGCTGGGCGGGCAGAGCCAGGGGTCGGCTGGCACCGGGAACGTAGGGGAGGGGCTTGTCCCCTCCCTTTCCGCCCGGGAGGGGACAAGCCCCTCCCCTACGAAAAAAGACGGGGGGGACGGTTTCCCGGAACGGAGTCAGATGGAGTTGCGGCGGGAGATGGTGCTCCGCTATGGCGAGAACCCCCATCAGGGCGGGGCGGTCTACGCGGATGCCAACGGCCCCGGGGTGTTCGGCGGCTTCCAGGCGCTCCAGGGGAAGGAGCTCTCCTGGAACAATCTCCTGGACGCCGACGCGGCGCGCAAGATGGCCGGATTGTTCCCGGAACCGGCGGTCATCATCGTCAAGCACAACAACCCGTGCGGCATCGGCCGCGGCGCGGATCTCGCCGAGGCGTACCGGCGGGCGGTCGCGACCGACCCGGTCTCGGCCTTCGGCTCGGTGATCGCCCTCAACCGGCTGGCGGACGGCGCGCTCGCCGAGGCGATGGCCGACCTCTTCGTGGAGGTGCTGCTCGCCCCCGGCTTCGACGCCGCCGCGCGCGCCCGCTTCGGCGCCAAGAAGAACCTGCGGCTGATCGAGTGTCCGACTTACCAGCCGGCGCGCGACGCGGTGGAGCTGCGGGCGATCGACGGCGGTTTCCTGGCCCAGCCGCCGGACGCCTTCGCGGACGATCCCGCCACCTGGACCTGTCCGACGCGGCGCCAGCCCACTCCGGAGGAGCGGCGGGCCCTGGAGTTCGCCTGGCGGGTGGTGCGCTACGTCAAGTCGAACGCGATCGTGGTCGCCAACGCCGATCAGACGGTGGGGGTCGGCGCCGGCCAGATGAGCCGGGTGGACTCCTGCCGCCTCGCCGTCGAGAAGGCGCAGTTGCCGGTCGCCGGCACGGTCGCCGCCTCGGATGCCTTCTTCCCCTTCCGCGACGGCCTGGACGTGCTGGCGAAAGCGGGGGTGGTCGCCGTGGCGCAGCCGGGGGGGAGCAAGCGGGATGATGAGATCATCGCGGCGGCGGACGAGGCGGGGATGGCGATGCTAATGACGGGGGTCCGGCATTTCCGGCATTGAGAAGAGCCCCCTCCTGGCCTCCCCCGTTCCGGGAGAGGAAAACTACCCGGGAAGCTTCGCCCGGCATCCCCTGTTACGACGGACGGAGGACCGACCTATGAAACGAACGAGCTTCTTCCTACTCGCCGCCCTGGCCCTGCTCCCGGTGGGAGCCGCGGCCCAGGACGCCGATCCCTGGATGACGCTGAAGAACGTGCGCCAGAGCTTGGTGGACGCCGGGCCGACGGGGGCCAATTTCGTTCAGACCTTCACCGCGGCCGGGTTCTCCTCGGGGGATCAGGAGTCGGGTCGCCTCGCCCTGTCGCTGCCGGACTGCATGCGGTGGGACTACACCACCCCGTTCCCCAAGAGCTTCCTGCTCTGCGGCGGCACGGTGCACGCCTGGAACGAGGGGGACCAGACCGGCCACCGCTACCGGGTGGACCGCAAGAAGGAGCCCGGGCTCGACCTGCTCCTGCTCGGCGTCGACGAGCTGAAGTCGCGCTACCAGGCCACGGCCAGGGCGGTCGCGGACAGCAAGGTCGAGATCGCTCTCATCCCCAAGAAGAAGGACATCGCCGAGCTCACGGACGCGACCCTCACGGTCGACCCCGCGAGCCGCCGGGTGGTCGCCGTCGCCTATCACGACCGGGAGGGGAACCTCACCCGCTTCGAGATCACCGGCTATCAGGACCTCTCGCGGCAGGGGAGCTTCTCGCCCCCGGGCAACCTCCG
>Ga0193708_1000021_pt1 | contig 38187 bp, 54 predicted proteins | sample H3c1metaG_FD_160570 | JGI IMG/M metagenome (GOLD analysis project Ga0193708, IMG submission 160570) | Soil microbial communities from a riparian zone of the East river system, Colorado, United States - H3c1 | ecosystem: Environmental > Terrestrial > Soil > Riparian zone | place: USA: East River...
TATGAGTTCCAGTGTTTAACCCTCTCTGTCTTGCCAATAGGCAACAACCCGCCGTCTGCTTCTAAACTGACAGCCTTTGCAAGGACATTTCGGGGATCCGCTCCCAGCGAATTACTTGGTATTCGTTTAAACAAATCCTGTATGTCGTACTCTACCTTATCCTGGTCTTCAGCAATATCGCATACGGAGTAGCACGTGCAGGACACATCACCAATAGGTTGCACGTCATCGTACAAAAGAGTGTCAAAATTCACCTCATCAGGAAATTCAATTGCCTGCCCAAACATTTGGGAGTGAATCTTGTCTCGACTATCATGTCTGAGGCGAATGTTCATGTTATTTTACTAATTTTAACACTCCAGCAACAATTAAAATAATACCTCCCATCCACATGATAAACTTCCCTAGACCACTAATTGCTTTTTTACCGTCTATAATGGGGTCTGTCTCTATTTTCAATCTACTTAGTTCTATCTTGACCCTCGCCTGTTCGTCACGTATTTCGTTTAAAACATCATCTTGATTTTCCAAATGCGCTTTAATATCGTCAATCTTTCCATTAACTGTCTTCTTTATTTCGTTACGGATTGTCTCCAGTAAGTCGATTTTATCTTTTAAATTCATATCTTCCACTTGATTTTAGTCTTGGTCAAACCAAATTATTAAAGGAAACGTTGTTCCTCCACCTCCGCCGCCACTCGGCTCATTTTTCTGCACTGCTCCAATACCTTTGTAGCAGGTTGTCAGACCGCCCTGAAATACTCCAGGGAATCCGAGCGTAGTGTTAGACTTCTGTTTCTGACACGCTCCGATGTTCTTATACCCCGTCGTCAGGCCTCCTTGGAACGTACCTGGAAAGCCCGCAGAAGCGTCGGCAATTTGAATCATGCCGAACAGACAAACGGCGATGACGAACGACATGAAGACAAGTAATGTAAGAAATATAAATGTTTTCATTAAAGTGCTCCTGTGGGGAGAAAGTTATTACCAAGTGTTACCTGCCAGACTATCGCACTTCCTGCACCAGATGAAGTGATGTTGGAACTGAGTGTCAGTGTGTCGGCAGTATCGTCATGGGCTGTAATGAGAAAATTTCGCGCTGCAAATCCTGTGCCGGAGCCAGATTTGAGATAGACAAAATCGACATTATCAACAACACTTGAAAAGTCGGCTCCAGAGGATGTCAAAACATTCGTTAAAGATGACGCGCCTGTGCCAGTTATTTGCGTGACGCTAGCAAACGCAGGATTAATAGCAGTAACACTACTACCACCACTATTTACGTTTTGCATATTCGTGCCATTAGCATAAAAGGCATTATAGTTCTCAAACAAACTATTTGTGGCGTCTTTGCCGTCTATACACAGGACAAAGCCATAGCAGATGTTTCCATTCATGGTGAACAAGGCCGCTCCGCTGATAAGGTCGATAGCATCTCCCAACTGGTTTTCTGCTCCGTAGAGAGTGTTATCTCGAATTTCAGTCAGTATTTGTGATGCTGAACTTTGTACAAGCGCTTGAGTGACATGGTTGGCAAAAATATTTCCGATAATCATCTTCGTTCCTGAACCTGAATCAGTTATGCCGATGTTCGAATGATGAGAATTATTGTTAAAAAATCGGTAGAGTCCTCCTCCAGCAAATACAAAACTGTTACCCCTGTATGAAACTAATTCGCAATTTTCTGTGACAGCCACTCCGTTAAGGGCATGGAGGTTGTCAGTAGTACTTGTATTGGTTACTTTGCAATTATTGACCATAGCATTAGTACCACCAATCAAAACACTTGTACCTGTACTTTTTATATCTATATAACTAAATGAATAGTTCGCACCGAGAGTGGTAGCAGCAGCACCACCATCGACCTTTGGCATATTCGCAAGAAGTGGTCTGTCGCCGCATGTTGTCTGATACCCCACCAAACGTATCGGCGATGCAGTAGTTCCCGCAAGAGTGATAGCAACTGTCTCTCCCAAATCATACTCCCCATCGCCACCACTGAACTTCTTTATGCAGTACATATTTCCTGCCGCCCCAGCTTCAAAAGCATCGTCATCGAGAGTACTTTCAAGAGAGAGAGAACCCCCGATATTTACGACACCATTGGCACTGACTCCTGTGCAGATAGAGGTACCCGCAGCGTTTGTTGAAAATGTAATATCTACTCCTGCGTTAACAGATGTAACCTCGAACCATGAGGCAGTCATGTTTGTACCTGACACAACTTTTGCGCCATTGCCTACCATCGTCGTAGCGGCGGAAACATGAGTGACAGTGTTTCCTGCTCCTGCACAGGCAACAGATGTCAGGGCAAACTGCGCGGCATCTTGTACACTGTAATCTACTCCAGAAGCACCTGTGACAAAAAAACCACCATTGACATTCCCCGCTGTCGCAGTATTCTGTATATTCCAAATTGCACTACCAGAAATAGCGGCAAAAGAAAACGATGGTATTGCAAGCAAAATTATGACGAGTAGTCTTAGAAGTTTTTTCATATTTTATTTGTGATAGGTTCGAGTAATCTTTCACTAGGAATATCGTCAGGGTCAATACTAATTTCTTTGCGGATGAACATCTCTTTCTCGAGAGGCTCTATCGGATTTCCGTCTTCATCTACAATCCAATTCTCCAAGTCGTTCTCTCGATGATACATTTTGTATGACCCACATCCAGCGCCATTCACTTCTGTGACGATAGTGTTTCCAGAAGGGACGAACACATTATCCAAGTATGAACAGATAAATGTCACTCCGGCCATGTCTTCTCTAAAAATATGTTCGGGTTCGTAATCTTGACCTCCTGGTAACTCTCTGCGAAAATCTGCGCGGGAAACAATAACATCATTTGGAATATTCACTTTACCAACTCTAATTTCTTTATTACTAAACTCACGACTATAGTTTTCGGACTGTTCAATCTCCTCATACGAAATGTTGTCTATCTTTGCGATTTCCACTTCGGAGATAGGGGTATTGTCCATACCAAAGTAGACAAATGTACCTATAACCGTTAGCCCTAGAAATGTTGCGATTGTTTGTTTCATATATTTGAATTTTAATCAGAGACTCGATACCCCATCACCCGTGCTGCCAGATAGCCCGTGTCGCCCGTCTTTGTGCCCACTTCCATTCGAATTGCTTCGTATGAAGTAAAGGTATTGTTCGATGTCAATGCGTACTGTGTGCCAGTCGTGGTGCAGGTGATGGCATTGGTGTCGTTCGTTCCGTCAGAGAGATTTATGACAATAGATGTGCCGCTTGAAACCTTGCACCAGATTGATGTTGCCACCTGCTGGAGTGGGTGACTTGGAACATCTATATTCGTGCCAGATGTCAGTGGCGATGTGGATGCAGTAAACGAGTATAACGTTGTGGTAGCACTCGCGACAACAAAGTGTCCTGTCGTAGACGTCGCCATGACGAGGTTGTTCGATGTCGTATCAAGAGCGATTTCACCAGCGGCATCAAGTGACGGACTTGTACTGTTTGGCAGTTCAACAGACGTTGCTCCACCAAAGTCCCATGCTCCGAGAAGAGTGACGATACTGCCGGTGATGTCCATGATTTTCGTCCCTGCGGCATTAAACATTTGGAAGATACCGCGGATGATGCTCTCACCTGTGTTCAAAATGCTAAATGCGGCGGTTGTCGTCGTCGCAGTACCAGCAACCGTGGTAGTGGAAAGATACAGATTACCACCAGCATTTCGGAATGCCCATTGTGGCAGACCTGCTCCTGCTGAAAGTGAAAACTGTGGAGCAGTGGCAGAGAATGATGTCAGAGCGTGCTGCGGTGTCGTCGTACCAAAACCCATAGGGCCGAGGAAATACGACTCAAGAAATGTAGAATATCCACGAAAACGACTTGCATATATACCTCCAGCACCTTCTACAGCGAGGTTGGTGAACGGTGATGTCGTGCCGATACCGACAGGGCCGCTCATATAGGACACGTTTGTGTTTGGGTTAAAGGACATGGGGGATACTTCTTCGGGCAACAGAGGATATTTATCATTGGTATAGTCCACAATCATATCGTCCCACCTATCCACTCCTGATTGAGCAAAGGCATGTCCTGCTCCCATTTGGAAGTTGTCTATCGTATATGAACTTTTCAAATATGGTACGAGTGACTCTCCGACTTTTGTCCATGTTACAGGATCAATGACCATGAGTGAACAGACATCGGCTTCTACTCGCATCGTTACCCAATACGTCTTGCCTGGGACGTATGTGATATTTTGACCGATGGCAGATGTCAGTCCACCACCCGCGCTATGTGCTCTCCATGACTGTCCAGCAGATGAGTTCAGAGATTGAAACACGCATGATGCTCCTGATGGAAAGGCGTTGAATAAGAAGTTGTCATGTGAATTTCCTGACGTTCCTGTGAGTGTCGATGAGAAGTATGCGCCCATAGAGACTCCTGCTCTTCGCGGAGAGAAAGTGTACTGTGCGTATTCCACTCCTCCTGCAGCGTGGTTATACCCCCAGCCAAGTGTACCCGCGTCTGGATTGTATATCGTAGAACCAATTTGCACCGGTGGTACTGCTACTTCGGCAGAAGTCGAAGCAGTGAATGCAGTGAGTGGTGTTGGTGAAATAGACCACGAACCTCCAGTACCGTTCGTAGAGTTACCGAGAATAGTAGTGGTCAGAACATTTCCGTTTGAGCCATCATCCATGTCGATATAGAGGTCAACAAGAGGAGTGTTCAGTCTCAAACCAGCAGTGGTGTTGTTACCAACCGAGAATATATTCGCCACATTCGATGTCGCGGTACTTGAAGTTGCATTGAAATAACTAGAGACGATTTCTCCCACAACAGAGAGCGGAGCGTATGGCGATGAAGTGCCTACACCAACCTTGCCACTCCACATGACTGTAAAAGCACTATTTGCTCCAGCACTATTTGCGACATTAAAAGCCTTGTTGAATGGGTCACATGAACCACCAGTACAATCTATAAAAAGACCTTGACCAAGGTAGCCGGCTGCAGAAGCATCGAAAGAGGCAATAGACGAGCCAGCATCTCCGACACCGTTAAAGTTAAATTTACCAAGACCGAGTGAGGCTGGTGCTCCAGCCACTTGCAAAACTGAACCTGCCGTGTTTGTTGATGTAAAATTGGCTGCGCCCTTGTCTGCGGTAGTACCTGTGTATGTTGCCGTGATTGTGTGGTCAACTCCAGTATTCGAAGCAGAAATTGCATTAGAACATGGGTCAAGACATGGGATAGAGAGAGCATCACCTGCGCCGAGATACGGTAAGGCAAGAGCAGAGTGTGCAAATGAGACATTGTTTACTCGGAGGCTAGCCAAGGAAGCGGCACTTGAACCTTGTGTCGTGTAACCGACCAAACCACTGCCTGTGTTTGCAGAGTTATCAAAGTTAATGAGTCCACCGGTAGAGTTTGAAGACGGATAAACTCGTGAAGCAAATATCTTTAACGCATTATCTCCCGCAGTTCCTCCAATTTGCAGAGCCTTTGAGATAGTCGTTGTGCCAGTCAAGAACGAGTACTGGAGATTCGGGTCAAAATAAAACTCTGCTGATGTGGTAGCACTCGAACCAATTGTCACAATGTCCGTAGCATTCAGAGGATAGTTGATAAGTTGTCCTGTAACATTTGAAGTCGTTGTCGCCCATGTGCCACCCCCTGAACCACCACCCGTACACGTTGGATTTGTTACATTCGATAGAACAGTTCCACTTAAAACATATAAACATCCATCAGCAAGAGCAGGAATATGCAATATATTTGTCCATGTATTTTTCCATACATGGGTACTGTCTCCATCGTCATAGGTGTTATCAAGAAAAGGAGCAATATTGACAAAATACTGGACAATCGGAGCAGCACTTGCCACACGCCACATGCAGACGAACGCTATAGCAAGAATTATTCCTATTGCAATGAAAAATTTTTTCATATAATGAAATTATTATACCACATTACGTAGATTTATAAGTAAGTATCAATGTACTTCCCAGACTCGGCGCATTCACTCCAGCATCCAGTGTCAGTGTTGTTGTTCCAGTACCGGTGTAGTCAACCACTGGTCGATAGACAAACGGTGCATCAGTGCCAGTAAGCAGAATAAAGGCATCATTTGCTGGTACGGTAAACACCTTATTTACACTATCCACTTGTCCACTCAAATCAACTGAATACGTCAAACTGACAGTACCGCTACTACTGCCTCCACCATGCATCAATTCTTCGAAACGATAGTTGATACCATCTTTAGAGAACCCTTGCATACCGTTAATATCTTGAGTACTTAGTGGTTTTTTCTTCTTTAAGAATTTTACAAATTCATTGAAAAGTTTTTCTTCATCTATATCTTTCTCAATCAGTTTTTCAGTAACAATCGGTTGTTCTTTGATTACCTCAGTTTTTTCTATCACTTTTTCAGCTACAGGAACTCTAACCTTATTTGCTATTTTCTGAAGGTCTTGCTCTGTAGGTACAAAGTCTTTACCATCAATACCAGGAGACCCTGGGACTGGATCAGGTATTAACGGTGTTATCAATTCAATCAACTTCTCGTCTGTTGGAGTATCACCATCTTTACCGCTAAGAAATTCTCTAAAAAAGTCTTGCAGAAAATCAAATTTTGATTTACCTGTTTCAGATAATCCTTTTTCCTTATAATATTCCTTCATAAGCTCAGTATTGCTATCTATAGATGCTTGCTGTTCTTCAAATGCTAATGCTGAAAGCATCTCGGGATCATCTTGGTAAATCTGACGTAATTTTTTATAATTTTTAGCCATATTTTTTTTATATTATACTACACTTGACACCGTATACATGCGTATGATAGGATGGGGGGATGGTATTCATATTCATAATTTTAGCTATTTTAGTCATAGTGGTCTCTGTTGGGAGACGTTTGTCTGATTGGGAAGATGTTGAAAAATAATTCATGTTATTTTGCCTTAGGTTTTAATCCTTCAAGAATTTTTACTACTTCGTTATCACTTTTACTTGCAATAGCTTCCTGAATAATCTTAAGATTTTTATTTAATGCATTTTCAATATCCAATGCATTTAATACTTTATATCCAGCTCCTCTAGGTAATAACCCTCCAACAAAACCTCTCAAAGAACCACCAGTTAAAACATCTGCGTATTTAGATACAGCATGTCCGACCTTTTCCAATAAACCACGCTCCAATATTTTTTGTTGCAACTTATTAACAGCTTCCACATTTTTTTCTACAAGAGTTTTCATATCATACAGAGAACTCATCAATTTATCTGCTGTTTTAGCTTCTGCCCCCTTGATTCCTTCTCTAGCCAATGTTTTTAATGCGGTACGTGTATTTTCATACATTTGAGCATTAACACTCGTCAATGGATCACCCATTTTACTAAATGCCTTATTTTTAAACTCTTGACCGTACACTCTTGCAATATTATTCACTTCAAGTCGTGTCAAACCTTCTGTTTCAGCTTTTTGTATCAATTCATCAATATTAGCCGCACTTACTTTGTCACTAGTACTTGTGTAAAGTTCTTTCAATTGTGTCAGAGCATCATTTACAGGAGTAGTTACAACTGGCTTTCCAGACTTTGTTTTATTTGTAATTGTTAAATCTTTAAGAGGAATTTTAGTTGTATCAACACCCAAATCAGTATCAACTTTTCCTGTCAATTCAGTTATTTTAGTATCAATTTTACCTTTCAAATCTGAATATGTTTTAACATTTTCTGTATCCAACGTAGATAATCCTCTAACTCCTGATTTAATATCCCCAGTTTCTCCTTGTAATACTTGTCCCACAGCTTGTGTTGGTGTTGGTGGCTTTGGTTCAGCAGTTTTAATTATTTTAGAAGTAGCCCTTTTAGTTGTATCTACTATTTGTTGTCCAGTTTTTGACGCAACATTTGATACTTCTGAAGCGATATTTGCAGCACTCGTATCAGCACCTCTTGTTACTGGACTAGCCAATCTTGAAATGGTATCTTTTCCACCTTTTAATTCCCCACCGCCATACAGTAAAGTCGGTATGAGCATCGGATCTTCAATTCCTATCTTTGCTATGTGTGCCGTTACATCTGCCATCGCTTTTTTCGGGTCGTCCAGAAGAGCGTTATATGCTTTATCCAGTCCACCATAAATGGTCTCACCGATTTTGAGATATGTATCCGCAAAACCCTTAAGAATATTTTTTGTACCTTCAGCAGGCGACTGATTGCTATAAATATCTTTCAAAGCGGAACCACTACCAGCGATATTTGCTCCAATATTAGCAGGGGATTCAGTATTCAAAGGATTGATTGGTGCTGCAAGTTTTGCAGCAGAACTTGGAATATTACCAAATGTTTTAGCTATATTTGTCGATATTGCGCCTGATGTTATACCTCCTTCACTCGCGGGAAAAGAAGTCTCGCCTTTCAATGCACCCATAATACCTCCTCCTGAAATAGCAGTTTTCTTAAAGTCAGGACTAGATTCATTACCTACTACTGTAGGTACTCCACCCCCTGCATTCTTTACAAATTGTTCGTATGAAAAAGTTGCCATTATATTTGTGTTATTGAACCATCAGCATTGACCCGACCTTTCACACCATTTATATCTATTACATCGCTAACTTTATACGTTTTACCTCCCAATTTAACATCGGATACACCATTTATAGCCCATCCTTTAGAAGAGGCTTTATTTTTTGCATCACTGGTCAAAGCATTGATAAAATTGTCTATTTTTACATCAGAATCAGCACCAAGGTTCAAGGTTTCTGAAAATCTCCCTGGGAGCATATCTCCATATCTCTTTTCTTCAGAAGGAGTGAGCGCCGCACCGGAACGAGCACGGGAAAGGAGATCAACGATTTGTGAACGCAAATCCATATATTTTGTTTGCTTTTCAGATCCGAAAACTTTACCCAGTGTACCTGATACAAGTCCTCCCCAACGTTCTTTATCAAGTTCTTTTAGTTGTTTTGCAAGTTCAGTAGCAGAATATAACGACCCAAGACCTGACTGATATGCATCATCCCCAGAAGGAGAAACCCCTGTATTTACACTTATAATCTGTCCTGGAGTTTTAGGGAGTTCTTTAGCTGTTTGAGCCACGATACCGAACGTACCTTTCGGAAGTCCTGTCGGTATCTTTCCATTAGCTGCATATTCTTGAGCATAAGCGATCATCAATCCAGGATCTACCCCACTAGCTCCACCTTCCGCATCAAACTTTGACTTATCTAGTTTTAACTTCTCCCAATCAAGAGCCATATCATTTTTCATTTTTGCAATCTGTTGTTTTTTATATTGAGCATCAAGTTTATCGTTTTCACTATAGAGAAAACCACCAGCGTTAGCCATTGCTTCTCCGAGATTACTGGAATTTTGAATAGCCTCTATTTCTTTCGGATCGTTACCTCCATTTTTTGTATAGTTGGTCAAAACCGCATTAATATCGTCTCGCAGTTCCGCCTCTACTTTAGCCTCTGCCTCATCTTGTTTTTGTTTCAAGTCCTGTGCTTCCTTTATCTTCTTCTGTACATCATCGACAGTCTTTTGGATTGCTGTTTGACGTTCTTTACGAGCATCATCGAGGACAGTGTAGGCGTCTTTAATACCCTTTATTTTATTATCCTTAAGAGCCTGCGTAAGTGTTGCCACAGCTGAAGCCAGCTTAACATTCAGATCAGCAACTTTATTAGCACCAGCACTTATCACGGAACTAATAATATTTGTTTGAAAATTTGCGTCATATTCTGCTGCACCTTGCTGATATCCTCGGATATTTGCAGTACCTGTGGCTCCAGTATTTGTCAGTTTCTGTTGTTCGATTAACTGATTAAACTGCTGTTTTAACCCTTCTATCTGAGCATTTTCACCAGCAGATAGGGGAATACTGCCGTTTTGAATGCCAGTCATCTGAGTATTGGCCTCCTCCGCCGCCTGTAAACGTTTCTGTGAAAGTGTTTCAGCTTCTGCTTGTTTTGTATCTATATTTTGTTGATCTGTTGGTTTTTCAGGTGTAGGAGTTGATGGAGTCGTTGGTTGAGGTGTAGATGGTGCAACAGGATTACCAAACACATCGTATCCGGGTTGACCTTGATTTTGTACACTTGAACCGGGTTGCATACCGCCAGTTGGTGGAGGTACATTTTTAACAAAACCCCCTTGTGGTGTATATGTGCCTCCAATCATGCTAGCCGCTTGTTGAGCTACTTTTGTTGCATCATCGTATGCTTTTTTTTGTTCTGGTGTCATTTATTCTGGTGAAGTTAATGCCATCTTTTTTATTTCAAGTTCCTTATCTTTACGTGCAAATTCAGACTGTTTATTCTGCATATCAAAATCATCTTTTCGCATTTGCAAGCCAAATTTCATTTTTTCATTATCTTGTTGCATTTTCCTATCCTGTTCTATTTGACCACGCTCTCGTTTCACTTGGTTATACTGCTCCACACGCATTTTCTGTGCTTCCATACCCGTCAACATATCATTATGCTGTTCTTTAATCATAAGCAAATGCTCATCTGCTTTTTTGCTATTAACGATGGGTGTGGTGAAGGTTGGCATATTAGAAGAATGTTGTTACGATTGCGTGTCCTCGTGCACCTGCGCCACCTCCGCCAGACCCCGCGCCACCTCCGCCAGATGGGATAGTGCCAACACCTCCAACGCCAGAAGTACTTCCAGTCCCACCTGAACCACCTCGAATAGAAGTTCCTCCAGGGGTTATATTGCCTGGGTTTGGACCGACTGCACCCCCTCCGGCACCACCAAAATAAGAATTACCTGCAGCCTGTTCCACATTACTATTTACTCCAGCTCCAGCTCCTGAATATCTACCGTTTGTACCGGCTGCAGCAGATGCTCCAATACCCCATAAACCAGTAACATTTACACCCAATTGACTTCCCCCATTACCGCCTGCGAGATTTCCACTTCCACCAACACCAGAGCCTTTTCCGGCTGCAGCAACTAACAAAGTTCCAAAAGAAGTAGCAACACCATCACTCTGTGCTGCGCCACCTGTTCCAATAGTTACTGTCTCCGTTGCTCCACACTGAGATGCATCAAACATATATTCTGTATACTCTCCACCACCACCGCCACTTCCAGAAGTACTTCTATTTGCACCCCCTCCTCCTCCTCCCCATATCTGTACCAAAACTTTAAGTGGAGTACCCCCTGGTTTTGTCCATGTGTTTGTTGTGGTAAAAGTTTGAACATCTATTACAGCAGCAGCAACTAAAGCACTCTGACTTTGCATTTGAAATGTTGGACCAGTGGAATTATATGTTACCTCCACTATTTGATTTGCCTCGATATCACCTGTTATAAGTGCTTGATCATTATTTTTTGTTATAGAAATAGCTCCAAGAGAATTTACATTAAGTGTTGCAGCGCCAGTATTACCAACATCTGCTTTAAAGCGCAATGTCATTCCGTTAACATAAGAAGTCGGAACTGGAGAAAGGGTAATAACATATGTGTCATTTCCAGTAGCGGAAGCGGCATATTTCTCTACAGATTTCTGTAAACCAGTTTGAGTGACAAATTTGTTTCCAGATCCGACTGCAATATCCGTGTTATCTCCTGCTGCTGCCAACCCTATATTAGATAGTAAAAATTGATCTGGTCTAACCACTACAGATGCTCCTGTACCACCCGTTGTAGCCCCTGAATTAATTTCAGCCGCAGTAGCAACTTCAACAATACCTTTTACTGTAAGTGTTGCGTCTGGCGCACCAGAAACAGCGGTATCATCAACGTATTTCTTAGTTGCTAGCTGTTCATCATCTGTTGGAGGAGGTGTTGCCGTATCCATCCGAGGATAGTTTGGATTTGTGAATGTCCATGTACCAGTTATGGTTTCGTCATCTGATTTTGATGTTAATTTATTGTAAAATCCAGAAGTATTTGAGATTACAAGAGTTGTGGAACCGGCATGTGTTTTAGCAAGACCAGATGTTTCAGTATATGGATATACAAAAGAGACTGTTGACACACCCGACAAAGTTGTGGTGCCATTAGCATTGTTCGTAAGTCCTGTAAAGGAAATCTGTTCTTCTAAATCTCCCTCTCCTGGTTGAAGGGTGGCGTAACCCGTGGAACCAAAAGTTCCTGACATTGTGAGAATACCTCCATCAATATCAAGCATTGACTTTAAAGTAATAGATGTTGCACCAATTACAGCACCGCTACCCGCCAGAGAAAATGCACCAAGTTGTGCGAAACGAAAATTATCTGCCATCGGATTTAAAGTTAATTAAATTAATAATTTTATCAATACACCCCTCTGGATCTGAATTTATGTCATGTTCCCATAATCTGATAACGGTTATACCATTTTTCATTAAAACTCTATTCTGATTTTTATTCAATTTCACTGCCTTATCTATACTTCTGTGTATCTTACACCCATGCCAGTAACACCCATCGCAGAAAATAGCAATGTTGCTTTCTTCTAAATAAAAATCAGAAACCGTTACTTTACACAAAGGTATCTGTTTTTCATAAGGAATATGATATTTAATCAACAATCCCTCAATTGTTCTCTCAATTGTTCTCTCAATTTTTGTATCTTTAAATACTTGAATTGGATTTGCAACTCTATTTTCAGAAAACCATTTTTTTCTAGCTGCCGTGTGTTTTTTACCTAAACTTCTCTTATTTCCAATCATTATCAAACCTAATTTTTTACCTCCGCATGTTCTACAACTTTTTCCTGCTGTACTCTTTTTATTTCCACATTCACATATCTCTTTATGCTCAACACCACCTTTCCAGTTTGGATGTTTATCTCCACTCATTTCTGGCATCTTTATACCCTTATTCCATGCTCGTCCAAAATCAAGACCAGAAACATTCAATTTAGATTTCATTTCATCAGAATACTCCACTCCTTTATTCCACGGAGTCATTCCTTTTTTGAATTCACTTTTAGGAGAAAGATGAATACCTTTTTTACCTTTGTTCCATGATATTTGTCCTAAATGGGATATTCTTAATTTTTCGCGAGTTTCTTCCGAAACAATCACTCCCTTCCTAGGAGAAATTTGACCTTTTCTGAAAGAGCCAGAATTGGGTTTACAAACGCCTTTAGTTCCTCTATTCCAAGCTATTCTTTTTTCTGTAGTTTTAGTTTCCATTTCTTTAATTGTACCACATATTATTGCGTATTAGAAACTGGTATTTGTGTTGACATCTCTGCCATTAATCCCACGGCTAGAAGCTCAAAGCGTTGATCTACACCGAGACAACTTAACGATACTGATGCTTCAAAGAAGTCAGTGTTGTCAAACGTCAGAAACACGCGAAACTTTGGAGGAAGATTTTGTATAGAATCAGCACCATCGCCTCCCAACTTACTTTTTCCAAGACTATTTTTTCCTAAAGAAGCTAAAGAAACTGGAATACATACAATCTGCGTATCCGTTCCATCTATTTCAAAAGATTTCATAGTGGCACAACCATCTAATTCATACGTTATTGTTGCATTTATTGTAGTATTCGCAGAAATATATCCCTCCATATAGAGAGAATTAGCACTTTTCAGATCAATCCGTGTCCCATAATTCTGATACGAAAAGGTCATGACTGCTGGTATTGGATACCCAGCAAAACCGCTATACACTCTATCTGCATATCCAGTAAAAAGTTGATAACTTTCAAACGTATTGTAGCCATGGCCATACAACATTCCTTCTACTATATAGAACCGTGATACAGGAAGTGTTTGTGGTGCTTCCCATGAATTTGTAGAAAGGTTATACATGAGTACCAAACCTTCTACTGGTATAGCCACGAGAATATAGTACCGCCAATAAGCAATTGAACCATTAGTAAAGTCATAACTATCAACATCAAGTTTGATACTGTCAGATATATTTTTAGTCTGTGGAGTACCAAAATAGTTTTCAATACGACCAATCATATCAATAGTCGTTTCATTTGTGACCGTAATAATATTGTTCTTCATGTGTGAAGCAAACGCCTGTGATATTGCTCCTTGTCTTCGTCCTATTTTGAGAAGCAGTGCATTAACCTGTTCATATGTCACACCAACTGTAGACGTCTGCAATGAGAAGTTCACGTTATACCACAAGTCTTTACCAGCAGATACATACATATACTGCTCCTGCGGTATAAACGCCACCACATTATCATCAAGTATCAGTGCTGCTCCTTCACCTGTTTGTCGAGGTGTTGAAAACGAATAATCCGTATATGAATTGACCTTAGAAATATAGACAGTAGGAGATTTCAACGCTCCGAGAAATACCTGATTGTTTAAAACACTGATAAGTCCATTAGGAAACGTAGCCGTCACACCCGTCAAACTACTATTAGCAGTCGTAACAACTGATTGATGTACAACAGAACCAACTGGCTCTGCTACGGGAGTTGGTGTTACACCCGTCAAAGTTGTTGTACCTTCTCCGCCTGTATATGTGTATTCTGTACCATTTATAATGACTTTCTTGTTACCCGCATTGTAAAATCCACTATCAGTCCATGTATCGCCTGCTTTAGTCAAACTAGCTGCACCAGCAGAAAGCAACTCCGTCACCGCACCATTCCACTCATATATAAACGATGTACCTCTCACAAACAATGCTACACGCAAACTCTCTGTCGTATTCCAAAACTTGGTAAAGTTAAATGCCACCGATGTCTGTGCGGTCATAAGATCCCGCCATGTCACCGCACCGGTAGAAGGTGCCACATACCGGTATTGCAATTTTCCATCATTGCCTGCTGTTGTTAAACCACCTGCACGCATATGCACTTCGCCATTGTTTTTAGTCAACCAATCAAACGATGCCATAACACCGCCTAACACAGTGCTTGTCGCACCATCGAGAGCATACCCTTGACGTATTTGAATACGAGAAGACTCGTTGTTTAAGACATTTTGTGATCCGGTGATTAAAACACCTGGACTCGTATTAGTTACATCTTCTAAATTACGATAACCCCATCTGAAGTTACTTACAATGGTATCTCCTGTTTTTTGTGGCTGTTTTGCAACCATGGACTATTTTTTCTTATCTTCTTTATTTCCACCATTTATCTTTACTGCAACTTCATTGGCATTACTCAAAGCACTTGTCATTGTTGACTCACTGCCTTTCTTACCCTCAATACTCGATTGCACCATTCTATTTGTTCCTGACATTTGATTATATTAATCCCATTATAGCAACTTTCTTTTTCTTAGAAATAACGCTTTTTGAGATTGTTTTTGATTTATTAATAAGTTCACCTGGGACAAAGTTCCCTTTAATTCCTAACTCTTTCTTAACTCGACGCACATCTTTTTGTATTTGTTTGTTCATATTATCCTCTTTTTTTAAACTTATGCGATGCATTCTGTTCGCTCTTTACTACTGCTTCAGGTGTTCGTAACTTTCCTTTTGTTGCCTGAAACTTATTGAACTTTTCACCCGGCTTACTTTTTTTAACTACTTTTTTTGTTTTTTTCATATTGTTTTTAATTAATTAATCCACCGACGACCAAAGAAACGACCATACCCCGTGTTCGGCATTTTATAATAAACGCTTTGAGGCTTCTGCAATTCGCTGCGATAAAGACTTTTATATCTTGCAACACTCTTATTATACTCTCCCATAAAAAATACCCCGTCATATTGCAGAGCATTTTTACCTTGTTGCTGCTGTACAGCATAACACGCTACAAGATTTGTCAGCATGTTATATGACTCTGTATCAAGATTAATAAGATCAGAATCATCAAGCACAGTCTCTTGAAACGCTCCAGTTGTTACATTTCTGAAAAGAAATTTTGAATAGTAAGAATACGCCAACACTGTACCCAAAATACAGTTAAGACCATTAACTTTTACAGCGGTATTCGTTCCTATCATGTTCAAAGTAACACGGGCATAGTCTAATACCGTGCTATCCGGAGAACCAGTAACCGTCATAGACGACCAAACAAACTGACAGAGATTCCAGCCATTGGCAAACGCAGTTCCTTGCTGTGCCAGTGTCACCGTTGCCGTATAATAGTTAGTCGACGATGATCCAATTCGTAAATTTACAGATGTGAGATTAGAACCTGTAGGAACATATACCCACACAAAGAAAGAGGATTGATTTTCAACTTCAGAAAGATCAACCGCCGTCATTGTTGAGTTCTCGATATACCCAGCACCCACAGTCATATCAAATTCAAGCGAGCCTGAACCCTGGGCAAAGTTACTATTATTTACTTCAAGATTAGAGCCTGTACCTCCCACAGCCCATGTGCCATTACCAGCGACACTTTCTATCTGATTAACGATAACTGGAGCATTGAGATATGGAGCATTGATGCGAATAGTTTTAACCCCTGAATCAAAGTTCATCGTAAACATGTTGGCATTGCTAAACACATTTTGTTTCATTACATCAAACGCCTGATTATATACCTGTGACCATATATCCATTGGCAATCTTCGCACCTGAGGAAATATGTCTATAAGTTTGTTACCCTTCACATCACTGGCAATAGGGTAGTCAAACACTGTGTTAAAGATAGGAGCCACAAATTCAACAACACGCTTAGTTTCTTGTGGATCTACATCAAGGAGTAACTGTCTAGCTGCACGATTTATAACACCATCAAAGTTCTGTATTTTGTTGGCTGTAGTGCCATGAATGATTCCAATAACGTCATTTTTTAAATTTGTTATGGAGTACATTTTATTTTATTATTGTGCCCAAGATACCGTGATATCCTGTGCTGCTGTTGCAGAAGTGATAGTTAACCCAATACCAAACACAATGTCGTAAACAAGAGTAACTGGCATTGGACTAGCTGGTGTAGTTATCGTTGCCAGGACTGTACCAGAAGCGGCTGTATTGTTATATACCGTAACAACTCCAGTTGCTACTGGTTTATTAAATGTAATTGAATGTAATTTTCCCGTACCTGTAGCAATAACCGTAGTTGTTGGGGCAGCTGCAGTAATATTTGTTGATTGATATTGTAAATCGTTCATAATTTTAAATTAATTTTAATGTCCTCATCCCTGGCTCCTAGACCTAGGAGACAGGGTGGGAACATTAAGAAACTATTGTCAAGAAAAGAGAAGATGTTCTTGTACCAACGTTCACAAAAGGCGAACCTGATGTGGTATTGATAAGCAAACAACCTTTTGCATATCCAGCATCTGCTGAAGGCATACTTGCTGAAGGTGAATATCCGAATATTGCATCACCATTAACATCTGTTAATGATACGAACACTCCAGGATCTCCTGTCTCTGTTGATAAATTCGTTCCTACATTATTACTAGCCATTTTGTTTATTGATTAGCTAATAAAGATTACGCTGTCCCTAGCGAACCAATGCTGCCTCCATAGTCAGCGCAAAAATAATTTTCTCTGTAGTTAGCCTGATAGAAGTACGTCAAGTTACTTGAGTATCTCCAATCCGTAAGAGCTGTTTCAACCCCCTGTCGAATCAAACGAGTGAAACCGTGATTTTGTGCAAGAAGGAACCATGCAGTATCTGATCCGCCAGCTGCCGTTCCCAACCAATGTGACGTCCACACTGTAATTCCAAGTGCTGAACGATACACATTGATATTGTTGTTACCGGAATCTGCGATAAGTGCAGAATCAGTAATCTCACGAGCTTTCTTCCAAAGTGCGAGCGGTACGAGAAGTACCGAAGGTGCACCTCCACTGATAACACCAGCCTGATTTTTCTGTTCACCTAACAATACAATCGCATCGTTAAGAGACGTTGGTGTTAGAGCTGCTGTAAGTCTGTTGTCCTGTGTACCACCACCGATAAGAGGGTGTGCATCGTTAAAGATACTTACACCATCTGCTGTAAGAGCGGTAGTAAATCCAAGTCGGAATAGTCCGAATGCAACTGAATCCTGAGTATTCTTTGCCTGACGTGCGAAATCCGCTACATCCGCTGCCCATACTCCGTGCATATTGTCATCAAACAACTGCTTACTGATACTGATGCCTTGTGCATACGTATTGATAAGAGTTGTTTGCTTGTTTGTAACACGAGGAGTTGATAGAGGAACTGTAGTCGCTTCACCAATAGAGGGAAAGAGTCCTGAACCCTTGTTGATGGATTGAATCCATGCAGCATGAGTTGTTTCTTGAGGTTTAAAAATTTCTGCTGTTGTAGCATGTGCTACACCAGGAAATCTGTCATCGAAATCAAACTTTTGGGAGAACACTGCATCCAGTTCAGTTTGTACGATGCTAAAATTCTGGGCTTCTGTAAACATTTTAGTTAAGAATTAATTAGTAATGTACTAAGACAAGTTTGATGTCCTTGTTCTGAATGCAATCGCGACCTTTCCTGGATTGTCTGTAATGTCCATTGCTTGGATCACTACACCGTTTGCTGCTGAGTCAGATGCAAGTACAGAATATGTACCTGCGTTCAACTGTGACGTACCGATTGTTGCTGAGTTCTGAAGCAATACTCGTTTACCTACCAATGCATCGTACTCCGCTTGAGTATCCCATGATGCTGCTGTAGCTGGGCTAATCAAATATGTAATATCTGATTGGATCGGCAACACATTCACCGTTCCTGCTGCTGTTAACGTATTTGTTGAGTTTGTTGTTGCAACTCCAACAAAAAGTCCTTCAACACCAGATGTACCTACGACTGGGGTTGATGTCAAACTTGGCTGTACAACAACTGCACCAACCGCTCTATTTTGTACTGGTTCACCAGCAAGAATAGCTGTACCAGCAGCGACATTGTATAGTCGTCCACCACGTCCACCCATATTGTTTGGTTCCAATATTGTCAAATCTCCTAATGCCATGTTTTTATTGGTTAAACTTTAATAAATCTAACCCTTTCAAACATTACCGATTTTTCAAAAGATTTTTCTTATAGTTCGCTATCCATTTGTCATCCTTGCCCATTGCTTTAAAGGAAGCCATTTGTTCAGGAGATATAATAGTATCTTTAACACCTTGACCCTCTGTATGAGTAGTCGTCGATGCCGGAATATCAGTCCTATTTAATTGAGCTAGTTTGAGTTCCTTATTTTCCTTGGCGAGTTTCTTTAGAAGAACTTCTTTTTCTGTATCAATCTTGGAGATATTAGCTTCCGCCATTTCTTCCCGAGCAATACGTCTAAATTTTTCTTCATCAGTTTCGTCAAGATCAGGTTCTCGATTTTTTGCTTTCTCTTTGAGATATGCCGCCTTATAGTTGGCTTCTCTCTCAAGAATAGTTGCTTTCTCTGCTTCAAGAGCGGCAACTTTCGCTTCTGCATCTTCAGAGGGTGCAATCTCTTTTCCCTCCGTAGGAATGACCGGCGGCGTTACTTCAGTTCCTTTTTTTTCTTTATCCATATTTTTCTCAAACTATTTTGGTGAGTACAGTTAACTCGATTATGTATAAAAAAACACTCGTTAGAGTGCTTAGTAGGACGGTTGAGATACTTTTGCGAAAACGGGCGTAATCACAAGGCACATCAAACATCCAACTAAGAACTCTAAATGTTTGTTGCCCGTTTATGTCAATTTACATATTTTTATTATACCACAATGCCTTTTATTTACACAAGTCAAGCAGTCTTTTTCAGTATGTAACTTTTAAACACGTCAATAATACTTCTTTGAGACGCAAGTGTATATAAAATTGACCGCCCTTTTGCCATGTCTACAAGGTTCTCTCCATTCACAAACATTGCCTGTTCAGCCAGTTTTTTAGGAGTTTCCGATATTATCTGCCACAAATCAGAGGCAAGAAAATACTCCGCCTCAGACCTTAGACTTGCAAGTCTTCCCTCATCAATTCGCTCACCACCAATAAACACAAAGCCCTTTGTCTTATCCCACGTCACCACTTTATTAAGATCAACAGGACTTAAAAGTGTCGATAGTTTCTCTTTTGCCAACTCTTCCACTCGTTTATCCAAGTCATCAGCCATTGATTCCAGCACATCCTTTTGAGCAAGACTAAATGCCTTTACACGCTCCTCTTGTCGTGCTTTTTCAATAAGAACTTTAAAGGAATTGATAACAAACTGACGATCGAGAATAAATTGCTTGATTTTATCTATCATTCTACTTCTGTTTTAGGCATACCATTTTTTGCAATAAATGCTTTAGTTTCAGCCTCCATGATGGAGGCTTCGTCCATTACAGGTGGAGTATATGAAGTTTTAAATCCATTATCTAAAATTGCCTTAGCCTCTTCATCTCTATTCTGAAATGGGACTACTTCCTCTTCCAAACTTGCCTCAATCAGTCCACGAATATAGTCTAGGCGTGGTGACTCTTTGTTTATTTCTTCGAGGATTTTAGAAAGGATTTTCTTCATTTGGTCGTGCTTCTTCTGGTCTCGCGATATATTTCGACCCATCTTCTCGTTCTATCACCCATCTATTATGTCCTTCAACATTAGTAAGTTCCGCCTTACCTCCTTGTGCGTCTATAAACGCTTTGAATGCGAGACTATCTCCTTCGATGTATATTGTTTCCATATTATTCTTTTGCTAATCTAGCCTGTTGATCTTTCTGAAACGGCATCCAATCCCATTGACCGCCGCTCTGACCTTGCTTTACATTTTTATTAAAGAACAATCCCTCTGGATTAAATACACAGAGACTGACCACTCCGTTTTCTACATCAATCACTTCTGTGATTGTAGCCGAGCGGTCAACTGATGGATATTCTCCTCCTGGAGTTCCATAAGATTTGTAATACACCATTCTACCTACTGTTGGTTTTATTTCCATATTATTTCATTAATTTAGCTGTAAATACTTTTGAATAATCCTCTTTTTTTGCTTTTTTCATATATTTAACCTGTTTTTCTAGCCAATCAACAAGTCTTCGATATGTAACACTTTTCATTTCTGGTAACCCGTAAACTACTAACCTTGCATGATAATCTCTTGGTTTTTCCATTTATAATTCATCAATCCACTTAGTTTTTAATGTATCAAGCGACCTTTCTTTCAACTCTTCATTTGTGAACAGCTGAATTTCTTGACGCATACCTTCAAACAGAGATTTTGCATCAAATACAGACTTATCTTCAAAGAGTTTCATTAGTTCAACCAGTTCAGCATATTTTTCATCTTTAGGGTCTAATTTAGATATAATATCAAGTTCACCAAACATCTTAGTCTTCATAAATCCAAGAAATATCTCCATCATCACAGTGTTTATCGATCCGAGGAAGGATATTGCATCATCAATGTTCTTACTTGCCTTACACAACGCAGGATAGAACACCTCACGAGTAAATTTCATCTTTTCTACCCAATCTTTATTGTTCTTAAGGTCAACAATTAACTCTGCTTTAGTTTTATGTACTTGTTTTGGTTTTTTCATATGCCCGTTATTTTGCTTTAGATTTTCGTCCTGGTTTCTTTTTAATAGGTTTTGCTTCTTTTGACTGAAGAATTCTATCTACTATTTCCTCTCCATGTTCTACTATTTCCTCTCCATGTTCTACTATTTTCTTAGCAACTAAAGATGCTCTGCTTTCCACTGTATCAATCAATGTTTTAAACAAGATAGTAATATCTGTCTCTGTACTATTCAAATAATTTTGCATCGGGATAACCTTGATCGCTTCTTCAACATCTTTAACATTATAACCATCATCTAACACTTGATCATTTGCTACATGTGTTGAACGTAACTTAGGAATGTTCATTGCTGCTGCAATCTTCATTCGAGTGCTCAGTGGGAGAGACATCCATTGGTGATAAGGAATAGCCATGAGTGTATTATATTACTTCTTTCCTAAACTAGCAAGAGCATTTGGTTGCCCTGTGGATAACGAACCTTTTTTACTCATAGAGGCGAGTGGTCCGTTACCGGAATTCGGCATACCTTCTCCACCTTGTTGCATCATCATTTGCTCCGGTGATGGCTGTTTTGCCAAATACTTATCAATATTTGATTTCGTACTTGGATTTGATTTCAAGAGCAACTTGCCTGTCTCTTCAGGATCAAAGACAGTAGGTTGGGCGATCATACGATCAAACGCCTCAAGATCATACGCTCTCTCCAAATCAGATGACTTAGGACTGAGAACATCTGGCGATATTGTCACCATGTATTGCAACTCTCGAAACATCGTTGGATTCACCTTTGATATTTCCATACCTTTTTTCTTATTCTCCTCAGCAATATCATATGATGCATCGAGATATGACTCCTCTGTGTAATCTGTTTCCAGATTACCATCAAACTCGATCTTCTTATTCTTATCCACACCTTTAAGGAAGAATGTTTTATACGTCAATTCAGGGTTGCCTGTAACAGCCGACACTTCAGGAAGAGTTAAATACTGGAGGATATCTCCCATTCGGAGTTTACCAAAATCTCGCACATGTTTTGCAATCATTTGAATAAACAAACCGAGTACGGTGTTTGCATTTTGCTCAAGACGACTTATTTCATAGGCGGTAGTACCACTCTTACTTGCATCTTGACCTGCTTGCAATGGCTCTTGCGATGATTCATTGATAGATTTCTCTACGACAGAAAGTGTTTCAAGTCCCGATCGGAGATCAGAACCAACATTAATAGCCCTAAGGTCCGCGTCAGGACTAGACAAAGTAGTAACAGCACCAGGAACGATGACGTCAGAAGCAATGATTTCACCACCCACATTAACCATAGGCTTAAAGATAGCCAAATAAGTACCGTCAATAACCATTTGATAAAGGGTGTTAACAATTTCTGCATCATGTTGTAATTTAAATGCTAATGATTTGTAATAAAAGAAATGATCGTTAATAAGTTCATATCCAAACTTATCAAATGGATACATTTTATCACCCCGTGGATTCGGATTATCATGTGATGTAAGCATCACACCATTAACCATAATTATTTTGAGATCAAGGTTCTTATTCCAGTACATAATCTCCTCCACATCCTCCTGGCGCATATTCGGATCATACACATAATAAAACGTTTGATTTGCATCATCATAAACCGTTTGGACACCGGGTCGTACATGCTGAAAATTGTCATAAACCCCATTATATTTTGCTTGTGCCTCTGAAAACGAATAAACTTTTCGCCAAATGACGAAACCTTGTTTTTGAAGATCTGGTTCATATACATTTTCAATATAAAATTGTGTTACTGGTACAACAACATCCATAAAACATGGATACGCCTCATCACGCATTCGCTTCTCTATCCACTTATCATCTTTTTTCTCTACCTTTACCAACCGTGTTACTTCTCCATATTCCGTGTACCCAATAGATGCAGGCGAAGACATTGCAGTTATCACACGAGTGAGTGCTATGTATGGATAGTTTGAAATATCTCCTGACCACTCCATCAAATCCTCCATCACATGTGCTGCTTCTTGCTGTTCATCGCTGTTCTCGTTAAATGCGAACACCTTTGGAAAGAGCAAACGTGCTGTTGCATGTGCTGCAATAGACATACACTTGTTTCGCACCACTGGTCGTATTGCTCGTGAACGCCATGCAGCCTGTGGATTACCTTCATATCCTTCTCCATTGTTCGGTTGATATGTGTTAAACGCCATCTGATCACACTGATCACGAGAGACGAGTGAGAGGTCATTAAACTCCACACGAGGCGTGTACATATTGACCGTACTCAATACAAAATGCTTGAGTATCATAGCCATTACATCCTTTTCCTGTTCAGTCGGATTGTAAACAGCAATCTCAGGCTGTGCTTCACCAACTTTATTCACAGGCTTACGCATTAAAACCGCCTCTACTTGTTTAGTACCATCAACTTTTGTTGTATCTTTCGCAGTTACAATTGACATTATATATGATGCCCGTTTTTTATTGCTTATTAATAAGCACACATGGATTAACTTTTGACGGATCCTGTACTACTGCATTATTTATTACAACATAATTAACTGGTCTACTCTCTGTTGAGAACGGTGTATTATTCAAAGTTACTGTTGTCACTACTCTTGTTGCGGTTGGATTTGTACCTTGTACTATTGTCATGTTTTTCGTAGTTAAGTTTTAATAAAAAAAGTATATCACAACCTTTTAGGAATGTATGTAGTTGCAAACTTCTTTGGTGCACTTGTATCACTGACATGCGGGATGTTAGACATCGGCATTGCTGACTGTGCATAGTGGACGTGGGCATTCATTTGATTCGGATCTTTAATAGAAGCAATCGCATAACGTAATGCGTCCATTGCATGATTATCAAAGTCCTGTGCCTCATTCAATATTTGATCTGTTTTTTCGTCTGTTATCCACAAGTAGTTGCGGTACTCCTTTATAAGGTTAACTGAACGTTTTGTAACACTTATCTTTTGTTGTTGCACCCATCCGATACCACGATTTATTGACCCCGGTCCTTTTTGACATGGAAGTATCGTCAAACCATGTAATCGTATTTCATCAATACTTTTAGGCTCTGATTGATCAGCGATGATTAACGCTTTATCAACATTTTTCAACACTCCGGCAATCCTATCATTGAGCATCCCCTTTTCATATGTAACCTCATCAAGAATATATCCACCATTGTAGTAATACACAGCCACAATAGCTGTTGGATCATTACTATAACCAAAATCAAGACCATATCTCTCAAGTCGCGCTTCAAAAGGTATTTCATCAACAAACTGCCAATCTTTATAAATACGAGATTCAATCACTCCAAGTTGTCCCAGTCCATATACAGTCCACCAGTTTTTATTATTCTTATGTGATTCTATTTCTCTAATAACAATTTCATCAAGTGCCTCATTATCAAGATAAGTTAACGTAATAAACTCAACATCATCACGATTAGGCAATATCTCTGTATAAAACCAAAACTCTTCTGACGGGTTCCAATCCATCCACACTATCTCACGAGTACGAGTAATAAGCTGATCGACAATTTTATACTCCAAGTTATTTGCTTCATTTACAAAAAGTACATCACGTCTTGGTCCGTGTGCTTTTCCATATGTATCAACAGAATAGAACTCTAATTTATTTCCTGTTTCAAATGTATAGGTATGTTTAGTTTGATTCCATAAATTCTCATTCCAGTATCCCCTATCTTTCATTATATTCTGGAAATCAAGTATCGCTCCTTTTTCAAGATGTGGATGCGACTCAGATACAACAGAACAAAGTTTATCTCTCTCTTGTTTCGTCTGACAATAATCAATAAGCCATACTAATATTGAGATTGTTTTAGATGCAGATGTACCACCGGCAACAGCACGGATACGTTTACGAAGTGCAAATACCTTTTTTGTTGCAGTTGTATCAACAAAATTGAAAGGATTTTTTATCCTATCTTCAATATCTTGTAGATGTTGATAGCCTTTATTTTTCTTTGGACTGAGAACCATAAATAGGTGTTGGTAATGCCTTACCGTCAGATGTTACATCAATCTTATCTCCATATTTCTTTGGTTTCATTTTTGCCATGAGCCACTTACGTGTATCAACACGAAGACGAGAACGCTGTAACACTTCATTATTAGGAACTTCTTTAGCATAACCTTTATCAGTGTAGATAGTCATCCAATCATTCGTACCGTCATCAGAAATATCAAGTATTTCTTCAGCCATTGCATCTGCACTCTCTTGTTTCGCGCGCGCGTACTGGTCGAGAAATGCTTTCTTTGTCCGCAACCACATGAACACCGTTGACTTGTCTGGCATATCTTCAGCCAAACATACTGTCCGTAACGAAATACCTTCAGCTAACTGACTACAAATATTATCGGCTAAATTTTGACTATAAATAGTTGGTCTACCAATTTTTTTAGCCATAATTTTTTCATTTTTTCTCCTTCAATAAATTTCTAATCTCGACCAACATTTCATATGTTCCTTGATTGTAGTTAAACGTTTTGATTCCAAAATGTGTACCAAACCGCATACCAAGCCATTCACGTACTTTAGAAACTTTATGAATTGTATAATACCCTACTATTGTCAGTATTATAACACATACAACAAATAAACCAATTGCTATAAAATAATTGTCCAGTTTCAAAGCAATATACAAACCAAGTATACCAAGAAACAAGTTACGAAACTCATTCAATATTCCTAAACCATTTGAACAGTAAAAATACATTCGAATAAGCCAATTCTCTTTGCCTTCCAAGTATTTAGGATCATCTTTAAAAAGTTCTTGATGGTTCATATTGTTACATCTATTCCTTTCACAAAATTATATTCATCCAACATCTTCTTTCTCTCCGCCTCTGTCTTTCCAAATGGATTGTAATCAATCCTGCAAAGCATCCAATATTTATCACCATCATCTGGTTGTAATTTCTTAAAATCAACACTCTTCAATGCTTCTCTAAAGCATCTCTTTACTTTTGGAATAAAAAACGCCCATGATACTAATCGTGCAAACATCTTAAACTTATCACTTGCTTCCTTAAAATCTCTCACACGATTCAACTCAAGCAATCGTCTCATTTCCTTTCTTGGATATTTATATAACTTAACTGAGTTTGTCTCATTAAACAAATCCTGCAATCTCATGCGATATGCCCAATCATACTCAAACACATGACTTATAATTGTCGAAAACTTACTAGCAATTTCATCCTTTACTCCATACAACATCAAAAACTTATATATAAAATCATCTAACTCTTTTGTAAACTCCTGTTGATACTTAAATCGTAAAACATACGGACTAATTATCCCCCAACATATTACGTTAAACGATTCGATATTCATAAATATACTAAATCGTTTTACCAACACCAATATAATTTTTTTTACTGCATTCACTGCAAACAACGCTTCATGTGTTGGCCATCCTTTTTGTGGGTAATCACAACCTTTCAAATATAACTTAATCCCTCCACTCTCACAATCTATTCTATCCATCTCCCACACCTGTTTTGTTTCACTTGCAATCTGATCGTTACCAGACTTATTCTCGTATATATCAAACATTTTGTTTCTTTTTTAACTCTCTAGCATTAACCATATTTTTACCATGCTTACTTCTTTGTTCTAGAGTTGTATTCTCCCATCTAGATTTTGCCATTGCACGTCCAGCAGCACTAACTTCCTTAGATATTTCTTTGTTCATATCTACTATTATATTACAAGCGCAAGATATTCACAATCATCAAACCAAATAGTTATCCACATGTTACATTTGTATTATCTTACGCAAGATGATAGTATGTAAATATAACAGTTAAAAAAACAATTTATGAAAAGCAATTTATACAATGAACTACAACGACAACACAGCGACCGCAGAGGAGAGCGCATATGGACAATGACAGCCATTACGCTAGGTGTTGCCTCAATAGCGTATTTCATCATCCATTTTATCAGTTTTTATAACTACTCAATATGACCGTAATAAAACAAGGTATTCCAGTTATTTTTAATGATAAAGGGGAACCGGTAGCCGTTATCTTCTTCAGTCAAAACAGAGACCGTATCATCTACATGATTGAAAAAGCAGATGAAGAAGAGATTATCAGTCTAATCAATACTAAAAATGACATCACAACAACTACAAACAATAAGTAAAAAATTATCACCAATAGCACAACAAGCTATCACTTTAAAAATAAAAAGTGATCCAGATATGAAAGTTGCAGTAGAACTACTTTCAAAACTAAATCAATTCAACGATAAAATAACAGAAGAACGTGAGAAAGTAACAAAACCTTTAAACGAAGCATTAAAAGCTGAACGTGCTAGATGGAAGCCCACTGAATTACAGAACGAAGAAGCAATCAGTTCCATTCGGTCTGAAATGACCCGGTATCAAACAGCACTGATAAACCAAAAGAAACTAGGCGAACAAAAAATAGTTGATCGAGTAAATAAAGGAACATTGACTATAACGACAGCAGTGAAGAAAATTGAGGCTATAATTCCTGTGGAGAAAGAACATGCCACAGATGTGGGTTTAGTTCAATTTCGTGAAACTCAAATCCTTAAAGTTACCAATATTGACCTCATCCCACGAGAATTCTTTGATCTCAATGAATCAAATCTTCTAAAGAACCTTAAAATGGGTAGAACAATCCCTGGTGCTGAAATGGAGACCATCCAGGTACCAGTAAACTATAGGTAGGTACGAAAAAACCACCTTTTCGGTGGTTTTTTCGTACCCTGCACCCTGTGGATAACCCACATTGACTTATTGACACGCAACCCCTATAATGACTCCATAGGAGTCTTTATAGGGGCGGTAAATGTTGTACAATTTTTGATTTTTTAAAAAAACGGCTAAAGATAGCCATTTTTTATTTCTTATAAAGACACTATGTTAAAAATTTGTCAATAGACATGGCTCAACAGAGCCATATTTTAAACATTCAAAACAGTTTTTTCAAAAAATAAAATGGCTATACTAAGCCATTTTATTTTTTTACTTTTTAAAACTTGTTAAAATTCAGTTCCAAACTTTCACCTTTTTCATTAATTTCATCATCAGATATATCTCGCTCAAAATCTCTAACTAAAGTATCTTTTATACCTTCTAATCGTCTAATTATATTCCACGTTTCTTTGTCTTTAATTGACCACGCAAGTCCACTAGAATCTCCAGTTCTTTCCAATATTCCGATAGCTGCTAAATGTTGTAAATTTGTTCCAGTTACTGATGTAGCAAGTCCTATATCATCAGCAATAGTTTGACCTTTCACCGATATATTAAAATCAGCTTTAGCAATAACTTTTAAACAAGCACGTCTTTCTTCATTAGCGAGACTATATGCACACCATTCAATATAAGATATATCTTCTTCCCCTATATCCCATATTTCATTTTCATAGTGATGCATAACAGATAAACCACGTGCAATAGATGATAATTGGAGTGCTACACGCATTGGCATTTCACTCACTGGCACCTTATCAACAGTTTTAGCAAACCGATCATAATGAGTAGGGGTTCGTAATTTAGCGGCAAACATAGATATTTGCACTATGCGTTCATATACCTCAAGAGATATTTGAGGCACTATTTCATCTCCTCCTGCATTTACAATACAATCCTTGAGATAGTTACCGTAGAGTTCAGACATATTTTCATCAAGTTCTTTGCCATATACAGTTCGATTTAATGATTTTCGAGTAGCTTTCTCAACATCATATGGTTTCATACGATAATAGATGAAACGTTCGCCCATATCAGCCACTTCTTCAAAATGGGTATATATCGAAGGTGTACTACCAGCAAGTATACCTAACGCACCATTCCATGTGATAGGTTCGTTTGATGTGCCGGAAAATTTTGTCATTTCTCCGTCATAAACCATACGAAGTTGACTCAATATTGAGGCGCGAGCTTCCTGGGATTTGGAAAAGATAACAGTAAAGTCAGACACCACGATTATTCCATGTTTACCGATACGATTAAGAAGGGATATATCTTTTTCACCCTTTTTTACTTTCATACCCGAAAGCAACGTATTTTCAGTGAGATCATCAACACGATGGATAAACTTTTTATCGGTCAAAGCCAACGGGCGTAACACCTGCGATTTACCTCCTGAAGAGGGACCAATAATAAGCATCCATACAGGATCGCCGAGTTTCAATCGCGTAGCGATAATAGAAGCTAAAGCAATACGGGTCATACCATCATCTTCAGTATAGATGTATTTACTGACTTCAGTTTGTAAATCAATAAATTTCATATACCCGTTAGTTTTTTAACAGCATCAATAAAACTTGTATTAAACAATGTCATATACACGTCTATTGCATCCCCTCCTTTTTGACATCCATAGCAGTAAACCTTATTCTCTTTTCTGTAGTAATGCATATCGTCTCCGTCTTTATCTTGGCACCAGATACACCTCCCTTTTCCATATTTATTAAATTTTATGAATTGATTTATTGGATATATTCTTGCAACTTCAATGTCACGATCAGTCACCCCACCCAACACCGTCTTCGTAGGTGTTTTTAACATGGATAGTCGGAAGACATTTCGTTTTATGGTTTCTTCTTTTCCTTTACGTAATGGGTCGAGGAATAGTCCGTGTGCTATATTCCACCAAAACCATTCATTTTCTTTTGATGATTTTCTATATATTATGTCGTGACATTCGTTTTCTATTCTATCCGCCTCTCGTAAATCTTGCTGACATTTCTGTATTTCTTCTTGAAGATATTTTTTTGCCACACTTTTTGCTTGAGGAAATATTTCCATGAGTTGATTCCAACTATAGTCTATTAAACTATCTTCATGTTCTCGTCTTAATCTGTCAAAAATATCCATTTCATCTTGAGTGTACATTCCAAAGAGATGTATGTATTTGTCTAAAGTGATTGAGTAAATTGTCATAGTTATCCACAACAATATGTTGCAAGGTTTAGTATATACGATATACTGTATTCATAGCAAATACATAATTGTGGATAACTTATGGAAACACACGTTAAAGAGAAAAGAGCAGAGTTAATATGGGCATTATCCATTCAGGATTATACCTTTGCCCAAATAGGAAGGATTTTTAATATAAATCGTTCGACAGTGCTTCGTATTATTAAAGAAATGCCAAAAGGATGGCAACTAAAATAGAAAAAATATGAGTAATCCATTTCCATCACAATTCGATAGTCATTGTCAGTCATGCGGAGATAGAACAGAAGAAGGCGATATGATCTATGCAATAGATGGTGAATTTGTTTGTAGAGATTGTGCAGAAGTAAAAACAATGTGTGTAATCAATGTGATAATTATAAAAAAGAAGAATATAATTCTTGTTATGAATGTTTTGAACAGAATAAATAAACATGTCCAACACACACCCAATCTCAATAGACGGCGTGAAAGCCACTCCAGGTGAGTATCACGAAATCCGTCCCGAACCAGTCTGCATGAACTGCATTTTTTGCAATAAATTCTGCATAGAAGACGATGGACATTATTGTCCACACTTGCTCTGTAATATAAAATATAGAAACGAATGGGGAGAGACAGTTGAATGCAAAAATATGCGTAAACGGTATCGCAAGACGTGTGGAGAACATAAACGTGTAATTCCTCAGAGATATTTTATCTCTAAATTTAATCCTGGCCTTTGTATTGATATAAAACAATGATATCAAAATCTTGGTTCATTAAAAGGATTAAGTTCCATGCAGAATATAACCGTTTGAAACGTCTGCAAAATCGCAAGAAACCAGTAACCTTAGAGGCGAGTGGTCCGTTACCGGAGATAGATAATAAAAAATTCAAAAAATGAAAAAACCAACACAATTCACAGATCGAGACCTTAATACCCAGCTCAAATTCCCGACAATATCGTGGAGTAGCATGAGTCAATTTAGAGATTATGATAAGGAACAGTGGTATCGCTCGTATGTCCTTGGAGAACGCACACCTCCAAACGCAGTCATGCAAGGAGGCATAGATGTCGGCTCGCGCATCATCCTAGACCCCCTCTTTTTACCCTCTATTCCGCGCCCAGAGGTGTTTGAACAGCAACTGTCGGCTGTGATATGGGATATCCGCATTACAGGCCACCTGGATGGTTTTAGCCCCTCTGTACCATGTATTGATGAATACAAGACATCTTCCAATAAATCCCGATGGACACAAGCCAAGGTCGATAACTGGGGACAATTAACTTTTTACTGCCTGCTTGTCTATCTTCACTACTCAATAAAACCGGAAACTCTTAAACTTCGTCTCTTCTCTATCCCCATGATTGAAACAGGTCATTTTGAGGTAATACAACAGGGCGAGCCAATCGTGTTTGAGACAAAACGAACACTGTTAGACGTTTTGAACTTTATTATAGAGATTAAGCACGTGCATAAGGAGATGTTGGAATATATTAAAAATCATGAATAAAATAATCCAAGGTGATTCCTTAGAAATTTTAAAAACACTCGAATCAGAATCTATTGACTGCGTCATTACTTCTCCACCATATTGGGCGTTGCGAGATTACGGTGTAGAAGGACAATTAGGGCTAGAGCCTACATTTCAAGAGTATATTACAAAACTCTGTGACATATTTGATGAAGTGAAACGAGTGTTGAAAAAGGAGGGAACTTGCTGGGTGAATTTGGGGGATACATATTCTAGTCAATCATCTTATTCAGAGAACGGAAGACAAGGATTTGAAGCAAAGACAGACAACATGGTCAAGATAATGGAAAAAAGATTTAACCATCAAGCAGACGTGGATTATGGAGGAAAAGCTAGACGTGGTTCAAAACTTGGGAGAGGTAGAGGTGCTTCAGTGCCAGAAAAATCCCTCTGTCAAATTCCTTCACGCTTCGCGATTGAAATGTCTAACCGTGGGTGGATACTCCGAAATGAAATCATATGGCACAAACCAAACTGTATGCCATCGTCTGCAACAGATAGATTTACGGTGGATTTTGAAAAAGTATTTTTCTTTGTGAAGAGTAAAAAATACTACTTTGAACAAATACTAGAACCAAACAGTGAAGTGTCTATCCAAAGAGCAGAATACGAAAACCGCCGTGAAAATCCATCAAGTATTGGAAGTAAATCCGAAAGTTATGGAATGCCTGCAAGGTTCGTTAAATTAAATCCTGAAGGACATAATAAAAGAACAGTTTGGACAGTAAATACTAAAGGATATTCAGAAGCTCACTTTGCCACATATCCAGAGAAATTAATTGAACCGATGATATTAGCGGGTTGTCCAGTGGGGGGGGTCTGCATGGATATATTTATGGGAGCTGGTACGACTGCTGTGGTTGCTAAAAAGAATAATAGAAATTATTTTGGGATTGAGTTGAACCCTGAGTATATTAAAATTGCTGAAACAAGGATCACGGGTATTACAAATCCTTTATTTTAAAGTTATTCACAATTTAACTACTTGCGTTCAATCATACGCATGTATATAATAGTAAGTAACGGTATGTCTGGTAAATAGTGGACACGTCCACTATCCGCTGGGCTATGTGTTAGATCAATGTGGCAGGTAGTACATTGATGGGGGAACAATGAAATCGCCCTTTGGGAAAAAACCAAATATAGGAATACGAGATAACCTATGACGCATCTCGTGTTGCGTTTCCCCATGAATGTATTACACATAGAGTCGATCATTCAGATAATTAATAAAGATAATTAAACAAATAAAATATGAATTTAAGAATACCAATAAATAATACAGTAGAAATAATCGTAGCTGATTTGTATGTGAACATTCAGTGTAAATTACAACCTCAGATTCCAGTTGAAAAAACTGAAGCAAAATTGGCTTTACAACAAATTGAAATGAAAATAAATCAAATTTTTTCTGAAGCAGTGTATAAAGCAAAGAAAGAATTGGAAAAAGAATTACAAGATAATTAAAAAATAACATGTCAAAAAAAACAACAGAATTAGCATTAACAGAAGAACAAAAAGCAATTTTAGATCAGTCCTATCCAGTTTCTGAAGAGTCCAACAGACTCCAACTTCCACGTTTAGGATTGCTTTCTAAAGATATCGTTGAGGAGTCCGGCACTGGCAAAAATAAGAAGATAAAAGTTCTACAGGCTGCTGGATATTTCTACACCGAGTCAGACAAAGGTGAAACAAACGAAGAAGGTAAGAAAGTCTGGACTAAAGAATTTATAGAAGATGAGACTATTGATGTCACCATTGTCTACCATCGTTATCAGTTGCGAAAGTACGATAGCTCTCTTGAGAAATTTATAAGCTCACCTATCTATGACAATGCGGAACAAGTCATACCATTGTATCTTGATAAACAGGTCATTAAACGAGGAACTGAAGCAGATTTGCAAAAGCTCTATCCAGCCCTCACTCAAAAAGGCAAGCCAACAAGTGATCTTAAAAAAGAGGTTATCCTCTATGTTCTATTTAACGGAGAGCTACATCAGCTCAATCTTAGTCAATCATCTAAATGGGAGTTTATGTCGTACAAAAAACAAGTCAATCCTTCGACAGTTATTACAACACTCTCTAGCACAGAAGAAACATTCGGTACGAATACTTATCGCAAGATGATGTTCAATGTGAAGCGTCCTATCGGTCAAGAAGAATTCGAACTGGTATTCGAGAATCAATCATTAGTTAAAACAACTGTAGAAAACGATAGCAAGTTTTTATTAGCTTCCGGCACATCAGAATCCGAACAAGACAAAGAATTCGACCGCTTAGCAGCTAAAGCCGAGAAGGATATGTAATATGACAATAGCAATAATAAATCAATGGTATACAAAAACATTTAATTTGATTAGTATTGAATTTTTCTTCGGTGAAAAAAGTTCATCGTTCTTATTTATGTTGTTTGGTCTTGGATTTAAACTTATGACTGGAGTTAATGAAAAATTATTTACAGAGGATGGTAAGAGAATTAGATAAATAATATTTCCATTTTCACTACCTCTATATGGGGTAGTGAGGTATGGGCATAAAACCAAATGATATAGTTTATTTCAAAGACGACAAAGACTGCACACCATACAGAGTTTGTCGTGCAATAAAAGATGATCGATTATTTCTTTTACTCATTCACCCATATAAAGAAGTCGAGCGTCCATTTGATGAGTCTAAACTAGCAAAGATATATGTCTGATCTTTACCAACACCAAAAAGATTTCTTAGCGCTTAATCCGAATAAAGCCCTTATCTGCTTCGAGGCTGGCACAGGTAAAACTAGAGTAGCCGTGGAATGGCTTAGAGATAAGCCGTATCCTTCTATCGTGATAGTTCCAAAACGCATCAAATTAAAATGGCAAGGAGAGTTATCAGAAGCGGGTGTTCAAGCAATCGTTATTACTAAAGAAGCTTGGAAGAAAAGCACCATGACCAAAGCGGGAGCACTCGTTATCGATGAAATACATCAACACGCCTCACCTCTGTTTACTAAAGGACGATCACAACTTGCTACACGAACGTATAATTTTATAAAAGATAATCCAGACATGCCTATACTCGGACTGACAGCTACTCCGATTTCCTCCACACCCGCCAACCTCCACACCTTACTCGTCTACATCGGACATTTTATACCGTGGAAGGACTGGCGACAGGAATTCTATAATCTTGAGATGCTCCCGTACCTTCCCCGTCCGGCGTACATGCCAAAGAAAAACTGGCGTATTCTTATACGTCCGTATCTTTTGAAATACACGCATACTGCCCTTATGTCAGACGTTGCCGAATTACCACTGGTGACAGAGGAGACTATCAGTGTCGCTCATCCGCTTTTTGTTAAAGGTCATGAGGCAACTCCGATGGCGGAATTCGTAGCAGAACATCGAAATGAGCAGTTAGAGAAAGCCCACATTATCCGCGACATAGGTGGTGGGTATCGTAAAGTAGTGGTTGTGGCATATTTTCGAGATCAGATAGAAGATTTAGAAAAAGAATTAAAGAAGGATAAACAAACATATGTGTTAACTGGTGACACAAAAGATCCGGAGGAAGTGATACGACAAGCACAGGAGGATGAGGAGTGCTATTTGATCTGTCAGTCTTCTATCGGAGTTGGCTTTGATCTCAACACCTTTGCTGTGATGATCTTTGCCTCGCAGGGATACAGTTATGTCAGTTTGGTTCAAATGAAGGCAAGAATTCAACGTATTCATGATTTAAAACCAGTGAAGTACATCTACCTTATTTCCGGTCGATGTGATAAAGCGGTGCAGAAGCAGTTGTTACTGGGTAGAGATTTTGATGTAAAATATTTCAATGACTAAACAAGAATGGAAAAGGTTTATAAAAAGTTATGAATTTTGGCTTATTATAGCTCTAGCTTTAATAACTGTATTAGTTCAATTATTATGACTCTCCCTACCCTCCCAAAAGTTTTAAACAAGCGCGAAGCAAATTGGACGACAACGGTGTTTAGAAAATGGCTGGTAGAGAACTATCAAACACTAGGAGGCAGTGCCTTTGAGGTAAAGCATACTCGTGGCAAAGAATACTTAGCCTTCAGTGAAGTGAAAGCCTCACAGGTCGCAAAAATGCTTAAAATACGACATGAGAAATACGTATGGAAAAATCCTGATCATGGCGAGGAAACACCACCAGATATTTTCTTTTTTAATCAAGCGCCGGTGTATGTCGTTATCCGCTACCCTCGTGGGGTTTCTATTATCCCCATTGACGTGTTTGTACTTGAAAGTAAACGTTCAAAACGCCGTAGTTTAACCTATGCTAGAGCTGTGGAATTGAGTACGATAGACTTCAAATAGTTATCCCCATCCTATCTTGCGTAAGATTATATGTAAGTATATACTATACCTATGCAAGTAACACATGACACAACAGCATACACCATTCCTATCACCATTGAGTATCATTGCAGTGAATGTAAAGATACTGGTACTGTAACGCAGATCATAGCAATTGATGACTGGAATGACGTGCCCTGTCCATGGTGCAACTTGCCGGATGAATATGATAGAAGAGTTCAAAAGTAATTATCAGTGCAGAGGTTGTTGGATACAAATATAAATAAGACACTGCAGAAAGAACAATCATGACATTCAACAATCTCTACTCTGACCGTTACTAGGTTGTGGGCAGAGCGAGAGACACTGAGGGCGAAAGCCTATGTAAAAAGTGCCTACCAAGTTTAAACTCGGGGAGAGGTGTTTAATATAATCTATCCCTTAAGGAATGGCGACCAGTGTCTCTCGCTCTGCCCACAAACGAATAGAGAGGTTGTGAGTGGAATTATTAAATAAATGAAAATTATGAGCTATCCAGACCCAACAAAAACATACGAAGATGATGCCGAAAAAACGTGGAAAGTATCGGATGGAGCAGTAAAAGAAATGAGTAAAAATCTTACTGATAGCCTACAAATTTTTGGAGTTATCAATAAAGAACATTACAGTGAAGTTAGACGATTGATTGCAAACGACATGAAAGATTTACTCAAGTGGTTTGTCAATTATTTTCAGGTAGAGGGAGAATTTTAAAATTTTCGTCCGTGATGACGTTAAACTATAGTGTCCAAACCATAGCCGAGGTGTTCAACTACAACTATAAGGCGGAGCGAAACGACAAATACACAAAGCGTTTCAAAAGTCGGTAGTCCGACCAACCTAAACAGCTATTAGGAAATTCCTAACGACTGCACGGTTGAAAAACCTGTCCACTGCTACATTCGCCTTATAGTCCCGCTCATAACAAGAGTGTGTAGGGTGAGAAAAAACAATTATGATTTGTCCATATTGCAATAAAACAGCCCCATGGGTTGAAAATAAAGAAAAGTACGGCAAAAATTACGGTCAATCGTACATGTGTTATTTTTGTAAACCTTGCGATGCGTATGTAGGTTGTCATCAGAACACCCGCCGAGCATTGGGAACTATGGCAAACGCTGAATTAAGAAAATGGCGTATGAAAGCCCACGAAGTCATTGATAGTCGTTGGAAATCGGGCGAAATGAAACGGAAGGAAATGTACAAAATGCTAGACGATATGATGGGAAAAGTAATGCACATTGGAGAAAGTACGATTGAGGAATGTAAGGAAATTATTAGTAAGTTTTCGTAGTCCCTCTCCCACTCAATGAGTAATTAATAAATAACTATAAATAAAATGTTACTATCCTACAAAAATGATAAAGCGTTGAAAGATATGTTTGTCGCGGAAATAGAACGCCATAGACAACTGGACAAAATAGTCCAAGGCAGTTATGGAAATGCGAACGACAAAGATTTCAAAGGTTGCGCCGTCGGTTGTTCCATCGAATCTTTGAACATCAAACTTGGTAAATCATACAGCCCAAGCGACCATAGTGTGTATGAGACAGAACTCGGTATTCCTGAATGGCTTGCTAGACTCGAAGACGCGCTCTTTGAAGGTTTGCCGAAAGAAGATGCTATGAAATGGCCTGGACAGTTTGCACAAGCAGTTCCTGTCGGAGTAAATCTTGAACCTGTCAAGTGGAAGTTTTGTGCGTACCTCATGAAAGAAAACATAGAACGAGTTTTAGGGCTGAAAGATATATCAGATGAATTAAAAAAACAAGTTGTAGATTCTATTCGTGGTGTTCTTTCCTTGCATGAAACTGCAATAGAGACTGGTGAATGGGATGAGTCTGCTGCTCGGTCTGCTGAGTCTGCTGCTCGGTCTGCTGAGTCTGCTGCTCGGTCTGCTGAGTCTGCTACTCGGTCTGCTGAGTCTGCTGAGTCTGCTTGGTCTGCTGCTCGGTCTGCTGAGTCTGCTGCTCGGTCTGCTCGTGCTGCTGCTCGGTCTGCTTGGTCTGCTGAGTCTTCTGCTCGTGATGCTGAATGTGCT
>Ga0193708_1000022_pt1 | contig 37088 bp, 59 predicted proteins | sample H3c1metaG_FD_160570 | JGI IMG/M metagenome (GOLD analysis project Ga0193708, IMG submission 160570) | Soil microbial communities from a riparian zone of the East river system, Colorado, United States - H3c1 | ecosystem: Environmental > Terrestrial > Soil > Riparian zone | place: USA: East River...
GTGGGGGGCCGCGACAGCGACTCTGAGGTCATCGAGAAGGTCACTGCAAAGCTTCCGGTTTGGGACCGGACGGCCGGGCAGTACGCGGCCGGATGGTGTGCACCTTCTGAAACCCTCTACGAACTTTGCCCCTTCGTGACCAGCCTTGATGGCATCGTTGATTTGCCTGAGGTTGTGGCCCGACGTGGGGGTGTCCAAACGACTAATGGCCCAAACTTCGCGACCCTGTTCGCGAATGCTTCTATCGGACAAGTCCTCACGGAAGCACAGGTTATCGCTGCTACACCTAAGACGTGTATCGAAATTGATTGCCCGCCGTTTACTGAGACTCGCCTGGACGTTAACCCGTTGTGTATCACGGGGAACTTGCTGACGCAGGCCGGATACCCGGAATATGTGGAGAGGTTCATCCGGGAAGCGATCGCCGCTAACGAACACAAAATCAACCTCAACATTTTGACTCGCATGGTTGCCGCTTCGACAGCAGTAACCATTCCTGTGGTCCCCGCTACCACAGGCGTGTCAGACACTTCGACTACGTCGCAGTTCCTGGACTGGGCTTCCCTGTATGCGGAGTGGCTGCGCAACCGGTACCGTTTGCGGTTCGATTCACTGATTGAGGTTGTGGCACCTCACTGGTACCTGCAACACATGACCGCCGATCTGGCTCGCCGTAACGGTGTTGATCTTCTGGTTTCTGAGGCGCGTATCCGAGCAGCGTTCGCTGAGCGGAACATTCGTGTGCAGTGGGTGTATGACTGGCAGCCCGTCGCCACCACCCCAGCACTGGCAGCTACCCGACCGTTGAGCGCGCAGGTTTTGATCTACATTCCTGGAACGTTCGTGAAGTTGACGTCGCCAGTCATCAACCTGGGGACGATTCACAGTGCGGCTCAGCTGACCCTGAACCAATACACAGCCCTCTTCGTGGAAGAGGGCTTCAACGTGCTGGAGCGTTGCTTCGAATCCCTGGCCATCACCATCCCGACCTGCCCATCTGGTACCACTGGTGCGGCCACTGGTTCTTGCGACTCCACCCCATAACCAGGGTGGTAATTCGCATAAACCAGGACCTTGAGAGGGCAGGCTATGGCTATACAAGTTGAACCACCGGTACGGACCCCGTACCGGTATGGCCTGCTCTCAACGGCGCAAGTCGTTGAGCATGGCAAATCGTTGCGGCTGTCATCGGAGTATGTTTTCGATTCGGTGGCATGCCACGACGGAATTATTTGGAACACGGATTGCGCTAATCCGTTCACGGTGACTTTTACGCGGACTGCCACTGAGGACGAGTTCACGGTCACCGTGTCCCCTGGGGTTGTAGGTGACTACACGTACAGCGTCGACGGTGAAGCTGCCGTACCGCTCACAGGCACTGTCACGATCGTCTCGGACGAACCTGTGTCTGTGGAAGTGTGCGAGGTTGGGGGTCTTCAGCGGTGTGTGACAGTTGCCGACGTGGACCCCGACTCTGTTGAGGGAACAACTTACGTTTTCTTTTCCACACAAAACAACAACCTTCCCAAAGAGGTCACTGAGGGCATAGACGCCCAAACGGCTGATCCGTTTCTGGTTATCTCTGGTGTGACATGCACCCTGGTTGCTGGGGAAATCGATTCTAAGGGCCGGGACGCGTTCACGTCGGTTGAGCAGCGGCTAGTTGAGCAGCAGTTTTGGGCTCAACTAGCTGCCTCGACCCCGGCGGTGCTGGGCGGCGGCGCTGTTTCTCTCGCTGAAGGTGTCGCTTTGCTGGAGGCATACCTGCGCGATCAAACCGGTTTCACGGGCATGATCCACTCAGATGCCTACGTTGCTCCCTATGCGTCACAAGCGGTCCTAGTCACCGAAGAGAACCCAGAAACAACGAAACGAACAGCATTGTGGACACCTTGGGCGTTCGGCGGCGGATATGCCCTCACCGGACCTGCCGGGGAAGCCGCACCGGCAGCTAACCAGGCATGGCTGTACGCCACCGGGCAAGTGGTTATCCACCGAGGAAACGTCCGTGCCCGTGGCGGTGGAGCGGATGGCTTCAACGTCACCACGAACCAGGATTTGGTGATCGTGGAGCGCAGTTACGTTGTCATCCCGGACTGTCCTACCGCCGCCGTACTTGTTCAGCTGGAGGCAGCATGAGTGTCACAATTCGTCCAGATCACACTTCTGACGAGATCACCAGGATCGCTCAGGCTCTCCTTGCCGCTGCCGATGATCCTCGGGACGTCCGCGTAGAAACTTTCGGTGACGGGCCCGTGTTTGTGGTACCTGACGAGGTAGCCCAGAAAGCGAAACTTAACCCCGAAACGCCCGAAGAAACCAAAACTTCGTCATCTAAGGCCAGCAAGAAGCGGAAGGACCGATAATGGTTGTCAAATGTGTTGGTGCTTACAACGTTGAGGTTTTGCGCTTCACACGTGTGGACTCTTGTGGGCGCCCCATTTTCGGTCCGTGTTCGACGCTGGTCATCGACTGTTTCGAAACAGTCGCGATCAACGCGGACATTGAGGACGGCGAAGAAATCGCCCCAGTCAACGCCAATGGTAAGCAGTGCTTTTTCATCCCGGCACCTAAATTGGACCGTGGGTTTGAGGTTGTCGCTAACTTCACTAAGAAGTATCCGAACCTGTTTACCGCTTTGAACCCGAACTGGCTACAAGCTATCGATGAGCTGGGAAACATTACTGGCTACCAGCACATTCCTGAAGTTTCGCTTCGTGAAGGTGTAGCGATTGAGGGCTGGGAATCCGTTGCCGGAACTGACGTGTGTGTGCCTGGTGCTCTAGGGGCCTGGAACTATTTCATTCTTCCTTATGTCACTAACTGGGCTCGCGGTGACATGGAGCTAGGTAACAGCGTCCACTCAGAGGAGTGGACAGGTCACACCATCGCAGGAAACGCTTGGAGTGTCGGTCCTTACGATGTTCGGCAGAACGCGTCGACTCTGGTGGCGGGTCCTTTGATGACGGCGTTGGATAGCCGAAGCCAGTTTTATGACGAAGTGGTAACGGTTCCTCCGCCTGAGGCTTCATGTGAATGTGTTCCTCTATCGAATCCGGCAGCGCCAGTTTTCGCTATCACAGAATGCGAAACCGGCACCTTGACGATGGAAATCACTGCTACTGCTACTGGCGGGCGCCCGATGTCCATCAACTGGGGCGATGGCAGCCCAGCTGCGGTGATCACTACCGCTGTGGCGCTGCCGCACACTTACACACTCGCCGGCTCGTACACTGTATCGGTTAAATACAGCAACCTTGCCGAAGAAGAAGCCTACCTGGTGGTGACGGTCCCATGCCCATAGAAGCCAAAAAGGACTACACGGCATCCGTTGTCCGCACCTTGACGCCTCTGCTGGTGGGTTTGGTACTCAGCGTGTTTGGTTCCGAGGTCGCTGGGGTGAACGAAGCATCACTCACCCCAGTGATCGCCGCGATCATCGCCGGCGCATACCACGCTCTGGTGCGCGCTTTGGAACAAAAGTGGCCTAAGGTGGGAGTGCTGCTGGGGTGGCCCACCGCGCCCACCTACAGCAAGCCATCTGACGGGCAGTAGATATGGCTGAGCCGTGTTCTGTCTGGCCGGTAGATGAGGCGTGCAGCTATGGCATCCCTGTAGATCCAGTGGACCGCACTCCCGTGCAGGTGCATGCCATGGCTGTCGCCACAGAAATCTTGTGGCGTTTGACCGCAGGGATTTATGGAACGTGTCCTATTACAGTGCGCCCTTGTGGCCGCAAATGCGGAAGTTTTGATTTCTTTCCGACGCAGACGATTCAGGGTGTGTGGATCAACGTCGCGTGTGGCTGCGAACAGTCCACGTGTGGCTGCTGCTATGTGTGTGAGATCGCTCTAGAAGGCCCCGTCGCTGAGGTGACAGAAGTCAAAGTCGATGGGGTTGTGGTGCCGCCGGAGGTTTACCGAATTGATAACGGGAACCTTTTGGTGCGCACTGACCTTGCCGAAGACGGTGAGTGTTGGCCGCAATGCCAAGACCTTGGGTCCCCAGACACCGAGCTAGACACATTCAGTATCACCTATGAGAAGGGCCTTCCGGTCCCTGTCGGAGGTCAGCGCGCTGTTTCTGCTCTCGCCGCCGAGATCATAAAGTCGTGTGAAGGCGGCCCATGCCGTCTACCTGCACGGGTCCAACAAATAACCCGCCAAGGTGAACAGATACAGCTCATAAACGACGTCGATTTTCTGCGTTCTGGGCTCACAGGTCTCCCTGATGTCGACATTTGGCTGACGGCCGTGAACCCGACTGGGCAGCGGCAGCCCTCAAGGTTTTGGTCACCGGACATGCAACCCGTGCTGCGTAGCACTACATGGCCGTAGACTGCTGTTATGGCCAATAACGTCACACCTTTGCTGACCTCCATTTTGGCGTGTCTGTGTACCCAGCTGGCATCTGATGGGCATGCGGTGTGTGAATGCTGCGTGGTCGTATCGGACCAGCTTCCGCCGATGCGGGGATGCGACTGCGTGTGCGACGAAGGGCAGGGAGTCGCATGGGCGCGGTTTGTGGGCGCGGAATGGCAGCAAACCGAAGTAACAAAATGCCCCTTGGGGCCGTGGGAAGTCCGCTTGCAGATAGGTGTATATCGGTGTCTTGCATCTGAGCCGACATGTGAAACAACCACAGCGGAGGCAGATATGGTCGCCGAGGATATTGCGTCGCTGCAACGGGCCGTTTTGTGTTGCGATGCGCTTGGTGGTCGTAGGTACACCTTGGGTCCCGTGCAGGTCATAGGCCCAGCTGGCGGATGCGTGGGGTCTTCTTTGGAGATAGTGCTAGAACTAGCGACACTGTAAAGTTAGGCCATGGCTACCTACCGCATTTTGCGCAAGAACAGCATCTTTAAAGGATTCGCTGGTGATGAGATCGTCACTGAGCCTGGTGCTTTGTTGGATGCTGCTGTCCGTTCAGGGATCGTGCAGCGCATAGATGTACAGAAAGCGGAGAAGCCCAAAGTTTCGAAGCGCGCTTCGGTGAAGGATGATAGGGAGACCTGATGGCGGTGCGGGTCATTTCTACGGGTGTCATGGCTTTGGCCCGCACTGAGGTTGCTGCGTTTACCGGGGAGCTTGGGCGGAGAGTGCGTCGTCGCGCTGAGACTACAAGCCCGGTCGCGTCAGGAAAGCTGCGGTCTTCCATTGCTGTTGGGCGTGTGACTTTTCGAGGGCTGACCTCTTCAGTTAAAGTTTCAACTAACACCGGTTATGGTCTGTACCCGGAAGAAGGAACGGGCCTGTACGGCCCGCTAGGGCAAGTGATCCGACCCAAACGGGCGCCGTTCCTCGTGTTCCAGCCGCGAGGATTGGGGCATGTCATACGTGTACGTAGCGTCAAGGGCCAGCCGGGCCAGCACTACATGCGCGACGCTTTAATCGCCGCCATCAGGACCCTCTAGGAGCTGACATGTCTGAACTGAAAACCCTTGACTTTAAAAAGGTTGACCTTGAACCGGATGAAGCCGAACCGATTTTGGTGCCTCTTGGCGAAAGCTCATACACGGCGCATTGCCCAAACGACTACGAATTCATTGCGCTCATGGGCGAGGTCCGCAAGTTGCAGGATGACCCGTCGGCTATAGACATGATCCCCATCATGTCCGCGTTTTTTCACAGCCATGACGTCAGGGTCATCGACAGGAAATGCCGTGGCGGCGAAATTTCGTTCGTCGGTGAACTAGGGCCGGCTCTCACGGCTCTAGCCGATCATTACCGACCTGCTGTTGAGCAGCGACTACAGCAGGTGCAGAAGAAGATCACCTCCCCAAAAGCACGGTAATGTATCCATCGGGGTGGCCCGATGTGGTGCATATAGATGACCTAGAGTTGCGTTACAGCAGTGATGTTCCGTCGATCTTGCGGAGCCTGAACGGGGCGACAACTGCTGATAGCACCAGCGGGTGGCTAAGCGTTGTGGCATACGCGCTGGACGAGGACTCTCAAGAAAACCTGGTCCAGGCCGTAGATCAGAGGCGAATATCAGGGCTAGCCCTGATGGTGCTAGCGCACAAAATGTGCGAGCGGGCACTAGGCGTTGATCTGAACGCGGCTAGTGCCCTAGCCGGCAGCGTTCTAGGGTCCTGGTTCCTTCTCGCATCATGGGCGGCAGGTAAAGGAATGCGCATAATCGACATGAAAGTTCACGAACTTCTCGCTATATGCTATTCCGCCCAATGCGAGCAGTGTAAAGAACCATCAGACCTTGCTAGGCTAAACAGGAAAATATTCAGAACATCGCATCCTTGGGGACGATAGATATGGCTACAACGGTCGCCGATGCTGATGTTCTGATCGTGGCAGATGTTTCAAAACTCGCCGCCGATCTTCGAAAAAAACTCGACCCGATCATGCGCGCATTGAACGTGACACTCGACCTGCTTGCCGATGCGACTTCGTTTGACAACACTGTCAACGATGCTGTCCGTGATGCTGATGGGCGGACAGCGACCATAAACGTCACCGCAGATACGAGCACCATCAGCGGCGAGGTCGCTGCCACCCGCGCGCAAATAAGCAGAACTCCCGCGACGCTGCGCGTAACCGTCACCAACGTCGACCAAGAAATAAACCGGACCCGAGGACGTTTCACGAAATCATTTGACGAAATCGGCGGCGAGTCTGGGAAAAAGTTTTCCTCGTCCCTGTCATCATCCATGACGTCTGGGCTTCGCCCTCTTACTAGCATTATTCCATCAGCGATGGCTAACCCGGTGGTTATAGGTGTAGCCGCGATCGTCGCGTCTTTGGCCGCGATACCTGTAGCTGCTTTCCTCGCCGCTACAGCCATCGCCGGTGTCGGCTTGGGCTTCCTTGCTTTGGGTGCGTTTGCTTTGCGGGGCAATGAAAAAGTCGCTGGCGCGTTCGATCAAATGCGCGAAAAGATAAGCAAAACGTTCGAGGACGCCGCGCAGCCACTAGTCGAGCCTCTGGTGAACGCTTTTAACATCATCGGGAACGCGGTCGAGAAGATCGGCCCACAGCTAGAGGAAGCGTTCGGCGATCTGGCTCCCTCCGTCGAAAAACTGGCTGAGGGATTCGACGGATTTATAGAGAACACTATGCCCGGGCTGAACGCCGCTGTGGAGGCAGCTGGTCCGTTGCTTGACGAGCTTGCCAAACAGCTCCCCGGTTTGGGTGACACGTTCAGCGATTTCTTTGAAATTTTGTCGCTTGGTGGCGAGGACTCTGTAGATGCTCTCAAGATCGCATTTGATCTGCTAGACATCGGTTTGAAAGCGATAGCTTTCACTATCCTGGGCCTAACGCTAGCGTTTGGTCTCCTCGTAGATGCCATAAATTTGGCCAGCGATGCAGCTGAAGGGCTTCTCATCGCCACTACCGGTTTGAACTTCGACATCCTCCTCGAGTCCATCAAACGACTCACGACAGAAGGAATCGTGACACTTGGCGACTTCCTGAGCGCCGCGAAGGACATTTTGGGTCAACTTCCAGAAATTTTCGGCTACAACATTAATCAGGCCACGACGCGAGGCGAAAACGAGCTACGCACCGGGTCGGCGCAGATAGTCGGTGTCGCTTCGGGGATTCCAGACCAAATCCATAACGCGATATCGCGGATACCCAGTTTGGTTTCGGGGGTTTTCGTCGATGCCTTTAACCAGGCAACAAACGCGACACGCAACGGTGTGGGGAGCGTGACGAGCGCAGTTCGAGGGCTAGCTAGCCAGGTTGTTGCTGCTCTGAGCGGTATAGCCTCAGCGGCCTATAACTCCGGCCGCGCGATTATCAGTAACCTGATCGCTGGTCTTGTTTCTAGGGCTGGTGATCTTGCGAGAACCGCGGCGAAGATCGTCGCGTCGGTAAAAGACCTGTTGCCTAACAGCCCGGCGAAAGAAGGACCTTTCTCTGGTCGGGGCGCCCCTGAGGTTTCTGGTCGGGTTATCGCTGACGACGTCGCGAAAGGGCTTAAATCGGGAGAAGCTGGTCTTACCGCTCAAGGAAATCAGCTGGTTGGCTCTCTAAAGGCGCAGTTTGATGGGCTTTCTTTGGGTTCTAGTGTTGGGCAAGGGATGTCGGCAGTGATGCAGCCTTCTGGTGCTTCTTCTGTTAGTAATAGCCGCACGTTTTCCCCTGTTATCAACGTGACTGTGGCCGGTGGGGAACCGAATGCGGCTGCGAACGCGATAGTTCGTCGTCTTCTAGCGGTAGGGGTGTAGATGTTCACCGGGTGGCTTTCGTATGCAGGGGTGGAAATCGTCAACGAGGCGCGGCTGTACGCCTATACGCGTAGTTTGGGTATTCCTTTTTCTACGTGTGAAGATTGTCCGACGTTGCGTACAGCGTTTGAGCACGAGCCTTATACGACACCGGCAGCCGACGGTGCGCCCTGGTATGACGCGAACATTCCAGAATCGGGGATGGTGGCAGGGTTTTACATTAGGGCTTTGGACGGCTTGGGTGACACAGCTACACGTCGTGTGGATGAGCTGGCGCGTAATGGTGCGATCGTGGGGTCACGGCGGCGGGGGTCTCGTAGTGTGGAGATGACCATTCAGGCTGTCGCCGCGTCGGAGTGCGCGCTCAGTTATGCGATGGGATGGCTCGCTAAAGTCTTGCGGGGCGGGGATTGTTTGGCGGTTTCAGATATTTTCTCTGGCTCAACGGGCGCTGGTTGTGCTTCGGAAACTTTGTGTATGCTCACGTGCTGCCCGCTCACACCTGAAGATGTGCCGACCTATTTGACTTCTTTGTACCGTGTGGGTGTTACTCAGGGGCCTGTGGTGATATCGCGGTCTCACGAGTCGACGTTCAGCCCGGGTGACGAGTGCGGGTTGGTTATTTGTGATGTTGAGGTTACGTTTACTGCTGGTGATCCGGGCTGGTACAGCCCACTAGTGAACATCATTGATACGCCACTAGCCCCTTTCTATGTTGGTACAACTGACCCTTTTGAACCGTATGACATCACTGAGCTGTGCAATCCTCTCGTGGCCCAACCAAATGCGGTAATTTGTACCCCCATCGTTCCTAACGGGTGCGCTGCAACGAACGTCCCCGTCACGCAGGATTTGCCTATTCCGTGCATCGGCGTCCCGGACCCGCGCCTCGAATACACCCAATACAACTTTTATTCGATTCCCATTGACACGTCTGGGATTACCCAGTGGCTGGACCTGATACCTAAACTCAGCTACCAGCCGGGCCAAATGTCCCCAACGGGTTCCATTACTGACCCGCAAGATGTAGAAAACTTTGAAGGACCCATCGCTTTCCAACTACGGCGGGTTACCCCGGGGAAACCCTGTGGGGAAGAATCTGACCCCTGCGATGTGTGCATGGAGCTTTTTGCACCGATTTGGCCGCGCGCAACGGAGGGCGTAGCGGACTGGATACAGCGCAAGGCCTTCCGCATCGAGGCTGGCGGTTTGGGCATGTGCCCATTCCCCGTCTACACGCGGGGCCTAGCTCCTTTCGATTGGCCGACTCTCGTGTGTGGCGACGAAATGTGTCTAGACATTTACATCACCACAGACACCGATGCACGTAGTGGCACGGTCCGCCTCGATGTCATGCGTCGCCAAGACGCTCAATGCTAGGGGTGTGGTATGGCTATTGGATGCGCGGAAAACTATTCGGCCTTGATCGTCAGACAAGCCGGCGACGCCACAGGGCAAGGCGCAACTCCTGTGGCGGTAGGAGAAATATCGGAGATCACTAACCTTCAGTTCAACCGGACCTTGTCGGGAACTTCCAACGCACGGATCGTGTTCACTAAATGCCCCACCAACTGCGGGTTCATGTCGACCCCAGTGAAACCGTGGGCTTATGAGCTGTGGATATACCGAGATAACCTTCTGGCATGGTGTGGTCCCATCGTGACCACCACCGAAAGCCGCATAGCGGAGACGTTCGAGATTACTGCTTGGGACATTACCGGTTGGACAACCCGGCGCCGCATCGACGAGTTTTACAGCATCACCAACAACCCGACCTCCATTGCCGTCAACATTTTGCAAACATTCTTCGACGGAAGTACTGGACGCCACGACCCCGGCTTTCTGCCGTACATACATTTTTTGGGATTCGCTGCTGCGACTATCAGCGTCGAGTACGACGAATACCAGTATCAGGTGGGCCAAAAATGGGTCGATTTGGTGCGAGCAGGATTCAACTACACCACTGTGGGTAGGTATACCTTCGTCTGGGGAGAAACCGCACCAAATATCGACCTCCCTTATGTCATCGATGCCACCAGCATTTTGGGGGAGATGGAACTCGTCCAGGACGGGACGGATTTCGCTACCCGTGTCGCTGGTATCGGGGAGGGCATCATTTCTTCTCAAGGCCCATTCGGCGCGGAAGCAGCATACTACGGTGACGTGGACTGGCCTACTGCGAAATATTCGGGCCTTGAAGATTTCAGCCAGCTGAACACTTTGGTGGTGAACCTATTCAACGAGAAACGGGACATGTCACCCACGTTGGTGATCCCGTCAGGTTCTAGCCTTGCAAGTAACACAGATATTCAGCCCACCGGCTACAACATTACGTTCGCTACACCTGTTGCTCTTCCTGATCTTATTTGCGGTATGCGGTATGACGTGCAAGTTGCTGCCGAGCAGTTTTGTCAGCCCGGTAGATATCCGATGCGTCTCAACGAAGTGAAAGTCACCTGGACTCCTCGGGATCAAGAAAAAATTGCGGTAGGTTTCGACACCTTGGGTATCCCAGCAGTGGAGGAATGACATGGCTATACCGGTAGACGGATTCGAGTCTTTGGTGCGCGAGGTTCGAAGTTTGCGCGCGGAAGTGGAAGCCCTACGAAACCAGCAGGGCCGAAGTATGTCATTTGGCACCACATACCGTCTGCAAGTGGTAGGAACCGGGGCGGGAGCTGTACTCCAGGCGGTTCGGATAGCAGACAACAACACTGTTCAGATAGCACCATAGGGAGAGTCATGGCTGTATGTGGATGTGGGGCTTCTCTTGCTGGTAGTCCCCCGATCGTCGATGGCGGTGTTGGTGACGATCAAGGCATCATCGTTTCTGGAACGTTTGATAACACCATTATTACTGCTGTTGCCGCAACGGCATGGCGGCCGTTAAGCCCAGATGATTACACGCTGTTCAACTTTTCTCTCGGCAATGGGGAAGTGAACGCACGATATTTGTCCGACGGATACAACATCGACATCATCATGTCCTTCCAGTTCGGGTCCACGTCGTCTTTCTCCGCCTCCACATGGTCAGTGGATATCCCGTTCGTACCCCAGTCATACAGCAGCATCATCAACAACCACGGCATTTTGGGAGATTGGTCAGTTTTTGATGCTTCGGGTGGCTTGCCGTGGTATCAAGGCCGCGTTGTTCGTGCATCCTCCGGTGTTTTGCAGTTCCGGTACGGCGACGACGCCGGCGGGTCTAACAGCCTGGTGCAAGATGGCACCCCGATCACGTTTGCTAACAACGACGAGTTTTCCTTCCAGGTACGTTTCGAAGCAGACAGCAACTAAGGAGCACATCATGGCCGAACCGTGCCTATGCGGACAAGCTACAGCGGAACCGACATGCACCCTGGTTGCTGGTGCGGGCATCACTATCCAGGGCGGAGACACGATCCAGGCGCATTCGGCGCTGCCGTGGGTTTCTTTCTTGCCGACGACCGCAAACTTTACTTTGGGTAATGGCCTGAATGACTCGCGTTATCTTCTGGTCGGGAAAACGGTTGATGTGATCATCGCGCTCAGGTTTGGAACTACGTCAACGTTTTCGGCTACTCAATGGCGCATTGGGATGCCTGCTGGAACGGTGCCCTTTTTCGGGCCGGGAGCGATCGCGGTGAACCATGTTGCCGGGGCGGCGTCGATGCGTGACCAGTCAGCTGGGAGCCCGTGGTTTTCCGGGGAGACGATCCTCAACAACAACGCCACCCCTATACAAGTCCGGTACGGCGACGACGCCGGCGGAACCAACAGCCTGGTGATGCAGGGTGTTCCTTTTACGTGGACCAACTTGGATGAGCTGGTCATTCGCTTCCGAACCGAGGTCGTGTAGACACAGACAAAGGGCCTCTGACCTGCGAAAACATTCTGATTCGCACGTAGAGGCCCTAAGCTGTGTGTACCCTAGTGTGGGGTACCAATATTTTGTTTCTCGGAACCGAAAACCCAACCTTCATCCTGCTTCTTGGGTGTCGGCCCCGGCTTTTTACGCGGAGACACATAGCCGTCCCGTAACGACACCTGCTTCGGGCCTAGTACGGACACAATGTGGTCCATATCGCGCGGTCGCCAAATCGCTGCTTCAAGCCCCAGCCGTGTGAGTGCATCAATCCATATCTTCTGCGCCGGCCGGACACGACCAGTCTCTGTTTTCAGTTCCACGAAAATGATACGGTTCCGTTCCTCGTTGACAAACACTTCATCAGGCCAGCCAGGATCAGAAAACTTGGAGTTGTGTGTGTGGTAGTTCAACCGCCAGCCGTATAGGCGGGCGATCTGCCGAACCTGCTGCCTGAACGCTTCCTCCGTCATTGCTTATCCCCATAACTGCGATCTGACCACATGTCGTCTACCTGGATGTAGTGCTGTCCTCCAACATCATCAAAGTCCACATACTCGAATGTCGCAGTCGAGCCATCCAGGCGTCGTATCTTCCGCTTCATACCGACGAGAACGTTAGGTGACACCCCGACTGTTTTTCTGATTAGCTTCTGTAGGGCTTCCGATGAGATGAGGCAAACATCGTTCATGACATTATTCGGTATTCTTGTTGTTTTCTTCATGCTGTTCCTCCTCATCCCGACACTCGTGAGTTACATACTTTTCGCACACAGGACACGTCGATGTCCTCACGGAAGCCTCCTCTTTCATCACTTCCCCCAAGAAACTTTAAGCATCGATCCGGTCTCTATTCCTTTTTCAAAGTTCCCCCTCAACTGGATGCGCATACTGAATGTCTTCCCTTCCTCGAGCAGAGAGAACCCGTAGATGTCGGCCTCTTTCCTGGTGAGGAAAACTTTAGAAGTTTCCTCGTGCGTAACAACGAACTCAAGTTCTGTAAATTTCATGGCTTCCCCTAGCCGACGATTTTCAGGTTGTAATGCCGGGCCGTGCACTCCCAAAACATTTCCGGGATATCGGTGAGGTGATGCATACCCTCCGGCATCCACGAAGAGTTCAGCTCTTCCACTAGCTCCATGCGTTCCAGATGAAAATGTTCCCGGTCAATGGCCGGTAGGTCCCCGGTCCACAGGTCCTTCAACTCTTTTGTCGCGATCTTGGTAAACATGGTTGTTCTCCTCTATTGCATGCTGGTAACAGTTTTTTCTACGAGCATCTCCCAATGCGGAGGCATGTCTTCATACGACCAAAACATTTCGATTACCTCCAAAACGTTTTTGCATGTTTCCTGCCTGTATTCGATGTCCCACGTTTTAACTGGTGCACCACCTATCCGGGCTGCCACATATGCTTCTTCCGTTTGCATGACGGCCATCTGTGTGTGCACTTGCGCTAGAACGTGCGCCGGCGGCCCGTATCGCCATAGATATCCATATCGGATGCCTACTGCCTTGGCCTCGATAAGAGCCGGAAGGGTACCCCAAACCTGGTCAGGTTGGCGATCCGTCACGACCGCGTCAAGTGAAGCCATCAGCCCATCCATCGACCAGCAGTACCCATCTAGATGCGCAGGAGTCACATCCCCGTACAACTCGTGCATGGCGGCGGTGATAATCAACGGTTCCTCTTGGTGCCCCCACCAGATGGGTGTGTTAATCGATCCGTCGGGTTGTGGCCGGCCAGCTCCTCGCTTGGCCTCCCACACATCCGCTGGGGTGTCCCACGGGCTCACACCCAGCAGCGCACCCATATCGGATGCCCCTAGGCGCGTTTTGCGGAGCTGATGCCATTCGGGGCTGTACGTGCGAACTGGGGGCTCCATGGGTGATCCTGTATCTGTTGGTTGATGATGTGTTGCGGGTAGCCGAGTTGGGTGAGGTGTGATCGGAGTTCCTGAAGGTAAGCGAACCGTTTAGGTTTAGTCATTGTTGTCTCCAGCGAGTTCATCAACCCAAGCCAACGAAAAGTTAGGGCCACGAAGGTTGTCCTGTTCCTCGTAGGCGTAGTAGGCGCCTTGCATGGTGGGGCATGGCCATAGGACCGCGTATTGGTCGTCTCCGTCGTCACAGTTAGCGCATACATCAACCCACTCCTCACCGAGTCCGTCTTCGCTGAAGAACTGTGTTTCTACGGGGTAGTGGATTTCTTCGAGTTTGGTGAGGCGGTTGAGGTCCATTTCGATGCTCCCTAAAACGTTGTGACACCACTGTAGCAACGTTGTGGCAATGGTGTCAAGGGTATAGAAAAAGCCGGCCCCCGATTTGAGGACCGGCCCAATCTGTGTTTACTTCTTACCTGGATTCTTCTCGTACCAATCACATTCATCGCAAGGATGACATTGGCAAGAATCAGGCTCGATCAATTCATGCTTCTCCCATTTGTAAGGATCAATCCACCCGGTTTTCTTAATCCAATCCATCTTCGCTTTAGTGCTTTCGCAGTATTCCTTCATGACAAGGCTGCCTTACGTTCCTTCCACACCTCAGTCAAAACCTTCAACTCAGAGATGCTCGGCTTAGGATCCATCTGCGATATCTCCTCCGCCACCAGCTGCAAATCAGGAAGAGTCTCAGCAGCATCCATGCGAGTACACAGCGCGGACACCGCATCAAGATTCTCTATCGACACCGGCTCCTTGGGCTTCACAGCAGGCTTAGCGGCAGGTTTACGTATAGGAGTCACCTTCTGCTCCTCCTTGCGGTTACGGACCTCCTCAGCTGAAGCGATGCTCTTCTTCGTATCCCCCGCAAGAGCAGCAACAATCGCCCGGCCCCACGCAGAGGTTTCCGCGTTCTGAAGCTCTGACCCACGCGTGAAGTTTGTTTTACCCGGGAAGATTTCGTATGCCATACCAATACCGGGACGCACATCATCAGGTGTGCGATATGCGGCAGCGACAACAACGATGTATGTCTGTCCCGCTATTTCCTGGATGGTGTAGGGCTTCTCTTTATCTGCTGGCTGAAGGGAACCTTCGGGATGCTTGGCCCGAAAGTCCGTGATTCGTACTGCAACGTCAATGTAATCGTCGGCGTATGCCATGAGTACGGTGCTCCTATTTTTTGGTGGCTCGGTCTTGGATTAGCATGCGGATCATCGCGGATCGTGGCACGTGGGCTGCTTGTGCCCATTCGTCCAGCTTTTTTACGTCTGCGGGTCGTAGGGATACGGTGACTTGAAGAAAGCCCTTTGGTGGGTCCTGTTTGGGGTTCATGCCATCACCATACCATCGCCGCAATGGTGTGGCAACGTTGGGAGTGTGTGGGCGTTCCCGCACTGCAACGTTGCGGGAACGGCGTGGCGGTGCTACCGTAGCGTTACCACACCACAAGGAGCATCATGCGATACACAGACTGGTACCAAGCAACCGGCTACCGCAACATCACCGAATACATCCAACACAAACTCGGAGCATTCACCCCCCAATACAACCTACGAAACATCGAAGAACAACTCACCCAAGAAATCCAAGACCGCCTCCCCGACGGCTACAGCTTCCACGGCCTCGTCATATTCAAAGACAACAACGCCCCCCACCCACTCTGCTACCTCAACAACGAAGGCGACCTATCCCTCCACCAACTCATCGAAGACATCGACTTCTGGCACATCGCCGACACCAACGAAAAACGACACGGATGCCAAAATGCATCCACCTAAATACCAGCCAGAAAACTGGGCCCGATGGTCACCACACTCCGTGCTCATACCAAACCCGTTTCCCACCTGGGCCATACTCCTGCACGGCATCCTCACCGCAGCAACCTGCTTCCTATGGCTACCAATATGGGGACTCCACTACGCGCTACACAAACCAGTCAAACGTATCTATAAGGAATGGGAATAATGAACGATTACGAAGAATACGTAAACATGTCTATAGCCGGAGAGATGCGCTACTTCCAAGCAAAACTAGACAACCTAGGCAATAGACCAAAACGCCACATCCCAGGATGGGCAGTATCCCAACCAGTATGGGAATTCAAACAGGAAATATTGCAAGATGTCCTGAACAGGCTTGAGGACCTACGCGACGCTATAAACGAACAAGAATGGGAAGGCCTGAGCGAAGAAACACTCACGGAACTAGCTGCCATGCCAGAACCAGAAGGAATCCCAACCGTCGAAGAAATCGCTAAACGCAACCGAAGTCGCTGGCTAGCCAGCGACAAACCGCTCAGAGAAGACGAACTAGAAAGAGCCACACTAGACAGAGCCACACTCGTTCAGGAAACCAAACTTTTCAGCCTCCCAATAACCGCCCCCCGTGGCGGTATCGGCTACAGAAACGGCCCCGACTTCTCAACCCTATACAACCAAGAAGAAGACGAACACAACTCGTGAGACAAACGAACAGAAAACAGCGGTGGCCCTCCCCACGGAAATCGGGGAGGGCCACCGCCTTCTGGCACTAACCCCCTAGAGCATCCAACTCACCCCTAGAAGACGCCTGCAACAACGCCAACAACTCCTCACGCACCACCTGACGCAACACCTCAGGATCAGTACCACCCACACCAATCTGCTCCAAAATCTGACCCGCCTTCACATTCGCCGCATCAGCAGAATGCGCAGCAGCAGCCCAACGATTCTGATTCGACTGAGTATTCACACCATCATCAGGCTCAACACTCACACCCCAAGCAAAATCGGCATAAGCCAACTTCTGCACAACAGCATTCGCGATCTCATCAGCAGTAGCCATATCCTCAACCCCTCCAAACTCCTGCCCAGCATCAAGCCAAGCCCTAAAACGCTCCACCAAATCACCATCCACACCGCCATTCTCAAACGACAAATGCACATGATGATCACCAGAATACGTAGACTTCAACGTCCCAGCCCTAGCCTTCTCAAAAGAAGCCCAAGACTGAACATTCCAATGACGATTCAACACATTGATGTACTTCAACCCACCAAGCTCACCCCGCCGCCACGAACGCCGCACAAACGTCTCCAACAAATCCAAGTAATACTCAGACCCACCAATATCCTGCGCATGCACCTCACCCTGCGTCGGATACCCAAACTTCCCCACATGCGAAGACCACGGCGTATGATCACCCGCACCCTGCTGATGAGACGTATCACCAATCGTCCCCAAATCCGTCAAAAACGACGTACCACGCACATCGCGGTTAACCTGCGCCACATTCGGCGCCAAAACCCAACTAGCCACAAAACACCCCCCAATGTAGTAACAGCACCACCACACCACCGTAACACCCCTACAAACCCCTACACTAATAACCATGGCAGCGAACGATGCACTAAGACAGCTGAAAGAAAAACTCGTCAAAGAGGCCGATCAGCGGTACGAAGAGCGGCAAATCACCAAGCGCATGGAAGACATTTTGCGTTTCCGAAGGATGAAATGGTCGTATCGGAAGATCGCTGATGTTCTGGGTATACATTTCACGACTGTCCGCGAATCGCATCAGAGAGCACTGGACATTCTTGGTGACAAACGTGTCCCTAAAGAGCTGTCACACCTGACACCTAATGAGCTCGCTCGCCTGGAAGAACTCGACTATATCGAGGGCGTCCTAGAGCAGTATATGAAGATCGCCGACGACACTGAGCAGTCCAAGCCCAGAACGGCTATTGAGGCGCTTAACGGGGCTCACAGGTACCTTCAATCACTAATTGAGATGAAGGCGATAAATCCACCTAAGGAAGTTCATCATCGGATCACGATCGAGGACTTGAAGCAGGAGCTTTTGAAGATCGAATCTGAGATAGGTGAAGGCGCATTAGACGAGGTGATAGGGGAGATAGATGGATAAGGCCGAGCTCCTTGAACGCGCTGTTCTTCTGAAGAAGATCATCAAAGCCCACGAGAAGGCCGAGAACAGGCACCGTAACGCATGGCTTGAAACTGCGCGCCCTAACCAGTTGCCACCCCCTGGTGATGAGTGGAGTGTCTGGTTGATGCTTGCTGGGCGTGGTTTCGGTAAAACCCGGTCGGGTTCGGAGTGGATCGCCGATCAGGCATTGTCTAACCCGAAAACGTCGTGGGCTGTTATCGCTCCCGTGTGGCGGGACACGAAAGATGTTCCCATGGCTGCTGTGGAGAAGGTTCTTACTGAAAACAAAATAAAATACCGTTACAACAAGTCTGATTTGCATTTCTATTTGCCGAATGGTTCGGAGATCATCGGGTATAGCGCGGATAAGCCGGACCGTATTCGTGGAGCTAACCTTTCTGGTGGTTGGTTGGATGAGCTTGCGGCATTTCAGCGGGCGAATGAGCTTTGGTATGAGGCTTTGATGCCTGCTGTGCGTATTGGGCGTAGGCCACTCATCTTGGTTACCACTACTCCGCGCCCGACACCGCTTATCAAGGAATTGGTGGAGCGTGACGATGGTTCCGTAGTCGTGGTTCGGGGCTCGACCTTCGATAATGAGGCGAACCTGTCTCCCGCCGCTTTGGCTGAGTTGAAACGCAGGTATGAAGGAACGCGCATAGGTAGGCAGGAACTGTACGGCGAGCTGTTGATGGACGCAGAGTTCGCGTTGTGGACCCGTGATCTGATTGAGGCTGTGCAGTCCACTAAACCTGTTCCGCAGATGATGCGCACTATCGTCTCAGTTGACCCCTCAGGGTCAGCAGACGGTGACGCGACAGGCATTATCACAGCTGGAGTGGACCGCGCAGGAATTATTTACATATTGGCCGACGATACATGTAACGGAACACCCGATTACCGCTATAAACAGGTGTGTCGCGCCGCGTCCCGGTCCGGGGCCGGGACGATCCTCTACGAGGGTGCATACGGCGGCGACAACGTGGCGCACGGCATCCGCCTATCGTGGAAAGACCTATCAGCTAGAGGCCAGGTGGAGGGGCCTTTACCTCTGCTGAAGGTGAGTCCAACGAAATCGTCTAAGGCGGACCGTGCCCACCCCGTTGTTGCTTTGTATGAGCAGACAGCGAACGGAACTGTGAAGGTTGTGCATCCGGTTCCTTTGCCGGAGCTTGAGGATGAGCTTGTGCAGTGGGAGCCGTCGGCTTCGTGGTCTCCTAACCACCTGGATGCGTTGGTGCACGCAGTTAGGTTCCTTGCCCCGTATACGGGGTCGTCTAGACTTCAGTCGCCGTTGTCTCTACCAAGCTTGCCGTCACTGCCTATAGGGTGACCTGGTTTTAGTGGCTCTACGTCCATTTCACAGTGTTTTCGCAGGTCAAAGGGGTTGTAATGCCGGTTGGTGTGGCTGTTTTGGTGGTCCTGTCGGTGATGAGGTTGACGAGGCTGGTCACGTTCGACACGTTGACGGACGGGTTTTGGCTGAATCGGGTAAACAGTTTGAGTCGTTGGCCGTCGGTTCAGTATTGGTTCACGAAGCTGGTGACTTGTTCCTGGTGTGCGTCTATGTGGGTGGCGCCGGCGGTGGTTGTGTCGGCCTATTTTTTTGGTGACCATGCTTGGTTTGTGATCGGGGCGATGATCCTGGCGTGTTCACAGTTGACTGGTTTGGTGGCTCAATGGCTCGATGATGGGCGCCGTGACTGGGCTGGTGACTAGACACACATCTGGGCGGTACAGTACGCATAGCTAACGAATGGGGATCACATGGCTTTTCTGGACGCGTTGCGCAAGAGGAAGCCAAAGGCACCTCAGATGCACTCTACGAGTTCTCAGTTCGCGTCGATTTCGTTGGCGTCGGCGTCGTTGTCGTCTCCTTTGGCTCAGGTCGCGGGGGGTGGTACTGGCTGGCAGAAGAAGGCGTGGGAGTTTTATGACGTTGTGCCGGAGATGCGCCTTGTTGTGTCGTATCGGGCAGCCGCGTTGTCTAAAGTTAAACTGCAAATTGCGCGGGTCACGCCTGATGGGCCGGAGCTGATCACCGATCAGCGTTCACAGTCGATGCTGGAGACCCTCTTCGGTGGCATATCTAACCACGCCGCCAGCCTATCTAGATATGCGCAGCACCTCACCATCCCGGGAGAAACCTACACATTCGTTATCAAAGGCGACGATGGTAAAGACGAATGGCTTATCGTCCCCGCCGACCAAGTAAACTTCAACCGCAAAACTCTGCGATTCACGCATCCCCTCACCGGCGAAGACCTGTCCTACAACATCGAAGACCTATACAACTTCCGACTGTGGCAGCCCCACCCCCACAAGTTTTGGGAAGCCGATTCCCCTACACGCGGCGGAATATCTGCGTTGGACAAGATTCAGGCCATCGACGCATCCATCAAAACAACAGCAATGTCCCGCCTTGTCGGTGCAGGTATTTTGCCTATGCCCCTGGAGATGAATCTCCCCGCACCTACCGCCGACCAGGAAGGAATGTCCCCCGAGGACGCCTTTCAGCAGACGATGCATAAGGGCGTTTCTCAGTCGATTAGTGATCCGAACTCGCCGGCCCGGCACGTCCCGTATTTCATGTGGATGCCAGCTGAGGCTATGGCTGCGCTACGAGATAAGCCGATCACTTTTTGGTCCGAGTTCGACGATCAGGCATCGGGTTTGCGGGACACAGAGATACGCCGATATGCGACAGGTCAGCCGTTGCCCACGGAGATGGTCACCGGTGTCGGGGATTTGAACCACTGGACGGGCTGGCAATTGTCCGAAGAGGACCTGAAGTTTGATATAGCGCCGCTCGCTCAAACGATTTGCGATGCGTTGACCGTTCGTGTTGTGCAGCCTGTAATGGGCCCCGATTACATTATTCAGGCCGACTTTTCTGACCTGGTGTCACGCCCGGATCGGACTCCCGAAGCGATTGAACTTCGCGCTGCTGGTGTGATCAGTTTGAACGAAACTCGCGAGGCAGCGGGGTATGCGCATGTGGATGGGGGTGACGATATTGGTGCGATGGAGCGTGACGATATTGCCGATCCGGTGCGGATTGAGTCTGAGCGGGCCGCGCCGCCTCTGTTGGATCGGGGCGGCGACCCGGCAGATTTTGGGGTGGCTGAGATGTTGGCGCGGGACATTGTTTATACGGCTGGGCAGTGGATGGCTACTCATTCGGGTCGCGCTAATCGTGCGCAGGTGACCGCTGTGGATGCTTTGGAGCGGCATGTGACGTTCGCGGCTGATGGTGATGTGCTTGTTGAGGCTGTTGCGAGGGTGAAACCAAAGTATGAAGGTGTTGTGGCTGGGGCTCTCTTTGATTGTGTCGTTGGCTATGTGGGCCATATTTTTGGTGGTCGTGAGGGCTATAGCTCAGTTGGTTTGAGGTCGTGGGTGCGTAGTGGACGTTGATGAGGGCGAAGCCGCTGTCAGGTTGGCTGTTCAGAGCGCGTTTGATGAGTTCGTTGCCCGCATCAGGGCGACGGTGTTCGCTGATCCTGAGCACCCGGATTGGCTTGTGTGGCCTACGGATGCGTGGCCTGAGCTGGTAGCCGAGTTTGTGACTCCTGAGGCTCGCCGTGTGTTTGAGGAAACTTTGATTTCGGCGGGTGTTGTTTCTCCGGCTCTTGTTGCTGGGGCTGCGGGTACGTTTGTTGGTCAGGATTTGGTGCCGGTGGTTACGGCTACGACGATCCCTGCCCAGACTCAGGCGTGGGTGTATGCGGCGTTTGTTGCTGGGGGTTCTGTGGCTGCTTTGGGTTTGTTGTCCGCTTCGGCAGCGCTGTGGCAGCCGATGCTTGGGGTGATGGCTGTAAATGGTGGGGCTGTTGCGGTGAATGCCGCCTGGTTCGCCGCTGCTGTGGTGTTGGCGGATGGTGGACGTCGACGGGTGGTTAAGACGTGGATCGCCCGAGAAGATGAGAAAACACGTCTAACTCATGCTGCTGTTGATAACACAACAGTTTTGGTGGACGATGTGTTCAATGTAGGTGGATTTCCCCTCCGCTACCCGCATGACCCATTCGGCCCTGTTCAAGAGGTAGTGAATTGTCGGTGTCGGATACGGGTTGGAGAACAAAATGGTTGAGGTTCATTGGCGGGCGTTGATCGCTCCGTTGAATAAGCCGGATGCTGCGGGACGCAAAATAGCGATGGGTAGCACCGCGAAGGTTCGGCCGTTGCCGATTGCTTTGCGGTACGCCCCAGCGGATTGGGGGGGTCATGCTGGAGCAATATCCGTGGGGACTATCGACCGTGTCTGGGTGGATAGTGGTGCTCTTTGGGGTGAAGGCCGTTTTGATCTATATGATACGGCGGCGCGCGAAGTTGTACGCAAGGTCCAGAATGGTTTCGTTCGGCACATATCTGCTGATATTGAGCCTGGCACCTTCAAGCTTATGGCCGCAACGATCGTTGATATCCCCGCTTTTGAAGACGCTGAAATCAAGTCGATCAACATCCCCGAAGTCGTCGCTGAACGGGAGGAGCCTGAGTTGATGGCTTTTGCTTTTCGTGTGGTGGGGGATATGGAGTTGCCGTTCACGGATCGTGGCCGTGAGTGGGATTCTGGTGCTGCGGTGGGCCGCGTGTTTGAATGGGCTGGTGGGGATGATTTGGACATCAACCGGTTCAGGCGCGCGTTCTTGTATCAGGACCCGGACGCTGATCCTGCTACTCGGGGTGCCTACAAACTCCCGTTCGCGGATGTTGTGGACGGGGAGTTGCGGGCGGTTCCTCGGGGGGTGTTTGCGATTGCTGGGGGGCGTGGTGTTGATGCTGCGGACATCCCGGAGTCCGATAAGGAGACCATTAGGCGCAGGGTGGGTGCGTTGTACCGGCGTATGGCGAAGCAGTTTGATGATCCGTCGTTGGTGTCTCCGTTTGAGCGACAGTCGATGGCTGGGGTTTCGGTTGAGTTCGCTGCTGCGCGCCGTCGGGTTCAGCGCGAGTTGGCTCTACTAGAGGGTGGTGTGTGATGGCGTGTGGGTCGTGTGGTGGGGCTAGGGCTAGGACTGCTGTTGGTGCGGATGGTCAGCAGAGGCAGGTATCGCCTCGCCGAACGAAGTATGTGTGGAATTGGATTCCGGTTGGTGGCGGTGAGGGGAAAGCGTTTGATTCTGAGCGTGAGGCCCGCGAGTGGCTGAAATCGGGTAATGCGGGGTCGTTGATGGTTGGTCCTGCTGTTTAATGGTTGTTGGCGTTTCGCACCGCTGTTGGGCCCCCCTTTTTTCTCGTGGTGGAGGGGGGCTCTTCTTTATGTTTCTAGTGAGTATTCGATTCCGTCGAGCATGATGTAGGGCTGTGTGTTGGCGGCTCCGAGCATTTGTATGTTTCCGTTTTTGCGGATGATGATTCGGATTCCTCCACCTGAGCCCATGGCTACGAAGCCTCGGTCTTGTAGTGGTACTGATGAGATGGTTGCTGTTCCTACGGTGATGCTGGTGGGGACTGTGGTGGCAATGATTTCGTCTGTTACTCCACCTGTTGTGACGGAGTTGATGCGTCCTCTGAGTAGTGCACGTTTCCCGCCGGCGATGATCATGACTTGCGGTGAGTTGGTGTTGTTGGCGCCGTTTGCGTTGGCCGTGTATTTCGCGGCTGTTTGTGGGCTGTCGATGGTGATGGGTGTCCATAGTGATTCGTAAAGGTTTGGGCCTAGGACGGGTCCGGTGAAGGTGGCTGTTCCGTTGCCTAGTACGTAGCCGACTTCGGTTCCGTTGGAGTGGAACCAGCGCGAGGATTTGGATGTTGGTGTTCCGGCGTGGAATTGGTGGGTTGCTTCGCCTTCTTTGCCTAGGCCGGTTGTGGCTGGTGGGGTGAGGTCTCTGGGTAGGCCGAGTTCGTTGGCGCGCATGGTGTTGAACGTTTGGTACCACAGTTCGATCATGTTGGCGTCTGCGCTGGTGACGGGGTTGGGTTGGTTGATGCGTAGCCCGACGGTTGATGCGTCGGGTTGGTTGATTACTAGTCCACCGTCGATGATGAGGTTCCCGGGGATGGTGATGCCGTCTATGCAGGTGACGGGGTCTATGGGGTCCGCTGCCGATATGTCTAGGTCATCGGGTAGGGGGCACATATCTGTTCCGCTGTCGGTGAAGGTGAGGGCCCCGAACATGGTGCAGAGGTCTTTGCGGGCGTGGAAGTGTTGTGTGATGTAGGTGGAGATGTACACGTTTTGGGCGCCGGCCCAGCAGATGAGCCTTTGTGACATTTCGTCGAACAGGTTGTTGGTGGTGGGCCATATGCAGGCTGTGTCTGCTGGGACGCCTGGGTGCCGTCGTGCCATGGTGGGCTCCGTTTGGTTGGGAGTTATGGCACTGATTATTGCTGGTGGTGGTGGTTTATTGGGTTTGGATTTTTGGTAGGAGGATTGTGTCGGCGTTGAGATCGGTTTTTTGTTTGGTTTTGAATAGGTCTGTCAGTTTTTGTATGGGTGTTTTGCTGGGTTTTCTGTGTTTTCCTATCGCGTGTCGTGGTCGGGTGTTTGTCATGGTTAGACGCTAGACCCTTTTGGGGGTATGGCGCCTGCTAGGCGTTGGTTGGCGTGGTGCTGGTTTTCTTTGATTGTTGCCATGATTTGGCAGTGGGTGCAGGTGGGTTTGGGGTTTGGTTGGTGTAGGACGTATCCGCAGTGGGTGCAGCGTGGTTTTTGGGTGGTCATGGGGTGTTCCTTTCTTGTAGTTCCACCACCATAGCACCGTGGCAACGTTGCCACAACGGCTTGAGGACATAAAAAATCCGCCCCCAAAAGAGAGCGGACCCGAAAACCTAAACCATCCGTATATGCACCCCCGCCCACACCGGCGCAGACACAACAGTCAAACCAGTAATAATCGTCCTACCAGCCGCGAACTTGATGTTAGGTGACACATTCACCGGCTTACCTGTCAGCAGACGGCCTAACAGCTCACCCTCACTAGCCACTCCGCCAGCCTTGATGTGAGTGTCCATCAGGGTTATAGATTTGATTACCCCGGCCGGCTTACCGTGGTTCCACAAGGTGATAGGTAAATCAATCCACGTATTATGCGCATGGGAGTGGAGTATTTTTCCGTCTTTCGTCGCCTGGTCGAGCACGGCTATCGTCCCGGACCACTGCAACTCCTTACTCATTACTGTTCGCCTTCTAGTTCGCAGCCGACAGCGCCACACTGTGAGGTCAAACCGTCCTGGATGTGCCAAACATGCTCTGAGAGGGTCGGCATAACGCGTCCTATCTCTGACGCGGCGGCAGGATATTTTTGAACTAGGAACCTCCCGAGCCAATCCATGGCAGCCGCCCGTTGATCGTCTGACCCGCCGGATATTTCATCGGCGACTTTTTTCGCCGATTTGCGTGCCGCCACCACGGACGTGCACAGTGGGCTGTATAGGACACGGTCGGACATGTGTAGCGCCGCCTTGGATTCGCCGTCTTTGGCGAGGTGTTCTTCTGCCCATTTCAGGGCGGCAGTTATTTTGTTTAGCTCACGCAAGATGTCGTCGTTATTCATGGCTATCCTCGCTAGTGATCCAAAATGGGGCGTATCCGAGCCAGACGAGCATCGCGGCGAGGATGTGTGAGCCGGGTGCTTGGCCTTTTGCTAGGCGCACGAACACGGCAGAGTCGATGTCGGTGGTGCGGCTTACTTGGCGCCACGACAGGTCTAGGCGTTGCCGTTTAGCGTCTAGTGCTTCGTAGAGCGCCGCTGTGTTGACACGTACGGTCACCGCTGCTCACCGCCTTGGCACGGATATTCGTGTCCGTCTTCAAATTTGCCCGTGGTCATCGAGCGGTAGCAGGTGCATTGATCGGGCCGTCGCTCAACAGGGATTGGCTTGAGTGCTTCATCGTTGGATTTTTCTACGTCGGGTTCACAGGCGCAGGGGCAACGATAAACACCGCCTATTTCCTCGTAGTAGCAGCTGCACTGCGCGCAGGCTTTCTCGAGCTCCATCACCTTTTGTTGTAGACAGGTTGAGCGGTGTGCCCAGCTCGCTTCTGTGTATCCGCAGTCGCATAGATATGACGGGTTTTGGATTTGCGTGTTTAGGGAGCCTTTCCCGTGTATTTTACGTTTACCCCGCCGCATCACTGTTCACCTTCAAATTCGCATCCGCACATGCCTGCTTCGCCCTCGCAAATGTGAAAGTAGTGGGCGCCGCTGTCGGTGTTTTGCGCGACAACCCAGTTGATTAGCCAGTCAAGTGCACTATCTTCAAGAGATTGCTGTTTTTTGCTTTTACGTGCCATCACTGCTCACCGCCTATTTCCTCAATGCGGGTTGCGTCTTCCATGTCACAGTTTTCAATGAGTAGGCCCATTTCGTTCTTGCCCGTGTCGCGCCAGTCGCGTTCGGCCATGAGCTGCACTGTTTTATGGGTTTCTGATCGCCACGCGACGCCCTCAAAGATCACCCGGTAACGTTTCCCGTCCTGCATCTGGGCGGGAGAAACCGATTTCTTGTGGTCTTTCCCGCAGTTGAATCCCGTTTTTGTGCATTCGCAGATGGAGCAGCATAGGCAGCTGGAGCAGCGGAATCGCTCATCGTGGCATCCCAGTCCGAGGTCAGTCATCGCTATCGTCTCCTAGACGAAAACCTGTCTGGTTTTCGTAGTCGTCATCCATTTCGGGAGACTCTGCGATATATGCGCGTATCCACGCTAGACATTGGCCAGGTCCGAAATGGAGCGCTGCTACGGCGGCTTCGACAATGAGCCGTTTCATGTGGTCCAGTTCCCGTTTCCGCGCCCCGTTGTCGGCCATGAGCGCCTCGATCATTTTGGAACGGTGTTCCGCGTCCTGCTTGTTAGCTTGGAATCGTCGGGTGAGGCTGTCGCCTTCTTCGTAGACGCTCTCGCGGGCCCGATATTCCTTCAACAGCAACCGCAGGCGCTCGTTTTCCTCGCGGAGGTCCTCTACGTCGCTTCGGTAGCCAGCGAGTTCTAGCTCTAGCATCTGTTCGCGGGTGATCGTTTCGTCTTCGTCCACTTGGTCCGTTCCTATCTCTACGTCAGTCATCGGATGCTCCTAGGGTTTATTTGGGGATTGTGGTGAATTTTAGTAGCGCACCGCCGTGGGCGAGGGTGAGCTTGTAGGTGGCTCCCGTGTCGGTGATGGTCGTGGCGAGGTCTTTAATTAGTTGTGTTACGTCGTCTTCGGGCGTTGTGGAGATGTCGATGGTGAATCGCATCTGGGTTTCAGTGAGGACTTCTTCACTGTTTTTGAGGTGCGCGTAGTCGGCGAGTAGCTCGGAGTAGTCGGCTCGTAGTTGTTCGTATTTGGCGATGTCTTGGGGGCTCATGTCTCTTCTTTCCTTCGCGTTCATTTGCTGGTAACCCACGTGACGAGGGCGTAGATTGCCCATCCGATGAGACCAAGGAATGAGAGCTTCACGAGGGCAGCTCCAAACCCGATCAGTTTCCAAAAGAATGGGATTTTAGGGAAGTCGTCGTTTTTGTTTTCGGTTCGGTTTGTTGGTGTGTTCAGTTGGGTGAGGAAGTTTCGTGCCTCGTACTCTTCGCGTTTCATGGGGTTCCTTAGTTGGTGATCATCCAAACAATGGCGATGAGGGTGGCGCAGATCATGGCTAGGCAGATGATTCCTGCCGTGGTGTTTTTTTTGTCGTTCACTGTTTGTCTCCTATTGTTGCCATGGTTTTGGTGGTGAGGTCTTTGATGATGTTCATGCCGTCGACGGGGTGTTGTTTCTTAATGGCCTCGAGTAGGGCCAGCATGACTGTGGTGAGTGCGTTGCCTAGTCGTTCGTTTTCTGCTTCGAGTGTTTCTATACGGGTGCGGATGTATCGATCGGAATAGCTTTCGGTGAGTTCGATTTGCATGGTTGCTCCTGTGGTTAGAGTTTTGTTGCTGCGATGATGAGGAGGGTTGCGGTGATCGCGCAGGTGACTGTGGTTGCGGCGGCGAGTCCGGGTGTGATGGGTTTGCGTGGTTTGCCTATTTGGGTGATGTCGACTATGGCGGCTAGGATGTTGAGTGCGGCGAGTATGTAGAGTGCGTAGTTCATTTTTCTCCTTTATGTTTTTCTGAACAACGTCACCATACCACAGCCACAACGGTGCCACAACGGCTTGAGGTAGGGGATTATGGAACAGGCAGACCTAGACAAAAGATTCACCCAACACGCACCAGACCCGGCGAAAACACAACTTCAGAACACGGTACGAAACACGCTGAAAGCAGCAGCAGACGCCGTAAACACCGTCGTCCCCGAAGGCCGGGAAAAAGTGCTGGCCGTCGCGAAGCTCGAAGAGGCCATGTACTGGGCAAACACCGGTATCGCACGGCATGTTGAAGCCGCACCCGAAGGCGCGTAAACTGGGGTTGCAAACAAATTCTGGCTAGCAACGACAGCAGTCAGTACATAGGCAGCCTGAGCCGGTAGGTGAAGGAGAAGCCCCGCATCCCGGCCGGACGGCCAGAGGTGCGGGGCTTCAGTCATTCCCGGTCTAGAACATAGGTATAACCAGAAGGTTTGGAGCGTGGAGAGGCATGACTTCCATTCGCCCATCCAAAAGGACTCGCATGCTAATTGGGTCTCCGCAAGATGCACCCATCTCTCTGATGAAATCTTCCATCAAATCACACTGAATGAATGGAAATCTGCATTCGTGTGGCTCTTCCGAATGTCTCTCGTGTGCGATCTCCATGCAGCAACCCCCGGGAGTCAGACCCAGAACTACCGCTTCACCAGTTTTGTGCTGCTTCCATTCCCCCATTCCCAACCAGGCGTACCAGAGTGGCGTTCCGACCGGATAGGTGGGTATTACAACGTTGTCACGCTGGGTCTTGTTGCACATCAGAAATCCTTAGCCTCCACTTGCGGTGCACTTTTAAACACATGCTTCATCAAAACTGCCGGTTCAAACTTCTGCCCCAGCTCAGGCCTTTGGGGATGCCTTTGACCATCAGCAAGCATTCTGATGTGTGCTCTTTGAGCCAGTACCGTGCGCCTGGCATAGCTGCCTTCACTCTCACCGTCAATGTCGGCGACTGGGATGAAGGAGGATTCCCATCCATGAGAGCGACGCTCCCTGATTTTTACTACCTCTGAGGCAATGTCGTTAGGGTTGATCCACCTGGCCCGGTCCTCCTGGATTCGGCGGCGGACGAGGGTCTTCAGGGCTTCTAGGCAGTCGGCTAGTGAGAAGTCTCCGATTACCATCTCCCAGGCTTCGACTCCGTATTCTTCCATCGCCGATTTGGGTCCTGTTTGGCGTGCCATGTTAACGAACTGAACTAGTTGTTTCGGATTCATGCTGCACCGCCCATTGTCAGCATTCGGTCCCACAGGTTGGCTGGAGCTACACCCGCTGCCTCTTCGGCCTCACGAGACGCTGCACGTTCCAAATACCTGGCGTAGTGAGCCTCGGTACCCAGATCGCCATTACGTCGCTGCACGTTGATCTGAGAGCCGTTCCCGGCGCCTTCTCGTTGAGCGACAAGGCGAAGCTGGTCGTACTTCTCACGCAACTTAGGCATCGACAGAATGTTGGCTTTCCAGAACTCGTGATTCTGGCACCAAAGGATCGCTGCCTGGATCTGTTGGAAAGTGCGACCGTCACGGTCCAACATGAGCCGAGCTGCATCACGCCACTTGTCGGTGATGTTTGGTCTTTTGCTTCCGTTGGCTTCGATGCGGTCAGCTAGGAGTGTGCAAAGAGATTCCACATCGTCTCTTCTGGGCACCAGGTCGGTGGAGCGCGAAGCGATCTCCGACGAAATGCTTTTATCTTTATCTTTATCTAGAGTCTCTCTTTTAGTATCTCTCTTCTTAGGCGCCTGGTTTACCGGCGCCTGGTTTACCGGCGCCTGGTTTTCCGTCGCTGGTTTGACCTGGGCTTTTGCGTTGTTTCCGCTGGTGGCACCGGCGCCTGGTATTGCGCGCACCTCGGTGGTTGTTCGTATTTTTCCGTCTTCACCTTGGTACTTTTTACTCTCGAATAGCCCTGCCTCCTTCAGCTCGTTTAGGGCGTTTCGGACGGCGTCGCGGCCTTCTTTGCGCTGACGAGATATGCGGTCAGAAGATATATCCCAACCTTCGGGAAGGCTCATTAGGTAGGTATGTAGCCCCAAAGCTCTCAGGGAAAGTGAGGGAAGTTGTGACACCTTCCAGAAAGAAGGTGTCCATTCCGGCTCTGGGATTATTTTCTTTAGCTTGGCTGTCTCTTGTGGGTTTTCGTCTGGCATGTGTCTTGCACCTTTAAATAAGGCACGTGACGTTTGGCACTTCCGTTGAGTTCTGCGCCCCCAAGGCGATGGGGTACAATAATCTCATCGTGCCGCACCTCTGACGTGCGGATCCAAAAACCCTCGCTCTAACGAAGCGGGGGTTTTTTTCTTGTCTTGATCTTACTCCATTTTGGTTATCGGCGTTTGTGGCGTTTGTGTTTCACCGATGTGCTGAGTGTAGACGAAAACTAATCTGGCCACAACGTTGCCACAACGGCGTGACGGTGGTATGGTTATGAAGTCGAACAGCAACACCACACAAAAAACCAAGGAGCCCACCATGAACATCACCGCCACCGAAGCCAAAAACCTCTACCTCGCCAACACCACCACACACAACGGAATCACCACCAAAGACATCCACACCCTCGTCGCCGGCGGAGACATCGACACCGACGACCTCGGCATCCCCACCGAAGACATGTGGGCCGTGCTCGCAGACCAAATCAACAGCTAACCCCCTCCACCCCCATTCGCACGGCCCTAGGAGCCCCACATGACACTCACCGCCCAAGAACTCTCCTCCACCTACCGCACCCACCTATACACCCGCGAACACCTCCGCTCCACCGAACTCAACAACAACATGGACCGCATCGAGATCGCCATGGCAGACCTCGATATCGCATGGGACACCTTCCCCACCACCCAACAATGGGACGACATCGCCGACCTCATCAACAAAACCAACTGATAAGGACCCCCACATGACAGACACAACCCTCATATCCGCCGATGCCCAGAAAATCCTCGACCTGGCAGTCTCCGTCAAAAACACCCTCGACCAACAAAAAAAGACCAAAAAGGACCCCTTCCTCCTCAAGGACCGCCTGAGTGGCGAGTACTCGGGGTATGTCCGAGCTCTGTCGATCCTCACCGGAATCCGCAGCTACCTCAAAATCCACCAGCTCATCGCACAAACCCAACACCACATCCGCGAGAACGCCATCACCCCCGCCCAGGTCCGCGACCTCTACAACGGCGCCCCCGCCATCACCCGCGAAGGAATGCCCACCATCACCACCGCAGACATCCACGCCCTCATCGGCGACCACGTCGACACCGACGATGACGGTGTTCCCACCGACGACATGTGGGAGGTCCTCGCCAACCAGGTAAACAGCTAGCCCCGCCCACACACCAAGGACCTAGGAGCCCTCATGTCTGCACCCACACTCACAAACACCATCCGCCGAACCGAAGCCTGGGAAATCGAAGGCGAGTGCTTCAACATGGACGGAGACTGGTTCTTTCCAACCGGAACCGTCCCCCCCCCCCCCCCCCCACAAAACCCCCAATGCGCCCAATACGTCATCGATGCCATCCCCACCGCCTACCCCATCCGTGCAGGCATCTGGGCCGGCATCCGTATCACCGACACCCACAGCACCATGAGCCGCTCCGAATCCCACCAAAAGGCCTACCGTGCTCTCGCCGCTATCGCCACCGGACAGGTCCAGTGATCCCCATGAACACTGCCGACGACAACAACTGGTACTAGAAATGAAACCCACAAAAATTCAACACCTAGCCTGGGCAATCTTCTACACATGGATCGCATGCTGCGTAGCAGTCCTCATGCTGGCCCTCTCCACCATCTGAAAACCAAAGGGAGGCCCTAGGGCCTCCCTTCTACTTTGCGTCCCTCGCCACCCTGTACGCCTCAACATCGGCCGGCAAATAACGGCGCCGATTCCCAACCTTGATATACGGCAACACGTCGCGCGGTGTCCTATGCACCGTCGGGATGGAACACGACAGGCAGGCAGCTGCCTGGCCGCTCGATAGGTAGCCTCCCGGGAGAGTTTTCATTTCTTGGTTCATGCCCACATGATCTGCGACAACACCCAAACAAGTCAACTTGAGCACCTTAACTAACTTGACTACCTGAACATCGTTGTGCAGACTAGCGACATGACATCACTACGACAAAACATGACATCACTACGACAAAACCTGTCGCAATGGAGCGACAAGCGACACCAAGCAAAAGCCCGACGCAAAACGATACGACAACTAGCGACATCCCAATCACGACACATCGCAGCCATGGTCGCTGTCGTTGCAGGCCTCGCCTTTGTCGCAGCAGTCAACTTCGCACTGTCGTTCGCGGGACTCTACGACTTCGGCGACAAACTGTCGGAACTACCAGGAATACTTCCAGCGTTCGTCCCTGTCGGAGTCGACGGTCTAGCTGTCGCGTCAATGGGCGGCATCTTCATGATGCGACACGCACCACTACGCGTCAGACTCTTCTGCTGGCTCGTCTTCGCCGCATCACTAGCCGCGTCAATCGCAGGCAATGTGTCGCATGCCGTCACACGCGACCTACATGTCGCAGCCCAATTCGGAAGCGCCGTATGGCCCCTCTTTGTCGCACTAGCGACACACCTACTAGTCGTCATCATGCGACACATCGAACTAGCGCAACTCGAAACAGCCGACGTGACACCTGTCGCACCGCTCAAGCGACGGTCCTGGGTAGTCAAGAACGACAACGACACGACAACGAAACTCAAACCAGCGACACGACAAGCAGCGAAACAACTCACGACAGTCGCACGACGCGACAACAACACCGACCGCGACTACGCGACACAACGAGCACGCGAAGGCGCGACAGTCACAGAAATCCAACAAGAACTTGTCGCACAAGGCAGCGACACAAACCGACGCAACATCGAACGCTGGACCAAGCCAATCCGCGACAACGCAGGAGCGACAACATGAGCAACATCCTGATGTTCGCGACAATCGCCATCATCGGCTTACTTGTCGCAGGAATCGTCTCCAAAGAACTTAATGACGCATTCAAGGCCAACCTAGAAGAGGAACGCAACTCATGAAAAAGTTTCTGATCTACCTAATCGCCCCATTCGTGCTACTCACCGGGATCGCTATCGGAGCCATCGCCGCCACCACAGGACTCGTAGACCCACACGACATACGCGGACTAACCACCACACAAATCCTGATAGCAGGCTCACTACTCGGACTAGCAGCCATCGCCATTGGCACCACCGCAACGAAACTCATCCAAAAAGCAGCAGACAAATGAGCACTCTTACCACCGTCTTGACGGTCATTACCTCGTTCATCATCGCCTGGATCATAGGAACCCAATGAAAACCTGCCAGCCACACGGCTACAACCCGCCCAGCAGATGCCCAAACTGCCGAATCCACAAACGCCGACAACGCAAAAAAGCCAGCCAAAAAGGCTGGCAAACCAGACGAGCAAGCATCATCTCAGAAGTAGAAAACGAACAAGAACCAATCAAAATAAGAGAAGAATTCTCGATCCACGGATGGTTGAGCTAGCAAAATTTGTGGGAGAACCTGCCAGGCGCTAGCGGCGTCAGTTGTTTAGTGCCTGGAGCTTATCACATAACACCAAATTTGTGCTAACGAAAACTAACAAAGAAAGGCAACAGCAGCTATGGCTGTCAAGGCGGTGCGAGAAGTGAGCCCCTGGACCATCGGGTCGGGGGTGAAAGTTTGGGAAATGATCAACCTTCCGCCCTTCGTGATTGTGGCGTTCAAGATAATAGGCGCCATATTTGCCCTGCTGATCTTGGCTGTACAGCACTACGTGATCACGGCCGCTCTGGTTGTGGCGGTCGGTTTGTCTGTGCAGTTTTGGTCGTGGTGGGGGATGTTCGCGGGGGTGATACCCCCTGCCACGTACTGGACAGCGGTGGTGCTTCTGACGTTGAGGGGCTCAGAAGCATCGTCTGCCCGCTCGGTCATTCAGGGCATGTGGCGTATTCGCACCATTAAGAAGATGTGGCAGCCGGTCCTGTTCCAGTTGAAGGTGACGTCTCGTGTCGATAGTGAGGCCGTTGCACCTTTGGTGAATGTGAAACCGACGGATTCTGGTTTGACGGGGAACATTGTTACGGGTGCTGTCGCTCTATCAGCATCGAAACTGGTCAAGTTGGAGCAGGAATTCGCTTCGGGGTTTTTCTGTGACCGGGTAACGATCCGTCCTATGTCTCCGTCGATGGCTACTGTTCGTTTTGATTGGGGTCAGCATCTGCGGTCCACGTTCCGTTTGCATGAGCTGCCTTCCGTGAAGCAGATTGAAGGCAAACCTGCACGTGTACGTTTCGGTGTCCGCGCGGACGGCAACGCAGCAACGCTAGTTTCGAACATTTCCACACTGGTGGGTGGCGTTTCTGGTGCTGGTAAGTCGTCGACGATGTGGTCGTTGATCGCCGGGTATCACGAGGTCGTTCCGATTCGCCTTCGCATCATTGACCCGTCTGGCGTTGAGTTCGCAAACGCGAAGAAATATTTAGGTCGGGGCTTGGTCCACGACTACGTGTCTGACCCTAAGCAGCCTGGCGCCCGCAAGTTGGAAGAGTTTTGGGAGGACTTGGAGGAGGACTTCAACCGCCGTATGGCCCGTGTGGAGGCTTCAGGTCACCGCTGGCATAAGCCGACGGAGGCTGAGCCTTTGGATGTTGTGATCATTGATGAGATTCTTCCTCTGATTTCTTCGTTGAAGAAGGACCCAATGGATCACATCGTGGGCCGCATCTTGTATTTGGGCCGTAAGGCCGGGTTTGTGGTGTTGGCTGCTTCGCAGGTTGCGCAGAAGGAAGTGATTGGCCCGATCCGTGACCTGTTTCCGCAGCGTTTGTGTCACCGCACAGGAAACAGGTACATGACCGACGCGTTCTTGGGCGATGGTGCTGAGAGCGACGGTGCGGCTTGTTCAATGCTCGACGTGGAGCGGGATCAGGGTGTTCTGTATTTGGCTGTTGATGGACAGTCTGGGTATACGGCGGCGCGATCTGCTTGGGTTTCTGATTCTGATACTGGGCAGATAGCGCAAGGGATGCGTCCAGCTCCGAAGGTTCAGGAACTTAAAACGAAACCTACTTCTTTGTATGCGTTTCATGACCACAGGGGCGCCCTGCTGTATGTGGGGATCGCTGAGCAGACCCGTCTCCAAAACCGGTGGGATGAACACAAACGCACCAAACAGTGGTGGGGAGAGGTCCACCAGAAGACGGAACTGTACACGTACCCGGACAGGGAGATGGCCGAAACCGCCGAGGCGGTAATGATCAAAAAGCAGCGCCCAAAGTACAACAAACAGCACAACATGTCCTAGGAGCACATTATGGCTACACGTACTGCACGCATCAAATCTCATACACGCACATCGAAGAATGGAAAGGTTCACAAGGTTAAGGCGCATGGCCGGGCGGTTTCTATGTCGGAGATGCTCCAGTCGGTGATGCGTAACCCGTCGTTGAAGAAGGTCAAGTGGGCTGCGATTGGCTCTGTCGGGCTCACAGGAGCGGTATATGTGCTGTCCACGGCCATGTCCGTAGCAGCTTCTCTGGTGTGGGCGATCCTCCTGGGCTGTATGGCCGTCATGGCGATGCTGTTAATGACGAAAGGCCAGCGTAAAGCGAAGCGAAAAAAGTTTAGGGAGGCTGCTGCGCTGTCGGTGGAGCGCCGTTTGAAGCTTTGGACGCACCACCAGGTCGTCAAATATCGGAAACCGGTACCAGCGGCAAAGGCTAAACCAAAGCCGAAGGGTGCCCCCCGTCCGCAGTCCGCATCTGAAGGAGTCACGCACACCACGCCTTCTGAAGGGGAGTTCATTCCTCCGCCGGCGATGCGTGATCCTCTTGCTCCACGCAAAACTGCTGCTCAGCTGCGTCCATGCGCGCCCTGTAAAGGAACAGGTGTTCTTACGAAAAAGGGACATATAGCAGGTCATGGAGTTCACCTTGGTGCTGGTGACGCGGCTGTCACGCACTATCAGTGCCGTGCGTGTTTCGGGCAAGGGAAGGCGTAATTCGGCTGTTCTGCTGATATACTGAGGTGGTATTCGAGGTGCTTAGAGTGCGACTTGGATGCTCCTAGGAAACCCCGCCCAACTGGACTTGTCATCTACCGGGCGGGGTTTTTTCTTTGTCCTGCTTTCGATGAGCGGGACACAGTTGCCACAACATCATCATCTGGGCTATTCTGCCCACAAAGTCCTGCTGGTACTCGGTCCGGGGACAACCTGAAGACACGCCCTGTCTGGTACTCGGTCCGGGGGCGGCAAACCCGCCAGCAAAGGACCCAACATGCTTGATGACGTTATCAAGGCATATCTATCGCCAGATAAGAAAACGTCCCTTGAAACCGCTCTGGGCAAGGTCGAAGACCTGGACGCGCTTGCCGCTGAAGCCACCGCGAAAAGCAAAGCCCTCGACGAAAAAGACGCCTCCGACCTCACGGACGATGACGTCACCGAGTTGCAAGGCATCGCGGAAATCCTGAAATCTGTTCGTTCTATCCGCGCAGAGGCCGCCAAGAAGGCCGCCGACGATCTGGTGGCCGAATCTCAGAAGAGCGAACGCCTGGAAAAGGCCGAAGCGGCTAAGCAGAGCATCGCTGACCTGGGAAAAGAGCCTGAGAAGGCCGTAGAGGCCCCAGCGAAGGAAGACCCACAGCCTGACACCCCCGTGGCGAAAGCCGAACCAGTACAGGAGCCCGCAACCATGCCCGAACCGCAGACGGAACCCGTCGCCGAAACCAAAGAACTCGTCGGCGCCGGTGTCGGCGGCAACGAACAGTTTGCGGTGTCCTCTCTAACATCCCCTCCTCCCGTAGCTGTCGGAGGACTGGTAGGCAGCAAACTGAATCGCATGTTCGCCGTCGACAGCGGTGGCGCTGCAACATCACGCAAGTTTGATGCGATGCTCGATGTGGGTTCCGCTGTCATGTCGGCGCTCGAATCGCCGATGCGCGGCTTCGGGAAAAACGTCATCGCCCAGTACAAGCGCGACGACCTGGACGAGTTTTCGGTGTGGGGCCGCGACAGCGACTCTGAGGTCATCGAGAAGGTCACTGCAAAGCTTCCGGTTTGGGACCGGACGGCCGGGCAGTACGCGGCCGGATGGTGTGCACCTTCTGAAACCCTCTACGAACTTTGCC
>Ga0193708_1000023_pt1 | contig 35851 bp, 25 predicted proteins | sample H3c1metaG_FD_160570 | JGI IMG/M metagenome (GOLD analysis project Ga0193708, IMG submission 160570) | Soil microbial communities from a riparian zone of the East river system, Colorado, United States - H3c1 | ecosystem: Environmental > Terrestrial > Soil > Riparian zone | place: USA: East River...
TTATAAACGTCCCGACCTTACTGCAGAGACCATTATTGACGGATGGTTACACACCGGGGATATAGGTGTTTTTGAAGATGGCAAATTTTTGAAGATAACCGACAGGAAGAAAGAGCTTTTTAAAACAAGTGGTGGCAAATACGTAGCACCCCAGCCGATCGAAAATAAAATGAAAGAGTCGCCGTTCGTGGAACAGATGATGATCGTTGGTGCCGAACAAAAATTTGTGGGCGCCCTGATCGTTCCTTCGGTGCCTAATTTAAAAGAATGGATGCAGCATAAAGGAATAACTTTTACCACCATTGAAGATGCGATACATAATCCCAAAGTATTGGACCTGTATAAAGAACTGATCGACTCCTTTAATAAGTTCTTTAATCATGTAGAGCAGATAAAAAAGTTTGAGTTGCTGCCAAACGAATGGACCATTGACAGCGGTGAACTTACGCCCACACTTAAATTGAAGCGAAAGGTGATCATGGAAAAGTATAAAGCTGCATTTGAAAGGATATACAACTAAAAAAAAACCGGAAAAGCCCAACCAGGTTTTTACCCGCTGAATTTTTCCGGTTTACTTTTAAGCATACCGTCTTGTGGAATTTCACAGGAACAAGGACAGAAACAGGATCAGACAAGTAGATTTTTCATTAAGCTATAAGCCGTCTTAATACAATTCAATGGTTGATCATAGTATTAATCTCTTATTTAATTATTAGTTTTTTATTGAGATCAAAAAAACAACTAATCAATTAATCTATGGTTTCGGAGTGGCGGCAAGATAAACATTTGCAGAAAATAAAAAGTAGTATAAAAACTACACGATTTTTTAACCGGCCTTTAGATCAGTTTGTTCTCTATCGCATATTTGGTCAGGTCTGAGTTAGACTTCAGGTTCATCTTTGTCATAACCCTTGCCCGGTAGGTACTAACCGTGGTAACGCTTAATGAAAGCATCTCGGCAATATCCGAAACCGATTTGCCATTGGCTAAAAGCTTCATTACATCAAATTCCCGGTCGCTGAGGTTTTCATGCAGGTGCTTATCTCCGGAAGAAAATGTATTTGCCAGTTTTTCTGCAATGGATTGAGAGATATATTTCTTTCCCAGCAACACTTTCTGTACTGCTTTAACCAATTCATCGGGCGCCGTATCCTTGCTGAGATATCCTGAGGCGCCGGATTTCAAAGCCCTTAAGGCGTATTGTTCCTCGGGATGGATACTTAAAATAAGAACCGGCAGGTCAGGATGGCTCAGCTTTATCTGCTGCAATGCATCAAGGCCACTGCGGCCAGGCATAGAAAGGTCACTCACCACCACATCCCATTTTTCTGCCATCACCTGCTTTATGAGTTCTTCCGCATCAGGTACTTCACCGATCATGGCATTGGGAAATTCTTCCAGCAATATTTGCCTGAGCCCTTTACGGACAACCGTATGATCATCAGCAATTAAGATTCGTAACATATGGATAAGTGTTTAAGCCATGCTTTTTGCAAGGTCTAAAGGAATTGAAATGGTTATTTCAGCTCCTTCACCCGGCTTTGTTTTTATTTCATAGGTGCCTCCCATTAACAAAGTACGTTCTTTTATCCCCAGTAACCCAAGTGTTTTCTTTTTGTTTATGGTATCTATATTAAATCCTGCGCCATTATCCGCAATGCTGAAGTACAGCCTGTCGTTATCGGTATGCAGCGAAGCCGTTACCAGGTTGGCATTTGCATGCCGGGCAATATTGGTAAGCAGTTCCTGGTATATCCTGAATAAGGCTGTAGCAACCCCCGGCTGTACATTTATATCCCCGGCATCATTCATAAATTTAACTCTTGTTCCTGATCTTTTTTCAAATTCATCGCTTTGCCATTCCAATGCAGCCAAAAGGCCAAGGTCATCCAGGATACTGGGGCGAAGATCTGTTGCAATTTTTCTCACCGAAGTTATGGTAGCATTGATGAGCTGGATGCTCTCCTTCATTTTTCTATTTACTTCTTCATCCGAACTTTTTATCTTCCGGGTAAGCCAGTGCATGTCCATTTTGAGGCCTGTCAGCTGTTGACCCAATTCGTCGTGTATCTCACGGGCAATATTGGTCCTTTCATCTTCCCTGATGCTTTGAAGGTTGGATGCCAGTTGCCGGATATCTTCATAAGATTTCTGTAATAGCTCCTTGGCTTTATATTTTTCTGTTACATCATGCGATAATCCCAGCCATACCCGCTGTCCTTCATAAAAGATCTCGTGGCTGTAAATCTCTACCTGTATAATGGTTCCATCCTTTTTTTTATGTCGCCAGGACCTGATGTTACTGGTACCGGGATCCATTTTATTTACTTCATTTATAAAATTCTCCACGTCTTCTGCGGGCCGCATATCTTTTGCATTCAACTTTAAAAATTCTTCCCTGCTGTAGCCGTAGTGTTTGATCGCTGATTCATTTACATCAATGATATCCAAACCGGGTATGGTGGTCATCCACATGGGTAGCGGGTTATCGTAAAATAGCAACCGGTATTTTTGCTCTGAAAGCTGAATTTTTTCATCCGCTTTTTTCCGCTCGGTTATATCACGTACAATGGATTGATACCTTCCGTCGGCAAGCACTTTTGCACTTATCTCTACTTCCATCACTGACCCGTCTTTTTTTATCAGCCTCCGTTCATTGATCACTGCATCAGCTTTCTTCAGGTCATCAAATTTTACGGGGTTGGTTTCCATATCCGCGGGTGGTATCAATTCTGTGAACTTTAATTTTAAAAGCTCTTCTTTTGTATAACCCAGCATCCGGCAGCCAGCGCTGTTCACATCAATGAAATAGGCATCTTCATCAGCGATGAATATCCCGTCAGACGCCTGCTCAATAATGGTACGGTATTTTTCTTCACTTTGTTTTATTATCCGGGCATTTTTTTCCCTTTCAGAAAAATCGAGCCCAACTCCCATCAGGCATGTTTCTCCTTCATATTCTATGGCCTGCCCGTTAAAATAATAAGGTATCTTTTGCCTGTTCTTTAAAAGGAAATCCGCCACTACTTCATCTTCGCCGGCTACAAATACATTTCCGATCTTAGCGGAAAGCAATGCATGATCCTTCGCCTCAAAAAAATTGAGTGGGTGCATTTTGCTGATCTCTTCCCCGGTATAGCCACTTACACTTTCCAGGTTCTTATTCCACCTCAGGTATTTTCCTTCTTTATTGAACAGGTAAAAAATTCCTGGCAGGCTATTGATAATAGAATCTGAAAGCTCCTTTTCTTTTAATATCTGTTGCTTGATCAGTTCCCTGTCGGTAATGTCATTCATTGCTCCCATTATCCTCACAGGCTTTGCGTCGGCATCGTACTTGATATAGGCCCGGTCATAAAATGTCCGGTAATCGCCATTTGCTGTTTTAAAACGGAACTCTTCAGAGAGGGAAGTTATATTTTGCTTCATAGCTTTTTGCATCCTTTCTTCAATACCTTTTCTTTCATCCGGATGTATCCTCGATAAGAACATCTCGAAATCTATCTTTTCTTTCCCATACTCAAAACCGTAAATGCCGTATAATTTTTTATTGCCCCAAGTCTCGTTTTTTACAAGATCATGGTCCCATATGGCATCATTGGTCGCCTGTGTTATCATGTCGAAGCGCTTGTTTGATTCACTGATCTCTTCTTCTGCCTTTTTCTTTGCGCTGATATCAATTGCAGATGTTAACCAGTAATGCTTATTATGCAATTCCAGTGGTTCCATAGATACCATAATGGTTGCCGGTTCACTTTTATTGGTCTCAATCTCCATTTCAAAATTATTAAGGCGGCCTTCCTTTTTGAATATTTCATCCATCCTTTCATTGTATGCCGCTCTTTTTCCTGCATTTACTTTGCTCATCATGCCTGCCTCATCTGCAGTTTTCCCCAATAGCTCATCCCTGCCTGATTCCAGTATAGCAGCATATGCATCATTGGTATCAACGATCCTGAAATCAGCATCATATAAGCCCAATCCCAAAAGGTTTGAATGAAAAGCCTTTGAAAATTTCTCTTCGCTTTCCTTGAGCGCAGCCTCTGTTTTTTCCCGTTCTGTAATATCTCTTACAATTGCAAATATCTTTCCATCCGGAAGCATTCTTGCATTAAGCTCAACAATAAAGACAGAGCCGTCCTTTCTTTTGAGCTTACGGTATAAAGTAGCCGGCTCATCAGGACTTATTTTATTATTCTTTGATCTTTTCCTGTCGAAATCCTCTTCAAAGAACAGGTCTTTAAGATTCAGTTCTTCAAACTCTTCTTTACTGTACCCTGTCTGGGTATATGCTGCTTTATTAAAACTATGGATGGTGCCATCAAATGAATAAAGGATGATCCCATCGGATGCCTGTTCTATCAGTGACCTGTATTTCTCCTCGCTTTTTATCAGTTCATTTTCAACCTTTATTTTTTCCGAAACATCCATAAGCAATACCAGCCTGCCCTTCCTGCCGTTATAAAAAATATTCCTTGAGAAGATGAGCAGTTGTATATCATCCCTGTTCTTTTTTATGTGCGTCCATACACCTGCTTCACGTAACTCGTCCGTTCCCTCTTTCACTTTTTCTATGAATTTATCTTTCTCTTCTTCAGGCCGGATATCCGTCACCTGCATTTGCAGGAACTCCTCCCTGGAATATCCATACAAATTAACAGCAGCATCATTCACTTCCAGGAATTTAAAAGTTTCCAGGTCATATATCCATAATGGAAGCGGGCTTTTTTGAAACAACACTTTATAGTTCTCTTCACTTTCCTTCAGTTGTCTTGTACCCTCCCTTACCAGTTTATCCAGTGCGTCCGGACGCCCCACAACAATGAATATGAATATGCCTCCCATGACGGAAAACAAAAAGCCCATAACAGCAAATATGTAAAGATTTGTTGACCCTTTAAAACCACCTGCCGGTTCTACAGAAAGTTTCCAATCACCATTGGGAACATTAACTGAAATAGCATAATTCCCGGAAGGCCTTTTGTAGTGCGGAATAAAGAATTCTTCCTCTTTTGTATCGGGATTGAACTTTGAAAGCTGGAAATAATAGCCACTGTTCGTAGTGCTGTCTATGCCTGCAGCTTTTAATAAGGTGGACATTTTAACAACCGTTGCAGAAAACCCCCAGAATTTTCCTTTCCTGAAAACAGGCAACCTTCCTACAATTCCAAAACCGCCCTGTCTCAATTCAAAAGGCCCCGAAAAGAACATTTCATTTTTTGCAATTGCTTTAAATGCTTCTTTATTCCTGACAGGGTCTTTTAATATATTGTACCCGATGATATTTTCATTTCCTTTTAAAGGATAAACATATTGGATCACCCCGTCGGGCGCCAGTTCCAAAACATCTATGTCTTTATTAGTGCTTAATATTTGCGCTGCTACTGAATCAAAATTCCTCACCTTACCGTCATTATCAATAAAGAAAGACATGATCTTGGTGGCAGATGAACTAAATGCCAGCACTTCCTGCAATTTGTTCCTTGCTGTATTGACCATATCATAGGCTGCCTTTTTTTCTGTTTGCTTTAAGATGAGGTGGCGCTGGTAAATAAGAACGCTGAATAAAGCGGCCAGGATAATAAAACCTAAAAAGCCCAGGGTAAGCGGCCTGTTCAAAATAGAAACATATCTGCTGTCAGGAACAGGGATTTTAATTTTAAGTTTTTCTTTAAACAGTTCTTTTTTTGACATTTTTTTAGTGACTAAGATATAATTGGAATATTGGCAAAATTGAGCATAACTGCAATAAGTTACAACTATTTGTTTTTACATATAATTGCAGCCTGCTTTTTAATAAAATAACAACGTTGCCTGCAAACCAAATATGCTTTTTTAAAAATTTGTAGATGCCTGTCTACCCAAAAACTGTAAGTCTTACTATGAGGGCCACTGTAATATATTTCCGACAGTCCCGTTTAAGAATCCGTTAATCCATAGTAACGTATCCTAATAACAAAACTGTGCATGAGTAATTTTACAACCCCTAAGATCAGCATTTATCTTAAGATAGACGATGATAGCATACTTCACTATTTCAATCCGCATGATCCTGCACGCCTTGATATACGCCAGCTTGGGCAGGATTTCCAGGATTACCTGAATAATTCCATCGCCTGTGCCGGCAGGTATACCAGGATCGATTACAAGATCTTCTGCCAGTCAGGCAGCATGCGCTTCATGGCAGATCCTCTTATTAGAACCATACGCCGCCATTTCGAGATCAAAAAAAAGCTTAAACAGGTTGAATTCAGAAAATTCAAAAAAAAGAATTTTATACTGCTGTTGATAAGCATCTGCATCGTTGTGTTTTGCCAGGGATTTTTACCCAATGTTTTTGGCCAGGACCACAGGATACATTCTATATTCAGCAATGCCATTGACGTTTTTAGCTGGGTAGTACTTTGGAAGCCTATCGAAAGACTGATCTTCTACTGGAACCCCTTCCTGAAAGAAATATTATTATTAACCAAAATGCAAACAGCCCCTGTAAATATTATTGAAAGTGAAGAAGAGCTTATTAATCATCATATGGAGCATTATGATGCAGCTTAATGCTGATGCACAAGCCAAATCCGGTATTGAGAATTATAGTTCATTCAGCCGGAATGAAGGTTTTATTTGGATGCCCGTGGTACATCATACCGGTAAGAAGGGGATGTACACCGAGATGAGGTATAATTATGAAGACCTCAGAACTGCATCGGTCTATATCGGGAAAAATTTCAGTAAAGAGGCTGCAGTAAGTTATGTGTTTACACCAATGCTGGGAGTTGTAATGGGCAATTTTAACGGTGGCTCATTAGCCCTGAAGACAGAACTGGAATATAAAGACCTTTTTCTTTCAATGGAATCACAATATACCGTGAGCAAGGATGGGACTGAGAATAATTTCTTTTTTAACTGGTCAGAACTGGGTTACCAGCCACTAAAATGGTTTTATACCGGGATAACCTTCCAGGGAACAAAGTCATATAAAACAAAATTTATTGCCGAGCAGGGATTTTTTGCCGGCTTTGTGATAAAGAATTTTTCAATACCGGTTTATGTATTTAACCCGTTCCATCCCGGTAAGAATTTTATTGTAGGCGTTAACGTAGAGTGGTGAGAAATAAAAAGATCAATGCAGGAAGTAATTCCTGTTCAAAATAGTATAAAAATTAAAATCCTAAACACTGACCTATGAAAAAGTTTTTAGTTATCATTTTAACCCTGCTTGCCGCATATACCGATGCACAGGTTAAAATAGGTAATAACCCCAACACGATAAATGCCAATTCCCTTTTGGAAATGGAAAGTACCAATAAAGGCTTTCTTCCGCCAAGGGTTGCTTTAAACAGTATGAGTTCCGTCTTGCCGCTTTCAGGTACTGTTCCTGCAGGTATGATGGTATACAGCACCGGCGGACTCTTAACCGATGGTTATTATTACTGGGATGGTATTGCATGGAAGCTCGTGGGTACTGCTACCTTAAACACTGTTGTAAAAATAGCATCAGCCACGCTGACCAAAACAGAAACATTTGTATTGGCAAGCAATGATATAACACTTACACTTCCGGTGGTTACTGCCGCAGATGATGGCCTTACCATTATTATTAAAAATATCGGAACACATACAGATCAAACTACTATTATCGGCAGTGCCGGTGCCACACTGGATGGCATACCCACCTCTAAGCTCTATCGCTGGCTGGGACGGACCTTCATTGCTTACAACGGCAACTGGGTAAGAAAAGATAAAGAAGCAAAGACCAATGGTGTATTCGATGTTAATACTTCAGGAAGCTGGACCACAATTACAGAAGTTCTCGAATTTCTTGATCTGCATATGGCAGGACCATCTGTTGTCAGGCTGAGCGGAGAAGCATATTCTATATCTGCAACAGAAGTAATTGATCTGCCTTATGCACTTACCATCGAAGGTGTTTCCTATGGAGCAACAACAATTGAGGCGGATGCAGGTTTGGCAAATGCACCAATGTTCAGGTGTTTTACAGAATCTTATTTCAAGCGTATTGCTTTTGATGCCACTACTCTGGCCGGGTATGGCAATAACACAAATGAAGATGCTATTAAGTTACAAGGTGCCGGTGAATATTATGAAATAAAAGATTGCAGTTTTGACCGGTTTAACAGGGCCATCGTAGCTGACAGCAGTATAGAATTATGGCTATTTGAAACCGATATATCAAATGCGGTGGTAGCAGGTGTGGAAATAGCTGCAGGAACAACTACGGGTGTTAAATTCACTGCTTCAGAATGTGATTTTACCAATTGTGCAAAAGGGATCAATTTAAAGTCGGGCGTAAATGCAATTACCAATATCATCAATTGTACATTTTACAACGGCCTGGCAGGAAATATAGGGATCAATTACGTGCCGGCCAGCTTTACCGCATTTACGGCAATGTTCATCACAAATAATGCATGGAACAATATAGGTTCTTTTTTCAGTGGTTTCGATTTTGCCCGTACAGATGGCAGGGATGCGAAGGCTCATATACAAAATAATGCAGGCGAAGGAGATAAAAATCCGAGTTGCCATATTAATGTGCTCAATAGTGCAACCACTACAACATTAACCGCTGCTGGTACCTGGTATAAAGCAAACTGGAATTATCTTCTTGCTGCTGTTACAACTACCAAATGGACAGTAACGAATGCAGTGGGAGCCGGTAATATAAACCGCATAACCTACCAGCCTATCAACAGGAAAGGCGGTTGGTTCATAATTTCAGGTAACCTGTCTGTAAACCAGGTGAGCAGGACCATTTCCATTGGTGTAGTTAAGAACGGAGTTGTCGGAACGAGACTTGGTGAAACAACCATAAGAACGGGAACTACGGCTAACACAGCTACTTTATTTTCAACAGTTATTTATATACCTGATATAGCCGCCAACGACTATTTTGAGATCTATTGCTCAACACTAAACGCAGGCGATATAGTAACATTCCAGGATGTTCAATGGTTCGCTGATACTAAATAATTACCAAAGGATAAATTGATATTATGAAAATATTAGCCATACAATTCATGCTGCTTGTTTTTTGCGGGTCTTTGCATGCACAACAGGCATTCACCAATAGCGGTAACCTGCAGATCCATTCGGGTGCATCTGTATCCGGTGCAGGAAATTTTACTAACTCTTCTTCGGGAGTTTTAATAAATAACGGGAGTTTGTATATAAGGGGAAATATCAGCAATGATCAGTCATCCATGGCAGCAGGAACAGGTACTTTATATCTTAGCGGCAGCAGTGCACAATCAATCAATGGTGCACAGGTTTTTAAAACATTTAATCTTGCTACCAGTAATGCGGCGGGCATTACGCTAAATAATAACCTTAGCGTGGGTGGCTTGCATACTTATACAAGCGGTATCATTACTACCTCTTCTACGCCCAAATATATGATCTATGAAGCTGGTTCTTCCTATACCGGCAGCAGCGATACCCGTCATATAAATGGCTGGGTAAAAAAGCTTGGCAACACAGATTTTATTTTCCCCGTAGGTAATGCAACTTATGAAAGAAGTGTTGCGCTAACCAATCTTACCGCAGCCAGTGAATTCAATGTAAAATATAACCCATCCCCTACGCCCAGTCATATGAGTGTTTATAATCCACTTGTATTGGTAGATAGTTTTGAATACTGGACCATTAATAAAATAAGCGGAAGTGCTGCAAGGGTTACCATGAACTGGAACACCAGCAAAGTGGCATTCCCCATGTTCATGCTAAGCGGTATAAGAGCGGCTTATTTTGACGGTATATTCTGGAGGCAAATTGGCGGTACTGCTTCAGGAGTTGTGGCCACTTCCGGCTCGGTAACTTCCAACAGTGTTACGGTCTTCAATACCAATTTTGTTATCGGCAGCGTCTCCTGGCTGTTGCCTTTAAAGATCATAAGCTTTAATGCAGAGCCTATCAACGACCATGCAAAGGTCAACTGGGTGATTGGCAACGAACTTAATGTTGATCATTACGGACTTGAGCGAAGCGATGATGGCTTTAATTTCTATACTGTTTCAACACAATCGGCATTTAACCGTAACGGCACAGAATTTTACAGCTACGAAGACCATAAAATATTTAAGAACATCGTTTACTATCGCTTAAAGATAAATGACCGCAGCAGCCAGGTGAGTTATTCCAAAATAATAACCGTTTCTGCAACCTATGCATCAAAGGAACTTTATGTAGTTACAAATCCTGTTGAATCAAGCATTGAAATTTATGCCGGCTCTTCTGTTAAAGGAGCTTATAATTATACGATCACGAATGCGGCCGGGCAGCTAATGCAATCGGGAACTATGGACATCCCATACAATGGCATCCATTCCATAAACCTAAAGCCCGTATTTACACCCGGAACTTATTTCCTGTGGATGAAGAACGATAAGAACAGTTTACAAAAAATGATCATAAAGAAATAACGCCCTGGAAAATGAAGACTAAAATTGCTGCCTCGATTGAGCGGCAATTTTTTATTTAGTGAAACTGGTAATCCACGCCTGAAACCTGTGTAAGCAGGGTTTCGGGTGCATCCAGGATCTTTGCATTTTTAGGTGGCCGGGGGGTTACGGGTGAGTTTGCAGCCAGGTATTCTTTCATAACCGTATGCAAAGTATAGTTTGTATTTTTTGCATTCGCCACTTTTTTCATCCTGCAAAGCATGTCGGGAGGGTCTCCATCTCTTTCGCATGCACAAATGCTATAGTTCTTTTTTATATCAAGTGGCATATTAGCGATAGTAACCTGCTGCACCCGTTTCCCTTTTTCTGCAAAAGCATTGAAACTCATCTTCATTCCTTTGAACTTTATTGCCCACCCGCCAAAACGCTCAGATGCATCCTTTGCAAATACATTGTGCAATTCAGTCTCCAGCCAATCCTGTATTTGTTTACCGGTTACCGTTCCGGTTCTTACCGTGCTGTCAACGGGAAGCATATCAAAAATAAACCCTTCCGTTATGGGAATATTCCCTGTATGATCAGGCGTGGTACGCGGGGGGCAAAAGCGAAAGCCGTTTGATAAAACAATGTCCACCTCTTTCAGTTTCCATTTCAATGCATCGATTATCATGGTGTCAATAGGATTCTCCACAACAAAATACCTGTATAATGGAATTGTACTGTAACCGGCTATTTTATAAATATCATCTGCAAAAGGTTTTTCATTTTCTTTAATTAAAGCAGTTATTTTTTTTGAAGCCTCAAGATCACCACTGTTTATTTCCACCAATTCATATTCATCCTTAATAACCTTGCCTTGCTGAACAGTTAAATTAAGTTTGCCCACAAATGATCCAAAGGCCCCGGGTTCCACCACCTTGCTGTATTTGCACTGAATGGGCTTTCGTACCCGCTCATGCGTATCCCCGCCAAGTATATAATCAATACCCTCGCATTGCGGCTGGTTAGCCAAATGAATTTGTTGTGATAATCCCAAATGCGCCACTATTAATATGTAAGCACATTGTTCCTGCTTACGCAACACATCAACATAATGCGGCAAATTTTCTTCGGGCTTTGAATAAATTATTCCCTTGCTGTAATTGGGTGATTGCCGTATAGGAACCAGCGGGTCGGTATAGCCAATGAAGCCAATCTTTATACCTTTGATATTCCAGATATAATAAGGCGGGAAGATCAGTTCGCCCCGTTTTCCTTCACCCAGGTCGTGGTACATATTGGCGCAAACCTTTGGCGCATTTAATGATCCCAATAAAGACTGCATTGCCTTTTTATAATAAATGACTTCCCAGTTACCGGGCAGGTAAAGATCATAACTCAATGCATTCAGGATGGGCACCATGGCTTTACCGGTGGTTTTTACAGAGAGCTCACTGCCCTGGAACATATCTCCCGTATCAATCAAAAATGTATTGGGATTTTTAGCTCTCTCATTTTGCAAATATGTTGCTAAGTGTGCATAGCCACCGGTTTGACGAAAAACGGCTTTATCATTTTCCCAAAATAATTCATCGTGTGGATGAACCTGGCAATGCACATCAGTTGTTTGTAAAATGGAGATGGTAAAAGATGCATTGTCATTCCCGGCAGGCCTTTCATTATTTTCATTGCTTTCAGCTATGGAAAACAATGGTGCCGAAGACAGCAATCCCGCTCCCCCAAGGGAGCCCAGTTTTTTTAGAAAATCTCTTCGCGGGTTATTCATATACCGGCTGTCTTTTACTGAGGTTACTTTAATTAATGCGGAAGTTTTTCCCTGAAAAATCCATAGACCCATGTTCCTGCGATCGCACTTAATAATGTTATTATTATTACATAAGCGCCTGAACCGATCTGTGCATATAATGGTCCCGGGCATGCACCGGTAATTGCCCATCCCAAACCAAACAGCAACCCCCCATATACCTGTCCTTTATTAAAAGACCTGGGATGGAATCTTATTGGTTCTCCATCAAGGCTCTTTATCTTAAATTTTTTGATAAGCCAGACTGAAATAATACCTACTACTACTGCACTTCCGATAACGCCGTACATGTGAAATGATTGCAGGCGAAACATTTCCAGTATGCGGAACCAGCTAATGATCTCCGCTTTTACAAGAAGGATCCCAAATGCCAAACCAAGTACCATGTATTTGATATTATGATACCATTTAAATGCAAGCCGGTTTTCATTTACACTCATGGCGTCTAATGAACGAACTTCAAAATCTGTATTTGTATGGGTTGTTGTTTGCATGATATTTTTTACAGCGATAAAATGAGGGGGAGAATAAAATTGGCCATTATAAAACCACCGATCATAAAGCAGCAGGTTGCTACCAGTGATGGCCACTGCAGTGTTGAAAGCCCCATAATGGAATGGCCGCTGGTACAGCCTCCTGCATACCTTGTACCAAAGCCTACCATAAACCCGCCTAGCACCATCATTATAAATCCTTTTAAAGAAAAAAGGCTTTGCCAGTTGAATAGTTGCGGCGGTAACAGTCCTGAAATATCAGTTATCCCGTAACGGGCAAGGTCAGCAGCCAGTTTATTGTTGACCTGGATGGGTTCAGGATTGGCCAGGAGACGAACGGCGATCACCGCACCAAAAAAAACGCCCATTACAAAAAAAAGATTCCATACTTCCTTTTTCCATTCATATTTAAAGAATGGGATATTGGCAGGAAAACAAGCGGCACAAATATGGCGCAGCGAAGAACTTACGCCAAAAGATTTATTGCCCATGATCAGCAATGCAGGCACGGTTAACCCAATTAAAGGGCCGGCAACATACCAGGGCCAGGGTTGTTTAACAAATTCTAAAATACTCATGGTTGGTCCTATGATTTTATTTCACAAACTTTGGTTAGCGCTTCGCCAAAATACGACAATATTTTTTTTGTTTTAAAATAGTGATGCAAAACCCGGCTGCCTGCCTCTTTATCATTTTAAAAACAATTCTTTAATGATGATATAACCACCCATGATCAGCACAAACCAGCCAAAGCCTTTTTTTAGTTTCTGCCCGGGTATCTTTTTTGACAACAGTATACCTATGAAGATCCCTGTAACTGCAAATGCCGTAAATATCATCAGCAGTTTCCAATCTATCACTTCGCTGCCCTGCAGGTCGCCGATAAAACCGATAAGGGATTTTGCTGCAATGATAAACAGGGAAGTGCCGACTGCCAGTTTCATAGGCATACGGGCAAGTAATACCAGTGCAGGTATGATCAAAAATCCGCCGCCGGCGCCTACTAATCCTGTAAGCAAGCCTACAACAGTTCCTTCCAGCAATATCATCGGGTAATTATAAACCCTGTGCTGATTTTCTTCCTGCTGCCTGTTCTTTCCCGGCCTGATCATATTTACAGAAGCAAGTATCATTATCACTGCAAACAGCAGCATCAATGCAATGGATTTTGTGATCGTTACAGAACCAATTGAAAATATTTCATCGGGTATTACCGGAAGCAGCCACATGCGGGTAATATATACCGCGGCAATAGATGGAATACCAAATACCAGGACAGTTTTAAAGTCCACTCTTTTTTGCATGGCGCTTTGCACTGCGCCAACCAATGCCGTTGATCCAACGATAAATAAAGAATAAGCTGTTGCCAAAACCGGGTTAACCCCCATGATATAAACGAGGATGGGTACTGTTAAAATGGAACCGCCGCTGCCAATCAAGCCAAGAGATATGCCCACAGCTATTGCTAAAATGTATCCAAGGATCTCCATTTTGTATTTCTATTTTTACAAAGCTGTAATAATAAAATAAAGGAAGTACTATATACTGAAGAAGAAAGCATATATATGTGGCCTCGCCAGGAATCGAACCTGGATCTGGAGCTTCGGAAACTCTTATACTATCCATTGTACTACGAGGCCAAAAGAATATCGAACAAAGAGCAAGGTATATGGAATGACGATCTATTTTGCAAACTGCACAATATTACTTCCAAATATCTTTACGGCAATGGCAATTAAAATTACACCGAAAAATTTTCGCATTACCGCAAGCCCGCTTGGCCCTAAAGCTTTTTCTATCAATTTCAAAGATTTTAGTACGAGATAAATAACAATACAATTGATCAATATGCCCAACACTATGTTTATATCATCGTGGTTGGCCTTTAAACTCATCACTGTCGTTAGTGTACCGCTTCCTGCAATAATGGGAAATGCAATAGGCACCATATTTCCCGCTTTTGAATTATCAGGCTTAAAGAACTCGGCACCCAGCACCATCTCCAAACCTAAAATAAAAATGACGATGCTTCCCGCTACCGCAAAGGATTTTACATCAAGACCCAGCAGCTTTAAAAATTCTATTCCCAGGAACAGGAACAGGATCATCAGGCCCGCGGAAACCAGGGTTATCTGCAGCGGCTTAATCGTACCTCCGAATTTATCTTTTAAACTAACCAGCACAGGAATAGAACCCAGCATGTCTATTACCGCAAACAGGGTAAAACTAACCGTAACCAGTTGCTTCAATGATATTTCTCCGAAATCAAACATCAATCATTTTTTACAAAGGTAGTTGCTTTACAAGTACAGCAATTTCATTTTTCATTTCTTCCAGGCATGACCTGCACAGGCAATCCGTATATTTTTCTTCGATCACCTGTTTTTCTTGCCCGCTGAAAAATATACCGAAGCACTGGCACTGGGCAATATTGCCCGGCTTGCATTCAAATGCATTGTGGCAGCGTGGACAATATTTTTCTTCGTGTTTGCACATTATATTAAAAATTAGCCGGGAAGACAGTATGTCGTTTTTATCTCCCCGGCAAATAAATTAAAAGTTCAAATTAACACCTGCCATAAAATTAAAACGCCTGCTGTTATAACCCCGTACTTCCGAATAATTTTCATCAGTGATATTTTTCAGGTCAGCAAAAGCTTTTATATTTTTTGTAATGGTATAGGTAGTGTACAGGTTCCATGTATAATAAGCGGGCATTTCAACCGGGGGCGCTGCATACACTGCTTCGTAACGCTTGCTGATGCTTTGTATACCCAGGTTTATATTCCAGCTTTTACAAATCGCTATGCCCGCATTTAAATTAATGGTTTGCCTCGGGCGACGGTACAGGTTAAAATAAGAAGTATCTTTTACCCCGGTTTTTGTTTCAATTTTTCCATCGAGGTTAACATAGTTGGCCGTGATGTTCACTTTCCCCAGCTCAATACCTGCTTCCAGCTCTATTCCTTTGTCTTTTTGCTTATCGCCATTAACATAATAACTGGCATAGGTTGGTGCGCCTGCACTGTAAAAAAGAATATTGTCTGTGATATTCCTGCTGAAATAAACTGCCCTCAGGTTTATATTATTCTTATAATATTGTATTCCTCCTTCTATGCTGAGTGACTTTTCGGGTTTAAGCTCAGTATTGGGATTGCGGTATTCTGAATATACCTGGTACAAAGAAGGCGCTTTAAAACCCGAACTGATATTTCCGAATATCTTTATTGAATTATTAATTACATAAGAAGGATTAAAAGAAAAAGTGAACACATTCCCATACTTAGAAAAATTGTTATAACGGCCGCCCAGCTCCACGTTGAAACCGCTGATATCTTTTACGACCAATGATGCATAGGCTCCAAACTGGGTCACTTTGGTACTGTCATCACTCAGGGTTGGGGAATCATACGGGCCAAACATACTTACAGATGTATAGCTTTGATCAGTCAGGTGTTTACGGTAATCGATCGCGGCAAGTATATCAATATTCTTGTTGAGGTGAATATTGCTGTAAACTTCTGCAAAATGCGACCTGCCGGTATAATCTCCTTTGCTGTAATAAGAAAATCCTCCCCTGCTTGCTGAATCATCAAGGTAAGTTCTTTCGGTACTGTTGTAATTATAATTGAAATGTAATGCGCTTTTACCAATAGCATAATCAGCGCCAATACCGGCCAAAGCATTCTTTGTAGTGATAGTATGATCAGCATCATCTGTAAAAGGGCCGGCATCACCATCTGTCTTATAATTGCTGAATTGTGTGTTCAAACGGATCGAGATCTTATCCTTTATTTTCTGACTGAGGTTCGCACGAAAAACATTTCCATCCATACCATCCTTATCAAAATTGCCTGCACCGGTTTGATCGTTCGCTGTTGAAAACCCTTTGCTGTATAATTTGCTGTACTGAACACTATATCCGGTTTGCTTTACAGTGCCATTTAAACCAACCGCAGCTTTATAAGTATTATAAGTCCCTGCAGCAAGGGTTGCCGTACCATTTATTTTTTTCGGCCCTCCTTTTTTACTTATGACATTTATTACCGCGGCAATGGCATCACTGCCATATAAAGTAGATTGGCTTCCTTTTAATATCTCTACCCTTTCCACCTGGTCAATAGAAATAAAATTAAGGTCAAAAGCGCCACTGATGCCCGAAACATCGTAAACCGGTACGCCATCCAGCAAAACCAGCGTTTTACCTGTAGCAGCGCCACGTACATATACATCCTGGTTGGTGCCCAATGCATTGCTGCTGCCGTTCACAATTATCCCGGCCTGCGTATTCAGCAATTCGGTCAATGTTTTTCCACTGTTGCGTTCCAGTTGTTCTTTGGAAATTACAGTAACCACTTTCCCTGTTAAGGATTGTTTGATGGGAAATCTCGTGGCTGTGATCACCACTTCATTTAAATTTTTCGTACTGTCTCCCGCCGGAAGATTTTTTTGTGCGAACAAGGGACTGCTGAATAAAACAGCAGCCGCAATAAAAATTTTCTTTTTCATTTTTGAAAAATTTTTTTGTGACTGCTTCCTGGAAAATGTGCTTGGTGAAGCCACCAACCACGGCGTGAAGAGATATAAAAGCTGTTGAGCCGTTACATTTCCTGCCTTTCACCCGAAAGCTTTGAATGATTGTTGATGAACCTGGCAGGTCTTCTGGCTTACTCCTTGTTCATGCCTTCCCATCCCTAACTGGCGGGACAGTGGCTTGAAGAATGAACAATTATACAGAGCTTACAGCTACGGGGATAGCGCCGGATTTTGACCGGCTTCCCTTTTAATCCCGTCCCGATAGCAATCGGGATGAGGAACCAAATCCGCTGCAAATGTAATGGGAAGACGTTTAATCCTCCAAACAAAATATCTCCACATTGTATTGTGCAAAAAAATTATCTTTAAAGCATGACAGCAATATCTAAAAAACTGAACCTCTTTGATTTCACCATGATCATGGTGAGCCTGGTGATCGGCATGGGTATTTTCCGTACCCCTGCAAACGTAGCTGCGGCTGTTCCCAACCAAATGATCTTTTTTGGCGCCTGGATAGCAGGTGGTTTGGTAGCACTATGCGGGGCACTCACTTATGCCGAGATCGGCAGCCGCTTCCCGGTAGCGGGTGGTTACTATAAAATATTTTCTTACGCTTACCATCCTTCTATTGCCTTTGCCGTTAACTGCATCATTTTAATTTCCAACGCTGCATCGCTTGCTGGGGTTGCACTTATCGGTGCAGAGTATATTACCAAAGTGATCATGCCTGATGCTGCAGATACGCAAACTCTTCAGATCATTATCTCCATAGCTTCTATTTTAATTTTTTATGGCGTGAACCTGCTGGGATTGAAGATGAGTGCAAGGGCGCAAAATATACTAACCATCATCAAGATCTCGATGATCCTTTTGCTCATCACACCTTTATTCTTTTCAGCCCGGCCTGCCGCAATAGCTTCTGCTGAACCATTGATAAGCCCGGGCTTTATGGAATACCTGAAAGCCTTTGGTATCGGCCTTATCGCGGTATCCTTTACCTATGGCGGCTACCAGCAAACCATAAATTTTGGTGGCGAGGTAAAAGACCCGGCTAAAAATATACCGAGAGGCATCTTCATCGGCATCTTTATTATTATTGCCATTTACCTCAGCATCAATTATGCCTATGTTAATGTAATTGGTTTCGAGAATTTAAAGGGATCAAAGAATATAGCGGCAATCATGGCGAGCCATGTTTTTGGTGATGCTGCCGGAAAAATATTATCGGTGTTCCTGTTCCTCTCCGTACTTGCTTATGTAAATGTATTGCTGATGAGTAACCCCAGGGTGATGCAGGCAATGAGCGAGGATAAGATCTTACCGGAAGCCTTTCGCAAAAGGAATGTAAAAACAGATGTGCTGTTCACTTCATTGAGTGTATTTGCATCCATGTGCGCATTGATCGTATTCTGGGCCGAAAGCTTTGACAAGATCTTAAGCTTTACCATCTTTTTGGATTGCTTTGGAATGGTACTTTCTGCCGCGACGATTTTTGTATTGCGTAAAAGAACAAAGCACCTCGATGGTACCGGGATCTATAAAATGAAATTATATCCTTTATTGCCGGCGATCTTTATAGCGGCATACACATTTGTAGCCATCAGCATCGCTTTGGACTATAAGAAAAATGATCATGCGGCATTAACCGGCTTATCGGTGCTGGCCGTATTCATTGCCATTTATTTTATTGCCAAAAGATTTGCTAAAAAAACAAGCTAATGGATACCTCTTATATAATCAATGAATTTGCAGAAGAGAGAGAGAATTATTTCAATGCTGTTTCCCCACCCATCATGCAAACCAGCAATTTTGTTTTTAACAAGGTTGATGATATGCGTAAAGCTTTTGTGGATGAGTACTCCACCTATTTATACAGCAGGGGTAAAAACCCAACAGTTGATATTCTTAGAAAAAAGTTAGCGGCGCTGGATGGCGCAGAAGACTGCCTGGTGTTTAACAGCGGGGCAGCAGCAATTTTTGCTTCGGTGTTTGCCAATGTAAAAGCAGGCGATCATATAGTATCGGTTGATAAGCCCTATACCTGGGCGCAAAAAATGTTCAATGATATCCTGCCAAGGTTTGGCGTTACCACAACTTATATTGACGGAAGGCAGATAGAGAATTTTGAAAGGGCGATACTTCCAAATACTGCGGTCATTTACCTGGAAAGCCCCAATAGCTGGGATTATGCCATACAGGACCTGCCCGCTGTTGTTGAGCTGGCGAAGGCTGAAAATATCGTTACTATAATAGATAATAGTTATTGTACACCCTTATACCAAAAGCCAATAGAAATGGGAATAGACCTTTCCATGCAAACGGCTACCAAGTATATTGGCGGGCACAGCGATGCTTTGGGAGGTGTATTGAGCGGCGGCAAGGCCATGATCGAAAAGATATTCAACAGCGAATACCTGAATATCGGCAGCGGCATCTCTCCTTTCAATGCCTGGCTGCTCATCCGGGGGTTGCGTACGCTGCCGGCAAGACTGGACAGGATCACCGCATCCACAAAAAAAGTAGTTGCTTATTTAAAAGGGCATCCCAAAGTAGAAAGTATCCTTTTCCCCTTTGACGAATCATTTCCGCAGTTTGAACTGGCAAAAAAACAAATGAAAGGCGCATGCGGTTTAATGACATTCGTAATAAAAGCTAACAATATTCAGCAAATAGAAACTTTTTGCGAAAGCCTTGAGCACATATTTATGGCAGTGAGCTGGGGCGGGCATGAAAGCCTCATTATTCCCAAGTGTTCCGGTATTCAGCCCGGCGAATTTGACGCTTCCAACAAAGAGCACCGGATGATAAGGCTGTACGTGGGGCTGGAGGAACCCGAATACCTGGTAAAAGACCTGCAGCAGGCCTTTGAAAAAATGTGACCAGCCTGCTTTACCGCCTGTAAATTGTTTTAACCGGATTAATTCCAGATGAATTATTTTTGTCGTATGCGTTATAAATTTTATACCCTTATAGCAATCCTGCTTTTCGCAACAACTGCCGGGGCACAGGAGAAATGGAGCCTGGTCAGGTGCGTGGAGTATGCGATGGCCAATAATATCTCTATTAAACAAACTGACCTGCAAAGTAAATTGGCCGAACTCACCTACAAGCAAAGTAAACTGAGCCAGATCCCCAGTTTAAATTTTAGTGTGAGCCCGAGTTATAACAGTGGCCGCAACCAGGATCCTGTGACTTTCAGCCTGATAACACAAAGCTATTTCTCATCTGGTATGCAGCTACAAAGCAGCGCCGATATCTTTAACTGGTTCAGCAAAAAGAATACGATTGCTGCCAATCAATGGGAACTGGAAGCCGCTAAAGCAAATACCGATAAATTAAAAAATGATATTGCCTTAACAGTAGCCAATGCTTATTTGCAGATCCTGCTGGCAAAAGAACAGGAAAAGATCGCCGGGGTCCAATTACAGCAATCACAGGCGCAATTAAGCAATACCAGGAAAATGGTAGATGCCGGGGCTTTACCGGAATTGAATGCATCAGAACTGGAAGCGCAGGTTGCGAGGGACAGCTCAACGCTTATCAGTGCAAGAGGCGCCGTAACACAAAACATTTTAACCCTGAAGGCTTATATGGCGCTGGATGCAGCCGCTCCTTTTGAAGTAGATACACCCCCGGTAGAAATGATACCGGTAGAAAAAATTGCAGACCTTCAGCCTGATTTTGTTTATAAACTGGCGATAGCCAATATGCCCCAGCAAAAGGCGAATGATTTTAAATTGAAAGCTGCTGAAAAATCTACTACAGCAGCACGGGGGAATTTATATCCCACGATCTCCATTTTCGGAAGCCTGGGTTCGGGTTATGCCAATTATTTTAATGTGCCGAATTACCGGCGATCTTTTGCAGGAATAGATACAACGGGTTTAAAGACAAATGTCGGTGGCATTTATTATGACGTATATACCCCGGTCTTCGTGCAGCAAAGAATAGGTGACATAAAATCCGAAGCATTTTTTACGCAGCTGAATGAAAACTTCCGACAATCTGTAGGGTTGAGCATTAGTGTGCCGATCTTTAATGGTTACGTTGCAAAAACAAATTACAGAAGGAGCAAGATCAATATCACAAACCTGCAATTGCAAAAACAATTAGACGATCAAACACTGAAACAAAATATTTACCAGGCTTACAATGCCGCTTTGGTAGCGCTGGAAAAATTCAATGCGGGTAAAAAGGCTGTAGAGACAGCCGAGCGCACTTACAATTTTGCACTAAAGCGCTACGAAGTGGGTATGATGCCGACATTTGAACTGATCACCAACCAGAACAATTTATTCAGGGCAAGACTGGAAAATGCACTGAACCAGTTTGATTATGTTTTTAAAATGAAAGTGCTGGAATTTTATAAAGGACAGGGATTGAAATTATAAAAGCCTCTCTCCTATCCTCTCCCCGGTGGGAAGAGGGAAAAGGAGAAGATATAAGCGGAAGGGTATATTACATGAAATACAGATCGGTTTTTAAAAAATAGAATGTTGAAAAAAAAATATTACATAATCTTCTAAACAATCTTCTCCATTTTCTCCCCCACGGGGGGAGGTAGAGGGGGCTAAAATAATTATGAGCAAATCGCTTAAATGGATCCTGATAAGCCTGGGAATATTGCTGGTATTATTGATCGTGCTTTCCAAAACAGGTGCTTTTGGAAAAGATGAAGGCATAAAAGTTACCGCAGAAAAAGTACAGAAGCGTACCATAACAGAATTGGTAAATGCCAGCGGAAAGATATATCCTGAAATAGAAGTGAAGGTGAGCCCGGATATAAGCGGCGAGATCACCGAGCTAACCGTACAGGAAGGCGATTCCGTAAAGAAAGGCCAGGTGCTTGCACGCATCTATGCAGACATTTACAGTATCCAGCGTGACCAGGCCGCAAGTGGTGTGGCACAAACAGAAGCACAGGTGTCAAATTCGAAAGCAGCAATAGATGCATTGAAAGCCCAGCTTGAACAGGCGCAAAGTACTTATGACATGCAAAAGAAATTATTTGATGATAAAGTAATAAGCAGGAGCGAATTTAACGTTGCGGATGCAAATTTAAAAAGCGCCAAGGCAAATTACAATGCGGCCCTGCAGGGCATCAGGGGCGGACAGGCAAGTGTTCAGAGTGCGAGGTCGAACCTGGAAAAAGCAAATAAAGACCTTGGCAGGACAGCCGTGATAGCACCCATGGATGGCGTTGTTAGTTTATTGAATGTAAAAAAGGGAGAGCGTGTTGTTGGAAGTAACTTAATGAGCGGAACAGAAATGCTTCGCATTGCGGATATGGCCAAGATAGAAGTGCGGGTTGATGTTGGAGAGAATGATGTACCAAAAGTAAAGCTGGGTGATAGTGCGGTTGTTGAAGTAGATGCTTACAGCAACAGGAAATTCAAAGGTATTGTTACACAGATCGCCAGCAGTAATAATGGCGCTGCAGCACAAAGCGCATTGGCTAACGCTTCAAATGATGTAACACAATATAAAGTGTTCATCCGCTTATTGCCGGAAAGCTATATGGACCTTGTTGGTAAAGGTGTTTTCCCTTTCCGCCCGGGCATGAGTGCCAGCGCCGACATACAAACAAAAACGCATGCTAATGTACTGAGTGTTCCCATTAACGCGGTTACAACCCGTGAGAAGAATGATAGCGTAAAGACCGATATAAAGAAGAAAGATGAATCAGATATCAAAGCAGGAGCTGCCCCGGCAGATGACCTTGAAGTTGTGGTTTTTGTTTTAGACAAAGAAGGAAAAGTAAGCAAGGCAAAGGTTAAAACAGATATCCAGGATATCAATAATATTGAAGTAAGCGAAGGATTAAAAGAAGGTGACCAAGTGGTTACGGGCCCTTACGACGTTGTAAGCAAGACCCTGAAGGTTGGCAAAAAAGTAAAAGTGGTTGATAAGAAAGAATTGTTTGAAAAGTAAGCAGGGAAGAACAGCATGCTTTTATTTCCTTTTTGTAACACTGGCCCGGGCTGTCCGTATACCATACTGTGATCCGTATCATTAAGAACATTTCACATATACCATGACCAACAAGTTTTCCCTGATCCTTGGCAGCCTGCTAATGTTCTGCGCTGTTAGTTTTGCGCAAAAAAATATTACCCTCACTGTATTTGTAAAGGCTCCAAAAACGGATTCCGCAACTAATATTACCCTGCAACTATATCTTTTGCCCGATACGGTTTTGACAAGCACCCAGGCAGCTAAGAACGGCAGGGCTGATTTCCGGGTTCAATCATTTTCAAAATACCTTTTAAAGACAAGCTCGGTATCCTTTGAAAGTACAGAAAGCATAATAGGCGTAACCGATAAGCCTGCGAACAACAGCATTGTTTTAAAAAGAAAGAACACAACATTGCAAAATGTAGTTGTGGTATCAAGAAAACCGCTGATAAAACAGGAGGATGATAAGACCATTGTAGATGCCGAGGTTTTAGCCAACAGCAGTACCAATGCTTACGAGGTTTTGGAAAAAACGCCGGGTGCGATCGTTGACCAGGATGGCAATGTCTATTTGAACAGTGCAACGCCTGCTACAGTTTTTATCAATGGCCGTGAAATGAAACTGAGCAGCCAGGACCTTGCCTCTTTATTAAAAAGCTTACCGGCAGGCAGTGTAAGTAAAATTGAGATATTGCGTAATCCTTCAGCAAAATATGACGCATCAAGCAGCGGGGGCATTATTAATATTGTTTTAAAGAAAGGCGTGAAGCTGGGCAGCAGCGGCAGTGTTAATGCCGGTTATTTCCAGGGTGTGTACGCCACGCAAACAGCGGGTTTCAACATTAATAAAAGCGCAGGAAAGCTTACCAGTTATTTAAGCTACCAGTTTACAAAAAGAAAGAATTATGAAGAGCTGAACTCTGACCGCTTCGTTAAGACCGATTCATTGATCTCGCAGAAGTCATATACCACCTACCCTTCTTCCAATAATTATATTGGCGGAGGCCTTGATTTTGCACTTACAAAAAAATTCAATATTGCTTATGACATTCGGTTAAGCCATACTGATGGCCAAAGTAATGCGATGAACACAATAGACATTAGTAATGTTCCTACGAAACTTATACTAGGGAAGAACCTATCGGATATTGACAGTAAGAACAATACTTTGTTCATGGGTAACGAGATCTCTTCAAAATATAAAATAGATTCACTCGGCAGCGAATGGACGGTTGAACTTGAATACAATTATTACAGGAATAACAACTCGCAGCTTTATGCAAATCATTATAACATGCCTGCCAGGCCAACTGTATTCGGCGACGGGATAAATAAGAACAGGAAAAATATTTTTGTTGCAGAAACGGATCTTGTGCTCAAGCTCCCTAAAATATTTACACTTGAAGCAGGCATTAAAGTAACATCAAGCAACAGTAATAACAGCGCAGTATACTTTAAGGATACCGGCACCACCGGGAAGCACGTTGATATATACCAGACCAACAGCTTTAAATATAAAGAAACCATCAGCGCCGCTTATGTACAGGTGGCGAAAACATTTTGGGGGTTTACTTTAAAGCCGGGCCTGCGTTTGGAAACAACCAATATCAACGGCAGGCAACTGGTTCCGAAAGACACAACCTTATCAATTAAGCGTACCGATCTCTTTCCCTATGTTTATTTAAGGCATAATCTTTTTAAATTATTCAAAGTTCAGCTGGTAGCAAATGCCATCTACCGCCGCAGTATCAGGCGCCCTTATTATGAGATATTGAATCCTTACCCGAAGTATGTTGACCAGTATTTGTTTGACGTGGGCAATCCCCGGCTAAAGCCACAGTTCACCACCAATTATGAATTGAATGTGACCTTTGATGATTTCCCGGTGCTGGCCTTTGGTATAAATGAAACGAAAGACATTTTCAGCAATGTTACTTACCAGGATGATGTAACAAAGATAGCTTTACGCACCTGGGATAATTTAGGGAAAAGCAAAGAATACTATTTCAGGATACTTGCCGGAATTCCACCCGGGGGTAAATATTTCTTTTACGTGGGCGCCCAGCATAATTATAATAAATACGAAGGTTTTTATCAAGACAAGGCATTGAATTATGAACGCGGAAGCTGGCTTTTCTTCCTTTACCAGGAATTTAAAGCAACCAAAACCTTTACAGTGAACATGCAGGGTTTCATGCGTACCAAAGCGCTGCAAAATTTTTATGAGCTGAAAACATCTGGCGGAGTATTCATTTCTGCCAATAAAAGTTTATTGAAGAAAAAAGCAAATATCATTTTTTCTGTAAATGATGTATTGCGGACGAATAAAGTTTCCTTCAACCTGAACCAGGGCAATGTGAGCGCAAGTGGTACAAGGGTAAATGATACAAGAAGATTTGGTATCACACTACGATACAATTTTGGGTTAAGCAAGCCAAAAGAGAATAAGGAATTTGGTGCGCCGGTTGAGGGGAATTAATAAAGAGTAGTGTGTCCTTTTGAAAAGTTGTCAGGTTGAACTTGTCGAAACCGGTAAGATTTCTTATTTACCCGCCTTCGACACCCTTCGACAAGCTCAGGATGACAAAGGCTGACAACTTATCATTAAGTGAGGCCTGATTAAATAAAGTAGGTTTCTGCCGTTGCTATACTTTCTGTTTTGCCAACGTCAACCAGTTTATCGCCGCTATGATCATAGCCGAGTATAAGATTATCTTTCGCCAGGTCAAGATAAGTTTCGGTGAGAGAAAATTTACCGCTTTGTTTTATAAGATCAAATGTCTCCGGCTGAAATACAACAACACAGCTATAGGCTTTCTGTACCAGTCCTGGCTTGCTTATGGAAATTTTCTCTTCTCCTGTTTGCACATTTCGCCATCCGCAAAGCCGGTCGTTCTCATCAAATAAAAAATAGCGTGATGTTTTTCGGTTGGTAACGCCAAAAGAGATCAAAGGCTTGTGTTGCTGGTGAAAAGACAGGAGTTTATCCAGGTCCAGGTCAGTTAGGATATCAACATTGATGGTAACAAAAGGTGCATTGCCTTTTAGCAGGTCTTTTGCTTTGAGCAAACCGCCGCCTGTTTCCAGCACTTCGTTTGTTTCATCGCTGATGATAATATTACTTCCCCAACCTTTATTTTTTTTCACCGTATCAATGATCTGTTCTGAAAAGTGGTGAACATTTACTACAACATCAGTGATATTATATTTTTGCAGGTATTCAATATTGCGTTGGAGTAACGATTTCCCGTTTACAAGGGCCAATGCTTTTGGATGAGCATCGGTCCAGGGCTTAAAGCGTGTGCCGAGGCCTGCGGCAAAGATCATTGCTTTTCGCCCCCCCGCCCCTAAAGGGGAGCCTGGGTTCAAATTTTGTAGGTCTTTTATTGTATCTGAGATTGACTGCAAAATAATTTCAGGAGTTTGTGTTATTTCCTGATTTGTAAATCTAATTACTTTTATACCAAATGATTCAATTTCTGGCTGCCGGACCGCATCATTTATCTTTACATCTTCTTTGCTGTGTATCCCACCATCAATTTCTATTACCAATTTTAATGAATGACAATAAAAGTCTGCAACATATAAAAATATAGGATGTTGTCTCCTGAATTTTACCCCAAGCCTGTTACCCGACAAGTGTCCCCAGGTAATCTCCTCTTCATGAGTTGGAAATTTCCTCAACTCTTCTGTCCTTTGAAAGATCAATTTGGATGCACCATAATGCATATTGATATTCCCACTCCTCATTTTTAAAATTCTCTATTTAAAAAACTACTTTGAATTTAGGGCTAAGCCCCTTTAGGGGTTTGGGGCATCACTTCACCCAGTTTTCTTTGTTTGCATGCGTTAATACGATCTTCACTTTGAATTTATTCCTGAGATGCCTTGCCAGTGCTTCCGCAGCATATACACTGCGATGCTGTCCACCCGTGCAGCCAAAGTTTATCATCAGGCTTTTAAAATCACGTTTGATATAATCAGTTACAGAAATATCGATGATACTGTAAATCCCGTTTAAAAAATTTAACATATCAGTTTGCTGTTCTAAAAAATCCATTACCGGCTTATCCAGCCCGGATTGGGTTTTATAGATGTCTATCCTGCCTGGATTTAAAATACCCCGCATGTCAAATACATATCCCCCGCCATTATCAGAAATATCTGCCGGAACCCCTCTTTTATAAGAAAAGCTGTTGATGGTAACCACTAATGGCGTTTCGGCAGTTGCCTGTACAGGTGTGAACTCACGCATTACTTCATCGCCGATACAGATCTCCAGTACTTTTTTAAATTCCGGAACGGATATGCCTATATTCTGGTTATCAACAAACCATTTTAAATTTTGTAATGCCAGGGGTATGCTTGTTAAAAAATGCGCCTTGCGTTCAAATAATCCACGGAAGCCGTAGGCACCAAGTACCTGCAATAAGCGTATGAGTACATAACCATTGTACTGGCTGCGGAAAGTATCCCGCTCAATGGGTTCGCCTACTGTCTTTTCAAAAACATCCATATAATCTTCCAGCAGGTATTGTTTCCAGTCATCAGGTAAATTAGCCCGGGCCTGCCATAGCAAGGAAGCTACGTCATATTGCGGTGCACCCTTCATGCCGCCCTGGTAATCTATAAAATGCACACTCTCGTCCGGTTTTATCATGATGTTCCGGCTCTGGAAATCACGGAACATAAAATATTTATACTCGGTGTGCGACAGGTAATTACTCAATGCCTCAAAATCATCCATCAGCTTTTGCTTATCATAAGGTCTGCGCAGCGCATCCAAAAAATAATATTTAAAATATAAAAGATCAGCCATGATCGCCTGCTTGCCAAAAGCAGTATTGGTGAGGCATTTTTTGTAATCGAGGCCTTCATGTCCCTTCACCTGCAACAGTACCAATTGCCGCAGGCTGCTCTTATACAGGTCATATACTTCAGCTATAAAACCCTTTTCCTCCAGCTTGTTCAGCAGCGATACATCCCCGAAGTCTTCCTGTATATAAATATTTTTCTCATCGTTAATGCAGAATATCTCCGGCGTAGCCAACTGCTTTTTCTTAAAATGCTGGGAAAAGTAAATGAAGGTCTCGTTCTCTTTCAGGTTAGCGCCATAGGTAGCTATAAAGGTTTTACCTGCCGTATGAATACGAAAGTAATGCCGTTCACTACCGGCCTGGGGCAGTTTATCCATCGCTGTGATGGGATCGCTGCTATACTGCTGAAATAATTTTATGATCTCTTCTTTTACCGTTTGCATGGAAATGTTATTCGCGGTAAAAATAGAATATTTATGCCAGAGCTATGAAGGAGGTGTATTATAAAAAAGATAACTCCGGCTAAATGCCGGAGCTACTCATCTCCACAGGGACTTTTCTACCATTTAACCTCATCAAGTTCGATAATACCATACTGGTTGTCCAGGTTAAAGTTCTTAACTTCTATTTCCATATTATTCTTTTGAAAGTTCTTAAATACAATGACCCTCGCAACCATGGGGATGGTGCCGGCATAAGACCTGTAATTATGGGCATTTACTTTGATCCTGTACCTGCCGGGCAGCGCATTTTTGATCGCATACTCATCAATGCTCCTGTCGTGCCAGTAGTTATTGTCTGCCATTAAGCGCCCCCCGTTAACAGTATTTTTATTGGCAGGGTTACAAACAGTATTCCCCGGCTCTATGAACTGCACGTTATCCATACCATAATAATTTCCTTCAACAGTTATCCTTAGATCCACGGGCAGCACTTTGACCAGGTTGATATTGATATAAGAAATATCAAATTCATTTTTATGTGCCGCAATGACCGCATTCATTTCGGCCAGTGCATTCTCCCGCACATTTATATATTCTTTTTCGGTAACCGGGGCTGTTAGGATGCTGTAATATGTTTTAACCGCTGTTTCATAATTTTTATCCTGGAAATATGCCAGTGCCAGGTCTCTTTTTACCGGCAGGTTATTTGCATTCATGCTTAAAATTCCCTCGTATATCGCAATGGCTTTTTTAAAAGATCCCCATTTTTCATATATATAAGCAGCAAGCTTCAATCCTTCAACACGGCCATTACACAATTCAATAGCATTAAACATCAGCTCATGGGCCCTGTCGCTTTTTTGTTTTTCAAAAAAGAAATCCGCCATTTCAAAATAAAAGCCAATATCATTGTCATATTCTTTTTCTAATTCAAGATATACATCCCAAAGCTCATAGCCTGCTGCTTTTTTTACCTGTTGTATATAATCCTCATCTTCGGTACTGCTTAATTTATATTCGCCCCATACAGGATATGAATAAGTACGCCTTGCTTTTTTTGACGTTACCACAAGCGCCCCATTGGCGCCATCCGGTCCAAAAATAGCAGCAGCAGCAGGACCACGTAATAAAGTAACGTCTTCTACATCATCCACATTAATATCATCAGCATCAACCCTTGTACCATCCAGCACGTATAATAAACCCGTTGTGCCGCTCAATGAATTTACACCGTGCAATCTTATAGATCCAATACTGCCAAGCTTTGCCCCGGATTGCCCACGTACCTGTATACCGGCAACCTTGCCTGCCAGTGCTTCATTGATATTGGTATTACGGATCGTATTCAACTCTTCTGCTGAAACCACCTGCACATTTGTAGTTACTGATCTCAGATTACGTTTAATACCATAACCTCCTGAAACAACAACCTCTTTCAGGTCACTTGTACCCTGCATAAAATTAGTCTCTACACTGGTTGAAGTAATGACCTTCTTGTTTTGTTGTTCAGACGCCGGGTTTGAAGCAATATCATTATTTTTTGACTCCGGGGCTTTTCTTTTCAGGTCAATAGATGCTTCATTCTTATCCCACCAGCTTATTCTTTGGTTATAACTATTTACTATAGCCTGTAGCGCCTCCTGTTCGGTAATAGCTTTAAGTGCCGATATCTTATACGCCGGCCTGTACACATAGCTCAGTTCTGCACATTTTTCTACAAGTTCCTTTGGTGGTGCAATATTGTATTTAATGTAATCTTCAATCCTTTCCAATACGAGGTAGGAAGTTTGCGGGGTAACTACTTTTTCATTGAGACCGAATATCACCATGTCCTGCCAGTCATAGTATCCATTATTGCTGTACATTAAAGAATCATAGTCCTTCAGCATTTGGATCTTTTTATACAGGTCATCATCACCACAATTTTGATCCGGGGATAAAAAATGATCAGTGCTGCTGTGTACCTTACTGTTATTGCCATAAACCAGTTCCAGGGTGCCGGGCGCATCAACTATGCCACTCAACAAAATGCTTTTACCAAGTTTGACGGGGAACTGTTCATTGATCCTGATATTATTTCCACTATACCTGAACAGGAAATTTTCGGCGCTGTCGATCTTTTTTACAGCGTCTTTGACCGGGGTATTGTGCAGGTTTATAACAGCGCCACCTGTAGTGCCTGTTATGGCAGACAAATTCTGGCTGTTGTGGTTTGACGAAACTATACAGCTTACCGGCACAGTACCTAATCTTGGCCTTACCGTTCCGATCGAATTTATTCCATCAGAGAAAACCAATATCGCATCACAAAGTACATCGCTGAAATTCAGGTTTCTTAATTCGGTTGAACCACTATATTTATAGCCAAGAAGAAAACCCCGGATACGATCAAAATTATCCTTACTCCTGTCAAATACAATGATCCCCTGTACCTGCTGGTTAAAAAGGGTGATCCTTGCTTTAGTGATCTCATTGCTGGAAATATATCTTTCCAAAAAATCAAGTTCTTTTCCAAGGTTCCTTCCTTTACCTGACATGGAAACATCCCAGTAAACATTAATGGCCCAGGGACTGGCTGCATAGTGTACGGGAACATTACTGTTATATACCCGCATCACAAAATGCGATGAGCCATTTTTTTTGCTGATGCAAACCTGTGGCTGATCGGTGAACTGGTTGATGGAAAAAGAAATGGCCTGGTTTAAAATAATATCCTTTGCCTGCCATAATAAAGCCGCAGCATCAAGACCCATATCAAATAACCTGTTCTCCAAAAAACCTTTATTGCCATAAGGAATAGTAGCCGGGTTTTTGATCTTTATCTTCAATTTGAAATGATCAGTATTGCCGGGAAACCTCAACGGCAGATTATAAACCAGCTTTGAACCTGATTCCTCCATCAGTTGCGTGATAGTAAATTTAATTTTACGGCTGCTTCTTGCAGCCACAGGATAGATATTCAGGGTATAATTATTATTGCCATTCATTTGCAATATGGCGGGATCAATTCTTTTGCCGACAATCGTCCTGTACGCATTGTTTGCTTTTCTTTTTTCTTCTATACTTCCTTCCCTGTACTTACCATTAAGTTCAAGTTGAAAATCGGTGATCACCTGTCCACGATGGAGTTGAAAACCCTGGTAAGCTTCAACTTCCTGATCTTTTGAATTATAAAATTCCATTTCAATGACCGTTGTTGCAATAAAGGAATTTGCTTCGATGCTGATATTGCAGCTTTTCAATTGTACAGGCTGATCAAATAATCTTTGTTGTGCATTAGCAGTAAATGTTATCGCGAGTAGTATGGGTAGGAAAATTTTCTGCATAACCAATTTTTTAACAGGATGCAGAAAGGAATTATTTTACATAAACACGGAATCGCTTTTTATAATTTACTCCATTGCTTAAGGTTTATTTTATAATTATCGCCTACCGGAATTTTGAATTCATTAATGCTTATTTCTTTTCTCCCGACAGAGGTTATAAATGCGGTATGAACAATAAAAGATCTATGGACCCGCACAAACAGGTCGGAAGGCAGCAACTCAACCAGTGCCTTCATCGTAAGATGCGTAATGTAGTTTTCTTTAACAGTTACAATTTTCATATAGTCCCTCATAGATTCAGCATACAAAATATCTGTATATATGACTTTTTGCAGCCTGCCGTTTACTTTAATATAGAGATACTTTTTCTCATCATCCGGCTTGCTGTTTTGTTTAAAATATTTATCAATGCTTTTACTGAATCTTTCATACGTGATGGGTTTCACCAGGTAATCCAGTGCATCCAGCTCATAACTGTCAGCAGCATATTCAGAAAACGCGGTGGTAAAAATTACTGCCGAGGGGTTTGGCAAAGACCGGATAAAGTCGATCCCGTTTATCACCGGCATTGAAATGTCAAGAAACAAAAGGTCGATGGGTTGTTTTTCCAGTATTGCAAAAGCCTGCAGTGCATTGGCGCATTTCTTTACCAGTTCCAGCCTGCCGGATTGCTGTACATATTTTGCGATCAGTTCCTGTGCCAATGGTTCGTCATCAATAATAAGGCATTGCAGCATATCAATATAATTGCAGGGTTAAAAGTAGCTCATAATGATATTCATCATCCTGTATTTTCAAACTGTGCTTACCCGGGTATAAAAGCTGTAACCTTTTTTTTACGTTAGCTAATCCAATTCCCGCGGCTTCCGCGCTCTTTATTTTTATTTCCGGCTTACTGTTCTTTGCCTGGAGCATTAGTTCATTTCCTGTAAGGCAAACCACTATTTCTATAAAGCCTTTGCCTGTGGCATGTTGCACACCGTGTTTAAACATATTCTCTATTATTGGAAGCAACAGTAAAGGTTCAATTGTGGCATTGTCATTTATTCCCTGAACATCAAAACTGATCATGATCGTTTCATTATACCGTACAGACTCCACGGCTACATAATTTTTAAGGAAATCAACTTCTTTCTTCAGCGAAACTTTTGAGTTTACGGTTTCATAGATCACATACCTCATCATATCAGATAGCCGGGCCACCAATGGAGCCGTTGCTTCCGATCGTTGCAAAGCCAGCGAATAAACATTATTAAGTGTGTTAAAGAAAAAGTGGGGTTGCACCTGGGCCTTTAATTGATCGAGGTCTGACTGGAGTTTGGCCTGCTTTAAGGCACTCATTCTTTCTTCCTGCTTTGCATAATTGATAAAAAAAGCTAGGGCAGTAAAAATAAGCGTTTGGTCAATAACATAAATAACACTAAAGTGAAAGAGCGTGTCTGTTTTAAACCAGCTGGCTGCATCACGGGTGATATTCCCCGGTAAAAAATACATTTTTGAAATGGACCAGTATTGCACATACACAATGTAAAGATCCAGTGCAAACAGGAATAAAATAAATGAGCCAAGGAAATAGCCATACTTTTTTTTAAGCAGCAGTTTATGCAATAATATTTTATAAAGGAAAATGAAAGGGATCGCCTGGAAACCCCCGAATACCATGCGCCGGATTACAATATCGAGATACCCGTTATCGCATTTTTCACAGAGAGGCTCATTAAGATTGTATTCTATATCTGTAACTATGGGAAACAGGAAGAAAAAAACAATAAAGAAAATGATCTCAATTATAGTGTACTTACCCGAGGTTTTTGCCTTTCGAAGCTCATTCATACGCTAAAGTAAAAACTATAATGGCATTTTTGGGTTTTATGCAATAATTGGCTGTTCTTTTTAGACAAACATTTTATTTTTTTAGACAAACACCGCTTACAAACTATCCGGCAGGTTAAAAAGGGTGTTCGTCTAATATAGTTCCGGTCTAAGGGGATGCCTTATATTTTTACAAAAAAAACATCATGAAAAAGCAACAGCTCCTTTTTTTATTTATTTATCTTTTATTTTCTACTACTGCCAATAGCCAGGCGGTATATGACCAGGACAAGGTCAATCTTGTGTTAAAGAATGCTACTGCAAAATTGAACAGTCTGGGTACTGTAAGTTATAAATACCGCAGAGAGTCAATTTATAAAGATGATAACTATCACGGCATATACAATGCTGTAGTTTTTTTTAACTTTAATAACCCGGGTAATAATAAAAAATTCCTTTTTCAGTCAGACGACGATAAATATTTTGCCTGTTATAACGGCTCACAATATTTTTCATTAGATAAAAAAAACAAGACCATTGCTATACAGCAAAAACCGGGTGAAGATGTATTTGAAAGCCTTTCCCCATTATACAATTCACTGGTCTCTCTGCGGGCCATATTTCCCCTGCTCATTAAAACTGATGCTATAAAAAAAGTACTGACCGATACAGTTATCAATAACGAAAGTTTCTATCGCTTACGCTTCGAGCTATTGGATCACTTCCTGGGTAATCTTGGCAGTGTTGAAAATTTTACAACTAATTATACCGGCAACAGAACAAAACCATACGAGATCATCTTTTCAAAAAGATCATTTTTGCCTTACCAGTATATTACGAGATTTAAAGACCGGAAAGATGATCTTATTGCAGCCAGTTTTACAGATATTGATACTGATCCCGAAGTTCCTGCTGAGCTTTCCTGGTTCTATTCTACCTATACAAATGAATACGAGGCGCCAAAACCCAAAAAACCACTGGTTAGTTTAACAACAGAACTGGCAAACTGGGTGCTGCCGGCCTATGATCCCGGCAGGATCGATTCAGTATCGCTTTACCAGTATAGGGGGAAGATGGTGATGCTGGACTTCTGGATAAAAACCTGCGGCCCCTGCCTGGCCTCATTCCCCCGTTTAAATGAGCTACAGCAAAAATTCGGTAAAGATAAATTTCAATTGCTTTCCATCAACACACAGGACCCAAAGGAAGACATAGCTTTTTTTTATAAAAAACATAAGCCGGTATTTAAAATGCTGTTTGGGGGAGAAGGGCTGGTTGAAAAATATGGCATTTCTTTTTACCCTACTGTGCTCATATTAGATCGATCCGGTAAAATTATATACTCAGGGGATTTCGACAGATCACAGGTTGAAAAGGTCATACAGCAAAATCTATAACATAATGATGGCAGCCCATCGGCTGCCATCATATTATTTATCTATTCACCGGCGACTTCTTTCCCGGGCCTTCTGAATTTTCGTGGATCGCTGCCATCCATCTGCACAATGGCAGGATAGAATTTTCCCAACACGTCAACCAATGCAGTTTGACTTTTCATTACTTCATTGATGTCCTTGTATGCAAAGGGCGCTTCATCCAGTCCGCCGCCGATAAGTTTTACGCCATGCGCCGCCAGCTCTTTTTTTAAAGCCTCATGAGTAATATTTGCCAATGCTTTTGTACGGCTCATTTTTCTTCCGGCGCCATGAGATGCAGAATTCAAAGATGTGATCTCACCCTTACCTTTTACAATAAAGCCGGGCGCCGTCATGCTGCCCGGGATGATGCCAAGCACATCTTTGCCCGCAGGCGTTGCGCCTTTACGATGAACGATCACTTCTTCACCCATCCCTTCGACTCCGCCCAGGGTTTCCTTCCATGCAAAGTTGTGGTGGTTCTCCACTACTGCCAATGGTTTTTCTCCAATGGCTTTTGCAATTTTTGCATGAATGGTATGGTGACAGGCGCTTGCATAATCACCGGCAAGGTTCATGGCCAGCCAGTATTCCAATCCTTCTTCAGTATCTAAACCCAGCCATGCCAAATGTTTTGCTTCTTTTGGCAATACCGTTTTTTGCATAGCTATCTGTGTGTAGTGGTTGGCAATATTTGCACCAAGACCCCGGCTCCCGCTATGGGTTAACAAGCCAACATAATTACCAACGGGTAAATTCATTGGGTTTGCCGCATCGGTAATTTCTACTTTACCAAACTCCACAAAATGGTTGCCGCTGCCGGAAGAGCCCAGT